>Ga0182742_1004728_pt1 | contig 12081 bp, 14 predicted proteins | sample eDN5th37CBELigMG_FD_128880 | JGI IMG/M metagenome (GOLD analysis project Ga0182742, IMG submission 128880) | Enriched Miracle-Growth compost microbial communities from Emeryville, California, USA - eDNA 5th pass 37_C BE-Lig MG (version 2)... ... | reverse complement strand
GGTGCTCACGATCGCCTGAAATGGCTGCTCACGCTAGCGCGAAATCGCTGCTCACGATCCTCTGGAATCCGTGCTCACGATGCGGTGAAATCTGTGCTCACCATCCCGCGAAATACGCACCCATTCACCATTGTAGCAAAAGATCGGCCACGCCTCTGTTGCCACAATGGGGCGGCCCCTTCATGTTAGGCCATCTGGCAACTCGGCGCGGCTCGCGGGCATCTGAATGGCAGGGTCGCCAACCAGATTCAACTTGCGGATTGGGGGAATGGATGGGTTTCGTTCGGGGAAGCATAGCGTCACTTGTGCTGGCAATCATCGCAGCAATGCCAAGTCCGTCAATGTCTCAGGCGAGCCCACTGCTCCTCTTTGACGGTGAGACGGGTAGGGAGTTTGCTGGGTGCCTCAACTGCAATAAGTACGACGATGCGTCTGTTTGCAACAAGTACGGCAAATTTGGCTCTAAGTACGAAGAGACAAGCATTTGGAACAAATATGGAAAATTCGGGTCTAAATATGAAAGCAACAGCCCTTGGAATCGATATGGACCCGGCTTGCGCGTCGTCGATCAGAACGGTAATTACTATGGCAAATTCACACTCTCTAGATATGAAAGATCACAATTGAAAATAGTCGGCAGCCTGGTTGAAGTTTATGAAAAGATTGATGATCTCGAAAAGTTGCGGGATTTACTATGTGAATAACCCAATATTGGGTAGATCGCCTGCGGCCACTGTTATGGCAGCAACGAATGTCCGCGCATTTCGAGACTGTCGCCGGAACGAGCTGGGATGAGCGGTTTCGTGCTCCTACTCTCTTGATTGCTGTTCAGCAGCAGTTCTCAAGACCCAACTGACCTGTGTTGCGATCCACTTTCATCACATGAGGTCTTGTATCCCCGCTCTTCGAACTTCCTCGCGTTGCTGCGAAGGGTAAAGTCCTTACTCGCGTCGCTTCTTGACCTCTGATAATTCGCGCTGAAACGCTCTAAGCCCCTGTCCGCTCCTTGCGCGCTCCATTGTGATTTCCATCATGTCATGCATCCAATAGAGGAAGTTGATCGAGTTCTTGTCGCGATCAACTTCGTCATCAGAGAACGCACAAAAGTTATCCAGAAAGTCTTCCAGGTAGGGGTCATCTCCCGGATGAAACCATTCACCCTCGTACCACCATTGCGCGAGGCCTGTGTGTAGATCCTTTTCGAACGTATCTATGAGCCAGAATGGCTTGATGCCGATGAGTTCCATGTCGGGGAGCCAAGTCTTCGCAGCGCGGATCCGAGCCCTACTATCCTTGGACTTACCGATCTTCAGGCGCTCGCCTGCCTTGATGATATAGATGAACCCTGGATCGGCTCGGGGGATCTGCCAGACGGGAACCCTTGATACACTCTCGTCAGCCATGCGGTACTCACTCCTCAGAGTTGCTAATGTTCGGCACACACCCTGAAGAACAAATGGGGGCTCAGCGACCGTTTTTCAGGACCCTGCTGACCTGTGTAGCGGTCCAGCTCCCGCCGCGAGGAGTAGAGAGGCCCCTCTCATTCAGAGAGCGGGCCATGCCATTCAGGGAGAGCCCTTGAGCCTGGAGATTCGCGAGGATGGGGGAGAGATCTCTAGCCCTGGCCCGGGCTGCTGCCTTCCGCGACGCAATAGAGGCCCTGTTCCCCTGCCCCGCCACCGCAGGAAGGTTCGCTCCTGTCCCACCCAGCTTCACCCCTCTGGCCTTCGCTGCCGCTAGGGCCTCCTTGGTCCTCTTGGAGATCATCTCCCGCTCATGCTCAGCCACCGCCGCCAGGATGTGGACCGTCAGCCTGTTCGCTTGGGGGAAGTCCACCGCCACGAAATCAACCCCGCTTTCCATGAGGTTGGAGATGAAGGCGACATTTCGGGCCAAGCGATCCAGCTTCGCGATGATCAGGGTGGCCCCGTAGAGGCGACAGAGGGTCAGGGCCTCCTGGAGCCTTGGACGGTCAGAGTTCTTACCGCTCTCAACCTCCACAACCTCAGTGACTAATTCCCAGGAGCCCCCATTCAGGTAGTCCCTCACAGCCTTCTGCTGGGCCTCTAGCCCCAGGCCAGAGCGGCCCTGCTTTTCAGTGGACACCCGGTAGTAGGCAATGAAGCGACCCTGAGCCATGGCTATCTCTGAAACAGTTAGGTTGGTTACGGTAAATGTAATAACTCAGATTGCGGTCCGACAGCCAGTGGCATGATCGGTGGATGCGACGGCTGTGATCGCAAGTCCTTATTTTCCAAGGGATAGAGGCTCAGTCCGAGCGAGCCGAACCAGGACACGGGCGAGAGGCCACTAAGCAATCATAAGCAGTCAGCAGGGTTCTACAGCCTAAAATGACCTGTTCGGGCGGGCCACTATCAGAGGTCCAAGGAAGGCAGAAGGCTGCTTCCGGGGCAGGAAGGGCTCTGTAAGGGTTAGAAGTCTTAAATCTATGTCTCAGGCGGCCATTTTTATACTTATCCGAGATTAATTCTGAGGTTCCTAGAGAGATTTATTTTCAAACGGCGCAGAAAAAGGGGCTAGAAATATAGAATTAAGACTTCTAGCCCCTTCACAGGCTTACATAGCCATCTTCTGCCTGAAGTCGGAAGCAATCCTCTCCGAAACCATCTTGATATCAGCTCCAGTCGCTTGGGCTTCCTTGACCTTTCCCCACGTCTTTTTGACGATCTCCGGGTCATTGGAGATGATGTACGCGTTCCGATGCTCCCCAGCGGGGGTCGTCTTCTCAGAGATGTAGAACCCTGCGTTCCTCGCCACCTTGCGGATCGTCGCGGGCTTGAGGAGCTTGTCGTCGTAGCGGCCGCCGTGGATGATCTCCCGGACTAGATCACGAAGTGCGAGATCTGTCGTGACGACCACGCCGCCGTTGTCCCGTTCGGTATGGAGCCAGTCATCGACCAGCCTCTCCGACGGAGTGAATCCCTCCTTGACCATGGTCGCCTTGGCGCTGGAAGCGGGAGCCTCCTCTCCGGGCTTGACGACATTATCGCGGTCCTGAACGAACCTCTCTGCCCAGTGCCGAATGATCCCAAGGCCGTCACCGTTCAGCCAATCATAGAGGGTGGTCCAATATGACTTCTCCTTTTTCTCCTCGGTCACCCGAGGCACGAACCACCGGCGATCATCCACAGACAGCTTGAGGGGTGAGCTGGAATTGGAGCACACTAGGATGTGAGCCCAGTTGTCGATCTGATACCCGACAGCGTATTTCTTGCTGACGAGCAGCTCATCTTCGGTGATGAGGTTCTTGAGACGGTTATAGGCGCTATTGCTACTCCCCGCGTAGATCTCATGGCAGACGATGAGGCGCTTCTCCGCGGCGAAGTCATTGTACTGCGGGTTGGTAATCACCGACTCCGATGGCGTCGAGTAGTTGCGCGGGCCGACCTGCTTTGTGAGTATCCATGCGAGCGTGCTTTTGCCTGTGCCCTGCATCTCTGAGAAGAGAAGGACAGCATACCCCATGCGCAAGTCCGGTCGGGCGATCAGGGTAGCGATCCACTTCATGAGCTTGTGCCGGTCGTCTGGGTGAGGGATGAGCTTCTCCAGAAAATCAAGCCATGGCGAGGCATCACCAGCGAGGGACCTTATCGGGCTCGGCTTGTGCGTGTTGAATACCCTTCTGCCGTTGATAGTGAGGGTGCCTGATTTCTGGGCCGGGACGTAGGCTAGGCTCTCGACCCGCCCATGCTCGTATTCGAGCAGTTTAACCGCCGTGTTTGCGAGCCTCGTGAACGCGACCGCGAGGGCGTTGAACTGATCCTTTGAGTAGACGCGATCCGGCCAACGCTCGTTGATAAATACGCCCTGTTCCACGGCGCACTTCCACTGGCGTTTGAAGTCGTCCCTGAGGTACGTGACGGGTCGGCCCTTCTCTCCGGTGTAGAGGAGTTCGGCGCCCCATGTGCCGGGCACCATCAGATCATCAAGGCTCGGCCCGATGTAGAGGCCCTTCTCGTTGTAGAACTTCTTCGGGATCGGGTCGGCCATATCCCAAGCAGGCGGGAACTCGTCGTTGAACTTGACCCCGTACATCCTGCCTCTGTACGCCTCGGACACCTTGATTAGTGCCTCTCCGCCGGGCGTGTCGTTGTCGCAGACGTAGACAACCTCGTCGAAGCCCGCCCTTCTGACCTCCTGCCAATCCATGCGCTCGGGAGCCGCGGCTCCGCTCATGAGGCCCCAGTGCTCATATGAGGCCAACTCCTCCCGCCAGGGGTGGGTGCTATCGGGATGGTTCGCGATCCTGTCTGCTGCTCGTGCCGCCTTCGGGCCCTCATGGATCATAAGCATGGAGCAGTTAGTTGCCGCGTTGGGCTTCCAGAAGGAAGGCCCCTCGTCCGGCTCCATCTGTCGCCATTCGCCATCGCTGAAGAAGGCCCACGGCTTGTATTCCTTCTTGCCCGTGTGATCGTTGTAGCGCCGCTCCTGCACCCAGACGACCATCTTTCGGTCTGCGGTCAGGCACTGAAACCAATCTTCGCGGGATACGCCGAGTTTGCTCTGGTGTGTCTCCGCCCCGACGATGGTGGCGGGCGTAGACCTCGGCCACTTGGCGACGACGTCTTTAAGCTCCTTATTGATCCCCTCTGCCTCTTGCTCCGTCGGCGCGTACTCCTTGGGCCAGCACTTGATCGTGGCGTCGTTGGAGATAGTGACCGTCGCAAGCTGCCTGTAGTAGCCCTCCCTGGTGCCGGACCTGAGGGAGATAGTCTTGAAATTGGTCTGAGTTGCCTCTGCCCCGAGCGCCGCCTCCAGGCGGTTGATGTACTGCTTGAGGGCTGGATAATTTATGTAATCGTGGTCAGCCATGACCGTCCTTCCTGTACTCTTTAGCGAGATTGCAGTAGAAAGGACCATCCCGATCTTCTTTCTACTGACCCGGCACTCGTGTCCCGACGAGCGCCGGGTCTTATTGTTCTTGTGAAGCCATGCGCTGCTTGAACGCTTCCAGATCGGAGCGGCTGCGATAATTCCGATTGTTGATCTTGATTTGCTTGGGGAAGCCCAGTTTCGGGTCCTTCGTCCAGCGCCACATCGTGACGGAGCTGACGCCTCCCAGTTCTTTAGCGACTTGGGAATCGGGGACCAGTTGATCGTAGGATTGCATCCATCGTCTCCGGCCATGCGCGGACATACGTGTGGGGCGCATGGCAAAGAGGTTCCTCAATCGAAGAACCTTGATTGCTGCGCTCCCTACGATCCTTGCCAGGGCCGGGAACTATTGAACCTCAAGCTTCAACCGCATGAGCGGCGGAGGTCTGCTCGCTGCGCGAGACTTTTTCGGACTTAAGCCGTCGAGGCGTCCGGGCGATCAGAAAGGCTAGAGCCTTTCCCATGATTAAGAACTATTCCTCACCCCTTCTCACTTCCAGGGGTGTCGTCTGTGTTATCCTCACGCAACTGAACCCTGAGGAAAACTCAGCCTGTTCGCGTCGAAATCCTCGATGATCTTCCGGCAGTTGACGACGGTCTGAACCGTATCCCCTTCGAGGACGGCCTTGGTCAGGCTCTCGGTATCGGGGTATAGGCTGACCCTCGCCTCTGTCGGATTGGGCTTCCTGTCCTGCCGCTCCTCGGTCGTATAGAGCACGAGGTAGAGGTCTTTCTCCTCCCAATCGTCGGCCGCTGCCCATGCTGCCGTGGCCGCCCGAGAAATTGCGATGCCATGCTCTACCAGCCTCGCGGCAATGGCGATGATGTAGCCTGTCCTAATGGTCACGACCCGCAAGCCCTCCTGCCGGTCCTTCTGAGACAAGGGCAAGTTTCCCCGGCTGACCCACTGACGAAGTAGGCCAAGGTCGATCTGTGCGGCCTTGGCCACGTCGGAGAGCAGAAGCGTCGGCACGTCGATCATCGGCAGAAATCTCCAGTCCATATGAAACTAAACCTATATCATGTGAATTAGTTCATTGTCATCGGACATAACGCAACGCTAATTCGTTGCTTTGGGAGATCCCAGGTGATCAACATTCGACTATCGGACGGGACCATCATCCCATGGCCGGAGGGGGAGCCCCTTCCGCATGGGGCTAGGTTCAACGTCTCTCTGATGCTGCGGGACAAGGCCCCATCAGGCTCCCGCGTGTTCTTGCAGGACGAGACGGAGAAGGCGCTTGCAGGGCTCCACCCCGACCACAAGAGCAAGCTGGTCTATTGGGAGGGCAAGCTGGGCTCAAGGGACCCCTTCGCCCTCGAGAACGCAGCCACCAACCTCCTCACCCTCGCGGCCCAGGTCGGCGGCACGGCTGGTCAGTACATCACCGGCCTGTCCAAGGGCGCGAAGGCTCGGGCGGCCCAGATCCGAAAGGAGCGTCAGGCATGAGCATCTATGAGAAGGTGGCAGGCGTCATCCTGTCTGAGAATTGCCCCTCCTCCCAGGCCGCCGAGGTCATCAGTGAGGTCAAGCAGGAGATCGAAGCAATCAAGGCTCGCGTCTCTAAGATTGAGGCCGAGGCCCTTGATCCCCTGACCGATCAGCAGAAGGCAATGGATCTCCTCCGCGAGCGGGGTGATGCCCTCTTCCTCATGGATCGCCTGTCCGCTGGCCTGAAGCGGGTGGAGGAGGTCCACACCGAGGCCCTCTACCGCGAGGATCAGGAGCGGCGCCGCGAAGTCTATGAGGCCGCTGCGAGCAAGATGGCCGACGTGGAGAAGGCTCTCTCCTCCCGCTTTCCGCAGTTGGCCAAGGAGCTGAAGCTCCTGCTGCAAGTCAGCATGGAGGCTGTGATCGAGGCCCAGAAAGCCAACAAGATCCTGCCCGACGACAAGCTGCCGATCCCGATTCCGCCGCTGCTCTGCGGCGACACGGCCATCCAGAAGAAAACCGAGCTTCCCGGCTTCTGGCGGACCAAGGGAATGACTGTCTTCGATCAGGGCGGCGACCCGCAGACGCTGCTCAAGCTCAACCCATAAGGCCCCGCTCCGCATCCTGTCAGAAGTCGGCGCTCTACAGGATGCGGAAGGGTCTAGGGCCGGAGGGGGTCGCTGCATGGCTCCTCCGGCCCTTTTTTCCCAGGAGAGGCAGTAATGATCGTTCGCGAGACGTGCGCATGGATACTCAAGCAGGCCGAGAGCGCCGCCATGGTGGAGCGGTGCCCCAGGAAGGATTGCCGCTGCGGCCTCACCCCTCCCAAAGACTGGCCCTGGCGGGTCGTTCCTCCTCAGGTCCGCGAGGGTGAGAGCGGGTGGCTCTATGAAACTGACCCGCCCCGCTTCGTGGAGGGGCAGAGCCATGGCCGCCGATGACCTGAGCGAGAAGAGAAGGCGGTTCGTGCAGGAATACCTAATCGACCTGAACGGGACCCAGGCCGCCATTCGGGCGGGTTACGCGAGGTCGGGCGCTCACACGGAGGCCAACCGCTTGCTGGCGATCCCCGAGGTGAAGGCGATGATCGAGGAGGGACAGAGGAAGATGGCCGAGAAGGCAGAGGTCACGCAGGAATACGTGGTCAGGGAATTGAAGGAGGTCGTCGCCCGCTGCATGGATCACGACAGCTTCAATCCCAAGGACGCGAACAAGGCCCTGGAGCTTCTGGGCAAGCACATCGGCATGTTCAAGGACGAGCCCACCTCCGTGGTCGCGATCCAGAACAACGTCGGCGGCGAGGTCAAAAGGATCGTCCGCAGGATCGTGCACCCGAAGCCGGAACATCAGGAGGATGAATGAGAGAGCCCGCTCTCCCGAAGGAGTTGGAGGAGGCCCTACAAGATCCAGAGGGCTTCCTGGACCGTCATCCATGGATGACTAAGAGGATGGCCGAGAAGATCCGGCGCATGGCTGCCCGACACAGGCGAAGGCGGGCCTGAAAAGCAGTCGCTTACAAGCTTTCAGGCTCCGGTGGGTCCTACCCTACCCGGAGCTTTTCTTTTACGGTCAGCGGCCACGCTTACGGCCAAGGTGATCCATGAAGCCCTTCTACTTGCTCGCCCTCCTCGCGCTCTCCTCTCCTGCGGTCGCTCAGACCTCCGAGGACTATGCCAAGATGGGGACGAAGACCTACTCGCTTTGGTCGTGTGCCGTCCTGACCAGCTACACGAAGGAGACGCAGGACGGGAACAAGCTGTTCGGTCTCGGCTACGAGACTGGGAAGACCTTCGTGGAGGCCGTGAAGGCAGGGAAGGCCAAGCAGGAGGACCTACGCCGCCACTCGCCTTGGATCTTCGGAGACAAGATCAACGGCCCAAGCACAGACTTCTCGCTGGGTCGCATGTTCGAAGCCGTCATGGGCGGCACCGTGAAGGAGGTCTGGCAAGACGCCTCATCCGATGAGGAGCTTCGGAAGAACAAGGCCGCCGATATGTACCGGAAGCAGAACTGCTCTTTCCTCAAGTGATTTGCGCCCTTCTAGGACCGCCCAATAATCTCAAGAAGGCTGTCGCGAGCGGCTTCGAAACTGGGCTCCACAGCATTAACGCTCTCGCCCATAGCTTTCGAGAGCCTTGCTCCTTCTTTGAGCGCGGCTACAAGGCTCTCTAAGGCCTCTCGATTGCCTATGACATCACGGAGAGGTTGAAAGTCGAACCCTGGCTCTTCGACACTGGCGCGACCTTCGGCCAGCGGACGGAGCAAGGCATTACTTATTCGCTCGACTTCGAGGAGCACGATGGTGAACTCGAACCAGTTTGGACGGATCGCGGCCCGCAGGGCATTGTCTAAGACTTTCTCCGCATACGTCTCCTGAAATGCCTTGATGCGCGGAGCTGTCTGGAGGTCCATCGAGAAGTAATGCCGCGCTGAGGCCAGAATGTTGTCGAGGTCGATCCCATCTGGGTCATCTCCCGAAATCACCCTCAAGATGGTCTCAACGCCGTCGCGCATTGAGTTCAGGCCTACTACGGCTCCAAAGAGAGCCCCGCCGATCTGCCGCGCCTCAAGGAGGGTAGCTTCAGCCAGAGGTAGGCGAGCGATCGCGGTCTGGCGGCGCGCCTCTCGGTACTGCCTGTATGCGAACACAGCGGCTGCGAACGCTCCAACCACCGCGAGGAGGTTGCCAGCGGCGTTCACCCAGTTCCTCGCGCAGGCGGCTACATTGATTCGCTCGTCGGCCCCGCAGAGGGCATTGGCATCGCTCAGGGCAGAGCCCACGAAGAGGAGGCCGAGGAAACCGAAGCAGGAGAATAGGAAGATCACCGGCCAGTGATCGGGATGGATCTTACGCAATGTTTACCCCCAGGTTTACCCCGGAAGCTCGACCAGGCGCGGTGTAGAGGGGGCTAAGTAACTGAAATGGCTTGGCGATCCCGGGAAGACTCGAACTTCCGACCTTCGGTTTAGGAAACCGCTGCTCTGTCCTGCTGAGCTACGGGACCGCTTGAGACCCGGGGTTTAGCATGGTCGGCGGGGTCATTCCAGAGGGTTAAGGGCTCATGAGAAAGGAAGAAGGAACTCCGCATGGCCGGTCCGGATTGTTGATGGCAACCGGAGGCATATCATGGCGCAGACGCTTCGAGACTTTCTGAAACAGGTCGAGAACCTCCCTCCCGAAACCCTGCTCTGCGTAGCCGAGGTGGACGAGGCGTTCGCTGCCCATGTGGAGGAAATCGAGATCGTCGAGGATGCGAAGGAGCAGAACGGAAAGGCGGAAGGCACGGAGGCCGTCCAGTTGGGAAGGGGCCATCAGAGGGTCGTGGTGATCCGCTGGTGAATGGCCGCCTCAGCGGAACCCAGCCCAGTCCGGTGCAAGAAAAGCATTGATCCAGGAGTTTCAAGCATAGCCGTTCCCCGCCAAACGGGTATGATCCCCTCCGATGACGGGATCGGGCCTGCGGATAATCTTGAGCGTGAGCCTGGGGATCGGCCTGACATTTCCGGCGAGCCGAGTGCGATCCGATTCACCGGCGCGGCCGCGGACAGGCTGTGCGGCGGAGGCCCAGCCCGATCTGTTACAGAATCTCTCCCAGGACGGAGACCTGATCCTGGCCTCGGGCCGCGCGGCGAAACTCGCCGGCATCCGCCTTCCAGTTGAAACGCCCTATCGGGAGCAGGCCCTGGCCTGGCTGCAGGCACGCCGGGGCGAGCCGGTTCTCATCCGAGCCGTCGCAGGTCCCGACCGCTGGAACCGGATCTCCGTCCGCATCCGTTCTTCCAATCAATCTCCCTCGCTCGTCTGGAGTCATGGCCTCATCGAGGCGGGTCTCGCGATCACCGATGCGGATCCCAACGAACCCTTCTGCGAACCTGAATTGCTTGCGCTCGAAGCAACAGCCCGCGAACGACACCTTGGTCTTTGGGCCGATGACCGCTATAAGCCCCTGGACGTCAATCGACCTGAGCATCTGCGGGACCGAATCGGCAGCTTCGTGCTGATCGAAGGTCGCGTCAGAAGCATCGGAGAACGCAAGCAACGCACCTATTTGAATTTCGGGGGGCTCTGGGCAGAAGACTTCACGATCATCATCCCTAAGAAGACCTGGAAGCATATGTCGGACCGCGGCATGGGGGCAGATGCCCTCGAGGGCCGGCGGATCAGAGCCCGGGGCATTTTTGCAGCCTTGGCAAGGGACAGCGTTCTCCATTGTGATTCCGGATATGATCGAGCGTCTCGAAGGCGGCCGCCTGCCACGATGAACGAGCATGAGCACAACACGTCAGACAGGTAGCCTTCGGATCCTTGCCGGCATCATGGTTGCAGCCCTTGTCGCCGGCTGCTCCAGCTTCGGCGGGGACGTTTCGCTGCCTGCCAATGCCCCGCGGGTGATCGGTCCGGACCGGGATCGCGATCACATCCGGCTCGTGAGGGCCTTCGGCGGCGAGGGCCGGGCTCCCCAGCTCCAGCAGATGCTCACCGAGGTGACGAACCGGCTGGTGGTGGCCACCGACAGGCCCGATGAGGCCTTCCAGGTGACGATCCTCAACTCGCCGGTGATCAACGCCTTCGCCCTGCCCAACGGCCGTCTCTATGTGACACGCGGGCTCCTGGCGCTTGCCAACGACAAGGCCGAAGTGGCCGCCGTGCTGTCGCACGAGATCGCCCATGTCACCCTCCGCCACGCCTCGCAGCGCAGCGAGTTGCAGGCCCGTTCGGACCTGATCGAACGGGTGGCCGAGAACGTGCTGAACGACGCCGAAGAGGCCGCCGTCGCGCAGAGCCAGGCCCGTTCGACGCTGGCAAGCTTCTCACGCGCTCAGGAGCTCGAGGCGGACCAGATGGGCGTGAAGGTTCTGGCTCGGGCCGGGTTCGACCCCTACGCCGCCCCGCGCTTCCTGACCGCCCTGGGACGCTCGGGGACGAGTTCGGACAGCTCGACGGCCGAGCGGAACGCCTCGCATCCGCGCACCGACGACCGGGTGGCGCGGGCGCTCCAGGCCGCGCGGCGCTCGGGCGTGCAGGGAACCGGCGAAACCGGGCGCCTCGCCTATCTGACCGCTCTCGACGGGCTTGCCTATGGGGACGACCCGGCCGACGGCGTCGTCAAGGGCCGCCGCTTCATTCATTCGAGGCTCGGGGTCGCCTTCGAGGCGCCGGAGGGCTTCACCCTGGAGAACACCTCCCAGGCCGTGCTGGGAGCCTCATCCGACGGCGAGCGCCGTCTCCTCTTCGATGCCGCCAACACGCCGGAAGGGCAGAGCCTGGAGGACGTGCTGCGCTCCACCTGGACGGACATGATCGAGCCCGGCAGCCTGACGACCGGAATGGTGAACGGTCTTCCCGTGGTCACCGCCCTGTCCAACGGCAAGGAATGGACCTTCCGCCTCTCGGCCATCCGGATCGGCAACACCACCTACCGGCTCATCATGGCAACGCGCGGAAACAGAGGGGAACTGGAGGGGATCTTCCAGCAGACCCTGAACAGCGTCCGGCAGGTCTACCCGGATGAGGCTCGCCGGATCCGTCCCCTGAAGCTGCAGATCGTCACGGCCCAGCGGGGCGACACGGCGCAGTCCATGGCCGCCCGGATGCCGGTCGACCGGCCGCTGGAGAAGTTCCTGCTCCTCAACGGTCTCGACAGGAACGGGCCGCTCAGGGCGGGCGAGCGCTACAAGATCGTCGTGGAGTGATCTTTCCGGTTCCGGAAACAGATCGGCGAGGCCGTTGCCCGCCTCGCCGAAGAAACAGC
>Ga0182742_1004727_pt1 | contig 12082 bp, 10 predicted proteins | sample eDN5th37CBELigMG_FD_128880 | JGI IMG/M metagenome (GOLD analysis project Ga0182742, IMG submission 128880) | Enriched Miracle-Growth compost microbial communities from Emeryville, California, USA - eDNA 5th pass 37_C BE-Lig MG (version 2)... ... | reverse complement strand
TTCTTCTTGCGAACCTTCAAGCCGGTTGGTGTCGGCGTCAGCTCCACCGATGCTTCTACCGCCAAGAAGGCGTTCGTCTTCGGCCGCTTGCCGCTGCGCGTCTTGCTCTTCTTCTTGCCTCCCGACGCAGAAGCAGCTCCCGTTGCCTTCTTCTTCCCGCCGGCTGCCGGCTTCCCTGCGCCGCCGCGGCGCTTGCCTCCGCCTCCGCTAGGCGTGAAGCCCCAGAAGTCGGGTCCTGCTTTCCCCTTGCCGGAGGAGGCGGTCCGCTTCCCGCGGGACGGCGTCTCCTCGGAGACCACCTTCGCGCGGCTCGGCTTCCGTCTGCCGTGCATCCCTTCGCCCACAATCAGGCTTGGCTTGCTGGCGCGGCCCTTCATCTCGACAAGCTCGAAGTCGATCTGCCGCTCATCTAAGTTGACGCGCGCGACGCGAACCTTCAGCTCATCGCCGATTCGGAAAACCCGAGCCGTCCGTTCGCCGATCAACGCCAGCTGCATCTCGTGGAAATGGTAATAATCATCGGTCATATCGCTCAACCGGACAAGACCTTCCACGGTATTTTCCAATTCAACGAACATGCCGAACGACGTCACCGAAGAGACGATGCCCTCAAACTCTTCGCCGATCTTATCCAGCATGAACTCCGTCTTCTTCAGTGCGTCCGTCTCCCGCTCCGCGTCAACCGCAAGGCGTTCGCGATCGGACGATTGCTGCGCGATATCCGGCATACGCGCGGCCAAATAAGCCTCGCGTTCAGGGGACAACGCCCCGCCGTTCAGAATCACCTCACGGATGATCCGGTGGATGACCAAGTCGGGGTACCGCCGAATCGGCGACGTGAAGTGCGAATAAAACTCGGCGGCAAGCCCGAAGTGACCCAGAGGCTCCGCCTCGTAACGCGCCTGCTTCATGGAACGGAGCATGACCGTAGAGATGACGGTCTCTTCCTTCTTGCCCTTGATTTCCTCCAGCAGCCTTTGAAGTGCCCGCGGATGAACGGAATTCCCCTTACCCTTCACGACGTACCCGAAGTTCGTAATGAACTGCATGAAGTGAAGCAGCTTCTCGCTGTCCGGTTCTTCGTGGATCCGGTACAAGAACGGCACCTTCAACCAGTGAAAATGCTCCGCCACCGTCTCATTGGCCGCGAGCATAAACTCCTCAATGATCATCTCGGCAATTGTCCGAGGCCGCTTCACAATATCAATCGGCTTGCCCTCTTCATCGACAATGACCTTCGATTCCGTAAAATCAAAGTCAATCGCGCCGCGCCGCATCCGCTTCTCCCGCAGAATCATAGCCAGTTCTTTCATCCGCTCAAACATGGGAAGAAGTTCCCGGTAACGCTCGATCAGCTCGGGTTCCGCTTCCACTTGGTCATCAACCAGCTTGCGGACATTGTCGTACGTCATCCGCTCGACGGTCTTGATCACCGATGGGAAAATATCGTAACCGACCACTTTCCCGGTAACGTCAATCTCCATCTCACAGGTTAACGTCAACCGGTCCACCTGCGGATGCAGTGAGCAGATTCCGTTCGACAGACGGTGAGGCAGCATCGGAATGACGCGGTCGACCAAATACACGGAAGTGCCCCGGTTGAACGCCTCCCGATCGAGCGCGGACCCTTCCTTCACGTAGTAACCAACGTCCGCGATATGAACGCCGAGCAAGTAGTTGCCGTTCTCCAGACGTTCCACATTCACCGCATCGTCCAGGTCCTTCGCATCGGCTCCGTCAATCGTCACAATCGTTTGATCGCGCAAATCCCGCCGTCCCGCAAGCTCCTCTTCACGGATCTTATCCGGCGCAGCTTCCGCCTCCGCCATCACCTCAGGCGGGAAGGTCTCCGGCAAGCCGAACTTGCGAATAATGGCCAAAATATCGACGCCCGGATCATCCTTATGCCCGAGAATTTCGATAATCTCGCCTTCCGCCGCAGCGCGCCCGTCCGGATACGATACGATGTTGACGACAACTTTTTGCCCGGTAACAGCTCCCATGAACTTCTCCTGCGGAATAAACACATCCTTCTGGATGCGCTTGTCGTCAGGAATGACAAAACCGAAAGTCTCATGATTCTCGAAGGTCCCGACAATCTGTGTGTTTGCCCGCTTCACGATGCGGACAACCTCACCCTCCAGCTTGCCGCCTCCGGGACCGCCGCGGCCCGTCACGCGCCCGAGCACGATGTCGTTCTGCATCGCGCCTTTCATGTCATTGGCGTGGATATAAATATCCTCCAGATCCCGGTCGTCAGGAATGAGAAACCCGAAGCCCTTCGGATGTGCGTGCAGGCGTCCGCGGACCAAATTCATCCGCTCCGGGACACCGTAGCGGTTCGTGCGCGTGCGCACGACTTCACCCTCATTTTCCATCTCGTTCAGTACCGTCACCAGAGCCTTAAACTCTTCGGCGCCTTCAACGCCGAAATGCTCCTCCAGTTCGTTGACGGTCATCGGTTTATAAGCAGATTCCTGCATAAACTCAAGCAATTCTTGTTTCGTTACCATGGCATACTCACCTCAGCTTCCTTACAGTCTATTCTGTCCAACGTGAAGGCAAAACAAAAACAGCAGGCGGTATTCACCTGCTGTATGTTCTTCACATCTTTGGTTTAAAGTGGACGTACAAAGTATGCGACTACGATGGTCAGAATAAAGAAGCCGACCGCAAGTCCTACCGTGACCCGTTGCAGCAACAGATCCATGCCGCGCGCCTTCTGCTTCCCGAACAAATGCTCAGCACCGCCCGAAATCGCGCCGGACAAACCCGCACTCTTCCCCTTCTGCAGCAACACTACTGCAATAAGTCCAATAGAGAATATAATCAACAGTACTTTCAAAAAGATTTCCACGATATCCACCTCCAACGAAACACAGCTTACATAACGCTAATCTTACCATACCGGAGCGGACAAGACAACACCAATCTCACCCTACCGCGTAGGACTCATCGGGCTGTGATGGGTCGAGGACCATTTTTTCTTCGGAATCAAAGTTCCTACACACCCTCTCGCGCACCACATCGCAAAGAGCAGAAAGAAGATCCCCCACAAGAACGCCGGAACATGGGTTGCATTCGCCAAATTCGCGGCATCTCCCGCTTCACCCGGCGCAGTCCAAGACAGCATCGCGACGGTCACGGATCCCACTACGGATTCAACGAGAGCCAGAAAAGCTAGAAACATGAAATACAGCTTGCGAAGGAACTCGATCGGCTGCAGGATAACCGCAACGTTTAAGATGATAAATCCCGCGAGCCACCGCGCCCCGAAATCATTGCGTACGAACAGAATCAAGCTGACGATGGCAATGATCGTGACAAGTATTAATCCGAGGCGGTACTTGCTTCGGCTGTGCAGTTTGAATAACAGGAGAGCAAATATAGAAGCGAAGGTGTAACCCGCGAGCGCGATCGGAATGAACCGCCAACCGCTCTGGACCGCCGATAACGTCACACCGCTGTGGTCTTCGTAGAGATGAATATAACGGACCTCCCCGGACAAGAGCAGCGTTGCCAGCGCATGTCCGAATTCATGGACCATGGTGTCCATATTGCGGAAATAAGGAGAAAAAGGGAGCCACTCCGCAAGCACGAAGCATCCCGCCAATAAAGCAAGCGTGACGATCCATCGGCCCATGAACGGCTCCCCCCTTAAATATTAAGGTACATTTTTATTTGAAACTTTTGAGATTATAAAATGCTTTCTTGCCCGCGTATTGTGCCGTACCTGCCAAGTTGTCTTCGATGCGGAGCAATTGGTTGTATTTCGCTACGCGGTCCGTACGGGACGGTGCGCCCGTCTTGATTTGACCAGCGTTCGTCGCAACGGCGATGTCAGCGATCGTGCTGTCTTCGGACTCGCCGGAACGGTGCGATACGACAGCCGTGTAGCCTGCGCGCTTCGCCATTTCGATCGCGTCGAACGTTTCCGTCAGTGTACCGATTTGGTTCACTTTAATCAAGATCGAGTTGCCGATGCCTTGCTCGATGCCTTGCGACAGACGCTCCGTGTTCGTTACGAACAAGTCGTCGCCAACGAGCTGAACCTTGCCGCCGAGCTTCTGAGTGAGCAGCTTCCAGCCCTCCCAGTCGTCTTCGGAGCAACCGTCTTCGATCGTGATGATCGGATATTTGTCAACCCAGGAAGCCAAGAGGTCAACGAATTCAGCGGACGTGAAGGACTTGCCTTCGCCTTCAAGCGTGTATTTGCCGTCTTTGAAGAATTCCGTGGAAGCCACGTCCATACCAAGGAACATGTCAACGCCCGGCTTGTAGCCTGCGCGCTCAATCGCCGCGATGATCGTTTGCAGCGCTTCTTCGTTGGAACCAAGGTTCGGAGCGAAGCCGCCTTCGTCGCCAACCGCCGTGTTGAGGCCTTTCTCCTTCAATACGGATTTCAAGCTATGGAACACTTCAGCGCCTGCGCGGAGCGCTTCCGCGAACGTCGGAGCGCCAACCGGCAATACCATGAACTCTTGCACGTCTACGTTGTTATCCGCATGCGCGCCGCCGTTGACAATGTTCATCATCGGTACCGGCAGTTGCTTCGCGTTGAAGCCGCCAAGGTAGTTGTACAGCGGAATGTCGAGCGCTTCTGCTGCCGCGCGTGCAACTGCCATCGATACGGCGAGGATTGCGTTCGCGCCGAGCTTGCCTTTGTTCGGCGTGCCGTCAAGCTCGATCATCGTTCTGTCGATTGCGGCTTGCTCCAGCGCGTCAAGACCGATAATTTGCGGAGCGATAATTTCGTTCACGTTCTGAACGGCTTTCAGAACGCCTTTGCCAAGATAACGGCCTTTGTCTCCATCGCGAAGCTCAACCGCTTCATGCGCGCCTGTGGAGGCGCCGGACGGAACGATCGCGCGGCCCTTCGCGCCGGATTCCAATTGAACTTCCACTTCCACGGTCGGATTGCCGCGGGAGTCAAGCACTTCGCGTGCGTACACGTCAATAATCATTGTCATAGTAGTTACCCACTCCTTAAAAGAATATGTTTATTTCAGCAGCGAATGCCCGGTCATTTCTTCAGGCTTCGGCAGCTGCAGTAACTCTAGTAATGTCGGAGCGACATCCGCCAGGATGCCGTCATCGCGCAGATTCAGCCCTTCGCGCGTAACAATGCACGGCACCGGGTTGATCGTATGGGCAGTATTGCGCGAACCGTCGTCGTTGGTCACCACATCCGCGTTGCCGTGATCCGCGATAATGACCGCAACTCCGCCCGCCGCGATTACTGCGTCCACAACCTTGCCCAAGCACTCGTCCGTCGCTTCTACTGCACGGATGGTAGGCTCGAGCAAGCCGGAATGTCCGACCATGTCCGGGTTCGCGAAGTTTAAGACAATCGCATCGTGCTTGCCGGATTCAATCTCGCGCACGCAAGCGTCAGCCACCTCGTAAGCACTCATCTCCGGCTTAAGATCGTAAGTGGCTACCTTAGGCGACGGAATGAGGACGCGGGTTTCTCCAGGAAGCTCCACGTCGCGCCCGCCGCTGAAGAAGAAGGTCACGTGGGGGTACTTCTCCGTCTCCGCAATGCGAAGCTGCTTCAGACCGTGCTGGGTGAGCACTTCCCCGTAAGTATTATCTAAATTTTTCGGCTTGTAAGCAACATACCCGTCGATGCTCTCATTGAACAATGTTAAACATACAAAATAAAGTCCGGTCGGCGCCTTCTCGCCGCGGTCGAATCCGCGGAAATCGGAGTTCGTGAATACTTGGGACAGCTGAATCGCGCGGTCCGGCCGGAAGTTGAAGAATACGACCGAGTCGCCGCTTTCTACCAACCCCACCGGCTGTCCGTCTTCGCGTACGATCACCGTCGGCATAACGAACTCATCGAATACGGATTTTTCGTGGGATTCAATGATTGCCTTCATCGGGTCGGTGTACTTCGGCCCCTCGCCATAAACCATGGCGCGGTACGATTTCTCCGTCCGTTCCCACCGCTTGTCGCGGTCCATCGCATAGTAACGGCCTTGAACCGTAGCGATCCGGCCTACGCCGACTTCCGCAATTTTTTCTTGCAGCTGACCCATATAAAACTTCGCGCTGTCCGGCGCAACATCGCGGCCGTCGAGGAAAGCGTGAATATATACGTCTTCGAACTGCTCATTCTTCGCGAGCTCAAGCAATGCGTAGAGGTGGTTGATATGGCTGTGTACGCCGCCGTCCGACAGCAACCCATAGAGGTGCAGCTTCTTGCCGTTCTCCTTGGCATGACGGACCGCGCCGAGCAGCGTTTCGTTCTCGAAAAATTCTTTATCCCGAATAGACTTCGAAATCCTGGTCAAATCTTGATAAACCACGCGGCCTGCGCCGATGTTCAAGTGGCCGACCTCAGAGTTGCCCATCTGCCCTTCCGGCAATCCGACCGCTTCACCGTGTGCGGTCAGCGTTGTGTGCGGGTATTGGTTCCAGTACCGGTCGAAGTTCGGCTTCTTCGCTTGGGCGACCGCATTGCCATGGGTGTCGCCGCGAAGTCCGAAGCCGTCAAGAATGATCAGCGCGACCGGTTTGGGACGGTTTGCGTTCGCGCTCATGCCGATGCACCTTCCACTAAGGCAACATAGGAATCCGGCTCAAGGGATGCGCCGCCAACCAACGCCCCGTCGATATCCGATGCGCCGAGGTACTCGCGCACGTTCGCCGGCTTTACGCTGCCGCCGTATTGAATGCGAACCTTCGTAGCGGCGTCTTCGCCGAATTTCTCTGCGACAACCGAACGAATGTAGGAGATAACTTCATTCGCATCATCCGCCGTAGAGGATTTCCCGGTGCCGATCGCCCAGATCGGTTCGTAAGCAATAACGATCCCGGTGACTTGCTCAGCCGTCAATCCTTCCAACGCGCCTAATGTTTGCACGCGGCATACTTCCTTCGTGCTGCCCGCTTCGCGTTCCTCCAGCTTCTCGCCGACGCAGACGATTGGAGTAAGACCGTATTTTAACGCAGCGTGCGTCTTTTTGTTTACCGTTTCATCCGTTTCGGCAAAATATTGCCTGCGCTCGGAATGGCCAAGGATCACATACTCTACGCCGAGGTCCTTCAGCATTGCGCCGGATACCTCGCCCGTAAACGCGCCGCTCTCTTCCCAGTGCATGTTCTGTGCGCCGACGCCAAGAGCCGTGCCTTTCGCCGCGTTCACAAGTGCCGGCAACGCCGTAAATGGAGCGCATACCACCGCTTCTACTCCAGATACGGCTGCCACACGGTCCTTCACCGCCGCAACGAACGCTTCTGCCTCAGCCGGAGTTTTGAACATTTTCCAGTTCCCCGCAACAATCGGTTTTCTGCTCATTTCTTCTATTCCTCCTGACTTACTTGTCGTTCAGCGCTACTACGCCCGGAAGCGCCTTGCCTTCCATAAACTCGAGGGAAGCGCCGCCGCCCGTCGAGATGTGGTCCATCTTATCAGCCAACCCGAACTTCTCAACGGCCGCTGCGGAATCGCCGCCGCCGATAATCGTGTATCCGCTTGTTTCCGCGCAAGCTTGCGCTACGGCGCGGGTGCCGTGAGAGAACGGCTCCATCTCGAACACGCCCATCGGTCCGTTCCACACAATCAACTTGGAGTTTTTAATGATCTCAGCATATTTTTCGCGCGTCTTCGGACCGATATCGATGCCTTCCCAATCCGCCGGGATGCTGTCGATGCCGACTACCTTCGTGTTGGCCGTCGGGCTGAAGTCGTCGGTCACAACGATATCTTCAGGCATCAAGAAGTTAACGCCCTTCGTCTTCGCCTTCTCGATAAAGCCAAGAGCGGTATCAATTTTCGATTCGTCCAGAAGCGACTTACCGATCTCAAAGCCGCGGGCTTTCAAGAACGTGTAGGCAAGACCTCCGCCGATGATGACGTTGTCCGCGATTTCCAAGAGATTGTTAATGACGTCAATCTTGTCCTTCACCTTCGCGCCGCCGACGATCGCCGTGAACGGACGGTCCGGTTCGGTTAACGCTTTGCCAAGTACTGCAAGCTCCTTCTCCATGAGCAAGCCCGATACGGCAGGCAAATAATGCGCGATCCCTTCCGTCGATGCGTGCGCCCGGTGCGCCGCGCCGAAGGCATCGTTCACGAACAAATCTGCAAGGCTCGCGAATTGCTTTGCAAGCTCCGGATCATTCTTCTCTTCGCCCGGGTAGAAACGGACATTTTCAAGCACAAGAACATCGCGGTTATTTAATGCGTTAACCGCTTCTTGCGCAGCTGGTCCGACAGCCTCGTCCACTTTCTTTACCGGTTTGCCAAGCAGTTCGGACAATCTCTCCGCTGCAGGCGTCAAACGCATTTCTTCCACAACCTGTCCCTTCGGACGTCCGAGATGGCTTGCCAGAATTACCTTCGCGCCGCGCTCGATCAAATACTGAATCGTCGGAACGGTTTCGCGAATTCTTGTGTCATCGGTAATGCGCCCGTTTTCAAGCGGCACGTTGAAGTCAACGCGCACGAACACCCTTTTGCCCGATACGTCGACATCTTTCACGCTCTTCTTATTATATGCCATGAATGATCAACCTCCGAAAGTTGTCTTATCCGCCGAAAGGCGCCCCTGTTTGAAGCCGGAGCGCCTTCCTGCCTTCCTTGCGGAATGTAATTGCCCGTGTGTAAATCTTACAGACCCTTCTTCGCGATGTATGCCGCCAAGTCGACAACGCGGTTCGAGTAACCCCACTCGTTGTCGTACCAAGATACGACCTTCACCATGTTGCCTTCCACCACCATCGTGGACAATGCGTCGATCGTCGAGGAAGCCGGATCGCCGTTGTAGTCACTCGATACGAGCGGCTCATCGGAGTAGTTCATGATGCCTTTCAGGCGGCCGTTCGCTGCTTCTTTCAAAGCTGCGTTCACTTCTTCGACCGTAACATTGCGGGATACTTCAGCAACCAAGTCCGTAACGGAAACGTTCGGAGTCGGTACGCGGAACGCCATACCGTTCAGCTTGCCTTTCAGCTCCGGCAATACGAGAGATACTGCTTTCGCTGCGCCGGTTGTGGAAGGAATGATGTTCTCTGCTGCTGCGCGGGCGCGGCGGAGATCCTTGTGCGGCAAGTCAAGCACGTTCTGGTCGTTCGTGTAGGAGTGAATCGTCGTCATCATACCCTTTACGATGCCGAACGTATCGTTAAGCACCTTCGCGAAAGGAGCCAAGCAGTTCGTCGTACAAGAAGCGTTGGAGATGATCGTGTGTTGTGCCGGATCGTATTTGTCTTCGTTTACGCCCATAACGATTGTAATGTCTTCGTTCGTAGCCGGAGCGGAGATGATAACCTTCTTCGCGCCGCCCTTCAAGTGAGCTTCCGCTTTCTCTTTCGCGGTGAAGATCCCTGTGGATTCCACAACGATTTCAGCGCCGACGCTTGCCCAAGGCAGGTTGCCAGGGTCGCGCTCGGAGAATACTTTCACTTCTTTGCCGTTGACGATCAATGCGCCTTCAGCCGCTTCAACCTTCGCTTCGAATTTGCCGTGCGTGGAGTCATATTGGAGCAGATGCGCCAAAGTGTCGACGCTCGTCAAGTCGTTGATCGCTACAATTTCTACTTCCGGGTTGTTCAGCGCCGCGCGGAACACGTTGCGACCGATACGTCCGAAACCGTTAATACCAACTTTTACCATTTGAGTTGCCTCCTAAAAATTATAATTTATATCAAGACGCCGGCTTACAATCATTCAATTTTTAAAGCCTTAACGTCATGAGAACATGGCGATAATCTTCTTTGCCGCGGCTTCATCGATGATAAGCACATCCTCGTTGCCGTGCTTCAGCACCGCAGCGATCGCTTCCGCCTTGCTGGCGCCGCCGGCCACGGCAATCACCGTCTCCATGCGCTCCACATCCTCCAGCCGCAATCCGACGGTCGGCATCTTGTGTACAACCTGGCCCTCACGGTTGAAGTAATAGCCGATCGATTCCGCTACCGCGCCGCTTTGCCGCAGTCTTTCAATCGAAGCCGCATCCAATCTCCGGCGGCGAGCCATCACATAGGCTTCCCCAATTCCGTGAACCGCGATGCGGGCCTTGCGGACGATATCCACCACTTCGCGGATGTGCGGTTCGCTCATGAGCGTCGCAATCGCTTCTTCACCGACATCGTCGGGCACGTGCATCAGCCGATATCCGCCTCCGGTGCGCTTCGCCATCGAAGAAGCAATCGTTCCCGCCTGCAGCTCAACGCGTTCACCCAATCCGCCGCGTGCCGGTACAAACATCGCATTCTTCAACGAAGGAGAGGTGTTCAGGTGTTCTGCTACCTCTACAATCGTAGAGCCTCCCGTTACGGCGATAACAATAGGATCATCCGGAACGGCGCTGCTCAGCTCCGCTGCCGCCTTCGTTAATTCAATCGCTCCCGCTTTGCCGAGCTCCCGCTTCGCCGAAGCTTCCCGGTCCGAATCCCCCGGAACAACGACGACCTGCCGCAGATGATAAAGCTCCGCAATCCGTTCCTCCAGCTCATAGAGACCAAACCATTCTTTCATCATCGGTTCCATCTCCGACAGAAGCCGGACGCCTTCCATGCTGATTTGCATACCGCCGGCGCTCGTCTCAATCAACCCTTGCTGCTTCAGAAACTCAGTTTCGGCGCGGAGCACCCGTTCAGTCATATGTAACGCGGTTGCCAGCGTCCTTCGGCCTACGACGCCGGACGATCGGATATGCCGCAAAATATTGTACCGTTTTCTCAGCACATCTACGATTTCCGGAGCAAGCCGTTTTTGAATTTCGAGAACGGTTCGCACAGCGAGCCTCCTCATGGGACAATCGAGTGTCAAGACAAGCGTATCGCCTCATACGTCTCATTTTGTCCTAGAAAGTAATGAAACAATCCTCTTTACTTGAAAAAAGCTATTTCTCTGTGGGACCTAAATTGTCCCGATAGTTCGGTTTGAGTCCCACATGAATTATATTACTCTACATCCTAGCAGGTTGCAACTATGAAAGAGACTATTTTCATCGTTGAAAGCGCATTAAAGTTTGAATTTTTACTGGGAAAATGTACCTCGAAAAACAACAGAACTCCCACTTGCTTTTTCATCTTGATTGTCATATACTTATTTTTGCTGTTCACAGTTTGCGCCCGTGGTCCAAAGGATATGACGCAGGCCTCCGGAGCCTGAGATCGGGGTTCGATTCCCTGCGGGCGCGCCATACATAACCTTCGCTAAAGCACTTGTTAATGAACAATTTCATTGGCAGGTGTTTTTTTCTGTTGGTGTTTGACCAATTTTGACTTTCGGGAACGATTCGAGTATCATGGACTTGGAGAGAATGTTAAAGGAAAAACTCGGAGGTGGGCTTAATGAATATGAATTTAGTTCCGATGGTCGTAGAACAGACGAACCGCGGGGAGCGTGCTTATGATATCTACTCACGGCTTCTTAAGGATCGCATCATTTTTTTAGGTACTCAGGTGAACGACGTTGTTGCGAACAGCATTATTGCGCAGCTCTTGTTCCTGGCGGCCGATGATCCGGAGAAGGATATCCATCTCTATATTAATAGCCCTGGCGGTTCCATCACATCGGGGATGGCGATTTACGATACGATGCAATATATTAAGCCGGATGTATCCACGATTTGTGTCGGCATGGCCGCTTCGATGGGCGCCTTCCTCTTGGCGGCTGGCGCGAAGGGCAAGCGTTACGCCCTTCCGAACAGCGAGGTCATGATCCATCAGCCGCTCGGCGGCGCGGAAGGCCAAGCGACGGACATCGAGATTCGCGCGAAGCGCATCTTGAAGATGCGGGACAAATTAAACCACATCTTAGCCGAGCGCTCGGGCCAGCCGATCGAACGGATCGAGAAGGATACGGACCGCGATTACTTTATGACCGCTGAAGAGGCGAAGCAATACGGTTTAATCGATAAAGTAATCGAGAAGATTTAAAGCATCGCGGGCGAGGGATTTTTGCTTCCCTCGCCCGCTGTTTTTTCTGTGCCGTCGACGGTGCGCGCTAACGGACATCACATACGCTTAGCGTTGTAGTGTGCATACAGACAACGCCAAAAACAAAAAGCTGCCCCTCAGCCATGAAGACCGAGGGACAGCTCCCCAAAAACTTACATCTCAT
>Ga0182742_1004726_pt1 | contig 12083 bp, 10 predicted proteins | sample eDN5th37CBELigMG_FD_128880 | JGI IMG/M metagenome (GOLD analysis project Ga0182742, IMG submission 128880) | Enriched Miracle-Growth compost microbial communities from Emeryville, California, USA - eDNA 5th pass 37_C BE-Lig MG (version 2)... ... | reverse complement strand
TCCGATGCTCCACTCTTTGAAGAGCGCATCGTTCGGGCGGAAAACCGGGTCCACTTTTCCGTCCGATGCACTAAGGCAAGCCTCGTGCCGGGCAGGCCGATGCCTTTTGTTACGGGCGTGGACCAACGACGGCGGCTCGGCGAGCGGCTGCGATCCCTTCGAACAGTGCCTTTTGGACGGTAGCGCATCAACCGGAGCCTTATCCCTCTGAGTTAGTTGTCGGCTGTTCAAATCAAGAGCAATGTCTCTCCTGCAATGGAAGCCAACGATGACGCATTCGGCGATCTGATCCGGCATTCTTGGAAGAGGGCGTCATGTTGTTCAATAGCTGGACATTCTGGGTCTTCTTCGCTGCCGTCCTCCCGATATATTGGCTTCTTCCGTTTCGCCTCCAAACATTCTTTCTACTAGGGGTCAGCTATTTCTTTTACGGCTGGTGGGACTGGCGATTCCTGCCACTTATCCTTTTTTCGACAGTTATGGATTTTTATCTGGGGCTCTTGATCTCATCGACTTCTTCGGAGGTCAGCAAGCGTCGATATGTCTGGTTTTCCGTTGTCGTAAATCTGCTTCTGCTCGGTGTCTTCAAATACTATAACTTCTTTGCCAACGAAGTCGTCACGGCGCTCAACTCCATTGGCATCCAGGCATCCCTTCCGCTCGTTCAAGTGCTCCTTCCGGTGGGAATCTCATTCTACACCTTCCAGAGCATGAGCTATATCTTCGACATAGCCCGCGGGGTGACGAAGCCCGCGACGAGCTTCTGGAACTTTGCCCTCTATGTCTCATTCTTCCCGCATCTGGTCGCCGGGCCGATCATGCGCTCCGGCGCCAAAGGGCAGGACCCCCTCGGACGGGGGCTTCTAAAGCAGATTGAAACGCCGCGGGTCCATCGTTCCGACGACTTCGTCATCGGCCTTTATTATATTCTGCTCGGCCTCTTTAAGAAGGTCGTCATCGGCGACAACATGGCGGTGCTGGTCAATACCGTCTTCAGTCGCGACACATCCCAACTCACGGGTCTTGAATGCCTTGTCGGAATCTATGCTTTCGCGTGGCAGATCTATGCTGATTTCTCTGGCTACAGTTCGATAGCCCAGGGCGTCGCCAGATGGATGGGCGTCGATCTCATGGACAACTTCAAGGTTCCCTATCTGGCGACCTCGCCAAGTGACTTCTGGCGCCGCTGGCACATCAGCCTGTCCACGTGGTTGCGGGACTACCTTTACATCGCGCTCGGCGGCAATCGCGGCGGAGGCTCCATGATCCTCCGCAACCTCATGATCACGATGGTCCTCGGCGGCATCTGGCACGGCGCCAACTGGACCTTCATTTTCTGGGGCCTCTACCATGGTGCGCTGCTGGCGCTCTACCGCTTCGTCGGCTGGGAAAAGGTGCGTCCGCTATCGTTCGTGGAACGGGGCTGGCGGATCGTGCTGATGTTTCATCTGATCTGTTTCGGCTGGCTTTTGTTTCGTGCCGAGAACATGCACCAGGTGGGCGATTTCCTCTATCTCATGGCCACGGACTGGCGCGTGACTCCCAATGCGATCGCCATGCTGGGTTTGATCGCGTTCTATGCTCTTCCGCTGTTCGTCTTTGAGTATTGGACCTCCTCTCACAAGAATAATCTTCTCGGCCTCACGCAAAGTCCCTGGGTCGCGCGTGCAAGCGTATACGCCTACGCCGTCCTCATGCTCATCTTCTTTCAGGCGCCGGAAAGCCATGAGTTCATCTACTTCCAATTCTAGATCCGAATGGAAAGTGATTGCCAGCGTGCTGGCCGTGCTGCTCCTTGGGGAATTCTGTCTTTACTTCACTGAGAGCTGGCTGTCTTATGACATGCAGCACATAAGGCAGATTGCGGCTATCCTCGAAGAGATGAAACAAGGGGAATTCCCCCGCATCCTCTTCCTGGGAAATTCATTGACGCATCGGGGGGTATTCCCGGATGTCGTCAAGGAAACGTGGGCGAATGCAAATCTGTCGGAGGCCAAGATCGGTCTTGTTTATCCCGACGACACGATTCTTACAGACTGGCTCTATGTGTACCGCCGTTTCGTTCAACCGAGCAACGTCCGGCCTCAGTTGCTCATCATCTGCTTTGCCGACAAGCATCTGGAGGATGGCCCGGTCCACAGTATAGAGCGTCTCGGAGGTGAGTTCGCCGGATTGTCTTTTGCCCGGGAGGCCTTCTCCCACGATGTTCTCTCACTCAGCGATCGCGTCCGGTACGGGCTCGGCGCCACTTCCCGGCTCTGGGCGAACAGAGAGCGCATACAGAAGCGCATTCTGACGCTGATCCCCGGCTACCAGGAGTTGGCGCCGGTCATCAATAATTTCGTTCGCCGTGATGAGCGGTCTCACGCGGTTGCGAAGCGGCCTACCTATTATCAGCTTGCCAGATTTCTTGATATTGTCGCGGGCGATGGCACAAAAGTCGTTTTCGTCGCCACGCCTCTTCCTGAGCGCTATCCCCTATCTGATGAGCTCTATAAAACGATCAGCCGCGGTGGCGCGGAACTTGTCGATCTGCAAGGCATCGAACGCGCCGGAGCCGAAGATTTCCTCGACGGCTATCATCTCGCGCCCGCCGCGGCGGAGCGCTTCTCCAGAGCTCTCGGCAGGGCTCTGGTCGACAACGACTATACGCATGCCGCTCTTTGGGGCACCCGCATTCAGGGTTTGGGGACCGAGCCTCGCGAGCCATCGGTTGTTCACTCTGGCGTAATGGCGCGGTAGTTCCCTTCTTGCGAGATGCCCTATATGGAACACCGTGCGGCCCCGGAGAGGCCTATGCCTGTCCAGTATCAGGCCGCCGCATGAGGCAGGGGCTCCTGCTGTGAACCAGCCTCGTCCTCACGACTGCGGGCGCAGTTGCGGCCGGCTGATTTGGCCTGGTAGAGAGCTCGGTCCGCCGCTTCGAGGAGGACGGCTCTTTCGCTTCCCCGGGTCGGTCGGGCCGAGGCAATCCCGATGCTCACCGTAACCACCTGGTAGGGGCTGCCCTCATGCGCGATGCTCATGTCGATGACGCCCTGACGGATGTTCTCGGCAATCAGCCATGCGCCGGCGAGATCCGTCTCGGGCAGAATGATAGCGAATTCCTCGCCGCCATGACGGGCGGCGACGTCGCGGGGGCGGCGGATATGGGTATCGAGCGTGCCGGCGATCGCATGAAGAACCTCGTCGCCCCTTCCGTGGCCATAGCGGTCGTTGAAGCTCTTGAAATAGTCGGCATCAACATAAAGCAGCGACAGGGGTGAGCCGAAGCGAATGGCCTGACGCCATTCGCGCTCGAAGGTCTCGCGGAAGGCGCGACGGTTCGGCAGGCCCGTCAGGTCATCAGTTCGTGCGATCCGCCTGAGCTTGCTCTCGGCCTGCGTGCGGCGCTTCAACTCGCGCTGGAACAGAATCGTCAGGCCGACGACCGCACAGCAGAGCACCAATGTCACCAGGCTGAGCACCAGGGCCTTTCGCTGCCAGGCCGAGAAGATCTCATCGACGGAGAGGGCAACGGTGAGGACGAGGGGATATTTGTCGAGACGCTCGAAGGAGATGATGCGCCGAATGCCGTCGATGGGCGAGATCGAATCGAAGGTGCCGGATTTTGTCTGAAGAAGACGCTGGACGTGCGGGGATACGCCCAGGTCCTGATTGATCTGGCTCTCATCGTAAGGGTAGCGTGTCAGCAGAACGCCGTCATTGCGAAAGAGATTGATCGCACCCTGCTGACCGAGACTCAGCTTGTCGAACCGTTGATTGATGGCGGCCAGGGGCATCGATCCCATCACGACCCCGGCGAAGCGTCCGTCCGCATCCGTGAGCCTCCGGCTGATGCCGATGGTGATGTCCTCGTGCCGCGTTCTGCTCTTGAACGGGCGGCTCACATAGAGGCCGATGTGACGGTTCACCTTGTGGGCAATGAAATATTCGCGGTCTGCGACATTGAGAGAGCGCGGGGCGATGGTGGGGCCCGCATCGGCGATGAGATTGCCGTCCCGATCCACGAGCAGGAGCGTTCCCATGAAGGACGCCGACGCGGCACGATCGAAGAGCATCCGGTATTGAAGATCGGGGGGAAGCTGGTGGACGCTGAGATTCCGCAGGCCCTCCATGGCTCCCTTCAGCGAGAGATCAAGCAGTTCGAGGTTGTTATTGAGATCGTGGGTGATGGTGGTCAGGATGTTGCGCGAGGCCCTCTCGGCCTCCTGCCATGTGTTCTGGCGGTCCATCCACAACGTGTGGGCCGAGATGCCCAGGATCCCCAGGGCGATCACGCCTGCAACCAGTTGTAAATAGACTTCGGAAAACAGGCGTTTCATTTGACGGTACACGATTCACTCTAGAATATATTCTATTGACCATCCTAATAGTTTGTTACGTTTGGGAGTACGTGAGACAAATGAATAGGAAAATTGCCTGAATTACCCCCGGTTGAACTTGTTTTGCTACGACTTAGTGCATCTTCATTGCGTATATGTTATATCGATTATGAGTTGGGCGAGTTCTATCGAATCATTTGTTGTCACGGTATTTCAAATTCCGCATGGATGGTTTAGGGCCCACACGGCACAAGGGACTTGCCGAGATTTCGAGCGCAGCCGGGACCTTTTGACTGCGCCCGATCACGCATGCCGCTATCGCGTCCTCTTGGCTCGCCGCGAGAGCATGTTGAGCGCTTCGATCAAAGCCGAGAAGGCCATCGCAGCGTAGATGTAGCCTTTCGGCACGTGGGCTCCGAAGCCCTCCGCGATCAGGACCATGCCGATCATGAGCAGGAAGCCGAGGGCGAGCATGACGACCGTCGGGTTGGACTGGATGAACCGGGCGAGGGGATCGGCGGCGAGAAGCATGACGGTCACGGCGGATATGACGGCCACGACCATGATCGGAACATGATCGGTCATGCCGACGGCCGTGATGATGCTGTCGATGGAGAAGACGAGATCCAGAATCAGAATCTGCACGATCGCGGAGGCGAAGCTCATCTGGACTTTCTCGCCTTCGAAGAGGTCCGGCCCGTGATCGGGATCGACATGGTGGTGGATTTCCTTGGTCGCCTTCCAAACCAGGAACAGGCCGCCGGCGATCAGGATCAGGTCCCGCCACGAGAAACCGTGACCGAAGGCCGTAAAGAGCGGCTCCGTGAGCCGGACGATGATGGCAATGGTTCCGAGCAGGGCCAGGCGAAGAAGCAGGGCCAGGCTGATGCCGATGCGCCGGGCCGTCGACTGCTGATGGGCGGGCAGCTTGTTGGTCAGGATCGAGATGAAGATGAGATTGTCGATCCCGAGCACGATCTCCATGACGACCAGGGTCGCCAAGGCGGCCCAAGCCGTGGGATCAGCAGCCAATGCAGCGATGTAATCCATGACGCCCTTCCTGTCGCATCATGTCCCTATTTCGGGTGCTGCCGAGCTTGCGCAAGGGCTTGGCCGGATCTCATGTTGTGTTCCCGTTCTCACAATCGGCTGATCGTGACGTGGGGGCCGTTGAAGCGCACGGTCCCGACCCACATGTTTCCTGGAAGTGCCGCCTGCTTGGAAGCGTGGCGGCATGTGACTTGACTTCAGTGTTTGGTTTCCTCGTCGCTTGGCGGTCCCGCCCTGTGGAACCGCCGATGGCAGGAGAAGCGTTCCCCCATGGAATGATCTGGAGGCGTGTCATGGCAGGATTATCGGGACGTTGGCTGGTGACTGCCTCGCTGGCGGGGCTTCTCGGGAGCCCATTGGTGGCTTTCGCTCAGACGGGACGGCCGTGGGTCGATCCCCCACCCGTCTCCGACACCAAGACCCGGCCACCGGCGGCGCCCTCGGCTTCTCCTGAGACGCCGCCGGCCCGAGCTGCGGCGCCTCAGCCCGCGACTCCTCCTGCGACCTCTCCCGCGGAGGCCAAGGCGAGCCCAGAGACACAGCCGGCCGAGGAGGCTTCTTCCCGCAAGACGGCAGCCGATCAGCAGGTCAAGCAGAAGACAGCCTCCAACCGGAAGGCGCGCGCCTCCTCACGACGGGCCAGTGCGTCGGCGAGCAGCCGGAGGCGGGAGGGGCAGGTCGCGCGCCGGCGTGCAAACGGGCCGCAAGTGTCGCAGGCCGAGTCCCGCCGTGCCAGCGAGCGCCGCGCTCGGGTCACACGCTATGGCTCGGTGCAGGAAGGGCTCGATGCGGGTCTCCAGGTCATGAGGCTGCGAACCATTCAGCTCCCGGACGGCCGCCGCTTCGAGGTTTTGACACGGCCTGATCAGGATATCGCCTCCGGATGGCCGGACGGCTATTGAGCATTCGGCTATCGCATCCGACTGGTTGCATCGATGGCTTCGGGATCATTGGGCTGAAATCGCGCAGCGCTTTCCTCTGCGCGACGGCGGATGTCGAGCCACAAGCGTTGCTCCCGTCGCGCATCCGCGAGGGCGCGGTGAGCGGCAGCGCCATGTGCATCGTCGGCGTTTTGTGCCTGCGCGAGAATTTCCTGCAGGAGTGTGCGATGCATATCCAGCGGGACCTGAGCCCTTCGCAGCACGGCGCGCACGATCCGTCGGTGCGCCAACTCGGTGTCTTCGAGGCGCAGGGCATGGCGCGGCAAGCCTGCGGCGCGCAGGAGCTTGCTCAGCCACTTTCCGTCCCATGACGGCGCCGTCGCATAAAGTTTCTTGGCGGTCAAAACCGACACCATACGCTGGGCGACATCTTCGATCGGCGCTCCTTCCGATCTCAGCTGCTCTCTCGAAATACCGTGAATCCTGCCGGCTTTGACATCCCAATCCGTCCAGGAGGGAGCGGGCCTGATGAGATGGCTCTCTTCCTCGCCGCTCGCGAAAACCCAGCCGACCTCTATCGGGTAGCCTTCCTTGCCGAGGGAGGAGGCCTCGAAGTCAAGGAATACGATATCAGACAGGCCGTCCATCGGGGATCAAACTCACGCGTTGCAGGACACGCTCCCGTCTTCATGAAGGATCGACCGACGAGGAGCGATGAATCATAGAGCTATCGTGCCTTCAACGCGTAAGCTTCGGCAATGCTCCACGATCATGGGGCATGGCGTACAAATGATGCTCTCTCAAAATTTTGCAGCGTTGGATCTGTGACTGCGACGCAGACCGCATTTGCATCCCGAAGAAGGCTTTAGCGGGCGCTGGCGGATGTGAAACCTGCTGAGCGTGAGACGGTGCCCGTTGCGACGGGGTCGCTGGCGCCTGTTCTGAGAGTGTGCAGGAGGCCCTTGCGCTTGGCCTCGTAATAATAGCCACTGGCATAAAGGGCGATGGCGCGATCCGGATTGCCGCCGGCAACCCTGTAGGCATTCGCAAGATAGGGGACCGCGTAAGCCAGATTGGTATTGGCGTCGAGCAGCCCGGAGACGGTTCCCCTGTAGCCCATGCCGCGGGCCGTAGCATAGCGAATCTGCATGAGTCCGATGTTGCCGCTGTGGGAAGCGCGCGGATTGTAGCCGCTCTCGCGTTTGATGACTCGATGCACCAATGTTTCAGGGATTCCATGAGCCCTGGCGTGTTGCGCAACGAGCGCATCGATCTGGGCCCGTTCGTCGGATGCCGCTGCGGGTTGCGCGCAGGCGATCGCCGCACACGCGAGAGCAAGTCGAGAAATCATGAAGGTCCCCTTGTTTGACGAAATTTCTCGACATGAATCGTGGCAATTGGACGTCAGCTTGACTGTAAGCGGGAGATGCAGAGCACGCCGCCACGCAGTTCGTCTTGCTCGAACGCCATGCGCGGAGCTTGCAATTCAAGCGTAAGCCGATTGGAAATGTGCCGGTTGCGCTACCATTCGAATGCGATCTCGGCCTTCCCGAAGGAGTGGCAGTATCCCATGAACACTGAATGTTTTTCTCACCCCCCGCTGTCGCTCAATGACGACCGCATGGTTCGAGTGCATCGTCGGGCTGAATGGCCTTCAAATCGAAGCGCGCCGATGCTGCAAATCGAGAACCGAATCGGTCGAGATCGGGTCTGCTGTCCGTGGCTCCGCTTATCGAAATCTACTGAAATAATGTAGCTTTTCATGCGAGCATTCACGCGAATGCTTGTGCCCAAAGCTACGTTTGAAATGTTCCATCTTTGACGAGGTATCCAATTCTACCTCCTAAGCATAATTCGCTACCTCTTTATTAAGGATGGATAACAAACCGTTAATTCGTACAATTCGAGGTAACCTCTGCGGAAAGGCTCCCTCGCATGTCACACCTTTTGCCAGTCACCACGATCTTAGGCTGCAAGAACTCGATGTTGCGTGAGGGCTTGAGGCATATCCTCTCAAGCACCCGGTTCCGATTGCACCCTGAAAACCTGGCGAGCGGAGAAATCGCTCTCGACCAGGAAACTCAGGAAGGCCCGCTTCTCTTCATCCTCGACGCCAATCTCTACCCCTCGGGACTTGCCGAGGGAATCTGGGGCCTGAAGCAGAAATATGCTCAGGCCCGGATCGTCGTCCTGGCGGACAACTTCAATCTTGAAGGCATGAAATCTGCCTTCCAATCAGGAGCGGATGGATACTGCCTGGCGACAACAGGATGCGAGGCCCTGATCAAGTATCTCGACCTTGTCATGCTGGGTGAAGTTGTCTTCCCATCTGCGCCCTTCCTTGCGGCCATCTCGAGCCATGCTGAGGGATCGGATCTCCCGATGGATGCGCCTACCAGCAAATCCTCTCTGCAGGTCGCATCGGCTTCGGAAGGTCACGATTCTCCCATTCGGACCCTGTCGAGCCGCGAGGCGGAAATCCTGCAATGCCTGATGCAGGGCGCTCCGAACAAGGTTATTGCTCGCAAGCTCGATGTCGCTGAGGCAACCGTGAAAGTCCACATCAAGGCCATCCTGCGCAAGATCCGGGTTGCAAACCGGACGCAGGCTGCCATGTGGGCCGTCAATCATCTGTCCTCAGGTTCGGATGATGCAGCGTGGTTGCAGTCGGGCGACAGATTGACGGCGCAGGGCCTTCGCTGAAGACTTTCGCGTCTCCATGGAGCACGCGAAGCGATGCACAGCAAACGTGTCGGGTGTTCTCTTCCTCGTATGAAATTGGCGCTTTCTGCTTGAACGATGCTCTCCTCAAAGAGGAGAGCATCGGACACGATCCGAAAAGGTGGCTCCGTTTTAACGCCGCCAACGAGTTGCTTCCTCTCCCTGGCTGAAGCTTAGGGGAGGGCAGGCGCCAAGCGAATTCTGTTTTTTGCGAATCCTCCATGCCGTCGCCAACCCTGTGGCGGCGGCATGGTCTGGGTAAGGCGTCGAGGTGCCCAGCTAAAGCATCGGACCCAAAAGTGGACCTGCACTTTTGGGACCCATCCGATGCTTCTCTCTTGATAAGAGCATCGTTCATGCGGAAAACCGGATCCACTTTTCCGCACGATGCTCTAAGCATCTGTGTGCCGGAATTGTGGCATAGTCAAATGAAACGATACTTCATAACATATACTTTTGTTTTGATTAAGGATTGTTAAAAGGAATTGAATGGGTAATGATTGTCTCAAATGAGATTATAAGCTAAACATCCTTTGGGGAATTTTGTTAATTTTCTGACCGAATCAAGACCAGAAAGGCATCTGCGATGCGGAACACCTACGATCTTGATAGCCTTCCTCATCCGGGCGCCTCTTCCGCCAAGGACGTCGCGTACTCAAGATACATGGAACTGGCACGTTCGGTTGAGCCTTCGTCGGCGGAGCATGTCGCTGCCCGCTCGGTCAAGACGATTCTCATCGAGCCGAATGCCCTCCTGAGGGAAGGCCTGCGCAGGATTCTGGCCGAGACGGCATATGCGCCTTCGGCGATCGCCGCGAGCCTCGATGAAATCGGGTCGGTCGCGGGGTTCGACAGCAGCGCGATCGTGCTCATCATCGACGCAAGCCGCGACCATGACGGGGCTTGCCGACAGGCCCGGATGCTGAAGGAAGGCAATCCCAGCGCCAAGGTAGTCATGCTGATCGAGGAGTACGATCTCAAGCAGGTGATCGCGGCCTTTCAGGCAGGCGCGGATGCGTACCTCAAAAAGTCTATCTCGCACGAGGTACTCGTGAAGTCGCTGGATCTCGTGATGCTGGGAGAGGCCATTTTCCCTGGCGCAATCCTTGAACTCCTGCGGGAGCGCGAAGCTCAGGCCGATCATGCCGGTGCAGCCGCGGCGCCCGAGGAGGCTCAGGAAATGAGCGTTCCGGCGAAGGGCCTTTCGGTCCGCGAGACGGTGATTCTACGGTGCCTCATGGATGGCGACTCCAACAAGATCATCGCCCGGAAGTTCGACATCACGGAAGCGACCGTGAAGGTTCACGTCAAAGCGATCCTGCGCAAGATCCAGGCCAAGAATCGGACTCAGGCCGCAATCTGGGCAGCAAGCCATCTGCCATCGAACCGCACCAAATCCTCAAGCTGAGCGTCTTGCGCTAAACGCCTTGTAAAGCATCGGCCGTGACTTCAAACACACGTCCGATGCTTAAGTTTTTGTCTTGCCGCATCTTTTTGCGCAAAACCGGTGCCACTTTTGTGTTCGATACTCTAGAGCATCGGACCCAAAAGTGGACTTGCACTTTTGGGATCTGATCCGATGCTCCACTTGTTGGATAGCGCATCGTTCGGTGCGCAAAACCGGGTCCACTTTTTCGCACGATGCGCTAATGGGAGCCGCTGGCTCCCATCTGTCGTTATATGGGCGTGAAGACAGCACTCCGAACAGATCAGGCCGAGCGCAGCACAGGCACGTGATCCTGATCCTCCAGGATCATCGCTGCGCCCTTGTCCGCGATCATCAGGGTCGGCGAGTTCGTGTTGCCGCTCGTGATGGTCGGCATGACGGAAGCGTCGATGACACGCAGCCCCTCGATCCCGCGGACCCGCAGGCGCGCGTCCGTGACAGCCATGGGATCGCTGTCGAGGCCCATCTTGGCGGTTCCGACCGGATGGAAGATCGTGGTTCCGATGTCCCGCGCGCCGTTCAGGAGTTCGTCGTCCGTCGTCAGCTGAGCTCCGGGCTTGTATTCCTCCGGACGGTATTTCTGAAGGGCCGGCATCGAGACGATGTGCCGGACCAGGCGCAACGCATCCACGGCTACTCTCTGGTCCTCCGCAGTCGAGAGATAGTTCGGACGGATGGAGGGCGCGTCGCCCGGCTTGCCGCTGCGGATCTTCACGCTCCCCCGGCTGGTCGGCCGCAGGTTGCAGACGCTCGCCGTGAAGGCCGGGAAGGGGTGCGGATCGTCCCCGAACTTGTCCAGCGAGAGGGGCTGGATGTGGAACTGCAGATTCGGCGTTGCATAGTCCGGCGACGAGCGCGTGAAGGCCCCGAGCTGGGATGGCGCCATCGTGAGCGGCCCTTTGCGGAAGAGCGCATATTCGAGCGCCATCCGGCCCTTCTTGAACAGGGACCGGTAATCCTCGTTCAGCGTGCGCACCCCGTGGACCTTGTAGATCGGGCGCAGCTGCAGATGGTCCTGCAGGTTCTCGCCGACGCCGGGCAGGTGGTGGACCACGTCGATGCCGTGCTGCTGGAGGAAGGCGCCGTCGCCGATTCCGGACAATTGCAGGAGCTGCGGCGACGCGATGGCGCCGGCCGAGAGCACGACCTCCTTCCGCGCCATAATGCGCTTCAAGCTGCCGTTCTGAAGAATCTCGACCCCGATGGCACGTTTGCCTTCGAAGAGGATGCGCGTGGCATGGGCCTGGATTTCGACCTTCAGATTGGGACGGGACAGGGCCGGTTTGAGGAAGCCGCGTGCCGCAGACCAACGCCGCCCGCTCTTCTGGTTGACGTGAAAATACGAGATGCCCTCGTTGCTGCCCGTATTGAAGTCGCTGACTCGGGGGATGCCCGCTTCGACAGCGGATTCGATGAAGGTGTCGAGAATGTCCCAGCGGGTACGCGGGGCCTCGACCCGCCATTCGCCGCCCACGCCGTGATGCTCGCCGGCCCCGAGATAGTGGTCGAGGTGCTTGCGGAAGATCGGCTTCACATCGTCCCAGCCCCAGCCTGTCAGGCCCATCTGGCGCCAGTTGTCGTAATCCTCCCGCTGGCCGCGCATGTAGACCATGGCGTTGATGGCGGAGCAGCCGCCCAGCACCTTGCCGCGGGGATAGT
>Ga0182742_1004724_pt1 | contig 12088 bp, 12 predicted proteins | sample eDN5th37CBELigMG_FD_128880 | JGI IMG/M metagenome (GOLD analysis project Ga0182742, IMG submission 128880) | Enriched Miracle-Growth compost microbial communities from Emeryville, California, USA - eDNA 5th pass 37_C BE-Lig MG (version 2)... ... | reverse complement strand
GACACAATCTCGCTTGTTCGGTGGTCCCAAGTCCGAAGTTTGCTCGAATTCGGACACTATCCCACTTGTTCGGTGGTCCCTTGTCCGAAGTCTCCTCGACTTCGGACACTATCCCGCTTGTTCAGCGATTCTTTGTCCGAATTTAACTCCGCTTCAGACACTATCTCGCTTGTTCGGCGGTCCCTTGTCCGAAGTCTCCTCGGCTTCAGACACTATCCCCCTTGTTCGGCGGTGCCTTGTCAGAAGTTGACACAACTGCTTCAGACGCTGCAACTCTAATTAGTTCTTTAGGGCGTAACAATGATTCAATGGTCCACTGCCTTTTCCAAGGTCTAGTCCCGCTTCGATTGCTCCCGTAATATATTGTTTTGCTTCTTTTATACTCGTTTTAATATCATGGCCTTTTGCTAAATTACAAGCAATGGCTGATGAGAGTGTACAACCTGTGCCATGCGTGTTCGGGTTACTGATCCGTTCTCCAGGGAACCATGTGAACTCGCCATTATTATATAATAGGTCATCCGCAGTATCTTCAAGATGTCCACCTTTAATCAAAATGGCCCCTTTATAGGTTTCGGACAATTTTTGGGCAGCCACTTGCATGTCTTCCTTCGTGGTAATCTCCATCCCACCAAGCGCCTCAGCCTCATGAATATTGGGTGTAATAATAGTAGCAAGCGGAATTAATTGACTAATCAAGGCGTCCATTGCCGATTCACTCAAAAGTCTACTCCCACTAGTTGATATCATGACTGGATCCACTACTATATTTGAAGGCTTATATTCTTCTAGTTTTTCCACGATTTTATGGATGATTTCAGGAGATGACACCATGCCGATCTTTACACTATCAGGAAAAATATCAGTCATGATGCAATCCAGCTGTTGCCCGACAAATTCAGGAGTCGAATCGAGAACCCCGTATACGCCAGTTGTATTTTGAGCAGTAAGAGCTGTGATTGCACTCATTGCATACATATTATGGGCTGTAATTGTTTTAATATCTGCCTGAATTCCAGCTCCTCCACTACAATCAGATCCTGCAATCGTCAATACCTTTTTCATTATTTTCCACTCCCTACCATCGTTGCTGAAAGCTTATTTAACTCCTTTGTAGCGGCTGTGATATCGGACTGTGCAAAGATTGCCGATACAACCGCAACACCGTCTACCCCACTTCCAACTAACTCTAAAATATTTGTTTTATTAATCCCACCAATTGCAACGATGGGAATCGAAACACTCTTACAAATTTCTTGCACGGTTTCGAATGTCATTGGTTTCGCGTCTTTTTTTGTACCTGTTGGGAATACCGAACCAATACCAAGATAATCTGCACCAGCTTTCTCAGCAGCAATAGCTTGTTCTACATTTTGAGCCGACACGCCTAGAATTTTATCCGTGCCAATCATTTCACGTACTTTTTCAACCCGCATATCCTCTTGACCAACATGCACACCATCTGCATCACAAGCTAGCGCAATTTCAACATTATCGTTAATAACAAAAGGAATATCATAAAAAGCCGTTAACATTTTAAGTTCAATAGCTTCTTGTAAAAAATCATCATACCCAAGATTCTTTTCTCTTAGTTGAAGGAATGTAATACCACCTTTTAACGCAGCTTCGACTTGTTCCACTAAGGTTTGGCTGCCTGTCCAGGCACGGTCTGTTACTGCATATAGTTGCATAAATTTTTTATCGATTTTCAATGTTCATACCACCTTGCAGTTGCAAAAAATTTAGTTTACTCATCACATCAATCAAGTACATACGGAATGATGAAGTTCCTGCATCCATTTCTTCTATTTTTTGATGAGCTAATTCACCGCAATATCCCATTGCGCTCACAGCTGCGGCTGTACTCTTTAAAATTTCACTAGGATTCGATCCACAATAAGCAGCTACAACAGAAGTAAGCATACAGCCTGTCCCTGTAATTTTCGACATCAACGGATGGCCATTTCTGATTGCAAATGCTTCGTTCGTGTTCGCAACGATATCTATAGCACCTGTGATTACAATGACTGCACCTGTTTGTTTACTTACCTGTTTAGCAAACTGAATCATTTCTTCGAGATTACCTTCATTGATGACGTCTTCTGCAGCTGCGTCCACACCTTTGGTATTTCCACTGCCTGCATGCACCGTTTTTATTTCTGATAGGTTCCCTCTGATAACAGCAAATCGTATCTCATCTAAAAGCTGATAAACAGTATTAGTTCTTAGGCTGGACGCCCCTGCTCCAACTGGATCCAAAACAACAGGATGTCCTAGTTTGTTTGCTGCCTTCCCTGCTAAAATCATAGATTCTATCGTTCTCTCATTTAATGTACCGATATTAATCACAAGCGCATTGCAAATACTTGTAATATCCACCACTTCTTTTGGATCGTCCGCCATAATTGGTGAACCTCCACAAGCAAGGACAATATTTGCAACATCATTAACCGTCACATAGTTTGTAATATTATGGACGAGCGGTGTTTTTTGTCTAACGTTTTTTAAGATTTGCTCAAACATGGTAATCCTCCATTCAAATAAAAAATGCGGTATACCTGAAACAGATATACCGCATGAATCGTCATACTTACACACATTCCCTACGTTGGCATTATCCAAATCAGGTAAAGGGTCAAAGCTACATTTTGCTTACTCTCAGCCCACAAGTGTGAGCTCCCCTGCACTATTCAATTTGATTCTATTATAGCATATGAATCTGTGCTGTCATTCTTTTTAAGTCCTATACATTTTTTCCAGAGGCTTAATGCATCAGATTGTCGTCTATGTTGTCTATGTATAGTGTCCCATCTTTTTGTACCTCTGCATAAAAGACCTCAGATGCATCCGTCACCCCAGCATTTTTTAATTGTTGGTTTAGCCAGTTTGTATCTAAATTTAATCTAGAAAGATTCATGTTATTAATTACACCGTCTGAGATGACCTCGGTCGAGGTTGGATATATATAGGGATTACTCTTAACACTGGCATCCTCTTTTGTGTAAGGCATTTTATGTTCGTATGGCATCACCGAAAGTTGGCCACTAGTTTCAAAGATGGCATACTGTACATCTTTAATAGAAAAGTACCCTTTTTGTCTTAATATTGAATTAAGGGTATCCATATCTAGTCGTGTTGAACGAAGTGAATTCTCCATAACCTTTCCTTCTTTTATCACAATGATCGGTTCCCCTGTTGTTACTTTCCTTGCTTTTTTCGACTTTATATCAATAAAAGCAATCGTTAATGTAAAAACAGTCCAGCCTATTAACGCTAGTACCCCATTTAATATACTTACATTTGAATTCATTGCAAAATTTGCGGCAATAGAGCCTATAGCAATGGCAGAAACAAAATTAAAAAATGTCATTTGACTGATTTCTTTTCTTCCCATTATTCTTGCAAGTACAAATAACACAACAAAAGCAATAGCGATCCTTAGTAAGAGCTGTGAAGCAGCCATCATAAAACTCCTTTTTAGTTTGTTGAGATTTATTTTATCCCTAATAAAGCGAATTAATTAATTCACCCAATTTTAAAAAAAGAATTGTTTTCTTCACAACAATAGTGTACGATACATAGTATAAATCAAATACTGTATGTCATATAGTAATAAAAATGAGGTGGGTAAATGAGTGATTTATTTAACTCATTAATAACTGAACTAAGAAGAGGAACGTTGACACTAGCGGTTTTGAGTCAATTACGAACCCCACAATATGGCTATTCCCTAGTCCAGTTATTAGAGGGGTCAGGTATCAACATTGAGCAAAGTACGTTATATCCACTGCTTCGTCGGCTGGAAAAACAGGAACTAGTGACAAGCAATTGGGACACAACGGAGAGTAGGCCCAGAAAGTACTATGTTTTGAGTGAATACGGTCTCGAAACCTTTTTACAATTAAAAAAGGAATGGATTCAAAATTCGAGAGAGCTATATAAATTATTAGAGGGAGAGGAAGATTATGAATCTGATTGAAATTTACATTCAGGAAGTCACGCGACGACTTCCTGAAAAAGTGAGAGATGACATTGCTCTTGAACTGCAGTCGACAATCGAGGACATGTTGCCCGATGATTACAATGAAAAAGATGTAAAAATCGCGTTAGAAAAATTAGGGAGCCCGGCAAAATTGGCCAGTGGTTATCTTGATCGGCCCATGTACCTTATTGGACCACGTTATTTTGATGTGTATGTTACTTTATTAAAAATGATTATACCGATTGCGGCTGTTATCTCACTCATCGCAATCATCCCTGAGTATTTTCTTGGGCAACAAGGTGAGGAAACCATCATTAATATGGTATTGGAAATTGTCGGTTTCGGCATATGGAGAATTATTGAAGTATCAATACAAACATTCTTTTGGCTGACAATTGTGTTTGCCATTATCGAAAGAACGGATAAATCAAAAGATGACCAACCATTAACAGCCAGTCTAAAAAAATGGACTCCAGATGATTTAAAAAGTATAACCTATATCCCAAAGAAAAAAGCGATCTCAAAGTTTGAAGTTTTTGGAGGTTTACTATGGACTGCCATTTGGGCAACTCTATATTTTAAAGCAAATCAGCTTTTAGGTATCTACGAAGGCGGGAAAGATGGACTTGAATTTGTAATTCCAGCCTTAAATCAAGACGTTTTGTTACAGTTCTGGCCAATCGTTCTTATTGTGATTGTTACAGAAATTTCACTTGCTTTATATAAATTAATTAAGGGACAATGGACGAAAGGCTTGGCCTTCTCTAATGCTGCTGTCGAACTAATCGGAGCCATTGTATTCATCGTGATATTCATACATCCGAATATCATGAACCAGGCCTTTATCACCTATATGTCCGAAGACCTTTTCACCATGAACCCAGATCACTTTAACTCTAGGTTTATTATTGGTGTAATTACTATTCTCTTAGTATCTGCGGCAATTAGTATATATGATGGTTTTCGAAAGGATCGTATCCGATAACAGACTTTTACCAACTCCCGTGGGATTAGTTGTCCTAATCTTTTTCTCGAATGCATATAGATGAGTAATAGATATGGAACAAAGGAGTTTGGTAACTTTGAATAAATTGTTGACCGCCATCGGGATTCTATCCATTATATTTGTGACCGGTGTAATTGAATCAGATGATGTCTATGAATACAAAAATGCAATTTCTGTATCTGGTATGTCTTCGGACGAAGAAGTAACAGCAAATCCGGAAGAGGATACTTCAGAAGAGGAACTGATTCTAGAATTGGAGATGCAGTATGTTGACACTGAGATTGTCAACGGTAATAAGGTTGACATCTACCGTGAATATGAAATTTATCGTAATGAAGCGAATGAAGTAATCAAAAGAGTTCCCACTGACAATTATGAGTATTTAGAGTACTGGGGATAAAGATAAGGAGTTAAGTCCTGTGTATAAGACTTAACTCCTTTTTTCTTAACAACTTTCTACAAATCTTGTAAAAATACGTTTCGCAATCTCATCACCATTGACCGCCAAGCCTTCAGGATGCCATTGCACGCCTAACACAAAAGAATGTCCCTTGCTTTCGATTGCCTCGATGATTCCATCTGATGCAACCCCTGAAACCTCAAGTGGATATGGTACATGGCGAACTGCCTGGTGATGATACGTATTCACCTTAAATTCAGAAGACCCAACAATAGATTCTAGCAAACTCCCTTCCTTTGCTTTCACAAAGTGGGCAAGATGATATCTTGTTGCCTTCTGTGAGTGCTGAAGTAGCCCGGTTTCATGTTGATCATAAATATCCTGATACATATCCCCACCAAGTGCAATATTCAAAATCTGGATACCGCGACAAATTGCAAGGATTGGCTTATTTGCATCTAATATCTCCTGAATGATGGCTGGCTCAAAATCATCTCTTCCTGGCGAAATCGTCCCGAGCTTTGGATGTGGCTCCTCTCCAAATAAGGTTGGGTCAATATCCCCTCCCCCTGTCAGTAGAAGCCCATCTATCTTACTGGCAATCTGTGAAACATCTTCATCAATGCCAATTGGCAAAATAACCGGAATTCCTCCTGCTCCAATTACAGCTTGAATATAATCATTCGACAGCGTATGTTTATAATCCAACTCAACATGCGAGGTAACACCAATAATCGGCTTATTCATATTTATTCCCCCTCATTATGAAATGATCTCACTCATCAGTTCTGCCAATGAATACAGTGTATTTCCATTTCTGCCTATTGTCGTTTTCGCAGTTAGTAATGATTGTAATATCGCTTCCTCTGTAGCGTCTGCTGTTGCTAAAAAGGCTTGATCCAAGTCATCTTCATGAATGACTTTTATAGTTTGGAGTTCCCCTTTATTTTCATGACTGATTGTGTTTGCGGTTGAGAAACCGATGAAAACATCCCCACTCCCATTTCCAATAAAAGAACCTGTTCTACTAAGTCCCACTGATGCACGTTTGATGATTCGCTTTAATTGACGTGAAGTCACCGGCAAATCAGTTGCAATGATGATCATGATGGAGCCTTTGTCACCCTTCTCACTTTTTGACGAGATCTTCTCTTTGATGATTGGACCCACATGGATTCCGTTTAGGCGAAACTGATCAATCTCCCCAAAATTCGATAGCACCAGGACGCCCAGGGTGTAGTTTCCATGAGGATATGTAAGGATTCGTGACGAGGAACCGATCCCCCCTTTTAGCCCAAAGCATTTCATTCCCGCACCTGCTCCTATACTGCCTTCTTCGAAATTGGTTGTTGCTGTTTCTAACGCTTCCAGGACATTCGTTTCTTTAATTGACTGTTTTCGGATATTATTTAATAACATATCATTGCACTCGCCGATGACAGGATTTATTGTCCCGGTTGTATCACCGATTTCTTTGTTCTGCTCAAGCATATAACTGATAAGGTGATTGGCTGCTACCCCCACACTTAGCGTGTTTGTTAGCAGAATAGGTGTTTCAATTGTGCCCAGTTCATCGATTTGAAGAGTCCCCATCGTCTTTCCGAACCCATTCATAGCATATGAAGCAGCAACCACTTTATTGTTAAAAATATTTGTGTCGTGCGGGATGATGGCTGTCACCCCTGTCTGGATATCCGCGTCGGATATGGTGGAGTGGCCGACTCTCACGCCTTTTACATCTGTGATTTTATTTAAAGCTCCTGTTGGTATGTTACCGATATTTATCCCGTAATCTTTTAGTCTTTTTTGCATTTTTGTGTAACCCTTTCCGATTGGTATTTGTTTTTAGTATAGGTTAGATGGGCGGGTTGAGTATAGGTGGGTAGGGATATTTTTGTTTTAATAGGAACAGAGTGTTATGTTCGCGGTGTTGCTGGTTCGGTGTATCCTAATTTTATCTAGGTGCGGGTGTCTTTCGCGGCTTTGCTGGTTCGCTGTTCCCTAATTTTATCCAAATGCGGGCGTCTTTCGCGACTTTGCTGGTTCGCTGTTCCCTAATATTATCCAGACGCGGGCGTCTTTCGCGGCTTTGCTGGTTCGCTGTTCCCTAATATTATCCAGACGCGGGTGTCTTTCGCGGCTTTGCTGGTTCGCTGTTCCCTAATTTTATCCAGATGCGGGCGTGTTTTGCGATTTTGTTGGTTCGCATTCTCCTAATTTTATCCAAATGCAGGCGTCTTTCGCGGCTTTGCTGGTTCGCTGTTCCCTAATTTTATCCAGATGCGGGCGTGTTTTGCGATTTTGTTGGTTCGCATTCTCCTAATTTTATCCAATAAGTGACCTCTTTTAAGTGTGTAGTAGGCTACCTAGCCACAAATTTGGCCTTTTCATTACTCTTCTACTCTTCAAATCTAACAATCCGGTACGTATCCCACTCTTGCGTTACCTTTCCTTACTCCAAGTCAAAAAATCGGACACGCATCCCCTCTACAATCCAATTAGTTGAAATGTTCTGTAGAATTCTATTAAAATGAAACTATCGTTTAGACAATTTAGGAGGGGAAAAACATGAAAGCGTTTGTACATTACAAAGTTCCTGGAATGGACGGAACATCCTATTCCGATATTGATGAGATTGAACCAAAACAAGGTGAAGTGAAGGTTAAGCTAAAAAGCGCTGGACTCAATCACCGTGATTTATTTGTTTTACATAGACATAAAGAAACAGATCCCCCATTAGTAATTGGGTCGGATGGCGCTGGGATTGTTGAAGCGGTTGGCCCTGGTGTTGAAGATGTTAAGATTGGGGATGAAGTAATCCTCAATCCTTCCTTAGGCTGGAAAGAAAATAGCGATGCTCCACCTGAAGGTCATGAGATTCTTGGATTACCCGATCACGGAACCTTTGCCGAAAAAATCACAATCTCTGCGGATAATGTTGGTCCAAAGCCAGCACATTTATCATGGGATGAAGCTGGAGTCTTATCTCTTGCAGCCATGACTGCCTATCGCGCATTATTCACTCGTGCAAATGTAAAGCCAACTGATACTATCTTATTACCTGGAATCGGAAGTGGTGCCGTAACGTTCCTTTTACTATTTGCGAAAGCAATCGGGGCTCGTGTTATCGTTACTTCTCGCTCTGAAGCGAAGCTAAAACAAGCTCTTGAATTAGGCGCTGATGTAGCGATTGATAGCAATGGTAACTGGAATGAGGCGTTAAATGGAGAAAAAGCAGATATCGTAGTTGAAACAGTTGGAGCAGCGACATTCCATAAATCACTTGGACAGCTTCGAAAGGGTGGAAAAATGGTAACATTCGGTGCGTCTGCTGGTGATTCGGTGGACTTCAATCTTCGTGAATTCTTTTATGGTCAATATACATTACTTGGCTCCACCATGGCGAGTACAGAAGAGTTTAATGAAATGTTGCAATTTGTCAATGAACATAAAATTAAACCTGTAATTGATAAAGTATACCCTCTGGAAGAAACTAAAAAAGCAATGCAGCGTATTGACGAAGCTGAACAATTCGGAAAAATCGTGATAAAAATCGAAGACTAAAACGTAAAGCTCAAGTCACCCTCACCAACAAAAAGACAAGAAAAGTGCTTTTTACCTTCAGAAGCTATTGACTTGTAACCCAAAGACGATGGCTAGTGAAGCTAGATAACTAGAACTGCACCTATAATAAAGGTGCAGTTTTTTTATCCAAAATAACTAGCTAACTTTTTCTTCATCTGCTCCTTGTTCTCAGCAAATTGTCTATGGCGGTGACCATTTCCACCTGAGGTATGTGGAAATCCATAAAGAACGTTATCTGAGGATACATACCCATTTTCTGCTAGGTAGTTGAACACTGCTGTCACATTAACCCCTAAAGGAATGATGAGTGGATTTTGAATACGCACTAACTCTTCTGTAAAACTATCCATAATATGCTTCTTTAACAATTCCGTATTTAACATCTTTGGAGTTGAGCCACTGTAATTTTTCCCCTTATAGAATACTGGATACCTAATAACAGAAGCTGTTTGAACAAGATGACTGGCAGACGTAAAAAGCTCACTGGTAGATTCAATTCCCAGGTATGAGTGTAACCCAAGTTCATCGAGCATCCCAATCAGATTTTTCCTCATCGGACCTTCAAAACTTGAATTCTTTTTCACCTCGTGTAAGAGTTGCTCATCAGATAGACCTTTATTTTTCGGATCAAGGATTGTTGAAAATGATTTTTTCATTTGATGTAGTCCTGGTGTAATTCCGACTATCATAACTTTTGCAGACTCATTTACGTATTCAAATGGGGCATAATAAATTTCGAGGTGCTTTTTTTCATCCACTTCCAATAAAAATGTCTTGCTCTTAATGTCTTCTTCCTTATAGTCCCTGGGCAAGGATAAAATTTTTTGTTTGTATGTTTCGAACTTCGAACCAGCCACGATTGCCACATGAATTCCTCCCTTAAGCTGTAAAAGGTATACCGGGTTGGTATACCTTTACGCTACTACGTCTCGTTCATTTTTAAATTTTTCGTATTGTTTTTCGTCCATTATTGTTTTTAACATCTGAACAACTTTCCAAACGTCCTCATAGGAATTATAAAGGGGCACTGGTGCAAGTCGGATGATATTTGGAGCTCGAAAGTCTGGAATCACTCCATTTTCTTTTAGCGCCTTACAAATTCGTGCTGCTTCCTTATGCTCGAGACTTACGTGACCTCCCCTAATAGAATTATCACGGGGTGAGCCAATCGTGAAACCCATACATGTTAGTTCAGAAGCGATTAGTTCAATTAAAAAATTAGTCAATCCAAGAGATTTACTCCGAATATTTTCAATCCTTGCCTCAGCAAACATTTCAAGTGAACCTAGTAAAGGTGCCAAACTTAATACATGAGGAGTCCCAATTTGAAAGGTCCCCGCATTGCCCGCTGGCGTAAACGTATGTTCCATATCAAATTGCTTTTCTTTATTCGATCCAAACCATCCCGCTAAACCCGGTAATATACCAAAGTGCTTACGATTCACATACAATCCTGCAACCGCTCCAGGCCCACCGTTAAGATGCTTATAATTGCACCAAAAGGCAAAGTCTACATCCCATTCAGAAAAGGAGTGTGGAATCGCACCGATTGAATGACAGCCATCAAACCCGATTAAAATTCCGCGCTTATGCGCTTCATAAGTGAGACGTTGCATATCTATGATTTGACCACTTCGATACAATATGCTGGGCAAAACCACCAGAGCCACCTCATCGGTCATAGCCGAAATGATGTCTTCTTCAGCAATATATCTTCCATCATGACTTTTTACCCTGATAAGATGCTCATCTGGGTTAAGTCCATGAATTTGCAACTGGCTTTGTAGGGCATAAATATCAGATGGGAAATTTAATTCATCTGCAACAATCTTTGTACGTTTCCCTTTTGGCTTATAAAAGGTGGCAACTAATTGATGGAGATTCACCGTCGTTGAACCCGTTACCATCACTTCCTCAGGTGATGCTCCAACAAGCGGAGCAAGTAATTCGCTTGCCTGTTCAGACATATAAAACCAAGGTTTCCTCCCTTGTGTCCATCCATCAATCCCATATTCTTTCCAATCCTCTAATGAACTAAGTAATGTACGTTCTGCCCGCTTTGATAACAGTCCAAGTGAATTTCCATCCAAATAGATGGTATCCGGTTTTATATAAAATTCATCACGGAACGGAGCTAACGGATCCTCTCTATCAAGTTTTCTTGCATACTCTAAAGAATTCAAAACAGATTCCCCCTTAAAAGAAATCATACATATATGCAGGACGATTCGGAATCATTTTTTCAAATGCTTCTATTTCAATTTCTGATCCTGCAATCATACCAACTGCAAAAAGTTCGTTCGGACGTTGATGACCGAAGAGGGCCGTGGACAATGCATTAATCGAAAGTTTAATCGCTCCATCTGTGTCGTCGGTAATACGAACCTTGCCATCTTTAATAAGGAATGTTTTTTCATTCCAAGGTGCAAATGGGTCTGTAATTTGAAGCTTAATCATCTCGTTTCCTGCAAATTTGTATTCTTGTAGAAATGACTCTACATCAACAATTCGCACCATAAAATATGGACTCACTTCACGTTTCACGGTCTTTTGTCTCTTTAATGCGAAAAACAATGGTTCTTGTTCATATGAAATCATTTCGAGCTCAGAAATCATTGAATCGTGTTGACATATAAAATTCCATAACCCATGTCGAGCCTCAACATTAACAGGGACAAATTCCTCTATTGTCATTTTTTGCTCTTTAATTTCATAGAGGACATAACCAGTTGGCTTATTAGCTGTATCGTAATAAACAGCAATATTCAGATCATCAACCACACTTTTCCACCAATCGCCCTCCCGAACCAGCATCCCCGAGAATGTAGTTGCATACTGCGCATAGATCTGTTTTAGCTCTTCCAGATTGGCGTTTTCAAATTGATAACGCTTGATCGTACCATTTGCAGGTTCAAACATAGTCAAATCAGCTTGCTTATGAAGCGTTTTAAGGCGATTGCTAAATAGTTCCCAGCCATATTTTCGGTAAAAGGATACATCAAATGGATGCAACATCGAAACGGTAAATCCCTGTGTCCTCATCGTTTCAAGCGCATACGTAAGCAATTCCTTCACATACCCACGTCTTCGGTATTCCGGATACGTCGCAACACCT
>Ga0182742_1004721_pt1 | contig 12098 bp, 12 predicted proteins | sample eDN5th37CBELigMG_FD_128880 | JGI IMG/M metagenome (GOLD analysis project Ga0182742, IMG submission 128880) | Enriched Miracle-Growth compost microbial communities from Emeryville, California, USA - eDNA 5th pass 37_C BE-Lig MG (version 2)... ... | reverse complement strand
GCTGCCGTGCCTGCTCGGCACGACCCTCGCCGCCAAGGACCTGTTCGCCGGCCATCCCGACGACCTCGGGATCGTCGGCGGCTTCTCCGACGCCGCCGCGCGCGCCCAGCTCGAGCAGGTCGATCTCGTCGTCGCGTTCGGGGCCGGCCTGAACCGCTTCACGACCGCGGCGCTCCCCGCGGTCGACGTCGTGCAGGTCGACCACGACCCGTCGCGGATCGGCCTGCTGCACCCGGTCGCGCTCGGCGTCCACGGGGACGCCGGCCTGGCGGCGCAGGCGCTGGCCGCGCGCCTCGTGGCCGGGGACGCTCCGCGGCCGTGGCGCGAAGCGCTCGCCCGGCGCGCGACGCGCTACGAGGATCGCTCGACGGCCACGACCGTCGACCCGCGCACGCTCCTGCGCGCGCTCGACGAGCGCTTGCCGGCCGAGCGCAACGTGGCGGTCGACTGCGGGCATTTCGTGGGGTACCCCGCCCAGCACCTCCGCGTCAGCGGGCCGGAGCGCTTCTTCTGGAGCCTCCACTTCGGGACGCTCGGGACCGGGCTCGGGCTGGGACTCGGCGTCGCGCTCGCGCGCGAGCACGAGCCGACGGTCGCGGTGATCGGCGACGGCGGCCTCCTGATGGCGCTCGGCGAGCTCGAGACCCTGGCCCGGACGCGGGCGCCGCTGACGCTCGTGATCCTCGACGACGGCGCCTACGCCGCCGAGAAGCACTTCCTCGAGCTGCACGGCGAGGCGGGAGGCCTGGCCGTGTTCGGGCGCGAGACCGACTTCGCGGGGATCGCGCGACGGCTCGGCCTGGAGGCGATCACGGTCCGCTCGACGGCGGACCTCGACGGGCTCCGCGCCGGCCCGTTCGTCCTGGACTGCAAGGTGCCGCTGGTCCGTGCCGGCTGGTACGAGGAAATGATCACGGGGAGGTACAGCGAGCGATGACCGCCGACGCCGCGACCGCGCTCGGCCCGGGCTGGGCGACGTTGCCCGGCACACGTGCGAAGGAGAGACCGGACGAGCTGTTCGCGATCTTCCCGGACGAGCGGGTGACGTTCGGCCAACTCGACGCGCGGATCACGCTGATGGCGCGGCGGCTGCTCGCGGCCGGCGTCCAGCAGGGCGACCGCGTCGGGATCATGCTCCCGGGCGGCTCGGTCGACTTCGTCGCGCTGCTGTTCGCCGCCGCCCGGATCGGGGCGATCGCGGTCTCCGTCAACGCGCGCTACAAGGCGGCAGAGCTGCGCTACGTCGCCGCCCACGCCGGCCTGCGGGTGCTGCTCGCGGACCCGCGCTACGACGAGATCGTCGCCGCCGCCGACGTCCGCTGCCCCGTGCATCCGCCGTCCGGCGATCCCGCGTTCGACGACCGGCTCGCGCCCGAGGACGACGTCGCGCGCGCCGAGGCGACGGTCCGCAGCGAGGACCCGGCGCTGATGCTCTACACCTCGGGCACGACGGCCAGGCCGAAGGGCGTCCTGCTCAGCCACCACGGCCTGCTGCACCAGGCGCGGGGCTTCGCGACGCGCCTGCAGCTGACCAGCGAGGACCGCTTCTGGACCCCGCTGCCGCTGTTCCACATCGGCGGGATCACCGTCCTCATGGCCAGCCTGTACGCGTCCGGGCGGATGGTCCACGTCGGTTTCTTCGACGCCACGCTCGCGCTCGACCAGCTCGAGCAGGAGCGCTGCACCGTCGCGTTCCCGGCCTTCGAGACGATCTGGATGCAGGTCCTCTATCACCCGCGCTTCGAGCAGGCCGACCTGTCCGCGCTGCGGCACGTGACCGCGCTGGGCACGCCGGAGCGGCTGCGCGAGATGCAGGAGCGCCTGCCGCAGGCGGTGCAGGTCTCGTCGACCGGCTCGACCGAGTCGGGCGGGTTCCTGTGCCTGGGCGCGGTCGACGACACGCTCGAGTCGCGCCTTACCACCGCGGGCCGTCCGCTGCCCGGGATGGAGGTCCGCGTCGTGGACCCGGACACCGGGCGCGACGTCCCGCCGGGCGTCGACGGCGAGCTGCTCTTCCGCGGGCCCACGCGGCTGCTGCGCTACCACGACGACCCGGAGGCGACGGCCGCCGCGATCGACGCCGACGGCTACTTCCACTCCGGCGACATCGTGCGCGCCACCGAGCGCGGCGAGATCAGCTACATCGGCCGCTACAAGGACATGCTCAAGGTCGGCGGCGAGAACGTCGCCGCGGCCGAGATCGAGGACCACCTGGCCACGCATCCCGCCGTCGAGGTCGTCCAGGTCGTCTCGGCGCCGGACCCGCGCTACACGGAGGTCGCCGCCGCCTTCGTGAAGCTCCGCCCGGGCGCGAGCGCGAGCGAGCAGGAGCTGATCGCCCACTGCCAGGGGCAGATCGCCTCGTTCAAGGTCCCGCGCTACGTCCGCTTCGTCACGGAGTGGCCGCTGGCCGGGGAGAAGATCCGCAAGAGCGTGCTGCGCGAGCGCATCGCCGCCGAGCTGAAACCCGAGGAGGACAAGTGAACTTCGACCTGACCGACGAGCAGCAGCTGTTCCGCAGCACGGTGCGCGAGTGGGTGGAGAACGAGGCGCCCAAGAGCTACGCGAACGAGCTCGAGCGCCGGGAGCATGAATACCCGTTCGAGCTCTGGGACAAGATGACCGAGGCCGGCTTCCACGGCATCTCGGTGCCCGAGGAGTACGGTGGCCAGGGCGGCGACATCGTGATGCAGATGATCCTCGCGCGCGAGCTCAGCCGGTCGCTGGCCGGCCTGACCTGGGTCTGGGGGAACACGTCGTTCGCGGGGGCGAAGTCGGTCGGCCTGTACGGCAGCGACGAGCAGAAGCGCGAGCTGCTGCCGAAGATCGCCGCGGGCCAGGCGCGCTGCACGATCGGCTTCACCGAGCCCGGCGGCGGCACCGACCTGCTGGGCGCGATGCGCACGCACGCGGAGAAGGTCGACGGGGGCTGGCGGGTCAACGGCGCGAAGACGTGGTGCACGCAGGCGCACGTCGCCGACTACATCCTGCTGCTCGTGCGCACGAACAAGAACGTCGAGAAGCGCCACCAGGGGCTGACGCTGTTCCTGATGCCGCGGGAGCTCGAGGGCGTGACGATCTCGCACATCCCCAAGCTGGGCATGCGCGCGGTCTCCTCCTGCGACGTCGGCCTCGACGACGTCGTGATCGAGGACAAGTGGCTGCTCGGCGAGCCCGACCGAGCCTGGTACATGCTGCTGCCCACGCTCAACAACGAGCGCATCCTGCTCGCCGCGTTCTGCGTCGGGATCCTCGACGGCATCCTCGAGGACGCGCTGGCCTACGCGAAGGACCGCCGCGCCTTCGGGCGCCCGATCGGCCAGTTCCAGACCATGCAGACCTACATTGCCGACATCGCGATGATGCGCCGGCAGGCCGAGCTGCTGACCTACAACGCGGCGTGGCTGCAGGCCAACGGCCGCGAGTGCTTCCAGGAGACGTCGTTCGCGAAGGTCTGCGCCTCCGACTACGCCAACAAGGCCGCCGACCTCGGGATCCAGATCCTGGGCGGCATGGGCTACGCGGCCGAGACCGACATGCAGCGCTACTGGCGCGACTCGCGGCTGTTCCGGATCGGCCCGGTGACCAACGAGATGGCCCGCAACTCGATCGCCGAGCAGCTCGGGCTCCCGCGCTCGTTCTGATGGGCGTCGTGGGCCATCGCTATCCCCAGGGCTCGTACACGATCGAGCCCTGGGAGGACCGGATCCTGCGCGACACGCTCGGCGCGCCGCCCGCGCGCGGCGACGAGGCCCACCCGCTGTGGGGCTACATCGCCGCCCAGTCCGGGATCGGCACCGACATCGAGGGCATCCTCGAGCCGGTCGACGCCAAGCCGTCCGAGGGGACGATGATCGCGTCCTGCGAGCTGGCCGTCGAGCGCGAGCTGCGCGTCGGCGTGCCCTACACGGCCACGGGCGAGATCGCCGGCCTCGAGCGCAAGCACGGCCGCCGCACCGGGCCCTTCGACCTGTTCACGTTCTTCATCGACCTGACCGAGCCGGACGGCACCCACGCGCTGCGGATGACCGCCGTGTGGGTGCTGCCGCGACGGGAGGACCATGCCGCTGCTTGAGCCGGGCGCGCTCGCGCCGTTCGAAGTCGAGTCCGTCAGCGCCGAGCGCATGCGGACGCTCGCCGCGCTGCTGCGCGACCCGACGCCGATCCACTTCGCCCCCGAGGTCGTCCAGCAGCTGGGCATGGGGGAGAAGGTCATCAACCAGGGCCCCGCGAACGTCGGCTACGTGATCAACGCCCTGCTCGAGGCGGCGCCCGACGCCCGCATCGAGCACCTGCACGTGCGCTTCCTGGCCAATGTCTTCGCGGAGGACCGCGTGGTCGCCGGCGGGACCGTGGAGCGCGCCGACGACGACAGTGCCGAGCTCGCCGTGTGGCTCGACGTCGACGGCGGCGCGCGGGCGGTCGAGGGCCGCGCGACGCTCAGGCGCCGTTAGGCGCCACCGGCAGCGCCTTCAGCCCCCGCAGCATCGCGTTGCCCTGCCACCCGAGGGTGGCAGGGTCGACCGCGAAGTCGAGCTTCGGGAAGCGCTCGGCGAGCGTGCCGAAGACCGTGCGGCCCTCGAGCCGCGCCAGCGACGCGCCCAGGCAGAAGTGCGGGCCGAAGCCGAGCGCGAGGTGCCGGTTCGGCTTGCGCGCCACGTCGAGCTTGTCGGGCTCCGGGAACGCCTGGGGATCGCGGTTGGCGCTGCCGACGCCGAGAATGACCGTTTCACCCTCGGCGACCGGCTTGCCGGCGATCTCGAGATCCTCGGCGGCGACCTTGAGCAGGAACTGGACGGGGGAGTCGTAGCGCAGCAGCTCCTCGACCGCGCCCGGCACCAGCTCCGGGTCGGCGGTCAGCCGCTCCCACTGCGGCCGGTGCAGCAGCAGCTGCCGCAGCCCGCCGGCGATCAGGTTGGTGGTCGTCTCCGTGCCCGCGAACAGCAGCACGACGAACATCGCGACCAGCTCCTCGCTGCTCAGCCGGTCGCCGTCCTCGGCGGCCTCCAGCAGGGCGAGCACGAGCTCGGTGCCGTCGCCGTTGCGGCGCTTGTCGGCGACGAGCTCGGCCACGTAGGCGCGGAACTCCTGGATCGCGGCGTGGCCGTCGCGCAGCGCGTCGACGTTCGCGCCGCCGCGGTTGCGCGAGATCGTGTCCGCCCAGGTGCGGATCAGCGTGCGGTCCGACTGCGGGACCGCGAGCAGGTCGGCGATCACCATCGTCGGCAGCTGGGAGGCCAGCTCGGCCATCACGTCGATCTCGTCGCGGTCCTCCCAGCCGGCGGTCAGCTCCTGCGTGTAGCGCGCGACGGACTGCTCGAGCAGCGCGATCCGGCGCGGCGTGAACGCGCGGTGGGCGATCTTGCGCAGGCGGGTGTGGCGCTCGCCGTCCGAGCGGCTCACGTACAGCGACTCGAACGCGAAGACCTCGTGCAGCAGCCGCCGGTCCGGCTCGGACAGCGCGGCTTCGATGGCCCGGGCGCGCGTGCCGCGGGAGTAGCCGCCCTGGCTGATCGGCCCGGCGTTCTGGAGGCACCAGTGCACGTGCTCATAGCCCGTGACGAAGTGTGCGGGTCCGCGCTCGTGCCAGTAGTTGCCGGCCGTTTCGCGCAGGCGCGCATAGAGCGGGTACGGGTCGCCGATCGCGTCCGGGTCGGACGCCAGGAAGGCGGCGAGCTGGTCTTCGAGGTCGAGTTGAAGCGTCATGGCTGAAGTCCGGGCGCCGGCCGCGGGTCGCCCCGCGGCCGGCGCGTGTTTGTCACGGCTGGGCCAGGGTCTCCTTGCCGCCCCGCCACTCGATCAGGACGCCCGGGACCTTGGCGTCGCGGTTCTCGAACGTGAGCGGGCCCGAGGCGCCCTCGAACCCGCTCCCGGCGGCCGCGGTGAGCCCGGCGAGCATGCCTTCGCGCGAGGTGTCGTCGGTGTTGCGCAGGCCCTCGGCGAGCATCAGCGCCGCGTCGTAGCCGGCCGCGGAGTACGTGTTGGCGTCCGCGCCGAACTCGGCGATGAAGCGCTGGGCGACCTCGCCTTCGCCCTCGGGCGAGAAGTCGATCGGGTAGACGATCCCGTCGGCCTTGTCGCCCAGCGGCTCGAGGATCGCGCCCGCGATGCCGGGCTGGCCGGCGATCATGCCGTCGAAGCCCGCGCGCTGGATACCGGTGATCGCGGTCACGTTGGCGGCGCCGGCGAGCAGCAGCACGACCGCGTCGGGCTGCTTGTTGCGCACCTCGGACACGAACGACGAGAAGTCGGTCGTCGCCTGGCTGGTCTTGGTGGAGGAGACGACCTCCAGGCCGTTCTCGCTCGCCAGCTGCGGCCAGACCTTGCTCCCGAGCTCCTGCAGCGTCGGGCTGTCGTCGTTGTAGACGATCGAGATCGTCTTGACGCCCTTGTTCTTGAGGTGCTCCGCGGCGAGGTGCGTGTAGGCCTTCTGGGGCGCGGTCACGCGGAAGATGTGATCGCCGGTCTCGACGACGCCCGGCCCGCCCGAGTAGAGGGTGACGAGCGGGACGCCCTCGCGCTGGGCGATCGGGGCGATCGCGAGCGCCTCGGCGCCCTGCGTGCCGAAGACCATCGCGCTGATGTCGTCGTCGCGCGAGAACTTGGTCCCGAGCGTCGTGGCCTCTTTGATGTCGGTGGCGGCGTCGGCGTACTGCGGCTCGATCGTGACGCCGTTGACCCCGCCCGCGTCGTTGATCTCCTTGATGCCGAACTCGAAGCCGCGGCGGGCCAGCGCGCCCGCGAAGCCGGCCTGGCCGGTCTCGTCGAGGATCACGCCCACCTTGACGCTCTTGGGCCCGTCGTCGCCCTTCTGGCTGGCCTGCTCGTCATCGCCGCCACAGGCGCTCAGCAGCAGCGCGCCGGCCAGGGCGAGCGCCGGCAGCCGGCGCTTCACGACATCCTTCATTTGCCTTCTCCTCCATTGCTATTGACCGCGACTTCCTCGAGCCCGAGGAAGGCGCGCACCACAAGCGGGTGCCCCTTGACCTCGTCGGCGCGGCCGCCGAGGATCAGCTCTCCCTGCTCCAGCACGTACACGTACGACGCGACCTCGAACGCGGCGTTGGCGTTCTGCTCGACCATCAGGATCGAGATCCCGCGCGCCGCGATGTCACGCACGGTCTCGATCACGCGGTCGATCGCGCTGGGCGACAGGCCCATCGAGGGCTCGTCGAGCAGCAGCGTCCGCGGCTCGGCCATCAACGCCCGCCCGAACGCGAGCATCTGCTGCTCGCCGCCGCTCAGCAGGCCGCCCGGCCCGTCCTTGCGCGTGCGCAGCACCGGGAACATCTCGTAGACGTCGGCCAGCAGGGCCTCGCGGCGGGCGCGTGAGCGCACGTGGTGCGCGCCCAGCAGCAGGTTCTCCTCGACGGTCAGCGGGCCGATGATCCGCCGCCCCTCGGGGACCTCCATCAGCCCGTCACGGGACACGCGGTGCGACGGCCAGCCCGTGATCCTGCGCCCGTGGTGGACGACCTCGCCGCCGGCGCTCGGAACCGCGCCGCTGATCGCGTTCAGGGTCGAGCTCTTGCCCGCGCCGTTGGCGCCGAGCACGACCGCGACCTGGCCCTCCTCGAGCGTCAGGTCGATCCCGCGCACGGCCACGATCGGGCCGTAGCGGACCACCAGCCCGGATACCTCAAGCGCCGGCATGCGTCCTCCCGAGGTAGGCCTCCTGGACCGCCGGCAGCGACACGGTTTCCGCCGGCAGGCCCTCGGCCAGGTTGCGGCCGAGGTTGAGCACGTACACGAAGTCGCAGGTCTTCAGGACCATCCGCAGGTCGTGCTCGATCAGCACCTGCGTCAGCCCGTCGGCGCGCAGCGTCCGCAGCACCTCGGCGATCTCGTCGCGCTCGCTGCGGCTCATGCCGGCGATCGGCTCGTCCAGCAGCAGCAGCTTCGCGCCCGACGCGACGGCACGCGCGATCTCGACCCGTCGCTGGGTGCCGTAGGCCAGGCTCGACGGGTACTGCTTGGCCACGGCCTCCAGGCCGAGGCGCTCGATCGCCGCGTCGGTGGCGGCCGCCGGATCGCCGTCGGGGGCGAGGCGGTCGGTGCCGAGCAGCACGTTGTCGCGCACCGTCAGCCGGTCGAGCAGGCGGATCGACTGGAAGGTCCGCGCCATCCCCATGCGTGCGACCACGTGCGGGGCGGCCCGGGTCACGTCCTCGCCGCGGAAGGCGATGCGGCCCTCCGTGACGTGCGTCAGCCGCGAGATCGCGTTGATCAGCGTCGTCTTGCCGGAGCCGTTGGGGCCGATGATCCCGTACAGGTGGCCCTCCTCGAGGCGCATCGACACCCCGTCGACGGCGCGCACGCCCCCGAACCAGACCTTGACGTCTTCGAGTTCGAGCAGGCTCATTCCGCGGCCTCCTTCAGCGTCAGCGGCTTGCGCAGCGGGTTGCGGAGCAGGCGCCGCAGGGCGCGCACGGCGCCGACGACGCCCTCCGGCGCATAGACGACGACCAGCAACACGATCGCGCCCTGGATGACTTCGCGGTAGTCGTCGGCGAAGCGCAGGACCTCGGGCAGCCAGGTCACGATGAACGCGCCGGCGAGCGGGCCCCACCACGCGCCGGTACCGCCCAGCACGATCACCATGAGAACGGTCGTGATCAACCCGAAGCCGGCCTGGTCGGCGGTCAGGGTGTTGAACATCAGGGCGTTCAGCGCGCCCGACAGCGTCCCCAGCCCGGCGGACACGACGAACACCTTCACGCGCTCGCGCGCCACGTCGACGCCGAGCGAGGAGGCGAGTTGCTCGTCCTCGCGCAAGGACTCCATGATCCGGCCGTGGCGGCCGCGTTCCCAGATGTAGGTCCCGGCCGCGCACGCGATCACGACCAGGGTCAGGCCGAGCGTGGAGACCGTCACCGGGATCGCGAACAGGCCCACCGGGCCGCCCGTGACGCTGTCCCAGTTGAGCGCGACGATCTGCACGATCAGCACGAACGCGAACGTCGCCATCGCGAGGTACAGCGCCCGCAGACGGCGCAGGATCAGCGCCAGCCCGAGCGCGGGGAGCAGCGTCGCCGCGACCGTCACGGCGATCGCGAGCGGCGTCGACCACCCGTCGCCCACGAGGTTGGCCACGCTGTAGCCGCCGATCGCCCAGAAGCCGACGCCCGCGAGCGAGAACACGCCCGCGCGCAGCGCCAGCTGGACGCTGAAGCCGAGGATGCTGAGCGCCAGCGCGCTCTGGATCAGGGCCTCGTTGGAATCAAACCAGTCGAACACGCAAGGGCCTCGCTTCTAGGACCGCTGCCATGCGGTGCGCGTGAACAGTCCCTGCGGCCGGAACAGCAGCAGGACGAGGATGAGCGCGAACGCGACGCCGTCGCGCAGGCTGCCGGAGATGTAGACCACGGTGCCGATCTCGGCGACCGCGAGCAGGTAGGCCGCGATGATCGCGCCCCACACGCTGCCGACCGCCCCGAGCACGATCACGGCGAAGCCCTTGAGCAGCAGCGGCTCCCAGGAGTGCGCCTCGATCGCGCTCTGCTGCATCGTCAGCAGCACGCCGGCGACGCCGGCGAGCGCCCCCGACACGAACATCGTCGCGATCGCCATCCGCTCGGGCGAGATCCCCAGCAGCCCGCACGTGTACGGGTCCTGGGCGAGCGCCCGCAGCGCGCGGCCGTGGCGGGAGCGGCGGACGAAGACCGCCAGCCCGATCGACAGTGCCAGCGCGACGACGATGATCAGGATCTCGAGGTTGGTGATCCGCAGCCCGGCGATGTCGTGGCTGGAGACGTGGAAGACGCCGTCCGGGATGCCGACGGGCTGGTTGCCCGTGATGCGCGTGCCGATCCCGGTCAGCATGAACGCGGCGCCGACGCTCGCGATCAGCATCGGGAGCTCGGCGGCGTGGACGTCGCCGACGCGTTTGCGCAGCGGCCGGTACGCGACCACCTCCAGCGCGACGGCGAGCAGCCCGGAGACGATCAGCGCCGCGGGCAGCACGACCCACAGTGAAAGCGCGCTGTCCTTGGTGATCACGTACGCGGTCAGCCCGCCGGCGACGAAGATCGCGCCGTGCGCGAGGTTGAGCACGTTCAGCACGCCCCATGACAGGGTCAGCCCGAGGGCGAAGAGCGTGTAGATCGAGCCGAGGACGATCGCGTTGAGCAAGTGCTGGCTCATCGCCGGGCGGGGCTCCTTTCGGTCGCGTAGACGAGCTGGCCGCTCGCCGAGGTGGTCGCGGTCAACTCGCCGCGCTGGCAGAGGTGGTCCAGGTAGGCCTGGACCTCGTGGGTGTGGATGACGGCGAAGAAGTCGTCTTCGGCGCCGAACAGGCGCTCCGCGAGCGCGTACGCGGTCGCGGGCTCGGCTTCGACCGCCTCGCGCACGGCGGCGAGCTTCTGCCGGTGGCCGGCGCGGGTGAGCTCGAGCACGGCCGGCAGGTCGGTGATCGGCCGGCCGTGGCCGGGCAGGACTAGATCGAACGGGCCGGCGGCCTCGAGCCGGTCCAGCGACGCGAGCGTCTCGGCGACGGGATCGGGCGAGTAGCCGACGTCGAACGACGGCGCGAACACGTTGCACAGCAGGTCGCCGACGATCGCGAGGCCTTGGTCGGGCTGCAGCAGCGCCACGTGCGACGGGGCGTGCCCGGGGACCTCGATCACCTGCCACGGCCCGAGCGGGGAGTGGACCACGTCGCCGTCGCGCAGCGCGTGGTCGGGTTCGAGCGCGGCCAGGATGCCCTCGCGCTCCTCGCGCAGGTCGGCGTAGGCGGCGAGCCGCGCCTCGGGGACTCCCGCGCGGCGGGCCGCCGCCTCCCGTTGCGCCGCGGTGTCGGCGGGCGCGCGCAGCGGGTCGTAGCAGTGGGCGTCGTCGGCGTGGGCCCACAGCGGCGCGCCGCTGTCGGCGGTGACGTGCGCGGCGAGCCCGACGTGGTCGGAGTGCACGTGGGTGGCGACGAGCAGGCGGATGTCGGCGAGCGCGACCCCCGCGAGCGCGAGCGCGCGCTCGAGCGCCTCCTGCAGGGTCGGATCGCCCGCGCTCCCACAGTCGACGAGCACGGGCTCCGCGCCCGCGATCAGGTACGCGTTGACGTGGTTCGCGCTCTCCCACGGCAGGGGCAGGCGCAGCCGCCACAGTCCGGGCCGCAGCTCCTTGGCCGCGGCAAGCGTGACATCGACTCTCCAGCTCTTCGGGGGTGGCCCGGGCAATTTCTCCTCCGGTCGCCGTGACCGCGGCAACCGTTCGTCAACCGATCGTTTGGTTAGTGTTGCACCCGGTTCCGGGGCTGTCAAACTACCGTTTGTTTTTGGTGTATCGACCTGATTGGGCAGCGCGCATCGACCCGGTGGCCTTCAAGCTCAAGTACGCTTGAGATGTGTCCGAGCTGCTCACGATCACCGAGGTGGCACGCCGCAGCGGGGTCGCCGCCTCGGCGCTGCGCTTCTACGAACAGCGCGGCCTGATCACCTCCCGGCGCGCCGGCTCCGGCCACCGCCGCTACCCGCGGCCCGTGCTGCGCCGGATCGCCTTCATCGTCTACGCGCAGCGCGTCGGCCTGACCCTCGACGAGATCGCCGCCGAGCTGGCCAAGCTCCCGGAGGACCACGCCCCCTCGCGCGCCGACTGGGCGCGCCTGTCCGCGGGCTGGACCCAGCGCATCGACGAGCGGATCGCCGAGCTCGAGCGGCTCAAGTCCGGCCTGACCGAGTGCATCGGCTGCGGCTGCCTGTCGCTGGACCGCTGCCGCCTGGCCAACCCGGACGACCGTGCCGGCGCCCGCGGCCCCGGCCCCCGCTACTGGATCGGGGACCGCCCGCTCAACGCCTGAGCGGGCGGTTGCGGGTGCGGCGCGCGGGTCGGGTCGCGCCGGCTGCGACGGTGGAGGGCGCCTCGCCGCGGCGCGGGATGGCGCGCGCTGGTCGGGTGGGGTCGCGCGGCTGCGACGGTGGAGGGCGCCTCGCTCGCGGCGCGGGATGGCGCGCGCTGGTCGGGTGGGGTCGCGCCGGCTGCGTGGAGGGCGCCTCGCCGCGGCGCGGGATGGCGCGCGCTGGTCGGGTGGGGTCGCGCGGCTGCGACGGCGGAGGGCGCCTCGCCCGCCGGTCGCGACTGCGCGCGCTGAGGTAGCTGCGGCGCTG
>Ga0182742_1004719_pt1 | contig 12106 bp, 11 predicted proteins | sample eDN5th37CBELigMG_FD_128880 | JGI IMG/M metagenome (GOLD analysis project Ga0182742, IMG submission 128880) | Enriched Miracle-Growth compost microbial communities from Emeryville, California, USA - eDNA 5th pass 37_C BE-Lig MG (version 2)... ... | reverse complement strand
CTCGTGCAGGAACTGCCGGCCATCGAGGGCCTGGCCCGCGTCGACGTGGTGTGCGCGGACAAGACCGGAACCCTCACCGAGAACGGGATGCGGCTGGCCGAGATCGTGCCGATCGACGGCGCGGACGAGAACACGGTCCGCGCCGCGCTCGCGGCGATGGCCGGCGACGATCCGCGCCCGAACGCGAGCGTCGCCGCGATCGCGGAGGCCCTGCCCGACGATCCGGGTTGGGGTGCGGCGACCGCGACCGCCCCGTTCTCGTCGGCGAAGAAGTGGAGCGGCCAGTCCTACGGTGCCCACGGCAACTGGCTGCTCGGCGCCCCCGACGTGCTGCTCGATCCGGCATCCGACGCCGCCCGCAAGGCCGAGGAGATCGGCGCGCAGGGGCTGCGGGTGCTGCTGTTCGCCGAGAGCGACCGTCCCGTCGAGGACGAGGCCGCGCCGGGCACCGTCACCCCTCGTGCGCTGGTCGTGCTGGAGCAGCGGGTGCGGCCCGACGCGAAGGACACCCTCGAGTACTTCGCCGGGCAGAAGGTCGACGTCAAGATCATCTCCGGTGACAACGCGGTGTCGGTCGGCGCGGTCGCGTCGTCGCTGGGTCTTTCGAACGGGGATCGGCCGGTCGACGCGCGCACCCTCCCCGAGGACCCCGACGAGCTCGCCGAGACCGTCGCGTCCGCGACCACGTTCGGCCGGGTGCGGCCCGATCAGAAGCGCGCGATGGTCGGGGCGTTGCAGTCGCGTGGGCACACCGTCGCGATGACCGGCGACGGCGTGAACGACGTGCTGGCCCTCAAGGACGCCGACATCGGAGTCGCGATGGGCTCGGGCAGCCCCGCAACCCGCGCGGTCGCGCAGATCGTGCTGCTGGACAACAAGTTCGCGACCCTGCCGCACGTGGTGGGGGAGGGCCGCCGCGTCATCGGCAACATCGAACGGGTTTCCAACCTGTTCCTCACCAAGACGGTGTACTCGGTGCTGCTGGCGTTCTTCGTCGGGGTCTCCGGGGTGCTGTCGCAGCTGTTCGACTTCGATCCACTGCCCTATCCGTTCCTGCCGCGGCACGTGACGATCGCCGCCTGGTTCACCATCGGCATCCCGGCGTTCCTGCTGTCGCTGGCCCCGAACAACGAGCGTGCCCGGTCCGGGTTCGTGCCCCGCGTGATGCGGCTGGCGATTCCGTCGGGCGTGATCATCGGTGTCGCGACGTTCGTCTGTTACGTGCTCGTGTACGGGGGACCGGAGCAGACCGAGCAGCAGAAGATCCAGGCCGGTACGTCCGCGCTGATCACCCTGATCATGATCGCGCTGTGGGTGCTCGCGGTCGTCGCCCGGCCGTATCAGCTTTGGAAGATCGTGCTGTTGATCGGATCGGTGCTCGGCTACGTGATCCTGTTCACGGTGCCGTTCTGCCGCGAGTTCTTCGCGCTGGACCCCTCGGACCTCGGATACACGACGATCGCGTTCGTGTGCGGCGCCGTCGGTGTGTTCCTGGTGGAGGTCTCGTGGTGGGTCACCGGGCGTCTGCACGGCGAGCACCGCCGCCTGTTCGCCGCCCCGGACGATCTGCTCCCGGGCGTACACTGACCGGCGTATTGCGAACACCCTCGGCAAGAACCATCCGCTTCGACGGAAGGAACAGCAGATGGGCTTCATGGATACGTTGAAGGGCTTGGTCGGCAAGGGCAAGGACTACGCCGCCCAGAATCCCGACAAGGTCGGTTCGGCCATCGACAAGGCCGGCGACCAGGTGGATCAGAGGACAGGCGGCAAGTACGCCCAGCATGTCGACAAGGCGCAGGACGCGGCGAAGAAGCATCTCGGTGCCACCGGTGGCCAGGACGCGGGCACACCGCCGCCGGGTGCGCCGCCTGCCCAGCCCCCGACCCCGCCACCCGGGACGGAGCAGCCCGGCCCGCCGCCGGGACCCGGTTCCGGATAGCGTTCCCGGAGATCCTGCGTCGGGTGTGGCAGGCTTCCTTTCGCTCGGTACCCGAACGAAAGGAAATGCCGTGGGCTTCTTGGACAATGTGAAGGGCATCGTCGACAAGGGCAAGGAACTCGCCGCCGACCACCCCGACGTGGTGAACCAGGCGATCGAGAAGGCCGGCGACCTCGCGGACGACAAGACCGGTGGCAAGTTCTCCGGCCAGGTCGATGCTGCCGAGAACGCCGCGAAGAACGCCCTCGGCACTGCCTGATCCGACAGGCTCGCGCGCCGGAATCGACCGGCGCGCGTGAGTCGCGCCGCTGTCGGACACGCGCACACGTACGAACGGGTGCGTGTGTCCGCTAGCTGCGCGAACACGCCGGATCCGGCCTCCGCACCGAAACGACCGACCGTCATCGCCGCGCGCGGCAGAGCAGAATCGTTGCCGTGAACGGGACCGGATACTCCTCGTCGTCATCGCGGCGATCGCCGTCACCGGACTGGCGGCCCGGCGCAATCTGCAGGCGCCGCTGGTGCTCGTCGCGATCGGTGCGGCCGCGTCGTTCATCCCCGGACTGCCCCGGCTGGAACTGCAACCCGACGTGATTCTCGGTGTCGTGCTCCCGCCGCTGCTGTATTCGGCCGCGCTGCGGTTCTCCGTTCCCACCTTCCGGCGCTACCTGTCGCCGATCCTGCGGCTCGGCATCGTCACCGTCCTCGCGACCGCCTTCGCGGTCGCGTTCTTCGCGGAATGGCTCGTCCCGCAGCTGACCTTCGGCGCCGCGCTGGTCCTCGGCGCGGTCGTCGCCCCCACCGACGCGGTCAGTGCCGTCGCGGTCGGGCAGAAACTCGGACTGCCGAAACGGGTCATCGCGGTGCTCACCGGAGAAGGACTCGTCAACGACGCGACCGCCCTGACCCTGTTCACGGTCGCGGTGTCGACGGTCGCCGGCACCCGGGTGTTCTTCGACTCTCCGGTCATGTTCTTCGGCTACGAGGTGGCCGGCGGTGTCGCCGTCGGGCTCGTGCTCGCGGTGGTCGTGCATCAGGTTCGGCTCCGCATGTACCATTCGCCACTGGAAACGTCTCTGGGACTGGTACTTCCGTTCACCGCCTATCTCGCGGCCGAGGAGATCCACGCGTCCGGGGTGCTCGCCGTGGTCGCCGCCGGCCTGTACATGGGGCACCGCGCCACCGACGCGTCGGTGAACACGCGGATCCAGGAACGCTACGTGTGGGAGAGCCTCGATCTCCTGCTCGAGATGTTCGTCTTCGCGTACATGGGATTGCAGCTGAAGTTCGTGCTCGAGGATGTGACCAACCACGGCTACGACGTCGCTCTCGCGTTGCTGTACGCGCTCGCGGTGCTCGTCGTGGTCATGGCGGTGCGACCCGCGTGGGGCCTGCTGAACTGGGGACGCCGCCGCATCACCCGCGACATCGGGCTGGTCCGGCTGGGCCGCGACCGGTTGAGTTTCCGCGAACACCTGGTCGTTTCGTGGGCGGGGATGCGCGGTGTGGTGACCCTCGCCGCCGCCGGTGGTATCCCGTTCGTGCTCGAGTCCGGCGAACCGTTCCCGGGTCGCGACATCATCCACCTCATCGCGCTGGTCGTCGCCGTGGGGACCCTGCTCATCCAGGGCGCGACCATGCCCGCCCTGATCCGCAGGCTCGACGTGCACGACCCGTACGAGCGGCTCCGCACCGAGGAGCAGCGTGCCCTCGCCCGATCCATCGTCGAAACCGCCGCCCACGGCGAACTCCGGAACCTCGCGGAGCACCCGCCGTCGGGGTTCGACGCCGAGTCCGTGCGCCGCATCCTCGAACGGGTGCGCCGGTCCATCCAGGCCCGCGTCGAGGCCCAGGCCGTCGAATCGGAGAACGAGGACGACCGCAACCTCGACGCGAGCGCACTGTTCGACGAATTCCGGCGCTCGATCCTGCGTGCCCAGCGCACCGCCCTGATCGCCGCGCGCGACGAGGGAACGCTGGACGACGAAACCCTCCGCGTCGAACTCGAAAGCCTCGACGTCGAGGAGGCCGCCGCGGAGGAACGGATCGATCGCCGCGGCCGGACGTGACCTGTCCGGCAGAAATCGGGTAGTGCACTACGCGTGTGTCCCGGACGTCGCTGGAAGACGCTGGGAACATGCGAAATACGGGGGCGACGAGTGGGCGGCGCGGAACGGCCGCCGCGATCGGCATGGGCCTGGTCGCGCTCGGTCTCGTGTTCCTCGGGACGACCCGTGCCGGAGCGCAAGACCCGCCGGACCCGGATTCGGGTTCGTGCTGCGACGTGATCGTGTCGACCACGACGGTGACCGAGACGGTGTACGTGCCCACGACGGTGTACGAGACCGCGACGGTGTACGAGACGGTGTACGAGACGAGAACCGAAACCGTCACCGAGACAGTCGAAGTGGGCGGAACCGCGACCGAGACCGTCACCGAGACCGTGACGGAGAACCGGGCGCAGCCACCGGACACGGTCACCGAAACGGTCACGGCATCGGCCGGATCGCCGATCACCGTGGCCTCGCCACCGGACCCGCCCACCCCCGCGACCCAGCCTCCCACTCCGAAGAGCACGCCCACGGTGGCGCTGACCGGACTCGGCGCCGGGATGGGAGCACTCGCCGGGGCGGTCCTCGTCACGCGACTTCGCCGGCCGGGTGAACGCCGGAGCGCGCGCAGGACCCGGGAAGTGCGCGCGGTCGCCCGGCCGGACCGGAATCCGCGGACCACGGTCGAGGACCGGGCAGGCCCGGCGGTCGGGATCGATTTCCGTTCCCACCCGTGGGACATCCGGACGACAGGAGACAGCCCATGACCGATCCGAACGCGATCACCGCGCGCACCGTGTTGCTGCCGGGCGTCCCTCCCGACCGGTCGGCCGCGGCGGTAGCCGACGTCCTCGGCCGGCTCGGCGCGGTCCGTGCCGCGGTGCGGGCGCTGAACGCGATCACCCCGGATGTGCTCACCGCCGTCGACGTGGAGGTGGCGGCCGCAATCGCCGACTTGCTCGAGGTCGGCCTCGACGACCTGTTCGCGCAGGGGTGGCAGCGCTACCGGCGGTTGCGCGACGCAGCCACCACGTCCCTCACCGGCACGAAACAGTTTGTGCCGCTGGACAGCACGCGGATCACGGCGAACCAGCATCCGTCCGTCGAACTGAGCCTCGACGGCGTGGTCGTCGGTCGCGTCGACCTCGACCTGACCGCCGAATACGATCTCCACGGTGTCGTCGCGGTCGTCGAATCCGGGGCGCTGACCGCCCTGCGCTTCGGGGAGTGCGATGTGACCGTCACGTTCGCGGTGCGGCCGGTGGGCACCGTGCTGCAGCGTCGAAGGACCTTCTCGGTGGGAGCGCTGGCGCCGATGAGGGAACCGGTGCCGCTCGTCGGTTCCGCGCGGGCACGACCCGCCTGACGCGTTGCCGCGGTCCGCGGCGTCCGGCGTCACGGGGCATGTTTCCCGATCCCCACTTCGGCGCACCTGTCGCCCAATCGCCGCCCTCGCCCCCTTCCTTCCGAGCGAATGTACCGCTCGTCTCCTTCAACCGACTGAGCGATACATTCGCTCGGAAAAGAAGGATCGGGAGACACGCCCTAGGTTTGTATGCATGATCGCGACCGACGTGTTCGAACATCCACGACCGCAGCGCCCGGCCCGGTGGGGTGAGCAGTGACCGGCACGGTCGTCGTCGCGCTCGTCGTGGTGGCCGCGCTCCTCGCCGGCGGTATCGCCGCGGTGTGGGCACGGACCCGTCGCGTCGTCACCACCCCCGCCGAACGTGCCGTGCACGCGACACTGCACACCGCCTCGCTCGCCGCGCGACCGTTGCGCCGCGGACTCGACGCGACCTCCGCGCAGGAGGCCGCGCCGCACCTGCGGACCCTCACCGGCGCGCAGGCCGTGGCACTGCTCGACGCCGACGGCAACCGGCTCGCCTGGCACGGGTTGTACGAGGGACTCGCCGACCAGATGCACGACGCCGGTCTTCGCGCGATCGAGGGGGAGCGCCGCGTGCTCGTCGGCCACGGCGATCTGGTGCGCGGACCCGAGGAACTCGCGGCGCGCGCGCTGATCGCCCAGCCGCTGATCATCGACGGCGTCGGCGTGGTCGGGGTGCTCGGCGTCGTCACCACCACCGAACCGGGGCCGGCGATGCTCGGGGTGCTCACCGAGGCCGCGGGATACGCGTGCAGCCAGATCGAACTCGCCGAGCTCGACGCGTCCCGCGCGCGGCTGGACCGCGCCGAGGTTCGTGCGCTGCGCGCCCAGATCAGCCCGCACTTCATCTACAACGCGCTCAACACGGTCGCCTCGTTCGTGCGCACCGACCCGGACCGGGCCCGCGAACTGCTGCTCGAGTTCGCGGACTTCACGCGCTACTCGTTCCGTTCCGCGGGCGAGTACACGGTGCTCGCCGACGAGCTGCGCAACATCGACCGGTATCTCACGCTCGAACGCGCCCGATTCGGCAACGCGCTCGACGTGCGGCTGCAGATCGCCCCCGAGGTCCTGGGGGTGGTGCTGCCGTTCCTCGCGTTGCAGCCGCTGGTGGAGAACGCGGTGCGGCACGGGATCGCCGGGAAACCGACGCGCGCCGGCACCATCAGCATCGTCGCCGCCGACGAGGGCACCGACTGCGTCATCAGTGTCGAGGACGACGGCATCGGCATGGACCCGGAACTGCTGCGCTCGGGTTCGCTCGACGCGGTCGCGGACCGCGAGGACAGCGGCGTCAAGGAGTCCGCGCACGTGGGTCTGGCGAACGTCGACGACCGGTTGCGGGCGGCGTTCGGCAACGATTACGGCCTGGTCGTCGAGACTGCACCGGGCGCCGGCACCAAGGTCAGCATGCGGGTGCCGAAGTTCCGGCCGGGGATCCGACCGTGACCGGCGGCAGGGCATGGCACGATGATTCCGTTGTGAACGACAATCCGGAGTCCCTCACCGTGCTGGCGGTCGACGACGAGCCGCCTGCCCTCGACGAGCTTGCCTACCTCCTGCGCCGGCGCGACGAGATCGGCTCGGTTCACACCGCGGGCGACGCGACCACCGCGCTGCGGCTGCTGCGCGACGGTGGCATCGACGCGGTCTTCCTCGACATCAACATGCCCGGGCTCGACGGGCTCGAGCTCGCGGGGATCCTCCGCAACTTCGCGCAGCCACCGTCGGTGGTGTTCGTGACCGCGCACGACGACCGGGCCGTCGCGGCGTTCGATCTGGGTGCGGTCGACTATCTGCTCAAGCCGCTGCGCGAGGAACGGCTCGCCGAGGCGGTGCGGCGGATCGCCGAACGCCGCCGCAGCAGCAGCGACCAGGGTGGCGCGCCGCCGTCGTCCGACGAGGTGATTCCCGTCGAACTCGGTGGGGTCACGACGCTGGTGCCACGGTCGTCGGTGCGGTGGGTCGAGGCCGACGGCGACTACGCGCGGCTGCACACCGCGACCGGTTCCCACCTGGTGCGCATCCCCATTTCGACGCTCGAGAGCCGCTGGGCGGACGCCGGGTTCCTGCGGGTACACCGGTCGTACCTGGTGGCGCTGCCGCTGGTGACAGGCATCCGCAGTGTCGGATCCGGCTTGGTGGTGTGCCTGCGGCCGGAGGGGGACCAGCAGCCGGTGGAGCTTCCGGTGAGCCGCCGCCACACGCGGGAACTCAAGGACCGGCTCATCCGCGGTCCCATGCAGACCTGGACGGCCCGATGAGCACCGCCGGTCCGCCGCCGCGGGAACGGGTGGTGCTCGCGCAGCGGCGCGGAGCCCGCATGGTCCGCACCCGCGTCGAGGTGCAGCAGCAGACGCAGATCGGCGACGCGATGGTGCGCGGCCTGGTCCGGGCACAGCTCGGGCTCGCGTTGCGGCTCGCGCTCGTCGCGGTGTGTGTGCTGGGGGCGCTGCCGGTGCTGTTCGCCCTGGTTCCCTCGCTCGCGGAGGTGACGCTGCTGGGGCTGCGGCTGCCGTGGTTGCTGCTCGGCGTCGTCGGCTATCCGGTGCTGCTCGGCATCTCGTGGCTGTACGTGCGGCTGGCCGAACGCAACGAGCAGGACTTCACCGACCTGACCGACGACTGAGCCGCGATGGGCACCGGTTCGATTCCCGTCCTCACCGTCGTCGGCCTGATCGCCGCTGCCGCCGCGACCGTCGCGATCGGCATCTACGGCGTCCGCCTGGCGCGCACCACCTCCGACTTCCTCGTCGCGTCGCGCACGGTCGGGCCGCGCTGGAATGCCGCGGCGATCGCCGGTGAATACCTGTCCGCCGCATCGTTCCTCGGTGTCGCCGGGCTCGTCGCGAAGTACGGCGCCGACGCCCTGTGGTATCCGGTGGGTTTCGCGGCGGGCTATCTGGGCCTGCTGCTGTTCGTCGCCGCACCGCTGCGCCGGTCCGGCGCCTACACGGTGCCCGACTTCGCCGAGTTCCGGCTCGGCACGCGCTGGGTGCGCACCCTCGCGATGATCGTCGTCGCCGTGATCTGCGTGCTGTACCTGGTGCCGCAGTTCCAGGGTGCGGGACTGACGTTGAACATCCTGCTGGGGCTGCCCGAATGGGTGGGCGTGGCCGCGGTCGGGGCGATCGTCGTCGGCAACGTCGTCGGTGGCGGCATGCGATCGATCACGTTCGTGCAGGCGTTCCAGTACTGGCTCAAGCTCACCGCGGTCGCGTTGCCGGCGCTGGTGCTCACCTTGCACTTCGTCGCCGACGACCGGGTCGTGACGGAGGCGGTGCCGCCGACCGTCACCGATCGCACCACCGTCGACATCACCACCGATGTGATCGTGCAGGTCGAGGAGCCGCTGCAGGTCGAGGTCACCGGGCACATCGACGGCCGGCCGGTCGCGGGTCCGGTGCTGCTCGCGCCGGGACAGCACGAACTGTCGTCGGGAACGGAACTGGTGCTTGCCGCCGGGTCGCCCGTTCCGGTCGTGGCGGGCGCGCCGCCGGACAACGACTCGTGGGCCTCCCCCGGAAACGGATTCGGCGGGGACTACCCGATGTTCCAGGTGTACTCGCTGATCCTCGCGACGTTCCTCGGCACGATGGGCCTGCCGCACGTGCTCGTGCGGTTCTACACCAACCCCGACGGCCGGACCGCGCGCGTGACCTCGCTCGCCGTGATCGCCCTGGTCGGCATGTTCTACCTGTTCCCGACCCTGCTCGGCGTGTTCGCGCGGCTGTATGTGCCGCAGCTGCTCATCACCGGACGCTCGGACGCGGCGGTGCTGCTGCTACCGGGATCGGTGCTGACCGGGTGGGGTGGGCAGCTGCTCGCCGCGCTCGTCGCCTCGGGTGCGATCGCAGCATTCCTGTCCACGTCGTCGGGCCTGCTGGTCAGTGTCGCGGGCGTGCTGTCGACGGACGTGCTGCGCGGCCGGGTGCGGGACTTCCGGATCGCGGCGGTGCTCGCCGGGATCGTGCCGCTCGCGTTGTCGCTGTCGGTGACGTCGCTGGACCTGTCGCGGTCGGTGGGCCTGGTGTTCGCGGTGGCGGCGTCCACGCTGTGCCCGCTGCTGGTCCTCGGTATCTGGTGGCGAGGCCTCACGGCAGCCGGGGCCGCGGCGGGAATGGTGCTCGGCGGGCTGGTGTCCGGGACCGCGGCGATGGTGGTGGTGCTCGCCCCGATCGATCCGGAACGCGACGGCTGGTTGGCGGTGCTCGTCGGCTACCCGGCCGCGGTGAGCGTGCCGCTGGCGTTCCTCACGATGGTGCTGGTCAGCCTCGTCACCCGCCGGTCGGTCCCGGCCGACGTGGGGCGCACCTTCTCGCGCATGCACGTCCCCGAACGGCTCGGTATGGGCCGCGACCGCGAGATCGGTGCGTTCGGTGCGGGCACGTCCGGTGCCGACAAATCGGGTTCAGGGGATCGGCAGCGCCGTTCGTCGCGGTGAGTCGACCGTTCGGCGCACGGCACGACAGCTCGGCGTGCTATGCGACCGCACTACTTATGCGTGTGACCGCCGTCTCACTACCGTCTGTTCTCACTACAACTCACAAACCGAGGAGTCGGCAGTGACCACAGTCAAGAGTGGGATCGATGCGCCGGTACGGCGCGAACCCACACCCCAGGACTTCGTAGCCATGCAAGCGAGCCCGGAATTCCAGGAATTGCGTAGCCGGTTGCGGCGGTTCGTGTTCCCGGTGACGGTGTTCTTCCTCGCCTGGTACGGGGTCTACGTGCTGCTCGCGACGTACGCCGCCGACTTCATGGCGACGAAGGTGATCGGCAACATCAATCTCGGCTTGATCCTGGGCTTCGGTCAGTTCGTGACGACGTTCGTGATCACCGCCCTCTACGTGAAATTCGCCGGACGCGAGCTCGATCCTCGGTCCGCCGCGATCCGTGAAGAGCTGGAAGGACCGGCACAGTGACCGTTCTCGCGCAGAGTGGGACCGCCGATGTCGGCAACCCGCTGATCAACATCGCGATCTTCGTCGCGTTCGTCGTCGTCACCATGGGCCTGGTCATCAAGGCCAGCCGTACCACCAAGAAGGCCTCGGACTTCTACACCGGCGGCGGCCAGTTCTCCGGACCGCAGAACGGTTTCGCGATCGCCGGTGACTACCTGTCGGCCGCGTCGTTCCTCGGAATCGCCGGTGCCATCGCCGTGTACGGCTACGACGGCTTCCTGTACTCCATCGGCTTCCTCGTCGCGTGGCTCGTCGCGCTGCTACTCGTCGCCGAATTGCTGCGCAACACAGGGCGTTTCACGATGGCCGACGTGTTGAGCTTCCGGCTCAAGCAGCGGCCCGTGCGCATGGCTGCGGCGCTGTCCACCCTCGCGGTCTCGCTGTTCTACCTGCTCGCCCAGATGGCCGGTGCCGGTGGCCTGGTCGCGCTGCTGCTCGACATCCACGACAAGGCCGGTCAGGCGATCGTCGTCGCGGTCGTCGGTGTGCTCATGATCGTGTACGTGCTCATCGGCGGCATGAAGGGCACCACCTACGTGCAGATGGTCAAGGCCGTCCTGCTCGTCGCCGGCGCCGCGATCATGTTCGTCCTCGTGCTGTTCGCGGTGCGCGGCAACTTCTCCCAGCTGCTCGCCGACGCGCAGGCCATGGCGTCGAACTCCTCGGACACGGCGGTCGCCGGTCGCGACATCCTCGCCCCGGGTGCGAAGTACGGCATCAGCGACATGACTCGCATCGACTTCGTCTCGCTCGGTATCGCCCTGGTGCTCGGCACCGCCGGCCTGCCGCACGTGCTCATGCGCTTCTACACGGTTCCGACCGCGAAGGAAGCTCGCCGCTCGGTGACCTGGGCGATCGCGCTCATCGGGGCGTTCTACCTGTTCACCCTGGTCCTCGGCTACGGTGCCGCGAAGCTGGTCGGCCCGGACGTCATCCTGAACGCCCCCGGCAAGGAGAACGCGGCGGCTCCGCTGCTGGCCTTCGAACTCGGCGGCACCCTGTTCCTGGCGATCATCTCCGCCGTCGCGTTCGCCACGATCCTCGCGGTCGTCGCGGGTCTGGCGATCACCGCGTCGGCGTCCTTCGCCCACGACATCTACGCCAGTGTCATCAAGCGCGGCAACGCAACCGAGGACGAGCAGGTGCGGGTCTCGCGCATCACCGTCGTCGTCATCGGCCTGATGTCGATCGTGCTGGGCATCCTGGCGATGGGCCAGAACATCGCCTTCCTGGTGGCCCTCGCGTTCGCGGTCGCCGCCTCGGCGAACCTGCCGACGCTGCTGTACTCGCTGTTCTGGAAGAAGTTCAACACCACCGGTGCACTGTTCAGCATCTACGGCGGTCTGATCAGCTGCCTGCTGCTGATCGTGTTCTCCCCGGCCGTGTCCGGCAAGCCGTCGTCGATGTTCCCGAACGCCGACTTCGCGCTGTTCCCGCTGTCGAACCCCGGCATCGTGTCCATCCCGCTGGCCTTCGTCCTCGGCATCGTCGGCACCTACGTCGGCCGCCGCAAGACGGAGGACCCGTTCAAGCAGGCCGAGATGGAGGTCCGCTCGCTCACCGGTGTTGGTGTCGAGAAGGCAGTCGCCCACTAGAGACAGTCGCCCACAGGAGAACCCTGGCGGCGAACCCCTTCGGTGCCGCGCTCCCAGACCCGGGAGCGCGGCACCGTCGCGTTTCGTGTTCTCCGCTTTCCGGTTCTGCTGCTGCGCAACCGGCAGTTCGAGGAACTACTGCGCCGTCGGAAGTTCGAGGAACT
>Ga0182742_1004718_pt1 | contig 12108 bp, 16 predicted proteins | sample eDN5th37CBELigMG_FD_128880 | JGI IMG/M metagenome (GOLD analysis project Ga0182742, IMG submission 128880) | Enriched Miracle-Growth compost microbial communities from Emeryville, California, USA - eDNA 5th pass 37_C BE-Lig MG (version 2)... ... | reverse complement strand
CAGGGTCTAACCCACCATTAAGAGCCACGTAATATACTCACTGTTTGTAGTCTCTACATTATGGGGAAGGAAACTTATTTTCATTCCTGGGGTGAGAGCGAGAGATCATGATTGTTTTCTCATAAAACTATTTATTTAATAACCTAGCATATCGAGACATATCTTTTGTTTAAAAGTAACCAATCTTGAGAAAAGAGGCAAAAACAAAGAGAAGACTTTTTACCTATTCTCAAGGCCTTTGCTTCATTAAATCATAAAAGAAAAAAGGTGGAAAAATACCTATTATAAAAACTTTTTATTTATTTTATAGGAAAATAAAACCATTTAATCAACGCAAAAATTGTCAAAAGGATAGGAAGGATACTCTATTTAAGACTAGTAAATGTTGCCGTTACAATAAGAGAGTAAGATTCTTTTACTAGAATTAATAAATGAGGGAGGTCATTTTAATGAGTATGAAAAAGAAAGTCTTATCAATCTCGTTATCAGGGTTAATGGCATTTGGTGCTGTAACCGCAGTGGGTTTACCAGTAGGAGCTGTCGGAAATGGTCCAAATGTTGGAGGTTCCATCCAGACTTCGATTCTACATACATATGATGAGTTAGTAGACACACTAAAAAACTATGAAGCAAAACAAGAAGCAATGGAGCTCGAGGTGATTGGTCAAACTGTTAAAGGCCGTGACATTTATATGGCAAAGTACATCTCCAATCCCGAAAATCCTACCATTCTATTTTTAACTCAGCAGCATGGAAACGAACAATTAACAACTGAAGGTGCGCTTGAGTTTATGAAGCATCTTGGCACAGGGAAATCAAAAGGTGTATTAGAAAATGTAAACGTTCTCGTGATTCCAATGTTAAATGCAGACGGAGCGATGGGCGATGTCAACTTCTCACTAGATGATTATCTTGCAGATGGTGATCGTCACTTAACTCGTTATAATGCGAATTATGTTGATATAAACCGTGAACATGATAAAGCAACAGCGGACATGGTTCCTGAAGCAAGAGCACTTCATGAAAACGTGTTCCAAAAATACGAGATCGATTATATGATTGACCTTCATCACCAAGGAACAAGAAGTGCGACAGACGGAGAATTAGTATCCGGTTCAATCTTATATCCGACAAATCCTAATGTTGATCCAGATGTTCTAGAAGGTTCGAAAAAATTAGGATCAGTTGTCTTCAATACACTTCACCCAACAGGATGGGGGCATATTGGAAGATATGTTGGTGGAACGGGTGAAAACATTGGCCGTAACGGTGCCGCGGTTCGCTACGACATCTCCACACTGTTATTTGAAATGCGCGGTATGTCCGACCATTCCTACGAGTCTTATGCTCTAGGTCAAAAGAGTAACGGATATTTAATTAAACAAACGGTACTCACTTTAGATGCGACCGTACGCGCGATTGCCGACGGATCCATCGAAACAGCTGATACAAGTTTCTGGGATACATTACCAGAACAACGCAATTTACCTTCTGAAGAATAAGAAGAATATTTAAACAAAAGTACCCGTTTAAAAACAAAAGAAATTAAACGGGTACTTTTTATTTATGTCTTTTCTCAACTTTTTTGCTTTTAGAGTAAATATAGAATTGATTTAGCTATTAAAACATTCCAAGCTCGTTTAGAAGAGGAGAAATGAGCCTCCGAACTAAGGAGTGACACAGTTATTTCACTTTAAAATTGGCTTTAAAATTTTAACAACATCTTTACGAAAAACAAGCTTTCAAGCTTTTATTATAATAAGTGTTTACATGTTTATTAGAGTAAGGCTACATAACTTCCAAACTCTTCCGATTTCCCTCATACCATATCCCCTTAAATAGCCAATAAAAAGTTATTTTAACATCGTTTATCAGAAAATTCACATTTTTCAACTGCTTCGCTAATATATATCTAACGTAAACAAGCATAAAGTGAGGAAATTCGGATTAATTCCCAATGCAAGTTGCAAACAATGTGGAATTTCTCCGACAAGCCTGTCTTCATTTTAGTTTATTTCATTAAGGAGTTTAAACAATCATCAACTTGAGGGATCCTACCCGTTTTTTAAAGGAGGAGGGGGATAAATGTTGCATATTGTGGCTTGTATTAAACAAGTGCCGGACACCAAAATCATCAAAATGAATCCAAAAACCAACACAATGGACAGGAGAACAGCACCAGCGATTTTAAATCCTTACGACGCCCATGCGGTGGAAGAGGCTGTTCGCTTAAGAGAGAGATATGGAGGTAAAGTCTCGGTCGTCACGATGGGCCCGCCACCCGCAGTAAAAGCAATCAAAAAATGTATCGAAATAGGCGCTGATGAGGGCTATTTAATTACAGACCGTCGATTTGCTGGAGCCGATACACTTGCAACCAGTTATGCAGTAACAAAAGCGATCGAGAAAATCTCTAAGGATAACCCTGTCGATCTCATTATTTGCGGCAAGATGACCATCGATGGAGATACCGGCCAAGTTGGTCCCGGAATTGCTAGACGGCTAGACATCCCACCGCTCACGTCGGTGAATAAAGTTGTTGAAGTAAACCAACCAGAAGGTACGATGGTGGTACATCGGAAATTGGAGGACGGCTACGAAGTGGTTCAATCAACTTTGCCTTGTTTACTTTCGGTTGAAAAAACCATCAATGAAGTTCCTTACGCACCATTTCCAAACATGCTGAAAGCAGCTCGATATAAGTCGCATGTCTGGTCGGTTGACGATCTAGACGATGTCGATATTAAACAGCTCGGCTTGAAAGGATCGCCAACGATTGTCTCGAAGGTTTGGGCTCCACCGAAACCACAAGGTGGAGAAATGCTCGAGGGCAATCCGCAACAACAAGTGGAACAATTGCTTTCAGTGTTGTTAGGAAAGAAAGAGTTGTTTCAGAGCAAGGAGGGTGTGTAATGGATTTCAAAGATTACAAAGGTGTCTGGGTATTTATTGAGGAGAAAGACGGCGAAATTCCTTCTGTTTCTTTGGAACTTTTAGGAGCAGGACGAAAGTTAGCGGACAAACGGGGCACCGAGTTAGCAGGTATCTTAATTGGCCATAACGTTAAAAAACTTACAACACCTATCTTTGAGTATGGTGCCGATAAAGTATATTTGTATGACCAACCGATTTTTGAGAATTACCGCACTGAATCCTTTATGAAAGCGCTTCTTGAATGCTCGAATAAATACAAACCGGAAATAATTCTGTTCGGAGCGACGTCAACTGGGAAAGACCTCGCCAGTGCTGTAGCAACCGATCTTCCAACAGGGTTGACTGCCGATACAACAGAATTGGATGTCGAGGAAGAAACTGGGCTGTTGTTAGCCAGCAGACCTGCATTTGGCGGCAACATCATGGCAACGATCTTATGTAAAAAATATCGGCCACAAATGGCGACGGTACGCGCCAAAGTAATGAAAGCACTCGAGCGAGAGCCAGGGCGAACAGGTGAATTGATTGAAGAAACCATTGATTTAAATGAATCCGATATCCGCACGAAGGTATTGGAAATTGTCAGAGAAACGACTAAGAAAGTGCGGATAGATGAAGCAGACATCATTGTCGCTGGGGGCAAAGGATTAGGAAGTGCGGAAGGTTTTCAGCTTGTTCGGCATTTAGCCGATACCCTTGGAGCTGCAGTAGGTGCTAGTCGTGATGTTGTCGAAGCAGGCTGGATTGAGCACCCTCATCAAGTTGGGCAAACCGGCGTTACCGTGACTCCGAAAATTTATATTGCGATCGGTATTTCCGGAGCCATTCAACATATTGTAGGTATGAAAAATTCAGGAATCATTATTGCCATCAACAAAGACCCAGAGGCACCAATTTTTGATTCCTGTCATTATGGAATCGTCGCCGATGCGTTTGAAATTGTACCAATTTTAATTCAGCAATTTAAAGCAGCGCTCAATCGTGAGGAGGTTAGCCATGTCCGAGAAGTTTGATTGCATTGTCGTAGGAGCTGGTCCGGCGGGGATTTCGTGTGCCTATGAATTAGCGAAAGGCGGCGCTAACGTCTTGCTGCTAGAAAGGGGTGAGTATCCAGGTTCAAAAAATGTCATGGGCGGTGTGCTTTATCGGAAAATGATGGAAGATATTATCCCAGAATTTTATAAAGAAGCCCCGTTAGAGCGCCCAGTTGTTGAGCAAAGGTTCATGATGATGGATAAAGAATCCGCCGTCACTTTTGGCTATAAAGGGATGGAATGGAGCAAAGAACCGTATAACAATTTCACCGTGCTTCGAGCGAAATTCGATCAGTGGTTTGCTGATAAAGCTGTCGAGCAAGGGGCGGTTTTAGTCAATGAAACGGTAGTTTTAGAGTGCATTGTTGAAAACGGAAAAGTCGTCGGAGTGCGCACCGATCGCCCTGATGGGGATGTTTATGCAGACGTAGTCGTGTTAGCTGATGGAGTCAATTCCTTGCTAGCGCAATCGCTTGGCTTTCACAAAGAATACAAACCAGACGAAGTCGCGCTTGCGACAATGGAAATTTTAAAGTTGGACAAAAAAATTATCGAAGATCGCTTTAATCTCGAAGAAAATCAAGGCTGTACCATCGAATTATTCGGCGACGCAACAAAAGGGATCCTCGGCACCGGTTTCCTATACACGAACAAAGATTCTTTGAGCATCGGTGTCGGCACATTATTGTCGGGTTTGATTAAGCATAAAATTAAGCCCTATGAACTGTTGGAATACGTGAAAAATCATCCGATGATTCGCCCGTATATTCAAGGCAGTGAGCCTCAAGAGTATTTAGCGCACTTGATTCCGGAAGGCGGCTTTAAATCAATGGGGAAAATCGTCGGCGACGGGGTGATTGTGATTGGCGATGCATCACAGTTGGTTAACGCGATTCACCGTGAAGGCTCCAACTTGGCGATGACCTCAGGCCGAATGGCAGCGGAAACAATTTTACTTGCGAAAGAAGCCGGCGATTTTTCTGAGAGTATGCTTGATTTATATCGTACGAGATTAATGAGCGGATTTGTCGGTCAAGATATGCAGAAGTATAAAGACGCGACGCATCATTTCGATAAATTCCCGCATTATTTCGATGAGTACATTCCAATGTTGAACAAAGCGGCTAGTCAAATGTTTACCGTCGATGGTTTGTCCAAATGGGATAAACAAAAGAAAATCTGGAAAGACATTGGAACGGGGAAAGACAAAATGAAACTCGCTCGAGATATGTATCGAGCTTGGAAGGTGATTAAGTAATGAGTGAACAGAAAAAAGGTCAAAGCATCGAAGAAAAGCAGTACCTCGTTCGCTTCAACGCTGATACAAAGTCACATCTTCACGTGAAAGATCCAGATATTTGCATGACCAGTTGTCCAGATAAAATTTGTACCATTTTCTGTCCAGCCGAAATCTACAAGTGGGAAGATATTCGCATGCATGTCGGTTATGAAGGCTGCCATGAATGTGGAAGTTGCCGAATTGGCTGTCCACATCAAAACATTAAATGGGAGTATCCAAAAGGCGGACACGGCATTGTATTTCGATTAGGATAAACATTTACTAGGGGGCTAGCTTGTGGAGTAGTCCTCTTTTTATTTGGCTCTTTTCCAAACTTTGTAACTTTTAAGAATAAAAAACAAATGATTTACCTATGACTTCATCCAAAGCAAGTTTGGAAGAGGAGAAAAGATTATAGAATATCCAACCAGTCAGACTCTCCTCCGTTCTTAAGATTGAAATCAAATAAGGGAAGGTCACTGCAACTGATAAGGTCAACATTCCGTAATAGGTATATATACTGCTTGGCTCAATTGGAAGTGGGAAACTAACAGGTTTCATTTGCTGATCATAAAGGCCACTAACAAAATCACTCTGTTGCAAAGCAGTGAAGGCATCGTTCAACCTCTGATTGTTTCCGGCTGGATGGAAACTCAATGGAAAGTTCAAAATAACTGCTTGTCCAATAATCGGGATTTGTAAATACTGAATACCTTACAATGAACCTACTCCATTCCACTTTTGATTCTCACCTATCAGGAAATACCTTTATTAATTGCTCCGTTTTATACTCTTATTCATTATTATATAAATCTATGTTTTGAAGACAAAGGTTATTATGTACTTTTTTCACATAAAACTTCAAAAAGGAAAAATATTCATTTGGGTCTTTTTTTTATAGATGGAGATTGGATAGTTGGTCTTCCTTTGCCAGTTGCTCAATTTTTTTCAACAACTCATAGGCTCCGTCAAAAGTTCGCTGAAAAGGAGATTGGAAGAAAGGAAGGTTCGAATTAAATTGACCGTCTTCATTGGAGGGGAAAACAACGACACGCCATTGTGAACGCTGCCAATCAATTTCATTGCCTTCTAATGCAATCACCCAATGGGTATATTCATTGATGCTCTCTGCGTATCTAGGATTCTTTTCCATTGCAAACCAATCATTTTGACAAATATGGAAAGGGACCTTGTGATAAAACTCTCGGTAATTTAGGTTTTCTTTCATGCACATCACTCCTTAGAAGTATTTCTCCACAAAATGGAAAAAGAGAGAGTTTATTGATTATTATATGCAGCACGGACAGAAATGAGTTTTGATTTTTGAAAATTCAATAAATTAATTTTTAATCAAGGTTAGATAGTTCTTTGATTTTAGATTAAAATGAAGAAAAAAAGTTGAGGACGGAGCATGAATTATAGAGAAAAATGGAATCAGAAATATCAAGAACGTTTAGCCACCAGTCAACCACCAGAGACCAATAAGCGCTTAAAAAATCTTTCTCCTTACTTAAAAGGAGGGGCTGCGTTAGACCTAGCTTGTGGGCTTGGAGCAAATAGTAGATACTTGGCACAACTAGGGTATAAAGTTGATGCGATCGATGGGTCAGACGTTGCCATTGAGAATGTAAAGGAGCAAGTAGAAAAGGAAAAGCTGTCCATCCAGCCGGTTTTGGCTGATTTAACAGACTACGAAAACTTGAAGCTGTACTATCAAAAATACGATTTGGTCCACATCACTTATTATTTAGACCGAAACCTTTTTCCAATTATAAAATCTTTACTCAAAGAATCAGGATTTTTGTTTATCGAGACATATTTTCTTACATCAGAAACAGATCAACAGCATGTTAGTAATCAATATAAATTAAAATCTCAAGAGTTAATAAAGGAATTTAGCGATTGGAAAATTCTTTTCTATGAAGAAGAAGCGCAAGAGGAAAGACAAACGATTTTTTGTCAAAGGGTTCCTTGCTAAAATAAGATTCTGAAAAAGAAGGATAATCACCTCAAGTGATGAATATATAATATCCGGAATAGTATTATAAATTTATATGAGGTGAAGCAATGAGAAGAAGAAATACCCCGGCGTTTACCTTCCTAGCGTGGACGTCCTTTGTATTGTCGCTTGCGTTTATTTTTGTCGCGTTATGGAACACAGATTGGCCGTTAGTGGAAAAAGGCTACTATGCCGCTGCCACACTATGGGCGATTTCATCCGCCATCGTTTTGCAAAAGGTTGTACGGGATAATGATGAAGATAAGGAAATCAATCCGCCAAGTCCGAAGCGAAGTAATTTGGAAAAAGAAGTGGACTGAGGAGTAAAAAAGGAACTTCCATCATGATGGAAGTTCTTTTTTTCGTAAGGAAACAACAGTTTCGTTTAGTGAGTTGATTCTTTTATTCTTGGTCTTCTCGGTCAAACCAAAGCAGTTCTTGATCATCTTCATCGCCATTGTAGTTGATGAGAATTTCCTCTCCTGCTTGGATGTCTTTGTACGCAAAGAAATCAAAAGTATGATTAGCGAAATTGATTACGTAGGTTGCGTTTGGGGTGTAGGAGTGATTAAACAGCATCCCATATCCTAATAAGATTGCGGTATGATTAATTCCATATTCAAACGCGTAGTCAGCAAGTAACGTTTTCTCAATATGTGCGTGCTCCTCATTTGGATAGGCAATAACGGGTGCTTCATGAATCAACTCACCTTTTGCAATATCCCTTGTTGCAAATACGCCTCTATTGAATTCCCCATCACTGAGTTTCGAAGTTTTAATTTCAATCATGTTTGTCACCTGCTCATTCTTTATTGAAGTTGTCCATCCGTTAAGTTTGACAGTTTTGGCCGTTGAAAGCAACTATTTCTTTTTACTTTCAAAACTCAAATTAGACTTCAGTAAGTTAAAAAAAGACTGAAAAAGCGCTAGATGTAGAAGATTTATATTCACAAAAGGAGAATTTGGGTGAATTTGGTGGATTTACCTTTTAGCCCCTTATAGATATGGTACAATCGACAAGGATGTAAAAAGGGGGAGTATGTTTGAGCAAGAAGGTTTTATGGCTAGGGATTGCTAGTATTCTATTAAGCTGGGTACTCAATTATGCTTATTATCAATCAAATCAACTAGATTCGCCAATCTTCCTTGATCATTATTATGAAGTGAATACAGCCTATGATGAACAACCTTTGACCTTTTATTATTTAACAAATAAAGAAAACCCAGCGGAGGTGCAATATGTTACGATCGATGGCATAGATTTCGAGGTGTATCCGGTCGGAAATCACTCTTTCTGGGAAGGGTCCGAGCCTAGTTATGAGCAGTCCTTTCGTCATCAATATTTGAAATCAGTCACTTTGGAGTTTAATGAGAACATTCTGGCACTAAAGGAACAAGGAAATTCTTTTTCCTTTGAAAGAATGGAAGTCTTTTTTAATGACCAGTCTTCGATCGTTGCGGATATTGGGAAAGTGAACTTTTATCGAACAGAGGACTCAGATGTTTTTGATTCACGAATGAGTTCAAGCAGCAATCAGCACTGGAGTCATGAAGCTATGCTAACAAGAGAACCGATAACCATCGAACAGATTTCGGTCCCATTTGATTTAAATAAAGAAGTGGCAATTAAGGTGGAGACCAATCAACAAAGGTTAGAAGAGTTGGAGAATCTGTCCCATAAAGGAGAAATTCCAGAATGGATTGAAGAAGAGCAAGAATTAAAGTGGGAAGAAAAATCGGGGGCATTGAGTACAGAGGATATCTTTCCATTTAAACTAGGAAAAGGCGAATGGGTAAGTTTAAATATGTATTTCAATCCAAACCGTACGAGCTATTATCAATTCGGGATTAAAATGGAAGGGAAAACCGAAAAGGGAGAAACTTTTATTAACTATTCGCCGATTAATGACCAACCCTATTTGAACCAGCAGCAGGTTGATAAAATCATAGCTGAGAAAGTGGGGGAAGAGGAATGATTTATCGAGGTTTTCGGCAAGTTTTCTGGGGACTAATTCTTATTTTAATTGAAATTCATATTATTGCTTTTGATTTATTAGCAGATCCAATAGGGTACTATCTTATTTTTACTGGAGTATCTGTGTTAAATGACCATTTTGGATTAGCTAGTAGAGCGAGATTCATTTCGCTTGCGCTGCTCTTAGTATCTATTCCTACGGTGTTTATCGAAAACGGGGCCATCCAACAGATGGGCGCTTTCTCAGGGTGGAACATTTACCAAAATGCGCTTGAGATTTTGAATCTAGTTCTGGTGTTTTTCCTGTTTCAATTGATGCTTGAGGTAGCTAGAGTAAAAGGGGTTAGTGAGTTATCAAAGCGGACGATGACGACGTTTAAATTTTATATGGGTACGATGTTTCTAGTTTTGTTTTCAAGCACGTTCGCCGTCAATATGACAACAGATTTCTTAGTTCCTTACGAATTGATTTCTGTTCTTCTAAGCCTAAGTATGTACATTGTGTTTTTACTCTTGGTCTCGGAATATAGCAAACTTACTGATGAGTACGATTGGGATAGGTTAGACGAGAAGGTGTAACCACTAAGAAAGCAGGGTGCTATATGCAGTTGACCAAAATGCCTCTTCATCAAGATAAAGAGGCAAGGAGATTAAGCTCGAATTTGTTTTACTCTGCCAATTTGTCCATCTGTAAGTCTAACTTTGATTCCATGCGGATGCGTACTGGAATTTGTTAATATATCCTTAACAATTCCAGATGTTAACTTGCCTGTTCGTTGATCGACTTTTAATACAATATCGACCTCAATACCAGGTTTAATGTCTTTTCGATTTTGACCATTCATATTTTTTCACCTTTTCTTTTGAGAGTAGGGTAGCTTATTCCTTTTTCCTAATATACATATATTTAAGGTGGTATTCAATTAATTTTGAACGTACAGTTGAAATGGTGATTAATTATATGTAATTTTTCCATTTTTTGTATTTGTAAATGCTAAAATGAAATGACAAGGATACTAGATACATAAATAGAATAGATTTTAGGAGGAATTAGGATGTTACTGACCGTAGTATCCACACAGACAGGTTTTTATATTGGAGATGTTATTTTTCAATTCATGATGCTCCTTACTCTTGTAGGCATTCCTATCCTGATTATTTTTTTGATTCGCAGTCGAAAAAACCAAAAGGATCAGTTAAAGCGCGTGGAAGAAAAGGTCGATCGACTTTTAGCGGATAAAGAGAATAAAGTACAGTAGAAGACTGATTAGTTATTGTCTGAAAGCTCGGAGCATGCTCCGAGCTTTCTATGTGTGTTCATAATACCAAAACATATTGAATTTCATTTTGAGCTAAAGAGGTAATGGCATGTATTTGATAGCCAATGCTTAGGAACTGAGCTAATGTTTCCGCACAATTTGGTTGCGGAGGTTCAATGGGAGCATGATGACTCTTGTATAGTGATAGCAACTGGTTATCCGATGTGCAGTGAAGCAATACCACATGTTTCCCTGTCCAAGCTTGCCCAATCATCGGTTGCATCTCTCTTCTCATTTCAAATCACCTACAAAAATAGATACACTAATTTATGTATCAAATAGGAAAAAGTTAACTCCCATTTAGTATTGTTTGTTTCAAATCCCAAACCATTTTTTGTCTTTAGAGTGGGAATTTTCCTATAAATCTACGGAAAACCAAGACTTTTGTAGTATTTTCATAAAATGATTCGAAAATGGTCGAAGTTGGATGTATAATAGTAATCTGCAAGATGATGTTTAATGAGGAGGAACTCTAGGAAAATGGAATGGGCAATAGCAATTTTATTTGGTACAGCAGCTGTACTGTTGATTGTGTCTTTTGTCAAAACAAAACAATCATCCCAGGTAGAGCAGCGAGAAATTGATACAGTGTACGTTTCGTTGATGGAAGAGATTAATAAACTTCAAGAGCAACTTCGAAATGTTGAGCTAGATGCAGAAATTACAGCACAAGAAGCTCAAATTATTGGAATCCATACAAAAGAAAGAGTCCTACTTCGCGAACTGCTTGATTTGTACAAGCGTGGCTACACAATGGAAGGCATTGCAGAGAAAACACAGCTAAATGAAAAAGAAGTTGAATACCTGCTTGCTCCATATATGGCAGCTAAGAGCGAAAGGAGAAAAGTTGCAAATGACAGATAAAGGATTACGTAGCTTTGCCGCTGGTCTAATCGTTTCTGCAGGAGTCTGCGGGGCTGTGTATTTCTTGGCGCCAAGTGATGCTGTGAGTCAAGAAAGTACAAAAAAAGCGACTGAAGAGGAACCAAAAGTCGAAGCGCAAGAACAACCTGTTGAAGAAGAAGTAATTGTTGCAGAGCAACCAACTGAAGAAGATATGAAAACACTACTATCGTCTTCAGGATATGTCGTTTTAACACAAGAAGAAATGGATGCTCAAGTCGCGGAGGCTGTAAAATCCGCTGAAAAGGAAGTTGCTGAAAAAGAAAAAGACGGCGATCAATCTGTTGTTTACAAGACGGTCTTAAATGTCGCTACTGGAATGACAAGCATTGATGTTGGCAAGGCACTTCAACAAGGGAAAATCATTGATAATTCAATGGATTTCTACCGTGAAGTTGAAAAACGCAACTTGGAAAATGAATTACGTCCAGGAACCTTTACCCTTGACAGTGAGATGTCCATGAATGATGTAATCAATACGATTTTTAAATAAGCTTTCTTAAACGAACCCTTGATGAATCTCAAGGGTTCGTTTATTTTTATGGCTCTATAATATTTGTTGGGGTTCTTATACAACTATGAAAGCATAAAAAAACACGCAAACATCCAATTCTTTTATACTTGAGTTGTCCAGAAACAAGTATGAATGGAGTTGCGTGTAAGTG
>Ga0182742_1004714_pt1 | contig 12115 bp, 9 predicted proteins | sample eDN5th37CBELigMG_FD_128880 | JGI IMG/M metagenome (GOLD analysis project Ga0182742, IMG submission 128880) | Enriched Miracle-Growth compost microbial communities from Emeryville, California, USA - eDNA 5th pass 37_C BE-Lig MG (version 2)... ... | reverse complement strand
GATGTACTCGACGATGAAGTCCGCCGGGTGGTGCGGCGGGCGGGCGGGGTCGCCCTCGACGCCGTCGAACCACTCGCGGTGCTCGAAGGGGTAGTGCACCTGCGCAAAGGGCATCGAGCCCGAGTCGAACCACACGTCGAGGACGTCCTCGATCCGGCGCATCGTGCTCCGGCCCGTCGGGTCGTCGGGGTTCGGCCGGGTCAGCGCATCGATGTAAGGCCGGTGCAGATTCGGCTCGCCATCCGGACCGACCGGAAGTCGGCCGAAATCGCGCTCGAGCTCGGCGAGGCTGCCGTACACATCGATCCGGGGGTACTCGGGATCGTCCGAGGTCCACACCGGGATCGGGCTGCCCCAGTAGCGGTTGCGGCTGATCGACCAGTCCCGGGCGTTGCCGACCCACTTGCCGAACTGCCCGTGCTTGACGTTGTCCGGCACCCAGTTGATCTGCTCGTTCAGCTCGAGCATGTCGTCCTTGAGCTCGGTGACGCGCACGAACCAGGAACTGACCGCCTTGTAGATGAGCGGCTGCTTGCAGCGCCAGCAGTGCGGGTACGGGTGGTCGTAGGACTTCTGCTGCAGGAGACGGCCGTCCTCCTTGAGTGCCCGGATCAGCGGCGAGTTCGCCTCGTCCCAGCGCAGGCCCGCTACGAGCGGCGCGGACTCGAGGAACCGCCCGCCGTCGTCGAGGCTCAGCACGACAGGGATGCCGTGCGCGGCCGTGACGACCTGGTCGTCCTCGCCGTACGCCGGCGCCTGGTGCACGATGCCCGAGCCCTCCCCCGTCGCGACATAGTCGGCGACGAGGATGACGAATGCGCTGTCCCCGTACCGCTGGACGTACCAGTCCCACAGCGGTGCATACCGGACGCCGTCAAGCTCGCGGCCGAGCAGGGTGCGCTCGACGACGGCGTCCTCACCGAGCTCGCTCGCGTACGCCCCCATCGTGTCGGTCGCGAGCAAGTAGCGGGCGCCGTCAGCGGCGGCGACCACCGCGTACTCGATCTCCGGGCCGACCGCGAGCGCCGCATTCGTCGGCAGCGTCCAGGGGGTCGTCGTCCAGGCGAGCGCCTGCACGCCGGCGAGTCCGAGCGCCTCGGCCCGCTCGCCGATGAGCGGGAACGTCACGGTGACGGACTGGTCGGTCCTGCTGCGATAGACCTCGTCGTCCATCCGCAGCTCGTGGTTTGACAGCGGCGTCTCGTCGTTCCAGCAGTACGGCAGGACGCGGAAGCCCTCATAGGCCAGCCCCTTGTCGACCAGCTGTTTGAAGGCCCAGATGACGCTCTCCATGAAGGTGACGTCAAGGGTCTTGTAGTCGTCGTCGAAGTCGACCCAGCGGGCCTGCCGCGTGACATAGCGCTCCCATTCCTCGGTGTACTTGAGGACGCTCGTGCGGGCCGCGTCGTTGAAGGCCTCGAGGCCCATCGCCTCGATCTCGCCCTTCGTCGTGATGCCGAGCTGGCGCATCGCCTCGAGCTCGGCCGGCAGCCCGTGCGTGTCCCAGCCGAAGCGGCGCTGCACCTGCTTGCCGCGCATCGTCTGGAAGCGGGGGAAGACGTCTTTGGCGTAGCCGGTGAGGAGGTGGCCGTAGTGCGGCAGACCGTTGGCGAACGGGGGGCCGTCGTAGAACACCCACTCGGGCGCGCCGGTGCGCTGCTCGACGCTCGCGCGGAAGGTGCCGTCCTCGCGCCAGTACTCGAGGACCTGCTCCTCGATCTCGGGGAGGCGCGGGCTCGGCGGCACGCCGTCCGCGTCGGGACGGTGCAGGGGGTAGCGGGCGGCGCTCGGGGTGCGCTCGGTGCTCGGCTCGGTCACGGTGGCTCCAGGGTGTCAGATCGTGACGAGGACGATCCCGGCCCGGGCTTCGTCGGCGACGAATGCGCGGGTCGGCACCGCGGTACCACCTCGCTTGCCGCGCGTCCCGGGAACCCCGGACCGTGCGACCGCTCAACCTTCCGCGCTGACGGGCGGACCCGGCTGGTTCTACCTCGCCCGCTCGGGCGACTCTTCCAGCGACTCCCCGGTGATAGCCGGATCGATGTCTCTGCGAGGGATTCTACGCCGTCGGTGGGGTCGACGTCGCCTGGTGCGCCTGCAGCACGGCGGCCCCAGTCGTCGCGTCGTCGACCGTCACGACGAGCTGGCGACCATCCCGCCGCGTCACCTCGAGCGCCGCACCGGCGCGCACGACGATGCCGGTCCGACCCTGCCCCGTCGGCGTCAGGGTCCAGCGGATACCCCAGCCGCCGAAGTCCGCAAGCGGCTCGATCCGCACGACGGTCACCGAGGCCAGGTCATCGATCGCGACACGGAAGACCGGGAATCCCGCGAACCCGCGGACGGTGAGCCCCCTCGGTCCCACGGTCACCCGCCAGCCGAGCGTGAGCACGAGCGCCGCCGCAACGATGACGGGCGCGAAGAGCGAGATCCATGCCGCACCGTCGGTCACGATTGTCGCGAACACCGTCGCGCCGAGCGCAAGCACCGTGACCAGCACCATGACGACGATGAATGCACGCGACATGAGCACCGGGCGGCTCCAGACCGCGACCTGCCCAGGCGCAAGGTCGACGGGGTTGAGCTCGGTGGGCACCGACGCGGTCGGCGCTTCGCGCGGCAGCCAGAGCCATGCGGGCGCCGCGAGCAGCAGCCCGGCTGCGAAGGCGATCGCGAACCACCACCCGATCACATCGGGCTGCGCGAGCAGCGACGCGGTGAGTCCGACCGCGAGGAAGGCGTCGAGCCAGATCATGAGCCCCGCGAGGAACACCGCGGTCCCGCCGACCCGGCTGACCCGCGCGATCATCCACCACATGAGGACCGGCAGCACACCGCCGATCGCCACCAGGAGCACCGGATAGGTCCAGGCCGGGCCCCAGCCGTCCGCGCCGTCTGGCCCCCAGTGGACGATGACCTCGCGGCCGGGGTCACCACCCGCCGCGAACATGACGACGACGGCAGCGACAACGATTGTCAGCGGTGTGACGAGCATCGCCCAGGTGAGCGCGCGCCGGGCGCGCGCGTGGCGGACCAGGTCGGGGCTACGGACAGACATGCGGAGCTCCTCGTGCGTGTCGCGGGCTGGTGGGTCGGTCGGGGCGGCGCGGTGCGCATTCATCCTGGGTAGTCCTTGCGGATGAGCGCGAGGAGTGCCGCCGGCGCGATCCGCTCCTCGCGGGCTCGGGCGATCACCGCGGCGACCGCGTCATGCAGCTGCACCGAGCCGGTCGCACCCGTGACGACGGCCCCCCGGCCCCGGCGCAGTTCGATGAGGCCCTGGTCGCGCAACGACTGGTAGGCGTGGAGGATCGTGTGCATGTTGACGCCGAGGACCTCTGCGAGGTCCCGTGCGGTGGGGAGACGCTCCCCGACCGCGAGCTCGCCCGTCGTGATGCGCGCCGCGAGCGCGGTGGCGATCTGGTCATAGACCGCCTCGCCCGCCTGCAGATCGATCCGGATGAGCATGCGGTCAGTATAGTTCTAGTTCTTCTATATTTTTCTCATCATGTTCGTGGCACTCCGCGCGCCCAGCGGTCCTCAGCCCCTAATCCGCTCGTACGCCTCCTTCGTTTGTGCCCCGCCCCGCGTCCGCCCGCCCCAGCGTGAAGTACTGAAGAATGCGCGAAGTACTGAGATTTCGAGCAGGAATGCGGGTACCTCGCGTTTTCCTCAGTACCTCGCGTTGCGCGCGCTGACTCCCCCACAGCCCGTGACCTACCCAAGTTATGCACCTCGAGTGGGAGTCGGCGATTCGGCAGCGACTCGTGACGGCCGGGGCGCTGCGACAGTTGGCCTGGCGCAGTCCTATGGCGAGGACCCTTGCGGCGGAGGCGAGCAGTCGGTCGGATTCACTCCTCGAGACGATCGTCACGGATTCGCTCCGCCACCTTGAGATGCCGTTCCGGCAGCAGGTGGCGATCCTCGGCCACCGCGTCGACATCCTCGTCGGCGACCGGCTCGTGGTCCAGCTCGAAGGGTTCACGGTGCTCCGCTTCACCTACGAGGACGTGACGCAGCGCCTCGCGCACGTGCTCGACATGATCCGTCGCGCCATGGTGCTCCATCGAGTGCGCCGGTGAGCCAGCGACCGGGCGTCGGTTGTCAAGCACTGAGGAATGCGGGAGCGGCGCGGCGCTCATCCGCAACCACGTAGGGTGGAGCCCATGGTCGACTTTGTCGACGCGGGACTAAGCGCCAATTCCGTGTCGTACTTGACGGCCCTCGACCGGCAGCGTGCCACGCACGCCGCCGTCGTCGCGGGTCGGGCGCCGGATACCGTCCTCCTCCTCGAGCACCCGAGCGTCTACACCGCCGGGAAGCGCACGGAGCCCCACGAACGGCCCCGCGACGGCACGCCCGTCGTCGACGTGGACCGCGGCGGCAAGATCACCTGGCATGGCCCGGGGCAGCTCGTCGGCTACCCGATCCTCCGCCTCGCCGAGCCGGTCGACGTCGTCGCGTATGTCCGCCGCCTCGAGGAGCTCCTCATCGCGGTGCTGACCGAGTACGGCATCCCAGGTGAGCAGGTCGAGGGCCGCAGCGGCGTGTGGGTGCGCGGCACCGACAAGATCGCCGCGATCGGTGTGCGGGTCGCCGAGTCGGTCACGATGCACGGCTTCGCGCTCAACTGCTCGAATGCCTTCGACGCCTATGACGAGATCGTCGCGTGCGGCCTCGCCGACGCGGGCGTCACGAGCATCAGCCAGGAGCTCGGCCGCACCGTCACCCCGAGCGATGTCGCGCCCCGCATCCGCCGCGAGTTCGCGCGGGTCATGGCGCCGAGCGTCACCAGCCTCCAGGCCGCAGCGACGGTGTCGGGCGCGAGCGACGCATTCGTCAGGAATGCGTCCCCCGCACCCCAGCCGGCGGTCGCCTCATGAGCGGGATCAGCAACGGCCGAGCCGCGCACGACGTCGGCGAACGCCGACTCCTGCGGATCGAGGCCCGCAATTCCGCCGTGCCGATCGAGCGCAAGCCCTCGTGGATCAAGACGACGGCGCACATGGGGCCCGAATTCCTCCAGCTCAAGTCACTCGTCAAGGACGAGGGCCTCCACACCGTGTGCCAGGAGGCGGGCTGCCCGAACATCTACGAGTGCTGGGAGGACCGGGAGGCGACGTTCCTCATCGGCGGCGACCAGTGCACCAGGCGCTGCGACTTCTGCCAGATCGACACCGGCAAGCCGGCCGCGTATGACACCGACGAGCCCCGGCGCGTCGCCGACTCGGTGCACCGCATGGCACTGCGGTACGCGACGGTGACGGGGGTCGCGCGCGACGACCTGCCCGACGAGGGCGCCTGGCTCTACGCGGAAACGATCCGGGCGATCCATCGCCGCAGCCCGGGCACGGGCGTCGAGATGCTCGCCCCGGATTTCTCCGGCAACCCGGACCATCTCGCCGAGGTGTTCAGCAGCCGCCCCGAGGTCTTCGCGCACAACGTCGAGACGGTGCCGCGGATCTTCCGGCGCATCCGGCCCGCCTTCAGCTACGAGCGCTCGCTCGACGTCATCACCCAGGCGCGGGCGGCCGGGCTCATCACGAAGTCGAACCTCATCCTCGGCATGGGCGAGGAGCCCACCGAGGTGCTGCAGGCACTGCAGGACCTGCACGACGCCGGCACCGACATCGTGACGGTCACGCAGTACCTGCGACCCTCGCCGCGGCACCTGCCGGTGGCGCGCTGGGTGACGCCCGCGGAGTTCGTCGAGTTCAAGACGGCCGCGGAGGAGATCGGCTTCCTCGGCGTGCTCGCCGGACCCCTCGTCCGCTCGAGCTACCGCGCGGGACGGCTCTGGGCGCGGTCCATGGCGGCGAAGGGCCGCGAGCTGCCCGAGGCGCTCGCGCACCTGGCCGATCCGGACCTGGAGTTCGCCCAGGCCGTCTGAACCACCGCACGACGCGACCCGACCCCCAACAACCGGCCGCACGCATTCCTCCGCAATCCACGTCCCAAGGACCACACATGAGCAGCACGACCGCCACCCCCGAGCACATCGCCGCGACGGCGCACCCCGATCAGCGGCAGATCCGCCGCGTCGCGTGGGCCTCGCTCGTCGGCACGGCCCTCGAGTCGTACGACTTCTACGTCTACGCCTACTTCGCGGCCTTCTTCGTCGGTCCGCTCTTCTTCGAGCCGCTGGGAACGGTGGGCGCGGTCTTCACCGCATTCCTCACGATCGCGATCGCCTTCGTCGTCCGGCCCATCGGCGCGCTCGTCTTCGGGCACATCGGCGACCGGCTCGGGCGCCGGCCGACGCTCATCATCACGATCACGCTCATGGGCGTCGCGACCGGGCTCATCGGCGTGCTCCCGAGCTACGCGCAGGCCGGGTGGTTCGGCGCGATCGTGCTCGTGCTGCTCAGGACCCTGCAGGGGCTGTCGCTCGGCGGCGAGTGGGGCGGGGCGATCCTGCTGGCGACGGAGGGCGCGGACCCGAAGCGCAAGGCGCTGTACGCCGCGCTCCCCCAGCTCGGCAGCCCGATCGGCTCGATCCTGTCCGGCGCGCTCTTCCTGCTCATGTTCTTCGCCGTGCCCGCGGAGCAGATGGTCGAGTGGGGCTGGCGGATCCCGTTCCTCACCGCGATCCCGCTGCTGCTCGTGTCGCTCTACCTGCGCTGGAGCGTCACGGAGACGCCGGTCTTCCGCGAGCTCGACGCGGGCGGCCTGCGGCCGAAGTTCCCGTTCGGCGAGGTGTGGCGCTCGCAGCCCAAGGCGGTCATCGTCGCGATCGGCGCGGCCCTCCTCGGCATCGGCTCGTACTCGCTCATGAACACGTACACGATGAACTACGGTTCGACGCCCGTCGAGGCCGGCGGACTCGGCTTCGACTACATGAGCCTCCTCATCGCCACGACCATCGGCGGGCTGCTCCAGCTCGTGACGATCCCCCTCTTCGGCCACTGGGCGACGCGGATCGGCTCCGCCCGGATCGTCGGCCTCGGCGGGCTCACGACCCTGGCCGCGGCGTTCCCGATCTACCTGCTGCTCACCGAGGCGAACTTCGGCGTCCTCGTCGCCCTCATGGTCGTCGGCGGCGTCCTGCCGACCCTCGCGTGGGCGGGCCTCGGCGGCCTCATGCGCGACCTCTTCGACCCCCGCTACGCGTACACGGCACTCGGCTTCGCCTACGCGATCGCGGCGACGCTCACCGCATTCATCCCGAATATCACGCTCATCGTCGGCGAGGCGAGCGGGAATGCGTGGTGGCATCCCGCCATCGTCCTCGCGGTGCTGTCGGCGATCACCCTCGTCGCGGCGATCGCCGCTGACCGCATGGTGCGGGCGGGCAAGGGCGCGCCAGATGCGCGCTGATCACGACTCCGCCGTAGTCTTGGGGCCGTGAGCGACGACACCCCCCAGCCCTCGACGCCCGAGCCGGACCCGTTCGAGCAGCTGCTCATGGGGATCGGCAGCGACGAGCCGGCGACGCCCGCGGCAGACCCGGTGACGCCGGAGGATCCCACGGAGCCTGCGCAGCTGACCACGCCGGAGCCGTCGATGCCGCAGACCGAGCCGACCCTCGAGTACGGGCACGGTCCCGCCGAGCCGGCTCCGACGGCACCGACCGTCGTCTTCCCCGGCGCAGCCGCCGCGGACCTGCCGCAGCCGGCGCCTGCGCAGCAGCCGCCCTCGCAGGCCGCACCCGGCTGGTCGCTTGGCACCGACGCCGGCGGGGCGGCCGCCGGCGCGACGGCCGCGACGACGATCCTCCCGGGCGGCGTCGGTGGCCCACCCCCGGGTGGTCCGACCCGCCCGACCGGCAGTGGCCCGTTCGGCAACCGCAAGGTGCTCATGTGGGTACTCGCTGGTGTCGCCGCGCTCCTCGTCATCGCCCTGGCCGTGCTCATCACCGTCCTCGCGATGAATGCGGGGGCCGGCGAGCCGAAACCGACCGGCACCCCGACAGCGACGACGTCGTCGACGCCACGGCCGACCGCGTCGCGCACGCCCACACCGACGCCGACGGTCATGCCCGCGATCAAGTCGTTCGTCGCCGACCCGATGGTCGTGCAGTGCGCCAATGCGAGCGCGGTCGCCAACGTCAGCCTCGGCTGGTCCACGGTCGGGACGACGCAGGTCGCCGTCGCCAGTGCCGCCGGGCTGGTCGACGCGATCGACAACCCGTACCAGAACAACCTCGCCGAGACCGTCGAGAGCTTCAGCATCCCCTATGCCTGCGGCAACGCGAGCTGGGCATACACGCTGACGATCGCCGGTGCCGATGGGGAGCACCGCAGCCAGGTCGTCACGGTGACGCGCCTGCCCTTCCCGTCGCCGACCCCACCGCCTGCGCCGCCGGCGCCGACCGCGAGCCTCTCCGCCAACCCCACGGTCGTCACCTGTGTCGAAGGCGAGAGCGCCCCGAAATTCAACCTCGAATGGACCTCGACGAACGGTACGAGCGCCTCGATCAATGGGCCGGGCGAGAACGCGGGCTATGACTGGCCGAGCCTCTCCCCGAACGGCACCCAGCCCGAGATCGCGTATGACTGCGCGCAGGAGACGATGAGCTTCACGCTCACCGTGACGGGCCAGACCTCACCCCCGGCGACCGCCAGCATCACGGTGACGAACGACGGCTGGGGCCCGTCCGGCGGCTAGAATCTTGCCGACCACATCTGAGGCACCAAGCCGAGCAGCGCATTCGTGCAGACCCGGCCTGACGCGGTGCCGCCCACACCGGAAGCAGTGATTCATGGCACGCCCCATCCCTGAGAAGCCCGCACTCGAAGGCCTCGAAGCCCACTGGGGCCCGGTGTGGGAGTCCGAGGGGACGTTCCGCTTCGACCGCGCCGCCGCCCTCGCGGCCGGCAAGGACGCGCTGTACGCGATCGACACCCCACCGCCGACGGCATCCGGCTCGCTCCACATCGGGCACGTCTTCTCCTACACGCACATGGACCTCGCCGCCCGGTTCCACCGGATGCGCGGCAAGCACCTCTTCTTCCCCATGGGCTGGGATGACAACGGTCTCCCGACCGAGCGCCGGGTCCAGAACTACTACGGCGTCCGCGTCGACCCGTCGCTCCCCTACGACCCGGACTTCACGCCGCCCGCGCACACCGGTGGCAGCGTCAAGCTCGCCGACCAGGTCCCGGTCGCCCGCCGCAACTTCGTCGAGCTCTGCGAGCGGCTCACGGAGGAGGACGAGCAGAAGTTCGAGGAGCTCTGGCGCGGCCTGGCGCTGTCCGTCGACTGGTCGCTCACATACCGGACGATCGGGGATGACGCGCAGCGGGTCTCGCAGCGCGCATTCCTGAAGAATCTCGGACGCGGCGAGGCCTACCAGGCCGAGGCGCCGACGCTGTGGGACGTGACCTTCCGCACCGCCGTCGCACAGGCGGAGCTCGAGGAGAAGGAGCAGCCGGGCGCCTACCACCGGCTCGCGTTCCCGCGCACGGACGGGCAGGGCGCCGTCGAGATCGAGACGACCCGCCCGGAGCTCCTCGCCGCCTGCGTCGCGCTCGTCGCGCACCCGGACGACGCCCGGTACGCGGCGCTCTTCGGCACGACCGTCACCACGCCGGTCTTCGGCGTCGAGGTGCCCGTGCTCGCCCACCACCTCGCGCAGCCCGACAAGGGCTCCGGCATCGCGATGATCTGCACCTTCGGCGACACGACCGACGTCGTGTGGTGGCGGGAGCTCGATCTGCCGATCCGCACGATCCTTGGGCCGGATGGCCGCGTCAAGGCGGAGGCGCCCGAGGCGATCACGAGCGAGGCCGGTCTCGCCGCCTACGCCGAGCTCGCCGGGAAGACGGTCTTCAGCGCGGCCGCCCGGATGGTCGAGCTGCTCACCGAGGCGGGTGCGCTCATCGGTGCGCCGCGCAAGATCACGCACCCGGTCAAGTACTTCGAGAAGGGCGACAAGCCGCTCGAGATCATCTCGACCCAGCAGTGGTACCTCGTCAACGGCGCACGCGACGCACAGCTGCGGGATGCGCTCCTTGACCGCGGCCGGGAGATCGCATTCCATCCGGAGCATATGCGGGTGCGCTACGAGAACTGGGTCGGCGGGCTCTCCGGCGACTGGCTCGTCTCGCGGCAGCGGTTCTTCGGCGTCCCGATCCCGGTGTGGTACCGCCTCGGCCAGGACGGCGAGCGCACCGGCGAGGTCCTCGTCCCGGAAGCCGCCCAGCTGCCGATCGACCCCACGATCGATACCCCACCCGGGTTCGACGAGTCGCAGCGCGGTCAGGCCGGCGGCTTCGTCGGTGAGGTCGACATCCTCGACACCTGGGCGACCTCCTCCCTCACACCGCAGATCGCCGCGGGCTGGGGCACCGACGACGAGCTCTTCGACCTCGTCTTCCCCTACTCGCTGCGCAGCCAGGGCCAGGACATCATTCGCACCTGGCTCTTCTCGACCGCGTTGCGCTCACACCTCGAGCACGGCTCGGTGCCGTGGCAGCACGCCGGCATCAGCGGCTTCATCGTCGACCCCGACCGCAAGAAGATGTCGAAGTCGAAGGGCAACGTCGTCACCCCGGACGACCTCCTCAAGGAGCACGGCTCCGATGCGGTGCGCTACTGGGCGGCGTCGTCGAAGCTCGGGACGGATGCGGCCTTCGACCCGCAGAACCCGAAACTCATCAAGATCGGTCGGCGCCTGGCCATCAAGGTGCTCAACGCCGCGAAGTTCGTCCACGGGTTCCCGACACCGGCGGCCCCCACCGGACCCAAGGCACTCCGGGAGCACATCGCCGAGCCACTCGACCTCGACGTGCTCGCGACGCTCGCGACCGTCATCGAGCAGGCGACCGCCGCATTCGAGGCCTACGATCACGCGAAGGCGCTCGAAGTGACGGAGCACTTCTTCTGGACCTTCTGCGACGACTACCTCGAGCTCGTCAAGGAACGCGCCTACTCCGGTGAGGGCACCGCGCAGGCCTCGGCAGTGGCGACCCTGCGACTCGCGCTCGATGCGCTGCTCCGGCTGCTCGCCCCATTCCTCCCCTATGCGACCGAAGAGGTCTGGTCGTGGTCGCATGACACCTCGGTGCACACGGCCGCCTGGCCGACGCCAGACGAGCTCGGGGCGCCCGAGGCGAACGGGCTCCTGCCCATCCTCAGCGAGGCGCTCATCAGCATCCGCCGGGCTAAGACCGACGCGAAACTCTCGCAGAAGGCCGTCGTGGCAACCGTGTCGATCGCGGGCCCCGCGGTGCTCGAGACCGGGCTCGGCGATCTGCGCGCGGTCGGACGCATCCAGGACATTGCCTTCACGGTCGCGGACGAGGTCGCGGTCGCCGACGTCGTGCTCATCGACGTCACAGATATCTAGGAATGCGAGGGGCCGCCATGCAGCTCGGCACACGTTGGGATGTCGGAGACGAGCCGCCCGGGACGCTCGCCGAGGCGATGCGGCACGGGATTCAGCGCGTCGAGGCGGAACTGATCGCCGACCGGATCGACACGACCGGCTGGCGTTGGACCCTCACCTGGCTCGAGCGGCGCCCCATCGCCGAGCTCGACGATGGCACCCGTGTCGCGCAGCACGCTGACGGGACCGTCTCGATCCTGCCGCTCGCCGACGACGAGGCATGACCACCGCGCGCGGCGCCCGACTCGGCGCCGCTGGCTCGCTGACCGGGGCCGCGCTCTTCTGGGCCGCGAACTACGTGGTCGGCGCCCTCGTCATCGGCGCGATCGACCCGTTCTCCCTCGCCTTCCTCCGCTGGCTCTTTGCGGCGATCATCCTCGTCGGACTCGCCCAGCTGCTCGAGCGACCCGATTGGCGCCTCGTGTGGCGTCGGCTCCCCCGGCTCGTGCTGCTGTCGTCGCTCGGCATGGTGAGCTTCGCGCTGTTCCTCTACATCGGGCTCGAAACGACCGCGCCGATCAGCGCGTCGCTCGTCAGCTCGACGGGCCCCGTGCTCATCGCGATCACGGCGACGATCGTGCTGCGGGAGCGGCCCGGGCTTCGGCAATGGGGCGGCCTCGCGCTCGCGCTGACCGGGGTCCTCCTCGTCATCAGCCGCGGCTCGCTCGACACGATCCTCGGCCTGCAGTTCGCGGTCGGTGACCTCTGGGTCATCGTCGCGACGATCGCCTGGACCGCCTACACGGTGCTGAGCCGCAAGCCGCTCGGGATCCCGCCACTCACCTC
>Ga0182742_1004713_pt1 | contig 12118 bp, 9 predicted proteins | sample eDN5th37CBELigMG_FD_128880 | JGI IMG/M metagenome (GOLD analysis project Ga0182742, IMG submission 128880) | Enriched Miracle-Growth compost microbial communities from Emeryville, California, USA - eDNA 5th pass 37_C BE-Lig MG (version 2)... ... | reverse complement strand
TATTTGAAGCATTGATGACAAACGATCAAGTACGCGTATTTGTATTAGAAGGTGATTTTGGGGGCGGGCAGCAGATCAATCGGTTCATCGTGGAGGGAATTGGCACAGCGAAGGAAGCTGTATACGCACTTGATTACGGTATCTATAAAACAAAACAAATGATTGATCTTGTTCAGTGGATGCACGATTACAATGCCGCGGCGGGCGAAGATGAGAAAATCTATTTCTACGGCAATGACATGCAGCGTTACGATTACAGCAAACAAGGCCTGTTGGACTATTATAAAGCCGTAAACGTTGAAGCCGCCCAAACCTATTCAGCCCGATTAGCGCATGTGTCCAATGATACGATGCGGGAATTATCTACGAAGCAGTTGGAAGAATTGGATCGTACACTCGACCAGATCATCTCGGATTTACAATCGAATGAAACGGTTTATATAGAACAATCATCTCAAGAATCATTCGCCTTTGCGTTACAATTTGCGAGAGTCATGAAGCAGCGCACACAGCTCTTCCTGCATGAAGGGAACTACTCGCAGCTCCGCGATCAATATTTAGCTGAGAATTTGCAATGGATTGTCGAATTTGAAGCAGCCCGAGGTCATGATAAAGTGTTGATCTCCGGGCATAACGGACATATTGAAAAAACGTCCGCATCTCCAGCGGGCTACAAATCCATGGGAAATTATTTAGATGAACAGTATGGTTCAGCGTATTTCGCTATTGGCACGGACCTGATCAAAAGCGAATTTCAAGCCCAAAACCATAGTGCCGGTGAAAGGAAAATCCATACCATAAAGAACCATAATGAATTGGTTGATGCATTCGGCAAGGTAGAATCCAATATCTTCTACGTTGGATTTGAACAAGCGAGAGCGTCGAAGGAACTATCGGATATTTTGACAAAAGAGCAAAAGATGATGAACGTAGGCGATGATTTTCAGTCTTGGTACAAGATCTCAAAGATGTTTTACACCATTAAGATGATACCGGACAAAGCGTATGATGCTGTGATCATCGTGAAGGAAGCGACACCGACAACGGTAATGGATTAAAGCTGCACGGGTGAGCCGAGCCATACTCCTCACCCGATTGCCACGACCGTCCTCCCTCTCGCCTCCCCTTGCAGCATGCCGGCCACCGTACTGCCGATTTGCTCCATGGTGATCTCCCGGCTCATCGATTCGAGTGCACTCGGTTTATAGGCCGAGGCGAGCCGTTCCCAGATGACACGGCGGGTTTCCTGGCTTGCATAGACGGAGTCGATGCCGATAAGCCTCACACCGCGCAGAATAAAAGGGTACACCGTTGCCGGCAGCTCGGCTCCACCGGTCAAGCCGCATGCCGTCACCGCTCCGCCATAGCGGATTTGGCTGAGGACGGCCGCGAGCGTCCCGCCGCCGACGGTGTCCACCGCAGCAAGCCATCGCTGCTTCTGCAGCGGACGGCTTCCGCCCTCGAGGATGTCCTCGCGCGTGATCACCGAGCTTGCTCCCGCTGTCAAGAGGTCGCGGTGCATGTCCATCTTCCCCGTGCTGGCAATCACTTCATACCCCAGCTTGGCCAAGATCGCCACCGCCAAGCTGCCCACCCCGCCTGACGCGCCGGTCACAAGGACCGGCCCGCTCCCCGGCGTGATGCCGCTCTTCTCCAGCTCCCATACCGATTGGGCCGCGGTAAAGCCCGCCGTTCCCAGGATCATGGACTCCTTCAGCGTAAGCCCGGCGGGAAGCGGCACGGCCCACGCCGAAGGCACGCGCACGTATTCGCTGTATCCGCCGTGGCGGCTGACGCCGAGCTCGTACCCGGTGATGAGCACCTCGTCGCCCGGCTGGAACGCGGGGTTACCGCTCTCTGCAACGATGCCCGCCGCGTCGATGCCTGGGATGTGGGGGTATGTTTTCACAATCCTGCTGTTCGCCTTACAAGCCAATGCATCTTTATAATTCACACTGGAATACGCTGTCCGAATGAGCAAATCGCCCTCGGGAAGCCGATCGGCGCTCCAGTGTTGGATACCGTTGGTCACTTGATCGTTGCCGCCTTGGTCCACTACGAAAGCTTTGAATGTTTTCATAGAATTAACGCCCCATTCCGCGGTTTTCCCAATTGTACCATATACCGAGGACACCGGGGCAGGGCTTACAGACTGAGTCCGATCGTAACAAACACGATGACAAAAGAAATGAGACAAACGGCCAGATGCGACGAAGCCCTGCGGCGGTCGGAACTGCGGTGGCGGAAATACGAGACGAGCAAATGAACCGCAAACAGCAACGTAATTCCGTTAATGCCCCATCCGAGCCAAGACAGCCACTCCATTCCCGCGCCGCCTCCGCCGCTGTTCATATGATGCGCATGAACGTGGTGCGCGAGCGACGATGCTCCGGCGGCGGCCAGCACCCCGATCATATGTATCGTATGGAACACGACGGTGGCCGCAATGGACGCTACCGCAGGCCAAATCTCTTTCCATATGGACCTCTTCTCGATCGCACGAGCTTGATCTTGTATCATCAGCCGCACCTCCCACTTTCATTGTATGGCGTGCGGCTTGTTTGACATGCCACAGCATTCGATGTTGACAACCACAACATATTGGGGTAGATTGATTATTACCAACTACATATTGTAAGAGATTAGGTGCTTCCTCTACTAGATTCATAGATCTAGCGGAGAAGCTTAATAGGGAAGTCCGGTGAAACGCCGGCGCGGTCCCGCCACTGTAAGGAAAGAGTGAGATCCTGTGTTTGCCACTGGCGTTCAGCTGGGAAGGCGGAGCCTCACGTTCGATTTCCGAGCCAGGAGACCTGCCTAGTCTTATGCACACTCCCTACGGTCGATGGGGCAGGTGACACGGGCAAGAGCCAATGGCTTTTGCGTTGTTTTCGCTGATTTCATAGCGCATCCGGTCCCTTATCGCCGGGTGCGCTTTTTTTTGATGTTGGAATACCCAGATGAAAGAGAGTTTGGATGCACATGTTGATCGCTTACGATTCCAGAACGGGCAATGTTCGCCGGTTTATTCAGAAGCTGCCCTTCCGGTCGGTCCAAATCGAAGAATCGATGACGCTGGACGAGCCTTACGTTCTCATTACTTATACGACCGGCTTCGGGGATGTGCCCGAGAAGGTGCTGCGTTTCCTCCAGAGAAACCGCGAAAGGCTGCGGGGCGTCGGCGCGAGCGGTAACCGCAACTGGGGCGAACGGTTTGCGCTCAGCGCGGACCGGATTTCAGCGGCGTACGGGGTGCCGGTCATCGGCAAATTCGAGCTGTCCGGCACCAAACATGATGTGGATTACTTTATTTGGGAGGTCGGTCAACTTGCGGCATATTGAGCTGAACAACGAATTGATGAAGCGCGGCGCGGACGGGTTCTACCAATTAGAGAAGGACCGGGAGGCCGTTGAAGCGTTCATGGACGAAGTGCGGCGCAAGAGCATGCGGTTTGCCTCCGCGTCGGAGAAGGTGCGGTACCTGATTGAGCATAACTATTATGAAAATGTGTACAAGCACTATACCGAAACGGAAGTAGAGGAAGTGTACCAGGCGGCGCACGGAATTCCGTTCGAATTCGCCTCCTATATGGCGGCGTCTAAATTTTATACCGACTACGCGCTGCGGACGGACGACCGCTCGCTCTACCTGGAGCATTACCCGGACCGCGCGGCGATTACGGCGCTGTACCTCGGGCGCGGCGATGTGAAGACGGCTTGCCGCTTGGCCGTCTCCATGATGGAGCAGCGGCTGCAGCCGGCCACCCCCACGTTCCTGAACGCCGGAAGAAGCCGCCGCGGCGAGATGGTGTCCTGCTTCCTGCTCGAGATGGACGATACACTGAATTCGATCAACTACGTGCTGAATACGTGCATGCAGCTGTCCAAGATCGGCGGCGGCGTCGCGGTGAATTTATCGAAGCTGCGCGGCCGCGGCGAGCCGATCAAGGGCGTGGAAGGCGCGGCGAAAGGGATCATGCCGGTGCTGAAGCTGCTGGAGGACGGGTTCTCCTACGCCGATCAGATGGGCCAGCGCAAGGGCTCCGGCGCAGGGTACTATAACATCTTCGGCTGGGATGTGGTTGAATTTCTCGACAGCAAGAAGATTAACGCGGATGAGCGGGCGCGGCTTAAGACATTGTCGATCGGCTTGATCGTACCGAATCGATTCTATCGGTTGGCCGAGGAGAATGAGCCGCTTCATGTGTTTGGGCCGTACTCCGTGTATCAGGCGTATGGACAGCATCTTGACGACATGGATTTGGACGTCATGTACGACCGGCTGCTCGCCGATGAGCGCGTCAAGAAGAGAGCGGTCATGAGCGCGCGGGACATGCTGGTGAAAATTGCGGTGCTCCAGCTGGAGTCGGGGTACCCGTACATCATGAACAAGTCGAACGCGAACCGTGCGCATGCGCTGAAGGGGATCGGGGATATTCGGATGTCCAACCTGTGTACGGAAATTTTCCAGCTGCAGGAGACGTCGGACATCCGAAACTACGGCGAGCCGGATGTCATTCGGCGCGACATTAGCTGTAACCTTGCATCCTTGAATATTGCCAATGTGATGGGGTTGCGCAAGGTGCGGGAATCCGTTCGCGAAGGGATGATCGCGCTCACCGCCGTCAGCGACATGACGTCCATCACGAATGCGCCCGGCGTGGCCAAAGCAAACCGCGAGCTGCATTCGGTCGGCCTCGGTGCGATGAATTTGCACGGATTTTTGACGAAGCACCGGATTGCCTATGAGAGCGACGAAGCCCGGGACTTTGTGCGAACCTTTTTCATGATGATGAATTATTATTCGCTCGAGGCGAGCAAGGACATCGCGCGGGACCGGGGAGTTGTGTTTGAAGGGTTTGAACGGTCGGAATACGCGAACGGGAATTACTTCGGGAAGTACTTGGCGAACGATTACCGTCCGCGTACGGAGCGTGTGAAGGCGCTCTTCGCGGGGATGGAGGTGCCGTCGCCTGCAGATTGGGCGTTGCTGAAGGGTGAGGTGCAGCGGCATGGGCTGTATCACGCGTATCGGTTGGCGATTGCGCCGACGCAGAGCATCTCTTATGTGCAGAATGCCACATCCAGTGTCATGCCGGTCGTCTCACAGATCGAAACGCGCACGTACGCGAATTCGACGACGTATTATCCGATGCCTTATTTGAGCAAGGACAATATGTTCTATTATAAATCCGCGTATCAGATGGACCAGTTCAAGGTGCTCAATCTGATCGCAGACATTCAGGAGCATGTCGATCAAGGGATCTCAACGGTGCTCCATGTGAACAGTGACGTCTCCACGCGGCAGCTTGCGCGGTACTATATTTACGCCGCTCGGATTGGGCTGAAGTCGCTCTACTACACGCGAACGAACCGGCTGTCGATCGAAGATTGCGTCAGCTGCTCTGTTTAATGAAGATACTAGGGGGAACATGCCTTATGGCGCCTATGAAAGCAGTCAATTGGAACCGGCCGGATGACGAGTATTCGGCGCAATTTTGGAATCAGAATGTGATGCAGTTTTGGACGGATGAGGAAATTCCGCTGTCCGACGACAAAATGTCCTGGCTGACGTTAAGCGCGGCCGAGCAGCAAACGTATATGCGCGTGCTCGGCGGGCTGACCTTATTGGATACGGTGCAGGGCGGTGTGGGGATGCCACGCATTCTGGAGCATGTGGACGGGCTGCAGCGCAAGGCGGTGCTGAGCTTCATGAGCATGATGGAGCAAATTCACGCGAAGTCGTACAGCAGCATCTTCACGACGCTTGCGACGGGTGAAGAGATTGACGAGATTTTTCGGTGGGTTGAGGAGCATCCGCGATTGCAGTTGAAGGCGGAGGTGATTGCACGGTACTACCGTGGGATTGATTCGCCGAAGAGCTTGTATTTGGCGATGGCGGCGTCGGTGTTGCTCGAGAGCTACTTGTTCTACAGCGGCTTCTTCTATCCGCTATATTTGGCGGGCCAGGGGCGGATGACGAGCAGCGGTGAAATCATCGACTTGATCTTGAGAGATGAGAGTATCCACGGGTTGTACGTCGGCGTGCTGGCGCAGGAGGTGTTTGCGGAGCTGTCCGCTGAGGAGCAGGCGGAGGTGCTTGCGGTGTTCGACGGCTTGCTGGAGCTGCTGCACGAGAACGAGGAACGGTACACGGAGGAGTTGTATACTGAAATCGGCTTGGCTGAGGAAGTGAAACGCTTCGTGCGCTACAACGCCAACAAGGCGTTGATGAACTTGGGGCTGGAGCCTCGGTTTCCAGAGGATGACGTCAATCCGATCGTCTTCAACGGAATTCAGACGCATACGAAGCAGCATGACTTCTTCTCGAAGAAAGGCAACGGCTACATTCGTACAACGAACGTGGAGCCGCTGCGGGATGAGGATTTTATTTTTTGATAAAATGGCCCCTTGCACGAAGGTGCGGCAGTCCGCGTCTTTCGTGCTAGGGGCTCGCTCTTATACCCCGGCCGATCGTAAAAGGTCATTCCATGTACTTAGTTTCATCGTTTTGGGCGACCCGACGGTAACTAAGTACATTCCATGATCTTAGTTGAACGATTTTCGGCCGTTTCCCGCTAAACCATCCAAACGAAGTACATCAAATGCGCTTGCTCGTAAGTCGATGGTCAACTCCGATGAACGAAGTACATGATTTGTACTTAGTTTACCCGTGGGCGTTCGGAGGCCGTTGCCTCAAGCGGCGGGTACGCGATGGAGGGGCGGCGCCGTCTACAACAATTGCCCGCGTGCCTTCAGCTTCGCGAACAGCACCGCTGCCGCCGCCGCGCAGAGCAGCGCACAGCCACCTGCGGTGTAGTACCCCGCCTCGTAGCCGAACAGATCGAAGATGGCGCCAATCGCGAAATTGCCGAGCACACCGAAAATGCCAATCATCGTTACCGTAAAGCTGATCGCCGTATCGCTGTAATCCGCGTAACGCTTGGCCAGGAACGCCATCACCGTCGGATAGATCGGCCCAATGCCGATACCGGCAACGGCCAGCAGCCATGCGGCGCTCTCGCCGGTCAACACCGCCACTACCGAGCACACACCGGCAAATCCAGCAAACACGATGATCGACTTCACAAAGCCGATCCGGTCCGTGACCGGCCCCAGCACGAGCCGCGCCGCGGTAAAACATAGGAAGAACGCGGAAAGCATCGTGGATGCACGAACATTGGCCCAGCCGTAGGTTTTCTCCATATAAATAACGAGCCAGCTCCCAGCGGTGATCTCCGCCATCATGCCAAGCGAGAGCATGACCACGACGAACCAAGCGATCGGATCCCTCGCGATGACTCGCCAACCGCCCTGCTTGCCGCCGCCCGCCGAACCAGACCCCTTGTCCGCCTTCGACGCATCCCCCGGGAACCGCGCCAATGCGGCCGGCAGCATCGGCAGAGCGCACACCGCCAGCATCAGAATAAACATCCCGCGCCAACCGAGAGCGTGTTCCGCTCCGAAGGGGCTCCAGCCCATCGCGAAGGTTGCCGCAATCGGCGCAAGCATAGAGCTGAAACCATAGAAGAAGTGAGACAAATTCATCATAAAGCCGGTGTTTTTCGTAAAAAGTCTCGCGGTCGCATACCCTAAACTGATCTCAAGCAACCCGTTGCATAAATTCAGAAAGAAGAAAGCGAAGGCGAAAGCCGCTGCCCCGTTCGCCGTTCCGAACAGGAGCCCGGAAGCCGCCATCCCGCCGAAGCCGATCAAGAGCCCCGCGCGCAGGCCGATGCGCCGGACGAGAATGCCCGCGAAGCTGCACGCCAGCAAGAAGCCGACCGAGTTGAGCGACAGCACGAAGCCAATCGAAAGCTCGCTGATGCCAAACTCGTCCTGCACGCGGGGAAGCGCCGGTCCCTTAATATTTTCCGAAACCCCAAACATGAAATAACCGATAAAAACAGCGCAAAGCAATAGAAACATATTCGCAGGTCTAGACCAAGCTGACTGTGATTGCTGCAACCAATACTCCTCCGATATAAGAAATCGTCTATCTATAATCTATGATTCTATCATGATATATGAAGCCGCTCTACCGGCTGAAAACCGGTGACTGCCGCGAACGACATCCGATGCGGGAAGCTGCGGACGGCATCCGACGGATCGATCCGTTCGAACTGCAGCGCCAAGAGCGGCCCGCGCTCGAAAGCGACGGACAGGATCGTGTATTCCTCTAACCGCCCGGCAGCCGTATCGACCAGCTCGTCCACCGCGTGCACGACGACCTTCTGCACGGGGAGGAGCGACGTCAAGTCGCGGGCGATCCGGAGCGCGCAGCTGCAGACAACGTCTTGGATCAGCTTATTGCGGCTCGACTTCGACAGCTCCTTGCGCGACAGCCTCCCCGTCTTCGTCAGCGACAGCTCCTCCGTCGGCACTACCCTTTCGGAATGGGCGCGAAATACCACTTCCAGCGCGGTGCCGTCCTTCACTTCAAATTCGAAGCCGCTTCCAAGCTGCTGCAGATCGTCAAGCGGCTCTTTCTCCGCGATCACCCGCAAATACGCGTCCGCGTCTCCTGCCAGCACCTTCGCCGCAAGCTCATGCTGGGCTCGCCACTGCTCGTATGCCGCCCGATCCTCAGCCGCCGCTTGCTCCACCGCCGCGGCGAGCGCCGCCCGTCGCCGTTCCGCCAGCCGCATAAGCGCTCCGCGCTCGTACCATCGGGGGGCGAACGCCTCCAACGCTTGGCGCGCCTCTTGCTCCTTCGGTCCCGCTCCGCCGGACCCATACGGCGCCGGTACGGCGTACAGCCGCGCCCAATCCACCGCGCTATCGCTCTTCTTATGCGCGCCTAATATTCTATCAATATATTGAGTGTACTCGTCTACTAACTTCTTATTATGGAGCAGCTCAATATAACGCTGCAGTTGTTTACGTTCCCGTTGCCGCATTCACTCACCTCAACGATCATCATTTGCTCCAGCGTTCTTCCTCACAATAACATATTGTGTTCTTATTGGAAATGCTTAGGTCCTAGTCTCCCGACTAGTTTACCGCGTGAATATTCTTGATGGTATAATAGTCCTGTTTGACATTTTCATAGAAACAAGGTGAACCTCAAAGCATATGGCGATCATACCATCCGGCCATACCCAACAGGGGACGAACGCGGGCTCGCCCCCGAGTGCGCCCCCGCCCCAAAGCGAACCCGCGCCGAAGCCTCGGCGCATCAACCGCAGAACACTCCGCAAGCGCATCATCCGGAACATGAACTATTTGTCGTCCGTCAACCTGCTGCTATTTTCCGGCGTATTGCTGATCATGGCAGCCGTCGTGTTCCGGCCGGTGAGCTACGGCATCTCCAGCTACTTGGGGACATCCATCGCGGAGGACATCTCCTCGCCGATCGTGCTGCAGCACTTCGGAGCTGACAGCTTGGCGGAGCTGGACATGAACGACCCGGAGGTGAGCGAGTGGGTTACCTCTAGAATCGAGCAAGTGACGAAGTTCAATGAGGATGACTTCTCCTTCGAGTGGTACGGGGAGAACGGGAAATCGATGCGGGAAGATCCCGTATACATCCAGTTCCAGTGGGGGGGCGAAACCCGTTACTCCAACGTCCCCGCCTCACTATCCCTGGCAGAAGGCAGCGTCATTCAACAGATGATCGACTATTACAACATGGAATTCGTACATACCTTCACCGATGAAAATACGGGCAAACCGCTTGGCTCTGTATTGGTCGGCATTCATCCGGTCATCCCGGTCGCCCTAACCATCGGAATGTTAATCGTCATGTTACTTCTGTATTTTGCCGCACTCCTTCTCTCCAGACTGATGAGTTTGCTGCTGACCGTGCCGCTCATCGGGCCGATCAACCAATTGGAGCAGAAGGTGAAGGCCATCGCGGATGGCGACTTCGAATCTTCCAAAGGCGCGACAATTGTGCTGAAGCGCCCGCTCCGCGAGATGGAATCGCTCATGGAATCAACCAACCGCATCATGCAAACCCATCAGCGTTACGCCGAGCAGCTGGAGCAGCAGAAGGCGATGGTCGAGGCGCAGAATGACGAACTGGAAGCGCAAAACGACGAGTTGGCCCGTTCGAAAGAGCGGCTGCAGGAGGCGCAGTCGCTGCTTTCCAAGAAAGAACGCAGTGTCCGGAGCCTGCTCGATAACGCCAAACAAGGCTTCCTCACCTTTGGTCCGGAGCTCGAGATTGATGAAGAATTCAGCCGGGAAGCCGGCAGGCTGTGCGGCGGGGATATCGCGGGGCGGCCGTTTCCGGACTTGATTGCGGCAGGCGACACGGAGCAGATCCGGTTTACGGAACGGCTGCTTCGCAAGCTCTTTGAGGAACAGGATCAAGATCGGCGCGACATGCTGCTGCCGCTCCTGCCCGACGAAATCAAGCTTGGAGATACTTATGTGCACATCGATTACGTTATGATCGCGCCGGATGACAGCGACGCTGCCGCCGAAGGGGAGCGCTGCATGGTCATCCTGACCGATGTCACAGAGACGAAGCAGCTGCAAAACCGGATGGAGCAAGAACGCAATACGCTGCAGATGGTCGTTAAGGTTGTCGTCGGCTACAACGAGTACTCCTCCCTCGTCCAATCGTTCACCGAATGGTATGCCAAGCCGTTCGATCCGGAGATTCCTGACGACCGGATGAAATCCGCGCTGTTCGACCTGTTCCGGGTTGTGCATACGTTCAAGGGCAGTTTCGCCCAGATCGGCATGACACAGCTTGCCGGCAAGCTGCATGAAGCGGAATCGGTCATCTCCGCATGGAATAAACAGCCGGAGCCGCCCGCGGCGGAGGAGGTGCTGCGGCAGCTGTACGCCCTTCGCATGCCGGAATGGCTGGAGGACGAACAGCGTGTGCTTCGCAGCGTCCTGGGCGATTCCTTCTTCGAGCAGGAGCATGTCCTGCTGGTGGACCGCTCCAAAATTATCGGGCTGGAACGCAAAATGATGGAGACCCTCTCCTCGTCGGAATGCGAGCAGCTGCTGCCTGAGCTCAGGAAGCTGCGGTATACGCCGTTCAAGGATCTGCTGGCTTCCTATCCCGATTACATTGCGGGCTTATCGGAACGTTTCGATAAGGCGATCGCCCCTGTTGAAATGGAAGGCGGCGACTTCCTTGTGGACAGCGAGAAATATATCCATCTCACCCGCTCGCTCATCCATCTGTTCCGCAACGCTGTCGATCACGGCATCGAAAGTCCCGACGAGCGCGCGGCGGCCGGCAAGAGCGAAGCCGGACGAATCCGGTGCGAGATGTCGCTGCAGGATGGCGAGATCCGCCTGTCTATTCAAGATGACGGACAAGGCATCGATCTCGCGAAGCTGAAGCGGAAAGTGGTAGAACACGGCGTCTTTTCGGAAGAGCAAGTCGGGAACATGTCGGAGGAAGAAGCGCTGATGCTCGTCTTCCTCGGCGAAGTATCGTCGAAGGACGAAGTGACGGAAACATCCGGCCGCGGTGTCGGGCTTGCGGCAGTCATGTACGAGGTGGAGAAGCTGGACGGTAAGATTACTGTATCCTCCGAGCCCGGAGCCGGCTCCATATTCCATATCACATTGCCGTACCATGCCTTAAGCGATGTGCCGGAGGTAACCCCTTCCTCCCTGTTGCTCCCTGTTGCGGAGACGGCGGTTGCATTTTTCACGGAGAATGCTTATATACAGCTCCAATTCTCCGGTGAGGTTCAGATTCAGACCGGGGGCAAGCTGCCGCTGTTAAACTTCACCACCTTCATGTCCGTGCAAGGCGCGAGCAACGGCCTCTTCATTCTCACGATGAACGAGCAGTCGGCCGAAGTGCTGACCCGGCGGTTAGCTTACGGAGAGCTTGCTCCTGAGGAGATCGCCCTGTACATGGAAGACACGCTCGCGGAAGCCGCCAACATGATTCTCGGCAATTCCCTGCAGAAGATGACGGACGTTGCGCCGTACTTAGCGGTTCATCCGCCGATCACCGTGTTTACGGAAGGCGCTTCGATGAAGGTGGCGGAGTCGGAGATGTGCTCGGCAACGCTGCGCGGCAGTGAGGGCATGATCATGATTGGTTTTATCAAAATGAAATAGGCGAAGGAAGGAAACCAACGATATGGCAAGCATACTGATTGTGGATGATTCGATTCTGATGCGGCGCAATTTG
>Ga0182742_1004712_pt1 | contig 12125 bp, 13 predicted proteins | sample eDN5th37CBELigMG_FD_128880 | JGI IMG/M metagenome (GOLD analysis project Ga0182742, IMG submission 128880) | Enriched Miracle-Growth compost microbial communities from Emeryville, California, USA - eDNA 5th pass 37_C BE-Lig MG (version 2)... ... | reverse complement strand
GCGAGCGGCTGACCCAGCTGCAGGAGGGGCGGCGCTTCCCCGAGCCGCCGGTCCAGACGCAGACCCAGCCAGCTGAGCAATGCCACGGCCGGCAGTCCCACCATCAGGATCACCAGCAGCGCCAGCCACTTCCACACGGGCTCGCCCAGGATCACCACGTAGGCGGCGGGAGGCAGCCGCTTGATCCAGTCGGCCAGCACGGCCGGCATCCCGGGTCCCGGACCCAGCCGGAACGCCTCGAGGGCGCCGGGAATCGCCAGCTCGCCAGGCAGGACCGGCAGGTCGTGCACCCGGGCGAAGAATGTCGGCAGGCTGGTGACCGTCTCCTTGCTGAACAGGAAGCGGTCGGCCAGGGGGCCGCCCGTGTGCTTGGTGATGATCAGCTCGGTGTCCGGGATGCGCCAGCTGGTGATACCGCTCTGCGCGACGGCGCCCGCGTCCGGCACCTGGTCTGCGGGCGGCAGCTTGATGCGCTGGAGGATCCCCTGGAGCTGGAAGGCCAGTTCGGTGCCGCGCTCGGCCCGGTTCGCCTCGGGCACGCCGCTGAGATCGAGGGTCGAGAGTGCCCGCCCGAGCGGCGCCTCGGCCAGGTTGGTCGTCTCGCCATGGTACCAGCGCCGCGTCGCCTCATGGAAATTGTGCAGGAAGCTCTGGAGCGTCGCCTGCGGGCTGCTCGTGTCGGGCGGGCTGAGCGGCCCGTCCTGGGCGGGTGCAGGACCCGCCATCAGGAGGCCCAGCAGGGTAGCCATCACGGCCAGCCAGAGACGCGGCATTGCGGACAAGTTGGCTTCTCCGGCCGGGGAAGTGGGGACGCTCCGGCATCCCTAGCGGGCCGTTACCGGTTCAGGAACCCGTCGATGCCACCTTCGCGAGTGGCTGGCCGACCCGACGCAGGGTCAGATTGATCCTGCCACCCCCGGGTATGAGGGTGGAGCTGCCGGGCAGGATCCGGTCGATGCCGTGAAAGGCCAGCCGCGCCGGCCCGCCCAGCACCAGGACGTCGCCGCTGGCGAGCGGGAACGACCGGGTCGGAGCATTCCGTTCCGTACCGCCCAGGCGGAACATCGCCGTATCGCCCAGCGACACCGACACGACCGGGGCGGACAGGTCGTGCTCGTCCCGGTCCTGGTGCAGGCCCATCCGGGCCGTGCCACGGTAGAGATTGACGAGGCAGGCCTCGGGAAGTGCCGGATGGCCGGCCACCTCCCGCCACAGCTCCTGTAGTGCCGCAGGCATGGCCGGCCAGGGCAGCCCGCTCTCCGGATGGACCGGCTGGTAGCGGTAGCCCCGCCGGTCCGAGACCCAGCCGAGCGTGCCGAGATTGCTCATGCGCACGCTGAACGGCCGGTTCCAGCGGGGCGTGGTCGGCTGGAACCAGAACTCTTCGCCGATCGCATGCAGGATCTGGTTCACCAGATCCTGCTGTGCGGTCTCATCCAGATGGTGCCGCAGATGGACGACGCCGTCCGGCAGGGCGGCGCTGACAGGTGGCGACCCGCCCGCCACCGCCCTGTCCATCACCGCTTGTGGGTCTGGCCGAACAGGATCTTCTTCTCCTCCTCGCCCATCGGCTTGCCGACCTCCGGGTTCACCCTGGCTGCGTGCTCATAGGCGCGCTCGGTGGCCGGCCGTGCCTTGATCTTGTTGAACCAGCGCTGCAGGTGCGGGAAGTCGTCCAGATTCTGGCCCTGGTTCTCGTAAGGGACGATCCAGGGATAGGACGCCATGTCGGCGATGGAATATTCCCCGGCGATGTATTCCCGGTCGGCCAGCCGCCGGTCGAGCACGCCGTAGAGCCGACCGGTCTCCTTGACGTAGCGGTCGATGGCGTACGGGATCTTCTCTGGTGCATAGCGGCCGAAATGGTGGTTCTGGCCGGCCATCGGCCCGAGGCCACCCATCTGCCAGAACAGCCACTGGAGGACGTCGTAGCGGCGCCGGTCAGTCGGCAGGAACTTGCCGGTCTTGTCGGCGAGATAGACCAGGATGGCGCCGCTCTCGAACACGCTGATCGGCTCGCCGCCGCCCGGCGGCTCATGGTCGACGATCGCCGGCATCCGGTTGTTCGGGGCGATCTTCAGGAAATCTGGCTCGAACTGCTCGCCCTTACCGATGTTGACCGGCTTGATCTGGTAGGGAAGACCGACCTCCTCGAGGAACATGGTGATCTTGTGGCCATTCGGCGTGGGCCAGTAGTAGAGATCGATCATGCCGCAGCCTATCCATTCCAGTGGGGCAGAAGTAGTTCCAGGTAGGCACCCCGGGCGGCAGCGGCAAGCCGTGTCCGCCTCACCGGCGCTGCAGCACGCTGGCGTCGACCCTGCGCCCGAATACCAGCCCGATCACCGCACCGATCGTGATCGCGGTCGCCATCGGCCGGGCAGTGCCGTCGTGCAGCATGCCCACCAGGCTGGAGGCGGCAGCGGCCAGCGAGAACTGCACGGTGCCGAGCAGGGCGGAGGCAGCACCGGCCCGGTCGGGGAAGGACGCCATCGCGATCGCGGTGGTATTGGGCATCAGCAGGCCCAGGCTCGCGATCGCCAGGAACAGGGGGATGAGGGTCAGAGCCAGGCTGTGCAGCCCGCTCCAGGCCACCGCCAGCAGGACGAGGCAGGCCAGGACCTGGATGATTCCGGCCGCACGGATCATGCGGCTGGGATCTACCTTGCGCGCGATCCGCGCATTGACCTGGGCCACGATCACGAAGCCGATCGCATTGGCGCCGAACACCCAGCCGAAATGGCGCTCCGGGATGCCGTAGAGCTCGATCAGCACGAACGGGGCGCCGGCGATATAGGCGAACATGCCCGCGATCGCGCAGCTACCGGCCAGGGCGGGCATCAGGAAGCGCCGGTCGACCAGCAGGCCCGCATAGGTCGCCAGCACCGAGCCCAGGGCGATCGAGCGCCGCATCGCGGGCGGCAGGCTTTCCGGGAGCCGCACGAGCACGGCGACGAGGCAGCCGGACGCGAACAGGGCCAGGAACCAGAACACCGACGGCCAGCCGAGCGTCACCAGGAGCTGGCCACCGAGCAGAGGCGCCAGGATCGGCGCCAGCCCGGTCACCAGCATGAGGGCCGCGAACACCGGGATGGCCTCAGAAGCCGGGAAAAGGTCGCGCACCACGGCGCGTGCGATCACCACCGAGGCGCAGGCGGCCAGACCCTGCACGAAGCGCAGGACCGCCAGTGCCGCGATCGAGGGTGCCATCGTGCAGGCGAAGGAGGCGGCGGCGAACAGGATCAGGCCGATAACCAGCGGCCGCCTGCGCCCGTAGCTGTCCGCAAGCGGTCCCCACACGGCCTGGCCCAGCGCGAAGGCCAGGAAGAAGGCGGCGAGCGTCGTCTGCACATGGCCGATATCGGTGCGGAACGTCTGCGCCAGGGTCGGGAAGGCCGGCAGGTACATGTCGATGGCGAGCGGCCCGAAGGCCGTGAGCGCGCCCAGGATGACGATGAACTCGGTCCGGCGGCCGGCCAGCGCCGGCTTGGTGGTCGCGGAGGATGGCAAGAGGGCAACTTCATGTCGGGCGTGAAACAGGAAGGAGAAGCTAGTCCGATGTGACGCACCCGGCCATACCGGTGCGCCACATCGCACGAATGCATGGATGGTGTTCCGCCCCGTACCGGCGATCAGAGGAGCCAGCGCCTTGCACGACGACTTCCACTATTATGAGCCCAGGCACGGGCACGGGCTGCCGCACGACCCGTTCAACGCGATGGTGGCACCCCGGCCGATCGGCTGGATCTCGTCGCAGGACCGCCAGGGCCGGTTGAACCTCGCCCCCTACAGCTTCTTCAATGCCTTCAACTACAAGCCACCGATCGTGGGCTTCGCCAGCACCGGGTACAAGGACAGCCTGCAGAACATCCAGGATACCGGGGAGTTCTGCTGGAACCTGGCGACCCGGGAGTTGGCCGAGCACATGAACCTCACCAGCACTCCGGCACCGCGCGAGATCGACGAGTTCCAGGTGGCCGGGCTCACGCCGGCACCGTCCAGCGTGATCGAGGTCCCGCACGTCGCCGAGAGCCCGGTGTCGTTCGAGTGCCGGCGCACCCAGATCCTGCAGCTAGAGGGCGCGGACGGTCAGAAGGTATCCACCTGGATGATCTTCGGCGAGGTGGTGGCGGTCCGCATCCGCAAGACGCTGCTGAAGGACGGGATCTACGACACGGCAGCGGCACGGCCCATCGTGCGCGGCGGCGGGGCGGCCGATTATTTCGAGATCACGCCCAGCGCGCGGTTCCAGATGCGTCGCCCGGGCTGGCCCCTGGACAGCCGCTAGAAACGCCGCAGCCCGTCTCGTCACGCTCCGCTGCCCGGCGTTTCGCAAGAATACGCCGGATCCCTCCGGCCCCTGGATCTTTTCAGATCTGTCCCAGAGTGACCATGGGAGAGGTCGGATGCCCGTCACCTATGACCGCATCTCCAAGCTGTTGCACTGGCTCGTGGCAGTACTGGTGGTGACGCAGCTGATCACCGCGCTCACCTGGCCGCAATACGGCGACGAGAGCATGGCGCGCTACGTCCTGTTCCGCATCCACATGTTCTCCGGCATCGCGATCCTCATCCTGATGGTGATGCGGCTGGCATGGCGGCAAAAGAGCCCGTGGCGGCCGCTGCCCGACGACGTGCCGCCGGCGGTGCGGATCGCGGCGCGGGCCAACCACGTGGCCTTCTACGTCGCGCTGATCCTTCAGCCCCTGCTCGGCCTGCTGATGATCTCGCCGTTCGGCGGGGCCGGCAGCTGGCTGAACGGGGCACATGTGATCCTGGGCTGGACCGTGGTGGTCCTGGTCGTCCTCCATGTCGCCGGTGCCCTCTGGCACGGCTTCGTCCGCAAGGACCAGGTGATGCAGCGCATGCTGCCGTTCACCACGGCCGACCGGTGAGACCGGTCAGAACTCCAGGCAGATCTTGCCGAAGTGGCTGCCGGATTCCTCGTGGCGGAAGGCATCGGCGATGCCTTCCAGCGGGAAGCTGCGGTCGATCACCGGGCGGATCCCGGTCGCGTCCAGGGCCTGCACGAACTCGATCTGGTGGCGGCGGCTGCCGACGATCAGGCCCTGCAGGCGCGCCTGCTTGGCCATCAAGAGGCTGGTCGGCACCTCGCCGGCCCGGCCGGTCAGCACGCCGATCAGCGAGATGTGCCCGCCGATCCGGACCGCGGCGATCGACTGGGGCAGGGTGCCGGGCCCGCCTACCTCGACCACATGGTCCACGCCCTGGCCGGCGGTCAGCTCCTGGACCAGCCGGCCCCATTCCGGCTGCTGCCGGTAGTTGATGACGTGATCGGCACCCAGCTCGCGCACCCGCTCCAGTTTCGCGTCGGACGAGGAGGTGGCGATCACCGTGGCCCCCATGGCCTTGGCGATCTGCAGCGCGAAGATCGAGACCCCGCCCGTGCCCAGCACCAGGACACGGTCGCCGGCCTTCAGCCCGCCATCCACCACCAGCGCGCGCCAGGCGGTGAGGCCGGCCGTGGTGATGGTCGCGGCCTCGGCATGGCTCCAGCCCTTGGGAGCGTGGGTGAACCAACTGGCCGGGCGGACCACCGCCTGGCGGGCATAGCCGTCGACGCCGTCGCCGGGCGTGGTCTTGAAGTCGGCGACCCGTGCGGGTCCTTCCAGCCAGTACGGGAAGAACCCGGACACCACATGGTCGCCCGCCTCGAACTCCGCCACGCCGTCGCCCACCGCCTCGACCACGCCGGCGCCGTCCGACATCGGGATACGGTCGGGATCGGTCGGGATCTTGCCGGTGACCACCAGATAGTCGTGAAAGTTGAGAGAACTGCCGTGCAGGCGTACCCGGATCTCACCGGGACCCGGATCGCCTGGATCCGGCAGGTCCACTTGATCCAGCCGGTCGAGCCCGCCGGGTGCCTCGAGCCTGATCGCCTTCATCCTGTTCCAACTCCCTCGGTCTACGTTGCGACGCGTCGCTGACCTATTCCCGCTCGGGCCCACCTCGGCCCATGCACTGCATGTACGGCACCGATCCCGGCTGGTAGCCGGCATCGGTGCAGGACTGGCGCGCAGCGGCGTCTGGATTGGCCGCCTCACCGTCGAACCAGCCGCCGCGACGGCCTCGATCGTCGCAGCCGGCCAGCACGATGAGGCCGGCACCCAGCAGGAACAGACTCCACCGTCGACGTGCGTGCATCTCGGTTTCTCCGAAAGCCGGGCACTGCGGCCAGCGCCCTCGACCTTCAACCGCCGACATGCCGCTGCGCTCCTTCAGCCGTTCAGGCGGAACAGCGGGCGCAGGCGAATGCCGACGAGCGAGCCCAGGAAGGCCATGGCGAACCAGATCCAGCCGTGCAGGCTGCCGGACGCGATGCCGCCCAGCAATGCCCCGATGTTGCAGCCCGAGGACATCCTCGCGCCATAGCCCATCAGGAGGCCGCCCAGCACGGCGGCGGCCAGCGAGCCCAGACGCAGGTCGACCTTGGGGCCGAACCGGCCGGCCAGGGACGCCGCGATCATGGCGCCCAGGATCAGGCCGATATCCATGGCCGAGATCGGGTGGGCGAACAGGCTGCCCTCGAGCTGGGCGCGCGCACCGGCGCCGGACCAGCTGTCCCAGGCGGCGACGTCGACGCCCAGGGCCGCCAGCCCCTTGGCACCCCAGAGCGCGAAGGCGCCGGTAATGCCCCAGGGATGGCCGGCCACCAGCAGGGTCAGGAGCGAGAGCAGGGCCAGCGCCACCGCACCCCAGAGCAGCGGCCAGGGCCCCGTCAGCAGGCGGGGTGTCGCACCGCCGCTCCAGCCGAGCGGCGCCAGCTTGCCGGTGCGGCGCTGCTCGGCACGCGCGGCCAGGTACGCGAGCCCTCCCAGCGCTGCCAGGCTCAGGACGAGGGTCGGCAGGACGCCGAACTGCTGCCAGAGCGAGAAGCTGCCGAGGTTCGGCAGGCTGTTCCAGGCGGGTGCGTGGGCCACGCCCAGCATGGAGCCGGCGATGAAGGCCAGGAGCGTCACCAGCATCCGGGCACTGCCGCCGCCCACGGTGAACAGGGTGCCGGAGCCGCAACCGCCGCCCAGCTGCATGCCGAGCCCGAACAGGAAGGCGCCGGCCACCAGGGGGATGCCGATCGGCGTGGTGAAGCCGTTGACCGGGCGGCCCAGCACCTCGCCCCAGGCGATCACCGGCACCATGAGCACGGTGGCCAGCGCCAGCAGCAGGAACTGGGCGCGCAGCGAGGCGCTGCGGCGCTCGGTGACGAAGGCGCGCCAGCCGCCGGTGAAGCCGAACGCCGCATGGTAGAGGGCGACACCCAGCAGGCTGCCGACCAGGACCAGGGCGCCATTCTTCAGCGAAACGACATTGCCGGCATAAAGGGCGGCCGCGGCCAGAAGCAGCAGGGCCAGGATGGCCACCGTCCGGTCGAGGGGTCGCATGGCCGGACCAGCCGCGACCGGTGCCGGCTGGGCGTGAGCGAGGCTGGCCATCAGTTCACCGTCCGGTTGGCGCCGACCTCGGTGGGCGCGCCCTCGACCTTGGCCCACTCGTACATGGAGCCGTCATACATGCGTACGTCCGGGTTCTGGCCGAGCTTGTTCAGGACGAACCAGCCGACCGAGGCCCAGTGGCCGGTATTGCAAAAGGCGATCTGCTCGCCCTGACCCTGGACGTTCAGCTTCGCCAGCAGGGTGTCCAGCTCGGTCCGGCCGAGCGGATGCGCGCCGTCCGGCACCAGCACGTCGTGCGGCAGGCTCACCGCACCGGGGATGGTGCCGGCGACGCCGACATTGGAGGGCGTCGCCTGGCCGGTGTACTGGTCCTTCGGACGGGCATCGACCAGCGGGACGCCTGCCTCCTGTGCTGCCCGCACGTCCGCGGCGCTGGCGACCAGTTCCGGGCGGAACCTGGCGGTGAAGGCCGCAGGCTCGGGCGTGCGGCCGGGACCGGTTTCCACCGGCTGGCCTGCAGCCACCCAGCCGGCCTGGCCACCTGCCAGGATCGACACCTGGTCGTGGCCCATCACGTCGAAGGTCCAGAACACGCGGGTGGCGGCGCCGAAATCGCTGGAGGTCTGGCCGTGCGGGACGATCACGACATGGCTGTCGTTGCCGATCCCGAGCCCGCCGATCAGGGCCTCGACCTGGTCCGCCGGCGGCAGCATGCCGATCACCTCGCCGGCCTTGGTGCGCCAGCCGGCCTTGGCGTAGTCGGAATGGATGGCGCCCGGGATGTGGCCCTTGGCGAACAGTTCCGCCGAGGAGCCTTCCTCCACATCACGAATGTCGAGCACCACCAGTTCCGGATCGTCCAGATGCGCTGCCAGCCAAGCCGGGTCGACCAGCGGCTCGGCAGCGCCCGCGAGCGCGGTGGAGGCCAGGAGCAGGGCAGCGGCGGAGGGCAGGGCGGAGTACCGCATGGCGAACAACCTCGGGGGCGGGAGACGGCCGGCATGTGGTTATCGCTCGAAACAATGTCAAATATCTCATAATAACAATGCAATTATGTAAAAATTCCAAGGCCGTTCTCTCGGGTTCGTTTGGTAAACACGGCACTCGCCGATGCAGCCGCCGGACACGGGATTTGCGACCAGCCATCCTAGCATTGGCAGGGCCGGACTCACATCGGAATTGGGGCGAACACCATGGACTGGCTGCGCCCAAGATGACATGGGATTTCCGGAAGTGGATGCGGCGAACGACAACAGTCGTGATGCTTGTCGATTGGAGAAACCGCCTGGAATGGGGTCGGTTCTGCAATATCGTTCCTTGGAATGATGCTCGCCATTGACGTAGCGCTTGCTGGAGTGCACGGTCGATTATGGCAATCCAGTCCATCCGATGATCCTCGACCTGCAAGTCGGGCGCCGTTCCGCTTGCCTCATTCCTGCCCCCTGGACCCAACATCGTCCGGGCAAGGGCGAGGCCGAGTTCTGGCGTCACCTGACCGGCGGGTTGCGGGGACTGGGCGGGCCGGCTGCCGGTTCTTGGTCAGTCGGAGGGGAACGATGGCGATGCAGCGAACAATCCTGGACTGGCGGAAGGTCGCGATGGCTGGTGCCGTGGCACTCGGGACGCTGGCCGTCCCGGGGACGGCCGGGGCCGTCGACGACAGCGCCCGCATCCGGCAAGGCTACAAGATCGCACCGGTCAAGCTGACCATCGGCAACCGCAACCGCGCCCTGGTCGGGCTCGGCAGCTACATCGTCAATGCCCAGGGCGGCTGCAACGACTGCCACACCAACCCGCCCTATGCCGAGGGCGGCGACCCGTTCCAGGGGCAGAAGACCAAGATCAACACGGCGGGCTATCTGGCCGGCGGAGTCCCGTTCGGGCCGGTCACCTCGAGGAACATCACGCCCTACAAGAACAGCCGCCCGGCGGGGCTGACTTTCCGCGAGTTCCGCCGGGTGATGCGCACCGGCCATTCGCCGAACAAGCGCGGCATCCTCCAGGTCATGCCCTGGCCGGTCTATGGCAACATGAACGAGCGCGACCTGGTGGCGATCTACGTCTACCTGCGCTCGATCCCGGCGATCAGGCCGCAATCGGGCAGCTAGGCCGGCACGCGTGAAGGGCAGGGGGTGTCGGTCCCAAGGCCCCCACCCAGTTGGTCTCATGGCCCACCGGGACCCAGTCATTGGAGCAGCCTGGTGAAGATGAACCAGACGTTGCGGCGGTCGGCACTGGCCGCAACCGCACTGCTGCCGTTCGCAACGCCGGCGGTTGCGGAGCCCATGGACCACCAGCCGGCCGCGTGTGCCGATCACACGCCGCACGAGACCCGCATGGTGAAGGTGGCGCCCGGCGTCGAACTGGAAGTGGTGGACTGGGGCGGCTCGGGCCGGGCGATGGTGCTGCTCACCGGGCTCGGCGACAACGCGCACGTGTATGATCACTTCGCCTACCAGTTCACCGACCATTTCCGTGTCATCGGCATCACCCGGCGCGGCTTCCTGCCGTCCAGCCAGCCGCGCCACGGCTACGACGTGCCCACCCGGGCGGCGGACGACATCGCGGTGCTGGATGCCCTGGGCATCCGCAAGGCCGTCTTCGTCGGGCATTCCCTGGCCGGCTCGGAACTGAGCGAATTGGGACAGCGGTACGCAGCGCGCGTCGACAAGCTGGTCTATCTGGACGCAGCCGACCTGTCGGAGCGCTTCCTGCCTTCGCGCCGCGAGCCGCCCGGTGCGGAGTCGCTCTTCACCGAGGCGGTCCTGAAATCCTTGCAGGACTATCAGGCCGCCTCGGCGCGCTACCTGGCGCTGCGCGAGCCCGACCCGTCGGTCTGCCTGAACGTCAGGTTCGATGCCGACGGCGCCATCGTGGATTCTACCTCCCCGCAGCGGGTCGCCGACCGGCTGCTGGCGGGCGTCGCCGGTTCGGCCAACCCGCCGACCAACTGGGCGAGGATCCGGGCCCCGCGGCTCGGGATCTTCGCGCCTTTCACGCTGCGCGACCGGCAGTCCTGGTACTGGTACCTGAGCCGGGCGGAGCAGGCCCAGTTCGACAAGGCCTGGCCCGAGATCGCCGCCTGGTTCCGGCGGACGGTCAGGAAGTTCGCCCGGGGCAACGAGGCCAACACGCACACGCTGCCGGGCGCTCCGCACTATGTCTATATCAACAACGAGGCGGAGGTCGTGCGCTGGATGCGCAAGTTCCTGGGGATCCCGCCGAGAGGGTGACCTGACGAGAATGGAGCGGGGCGGTCGTCGGACGTGGCATGGCATGGTCCGGCCGGTTGAAAGCTGGGGGCTTTCCACTCAGGAAGACGCAGGAGCGCGAGACCTGCCCCGGTATTTCCGCGACGCTGATCCGCCATGAGGCGGAACTGGCCTGCGGAGGAGCGTGTTAGGAGGGCCATCCAGGTGAAGCATGGCCGAACAATCCACCCACGCCCTCAGTGACGCGCTCGACCAGCTGGAGCAGGCAGTCCAGGGGGAGCACATCACCGTCCGGGACGTGGTCGAGAAGCTCGGCGACCGGTCGTTCGCGACGCTAATGCTGATCTTCTCCCTGGTCGCCGTGTCGCCGGCCAGCGCCATTCCCGGCATCACCGCAGTCGTGGCGGGGATCGTGTTCATCCTGGCCGTGCAGATGGTCTTCGGGCGGAAAACCGTCTGGCTGCCGGGCTTCATCACCCGCCGCCGCATGTCCAGTGCCAAGCTCTGCAAGGGGATCGGCTGGCTGCGCAAGCCGCTGGGCTTTGTCGAAAGGTTCCTGAAGGCGCGGCTCACCTTCCTGGTGCATCGCCCCTGGATCCTCCTGCCCCTGCTGCTGATCCTGGCGCTGACGCTGTTCATGCCGTTCATGGAGGTGATCCCGACCTCGGGCTCGATCGCCTCGGCCGTGATCGCCCTGTTCGCCGCCGGCCTGCTGACCCGGGACGGCGGCCTCGTCATCCTGTCGCTGCTCCTGCTGCTGGCGGTGCCGCTGATCGTCTGGCAGGTCGGGTTCAGCGGCTGAACGGCTGCGCACTTCCCGTTGCCATGGGCTCCAGCCTAGCGTTCGGGCGCGGAGGCCGGGGCGCGGGTGCCAAGGAACATTCGCGCAAGCGTGCCGTCGCCGAGCGCCTCGTTCAGGACGCGCAGGGCGAAATAGGGGAACAGCACCAGCAGCATGATGACGATCCCGGCGATCGTCTCCAGCAGGCGGGGGCCGGCGAGCTCGCCCAGCGACGCCGCGATCGACCGGCCGTGGAACAGCCCGACGACGGCTTCCTCGACGAGGGTCAGCACGATCAGCAGCACCAGGAAGGCGAAGGTCTTGTGGAGGGTCGGCCAGATCAGCGGGCCGTGCATGGCGCGCTCGCCGATGCCGATGGCGCGGCCGGCGAGCATGAACTTCGCCAGCACCAGTGCCTTGACGACCGCACTGCCCCAGGGGGTGATGTCCATACCCTGGGCGTGCAGCGTTGCAGTCTGCATCAGGATCACCGCGCCGAGCGTGACATAGAGATAGGCGGACAGGAACAGGAATTCCCGGAACTCGTGCAGGGCACGCTGGCGCAGCGAGGCTCGTGCCTTGATCTCCGTGGTCATCTTGACCTCCTGCTGCACGCCGCTTCCATGCTGCGGCATGCGGCCCGCGGAATGGCGGCGGGATGCCGGTCCCGGAATTCTGGGCCTGATCGCGTTGCCCGGGACTCTACCAGAAGAATGG
>Ga0182742_1004711_pt1 | contig 12128 bp, 9 predicted proteins | sample eDN5th37CBELigMG_FD_128880 | JGI IMG/M metagenome (GOLD analysis project Ga0182742, IMG submission 128880) | Enriched Miracle-Growth compost microbial communities from Emeryville, California, USA - eDNA 5th pass 37_C BE-Lig MG (version 2)... ... | reverse complement strand
GCCTGAACATCTCGCCGACTCCCCTCGTGTTCGAGCGCGGCGAGGGTCCGTGGCTCTACGATGCGGACGGCAACAAGCTGATCGACTATTACCTGGGCATGGGACCGATGATCCTCGGCCACAAGCCGCAGGCTCTGGTTGATGCAGTGAAGCAGGAGGTCGAGAAGGGCTTCCTCTTCGCGGGCCAGACGGCGGTGGAGGCTGAGGCAGCGCGGCTCGTGTGCGAGCTCGTTCCCTCGGCCGAGCGCATGCGGTTCGGCTGCTCGGGCTCCGAAGTAGATCAAGCGGCTATCCGTCTTGCCCGTGCCGCGACAGGCCGTAAGAAAATCATCAAGTTCGAAGGCCATTATCATGGCTGGTTCGACAATGTGCTGTGGTCGACCGCCCCGGCCCTCAATGCGGCGGGCCCGGAGAATGCGCCGGTCCCAGTTGCCGGCAGCAAGGGCCAGCTTTCGGAAACGGCAGACGCCCTTGTGGTTCTGCCGTGGAACAACCTGGACCTGGTGGTCGAGCGGCTTGCACAGGGGGACATTGCCGGCGTCATCATGGAGGCGGCGATGTGCAATGCCGGCGCCGTGCACCCCGCGCCGGGCTATCTCGAAGGCGTACGCGAGGCCTGCACGCGTTACGGCACCATCCTCATTTTCGACGAGGTGATCACGGGCTTTCGCCTTGCACCCGGCGGCGCGCAGGAGCGTTTCGGCGTGACGCCCGACCTCTCCACTTTCGGCAAGGCCATCGCCAACGGCTTCCCTGTCGCGGCCATCGCCGGGCGGGCGGGTCTCATGGACATGTTCGCCACCGGCGGCGTCGTGCATGGCGGCACCTACAATGCTCAGCCCATCGCCATGGCGGCCACGGTTGCGACCCTCAAGTCGCTGAAACCTTCGCTCTATGCGACCTTGGAGGAACACGGCGGACGGCTCATGACAGGCATGCGCGAGATTTTCGCCCGCGCGGGGGTGCTTGCGCAGGTCGCCGGCTTTCCGCAGGTCTTCCACGTGGCCCTCGGCCTCGATGCACCGGCGCGGAACTACCGCGATCTCGCCCGAATGGACCGGCCGGCCTATGTCGCGCTCACGACGGCTCTGCTGCACCGTGGCGTGCGTGCCCTGGAGCGCGGCGCCTGGTTCCTCTCCATCGAGCACAGCGACGCAGTGATCGACGAAACCCTCCTGGCCGTCGAGGATTCCGTGCGTGAACTCAAATCCAAGGGAGTTCTCCCGACTGGAGACTCCCGCAAGTAACCTGCCATCGCGCGCCGGGACAGACAGCATGCGCCTTTTCGTCGCCACACTCGGGACCGAGACGAACACCTTCTCGTTCTTTCCGACCGGGATCGAGGACTTCAAGGATACGCTCTGGTGCGAGGGGGACATCGAGTCGATCCCCTCCTCGCCCTGGTCGGCACCGGCGCAGATCTGGGTCGAGCGTGCGCGCGAAGAAGGCTGGGAGGTGATCCAGAGCCTCTTCGCCTTCGCGTCGCCGGCTGGACCGACGACGCAGGCGGCCTATGAGTCGATGCGCGACCGCATCCTTGACGACCTGAAGGCCGCCGGCCCTGTCGATGCGATCCTCCTTTTCCTGCACGGAGCGATGGTGGCTGACGGCTACGACGATTGCGAGGGTGACCTCGTCTCGCGCATGCGCGCGCTCGTCGGCACCTCTACGAAGATTGGGATCGAACTCGATCTCCACGCCCACATTGACCACACTCTTCTCGATGCCGCCAACATCATCGTAATCTACAAGACCTATCCGCATATCGACCATTCAGAGCGGGCCAATGATCTTTTCGATCTTACGCGGCGGACCCTCGCGGGGGAAATCGAACCGAGGATGGCCCTGTTCGACTGCCGGACCATAGGACTGTTTCCGACGACCATGGAAGGGCCGATGATCGCCTTCACGCAGGCGATGTTCAATGCGGAGGGCAAGGACGATATCCTGTCATTGTCCCTGAACCACGGCTTTCCCTGGGCGGATGTTCCCCTGGCAGGCGCAAAGATGCTTGCCATCGCCGACGGCGATTTGGCGCTGGCCGAACGCGCTGCACGCGACTTCGGCGAGCGCTTTTACCGCATCCGTGCAGCCGCGATGCTGCCATTTACTCCTTTCGAAGAGGCAATCGCGGAGGCCCGGATCAAGGGCGACAAGCCGCTCCTCATCGCCGATACCGCCGATCAGATCGGCAGCGGCGCCCCGGGAGACACAACTTATGTTCTGCGGGCCTTCGTCGAAGCCGGCATTAGCAATGCGGCGGTGGCGCCCCTGTGGGATCCGCTCGCTGTCCGAATCTGCTTCCAGGTGGGGGTCGGCGCGCGGATCAGGCTACGCATCGGCGGCAAGTTCGATCCGAATTCCGGCCCGCCCTTCGATGCGGACACCGAGGTCCGCTTCTTAAAGAAGGATGCCTATCAGAACCATATCAACGACGAGCGCATCGACATCGGTGACGTCGCCGTCGTACGGGTGGAAGGCATCGACATCCTGTTGACAACGCAGCGCACCAATCTTTATTCGCTCAGCCTTCTCACGCTGCACGGCATCACCTTCGATGACAAGCAGGTAGTCTCGATCAAGAACCTCTACAAGCACAAGGATCTCTTCGCCGACAACACGCGCAAGCAGCTTTTCGTCGCGACCCCTGGGACGAGTAATCCAGATTGGTCTGCCCTGCCCTTCAAGCGCTTGCCCCGGCCCATCTGGCCGCTGGATCCTGATCCGCTAGGGCTCGACTGACATCATCCTCCGCCGCGCTGGCAAAGCACTTCGCCTCAGGTGCGGGTGTTGCGCAAGAACTCCGCGAGGCGTGCGCTCCGCGGATTGCCGAAAATCTCGGCGGGTGACGCATCCTCGACGACCTGTCCCTGGTCCGGGGATGTCACATTAACTGAGTATAGCCGTTAGGCTGCCCGACGAGGTCAGTTTGAGCACAGCCCAAGCCGTTGATTTCCCTGGGCACGGGATTTTTCCTTGACGAGTACAGGGAAGTATTTGCCGTTAATGTGATATCCCCCCACCCAATGCTCGTGCGCCCACGGCTCTTGAGCCGGAGGCGCGCTTACCCTCTGAGCCTGTGATCCAGCCCATGTTGACTGGCCGCGGTGCGGGCGCTGGTTTTCAGTTCTGAGATCAGGGTGCGATAGATTCCACATGCAAGTCTGCGGGTATCTACGACCGCTATGCATGAGCTCTCTTACAATACCATTCAAGACCCACAAAACCTCCGGCTCCGTTGCATAAACCTTGGCAGTTTAATGATCAGCAGCCAGTTGAGGAGCAGTCCTGTTGTCCCTGTTCAAACGCCGCCACTTTCTGGTCGAGATCATCCTGCTTTGCGTGTTACGGGCAGCGCCACTGGCTTCGTTTCGGCAGTTCGTAGTCTCTCGCCTTGATGCGAATACGGTCATCCCTTGCACGACCGACCATGGGGAAGAGCAATGGCGCTCGTCCGGCCCAGACTGTCGGGTCGCCATTCCACAACAGATCCCTGTCCTCTTGGTCCTGAAGCCTGACCAGTTCGGTGCTGATCTCAGAAATCTCGGCAGCCAGTCCTGTTCGGGTCAGCGTTATCGTCTGCGAGCCCATTGCTTGTCCTTCGTTATTGTGCGTCTGGTGCCTCGTGCCGAGAGGCTAGACAGCCCAGCCGCCAAAAGGTCATAATGATGTCAATGAGGATGGCATATCCACCAGCGCCTTGGCGATGAGCAACGCAAGGTCGCTCATCGCCGATGCTAAGTCGATGCCCTTCACCTGCCTCTCTTGGAGCCGATCTCCTCATCCCAGCGACGGAACGCGACGACCATTTTTTCGGGGGGTAGCGGCAATTCGATCGGATTCCTACTGATCAGATCGACGTATTCAGGCCGGCCAAACTCCTTGATGACGTCTTGGCTTTCCTTAGGGGCCATCGAGAGCGGCACATTCTTCACGGCAGGTCCTGGATAAAGGTATCCCTCATCGTAGGAAAAGGCCTGCTGCTCGGGCTTGAGCAGAAAGGCCATTAGGTCGACGAGGACAGCGAGCTTCTCATCTGCGACACCCTTGGGCACGACCATGAAAAATGCGTCGGAAACCCAGTGGAAGCCCTTGAGAGTTCCGATCTGGGCAGTCTTCGGCACGATGCCGAGCGCACGCGGGTTGATGTCCCAGCCAGTCGTGGAGATGATGATATCGCGGGAGCCTTCGCCGAACTCCTTCATCGTGGCTGTGGTTCCGGAGGGATAGTATTCGATGGAAGTGTTCAATTCGCGCAGATACGCCCAGGTTTTCTGCCAACCATTGATCGGATCCATCGGATCCCTGTCTCCAAGGATATAAGGCAAACCCATCATGAAGGTTCGGCCTGGTCCCGAATTGGCCGGACGGGCATACATGAAGCGGTTGGGATGCGCCTTGGCCCAGGCGAGCAGTTCTTCCGCCGTCCTCGGCACGTCCTTCACGCGTTCAGGCGCATATTCGAGGAGCGGACCGGACGGATAGTAGTTGATCACCACTCCATAGCCCTGGCCTTGGGCCCGATGCAGGTTCAAGGCGGCAGGCTCGTAATTCTCTTCGATTCCAGGGAACTTGTCGGCATAAGTGGGAAGAAGCTTGATCCACAGACCCTGGTCCAGTCCGGCCGCGAGGCCATCGCTTCCGGTCAGTACCATGTCGAGATCGATGCGGCCAGCGTTCTGCTGGGCCTTAACCTTGGACGCCAGCTCAGGGGCCGTCGCCTTGACGTAGGTGATGCGGGACACGAGCTCGGGCTTGGCCTTGCGGTACTCCTCGAAGGCCTTCTGCATCAGTGCAAGAGCGCCTCCCACGTCGATCACGTTGAGCGCAACGGGTGATTTCGGAAGCGCAAGGCTCTGGGCGCGAACACCTGTGGAAGCCAGGGCCGCCATGCCAGCGGCGCCCCCAAGGAGCATGCGGCGATCGATGTGCATCTGTTGACCTTTCATCTCTTCTTCCCCTTCTGGTTTGTCAAAGGATACGCGTTCCTACCGATGAGGTCCTTCGTCACCGCGCATCGCCTGGCGGCTACATTCGACGATGCATCATGTCCCCGTGTTCGACCCGCAGAGCCTCCCAATCCGTAGACCACCTGACATGCCCCGCCGGGGGGATGGGCAATCCGTGCGCTCTCAATGCCGGAGCCAGCATCGATCGAGGATCATCGCAAGCCATCTGGATCGCCTCTTCAGGGCTCGCGAGCTCCCATCGCACGATGTTGCCAACCGCCTTGTCCAGGGTCAGCGCGGAACCGGCGAGATGACGGCTACCCGGCACCCGAACACTGCCGTCAGCCCCATGCTCGATCTCCATTCCGGCGAAGGAATAGCGTCCAGGGCGGCCTGTAGCGGCGGAAACTGCATCCGACACCGGGACGGAGTGCTCGATCCCTTTCGCACGAAAGATCGCCTTTAGCGCGGGTCGTGGAAGATGAATGCCATCGGCGATGAAGCTCGCGTTAAAGCGTTCCTCGGAGAGTTGGGAAAAGATCGTGTTGTTGAGTTTATGCAGCGCCTGCGGAACGCCATTGCCGAGATGCGTGGCCATGCTCGCGCCCACCTCGACGGCCATTGCAACCGTATCCGCATCGGCGGAAAAATGGCCGACAGCGACGATCTTCCCGGCTCCGCTCAGTATTCGGATGAATGCTTCGCTGCCGGGCAGCTCGGGCGCGAGCGTCACGAGAAGGATCGGTCGGGACAGATCCGCTTCGAGCCCGAAGACAAGATCGGCATCGGGCGCTGCCATGACGTGCGGCGGATGACAGCCCATATAGCCATCCGCCGGATTCAGGAATGGGCCTTCGAGATGGTATCCCGGCACCATGATTGGGCCGAGCCGACTCCCGGCCACCGCGCGGTCCAGCGCACCAATGCGTTCGGCCAGAGTCTCAGCGGACGCCGTGATGATCGTCGGCAGGCAGGCCGTAACACCCGTGCCGGGCATCGCCGTGAGAGCACGATCCAGCGCATCAGCGTCTAGATCCGTCGCGTTGAAGTTGACTCCGGCGAAGCCATTCACCTGGAGGTCGAGGAGGCCTCTGCTCTGCATGGAGAGCTTCGCTCTTTCGGTTGCGCATGGGTAGCATGTGCCGCCCATGCTTCCACGGGAAAGTAGTTGCCGAAACGGCCGCTACTGCTTCATCTTCGCGCTGCCGATCTCGCGGTCCCACCTTTCAAACATCGCTACCAAAGGCTTGGCATCGAGCGGCGGCTCGACCGGGTTGTCAGCGATCATGCTCTCATATTCCGGCCGGCCGTACTTCTTGATGGTGTCCTGGCTTTCCTTGGGGGCCATTTCGAGTGGGACGCCATGAATGGCGGGCCCCGGATACATGTAGCCATGATCGTACATGTAGGCTTGCTGCTCCGGCTTGAGGAGATATGCGATCATCTGCAGAAGGACATCCACCTTCTCCTGGGAAACGCCCTTAGGAATAGCCATGTAGTTGGCATCGCCCACCCAGTGGAACCCCGTGAGGGCCGCGACCTTGAACTCCTCGGGCACGATGCCGAGGTAGCGCGGGTTGATGTCCCATCCTGTCGTGGTCGCGATGATGTCGCGAGACCCCTCACCCAGTTCCTTCATCGTTGCCGTCGTACCGCCAGGATAATAGTCGATGCAGCCGTCGAGTTGCTTGAGATAGGCCCACGTCTTCTCCCAGCCGTTGATGGGATCGAGAGGATCCTTGTCACCCAGCAGGTAGGGCAGCCCCATCACGAATGTGCGGCCCGGTCCGGAATTGGACGGACGCGCATACATAAACTTTCCCGGATGTGCCTTGCACCAGGCAAGCAGCCCTTCCGCGGTATCGGGAACGTCCTTAACGCGGTCCGGCGCATATTCGAGCAGCGGGCCGGACGGATACCAGTCAATCACGAAGGCTTGGCCGCGGCCCATTTTCTGCATCGCATAGGCCCCGGGATGATAGAGCTTCTCCAGGTCCGGAAAGCGATCCTGGTATTTCGGCAGGATCTCGAGCCAGATGCCGTGTTCCATGCCGGCAGCCAAGGCATCGTTGCCGGTCAGGACGAAGTCGATGTCGACGCGACCCGCATCCTGCTGCGCCCTCAACTTCGCAGCAAGCTCGGGTGCCGTCGCTTTCGTGAAAACGAAACGCGAAACGAGATCCGGATGATCCTTCCTGAAGTTTTCAATGGCCGGCTGACTGATCTGAAGATCGCCGGCCACGTCGATGACGTTGATAGATAGAGGGGCTTTCGGCTTGGTCGAAGACGTTTGGGCAAGACTGCCGGTGGCCAGGAGGACGCCGACCGTCAGGTACGCAGCTGCACTCCACGCATTTCTCGGTTTTGCACTCATTTGACGTTTCTCCTTCCTCAGGTTGTTCTCTTTGGACTCGTCCCGGCCTGCCTTAGTCCGCATCCTGATCTACCCTACGAATGGAGGCCGATGAGAGCCTGCTGGCAGATGCATTGTCGAGAAACACGTGACAGGCCGGATGCCTTTGAAGGATGGAAGCGGGACAAGCTGGCGAGACCGCCCCCTCCAGGGCCTTTTGAACCGCTTCGGCCTTTCGGGCGTCGGGCACGGACAGGACGATCAAGTCGCTGGCCATGATCTGGCGAATGCTCATGGAAATTGCGGTCCGCGGAACGTCCTCGAATGTCGGAAACCACCCTTCACCGAATTGCTGCCGTCGGCAGACCTCATCGAGTTCAACGACGATATATGGATCATCCGCATTGAAATCGGCCGGCGGATCATTGAAGGCGAGGTGTCCATCCTCCCCGATGCCGGCGAAGGTCACGTCGATCGGGTTCGCCTTTACCAACTCTCCGATCCGAGAGACTTCCGCTTTAAGATCGGGCGCATCCCCTTCAATAAAATAAAACGCGCCTAGGGTTGGGAGCTTCGACGTAAACCGTTCGCGCAGATAGCGCCGGAAGCTTGCCGGATGGTTATCCGGCATCCCGATATACTCGTCGAGGTGGAGTCCCGTCACCTTCGACCAGTCGATGCCCGGCTGTCGCACGAGGGCATCAAGCATTTCGAACTGACTTGCGCCGGTTGCGATAACGATGTGCGCCCGGCCCTTTGTGGCGATCGCGTCGCGTATCGTCTGGGCACCCAAAGTGGCGGCGGCTTCTCCAAGGGCTGGTTTTGTCGAATAAAGGTGGAGTTTCATTGGCGTCTCGTCCGTTTCGGCTTTTGTTAAAGGCTTTCGGCCCGTGGTACGGATCGGGGCTTGGCACACGCGGCGTGAAGCCGTTTTGCCGGTTGACCCGTCGTTGCCCGGACAATGAGTTCCGTCGAGATGATGATGCGTTCGTCCTGGACCTTGCCCCTGCTCAGAACCTCCGCCAGCAGCTTCGCGGCCTGCGTGCCGGCGTCGGCGCTATGCGCCGCAACCGTTGTTAGGGGCGGATATGTCGAGGCTGCCAGCACGTCGTCGAATCCGACGATGCTCATGTCCTCGGGAATGCGCCAACCGAGAGCGGCAAGGCCGGCCATGATGCCTTGAGCCACGAGATCGTCGAACGTGACCGTCGCCGTGATAGGCAGTTGAGCGAGTTCCCCGGCCGCCTTTCGGCCGGACTCGTAGTCCGGGTGATATGCGGGAACGGCTGTTAGATGGAGTCCGAGCTTTTCAGCAGCCCTGACAGCAGCCTGCTGGCGCTGCTGGTTGGCCCATGAGGCGAGCGGGCCACTCACGTAGGCGATGTGGCGATGGTTCAGGCTCGCAAGGTGCTCAATCGCCGCGGAGATCCCGGCGCTCACATCTATCAGAACGCGCGGTAACCCCTCGATATCCCGGTTGATCAAAACCAGGGGGCGGCGCGCTGCATGAGCCCGCACCCTCCCCTCGTCAAGACGGGGCGAGACCAGGATGAAGCCTTCGACCTGTGCCGCCATCTTGGTGAGAAGCATGTCTTCACGCTCCGGCTGCTCGTCCGAATCACCCAAGAAAACGGCATAGCCCGCATGATCGGCGTGAGCTTGCGCGGCGCGAATGAGGGGTGGGAAGAAGGGGTTGGCGATATCCGGGACGACGAGGGCAATGTTACCCGCACGGCCCGTGCTCAAGGCGCGTGCAACCTGGTTCGGGACATAGCCTAGCTTTTCGGCCACGCTACGGACACGTTCTATTGTAGCAAAACTCAGCAGTTCGGGTCGGTTGAAGGTCCGCGAAACGGTTGCACGCGAAACGCCCGCAGCTTGCGCCACTTGGCTGATCGTAGGCAGTCCCTTTGGGAGGCCTGTCAAACCGCAGCTCCTAGACTCGGCCTCTATGTAACCGGTTGCATGAGGATTTTGTCAAGTGAACTTATACAGTCGGGACCATCGTGCGCCGCCTTCGGATGGCATACCCAAAAGTGGACGCGTTTCTGAGACTGATCCGATGCTCATCCTATTTGAGCAAAACATCGTTTTGGCAGACCTCAGGCTCAGCACGATGCACCGCTGAATTCTCCTGGACTAAGCGAAGGTTCTCGTGGTTTGAGTTCCTGTCGTGAGAGTGGCCGGCACCCCTGAACGTCCGGATTGGGTCACGAGGGAATGACCCATTCCACTGAGCAATGTCCGATGTTCCCGGTGTGAGCGGACATTCGGCTCTCACCGGGGTGTGTGAGGCTCAAACATCAAAAGCCGAACTGTTCAAAATTGGCGGTCAGTGAGTGCTCTTCACTAAGGCGAGGAGGCAAGATGCTTCTACATCGCCACCTTTTGAAGCCCGTTGCAGGACTTGCTCGATGGTTTCGTCATCACACGGCGCATGCCTGCCGCAGACGGCAAGCACGTGCTCATACAGTTCTTTATCCGCAGGCTCGATGTCCCATGCCGAGGCGAACGTAGCCTTGATCTCCTCCAGGGAGGCGTCGGGTACACTCGATGCAATAAGTGGGTAGGCAAGCTCGAACAGGCCGCCGGCACCGACCGAAACTTGGTCTTCCGTAAGTAACCTCATGACCCGTTCGACCGCTCGTCGGATCAGCCATTCACGCTCATTCGTCACAGGAACACCTCCGGCGGCTATACCGATCAGGATACCCCAACTTGCATCATCGACCATATGCGGGATCTTTGCAGTTGTTGGCTTCCGAAAACACGGCGGGCTGACGCTCGAGTCCCCACACCCATTCACCTGCTCGTTCGGGGTGGGCCCGGAAATGGGCATTGCGTTCAGCCAAGTACCGGTCGACGGCCACCTGAGCTTCCGCCGCAGAGGGATAGTTGCTGTTGTGGATGACAGCGCGCGCCATGCCGCTGAAGACAGCCTCAATGACATTCAAGAAGGGAGCACAGGATGGCAACGGCACCACCTCGATCTGCGGCCCGCCCTTGATCTGCGCTTCAGCATTGTGCTTGGCGAGCCAGTCCTTGAGCCGGTTCGATGCGTGCCACGAAGCCGCGTCCCAGGACAGATATAGCCGCCGACAGGCTGAATACTTCGTGGCAAGGATCTCAATCAGCCGGATCAACTCCGCCGTGTTTTTCTTCTCGCTGTAGACATGAGTGACCTGATTCGTCGATAGTTCGAGGGCCGCCGTGAGAATGAGCGTGCCCCGCGCCTTTTGGCGCGCCGGGACGATCCGTATCGTTCCAGGAGGTGTCAGGGCTTTGCCGCCATGCAGCCTCACGATGAACGGCCCGTACTCATCGATCGAGAAAAAGGCTTCGTCAGACTGAAGCGAAGCGAGGGTCGAGCGCAGGGTCCGCACCTTCTCCGAGTAGTCCGGGTCTGTCGATGTGAGCACCTTGCGGGCTTTGAGCCAGCGCCAGCCCGCTTGGCGCGTGATCTTTCGGATCGTATCCCGGCACACAGGATTCCCCTTCCCCGCGAGCACCTGCTGCAACGATCCCATGGTCCAAGACGTCCGGTTTATGTCGTGCGTGAGCGGCGGCTCATGCAGGATCGTGAAGATCAGCTTCTTCAGAGGCTCGCCGTCAATCTTCTTACGGGTCGGGGCACGAGCGGCAAACAGAGCTGAAGCCCCGCCCCGTTCGTAGGTCTGCCCGTAACCGCGGTAGGTCTTCTTCTCGATACCGAGAAACGCGCAGATCACCGTCGAGGGCCACCCGCGCAAGGTGCCGAGGGCTGACAGCGACCGGTTGCGCTCGTGGCGGCTACCGCAATGGAGCCTGTCGAGCAGAAGGTCGAGGTCGGGCACGTCGCTGAGGTCGCGCCGAAGATCGGCGACCGGCATTCGTTTCTGCAGAAGCTGCCGCAACCACGTGAAGGCCTCCTGCCTGACCCGTTCCTTAGGGATCTTGCGTGCTTGGGCTAACGTCCGTCTCTGTCGTTCGTTGGCCTGGCACTGCCTGGCCACCCTCATCAGGAGGTCGACGGCGGGCTTTCGGTCCAGGGACTGGATGGTGTCGTATGCGGCTTCCCACAACATGCGGTCGGTTGGGTTCAGCGACCTGATGTAGTTTCCGACTGCGTCGTACGTTCCCGTGTAGCCTTGTTCGCGGATGGTTCTATAGATCTCGCGATAGGATAAGCTTGGCTGCACATCGTCTACCACCATCCGCTGGATTAACTGCAAATAGGGTCCCAGCTTCGGAAAGACCTGCTGTCGCGGGCCGTAGGGAACCGGCTGCTTCGCTCGCAGCATCTTCCGGATCATATTTGGGCTGATCCCGGTCTCGCGGGCGACCTGCCTCTGGGAGGCTCCCTCGACCAGAACTCGGTATCGGATCTGCGCCCATTGCTCCTGGTCGCTGTACATGAGGCCACCTCACGTGCCACAGCGCTCATTCTGCGAGATAGTGTAACAGATTCAGAAGGGGATGTTAATCGTCGGTCGGGCGGACTACTGCATTCGGTCTGGAAGGCGCAGGTTTGCAGGGTGCTATTGAAAGTCCTGCCAAAAGCCCATGGAGCCCGTCTGGCCCTGCTAAGCATTGCCTCTCGGGGGAAGGTCCTCGAAATCAAGCTCATTCCATGGCTTGAGCAAAGATCGTAGAAACTCAATTGTCTCCGCGGCCTCGAGGAAGAGCGCCTGGATCTCGTTGAGAGGGAGGCCTTCATCACGCTCAGCGGCAGCCTTGAGCCGGTCAGCAATATCCATATGTCCCCTCTTTGGGTTCACGCTCGCATACCGAACGGACAACCATTGATCCACGGCGCTCCGTGCACACGTCTTTTTAAGGCTCGCCTC
>Ga0182742_1004709_pt1 | contig 12133 bp, 4 predicted proteins | sample eDN5th37CBELigMG_FD_128880 | JGI IMG/M metagenome (GOLD analysis project Ga0182742, IMG submission 128880) | Enriched Miracle-Growth compost microbial communities from Emeryville, California, USA - eDNA 5th pass 37_C BE-Lig MG (version 2)... ... | reverse complement strand
TCTATTTGTGCTTGTTGATGTATACTCTCAGTTATCTTTTTTTCCATAAATTTTGTAGCTAAATTATATTGCTTTTTGTCTATATACTCTTTTAGACTTTGCAACTCATCCCACATCGTATCTCCCCCTTAATAATTAGATTTTCGACACTATTAGATAATATGGTAATTATTCTAAATTTTACCTTAAAATCAATCCCTTTGTTAGTCTTAACAAAATATCTCCAACCATTTAACAAGTTAAAACTGCCAAGCAATTTTTGTTGCTAATGTTTTAAAAGACGTGTGCTAAATGCTGAAGAAGCGACATATGTTATTACTGGACGCTTGTCAAAGTGACAATGAATCCAAATACGATTCGAGTAAGATATAGCCGCTTACTCGATCGAAAAATAAGGAGGGTTTTCAGCAATGCTAAAACGATTTAGCAAACGATTTAGCAAATTTCTCACGTTACTTTGTTGCATGCTAATGGTAGTATCGCTAATACCAATCAGCGTTTCTGCCGAAACAGTCGACCTAGATAACGTAGAAGCAAGTGACACGCCAACTGCCACCTTCGGAACTCCCGAACTTGGCTCAAACGACCCACTATGGAATCAGACAATGGAGCATCTCATTAACAAAAGCACTGTTCCAGATGACCCTAGACCTCATGCCACGGGTTCTGCTAGAATCCTGTGGGACTACGACTACATTTATACGCGTGTAGTTGTAGAAGACAGTAACTTATATGTGGGACCTGGCGGTGATCACCAGTACGATAGCCTTGAATTTTATCTAGGCAGTGGATCTAATGGATCAAACCAATGGCGTGTTAGTTCAAGCGGCGTGTTTTCTGGTCAATCCCATACTGACAGAGCTGCATGGACTGAAATTACAGACACTGGATACATAGTGGAAATGAGAATACCAAAAAGAAGCTTGACCTTACAGCCGGGCAAATTAACCTTCGAGGTTTATATCAATAACTCGTCTGAAAATGGTGGTGATCGCTATGAAGTCGTTTCAGCTTTCGGTGCTCCGGATACCGGTTATGGTAGCCATTCAGCATTTGCAGACAGTTTGGAATTGATTGAAGCCGTTGAAACAGATAATAGATACTCCATTATCACTAATGCAGGACCTGGTGGCAAAATATCACCAAGTGCACCAGGCAATGTTCTAAGAGTCGAGCCTGGCTCAGACAAAACATTTACGTTTACTCCGGATTTCGGCAAAGTTATTGATAACGTAGCGGTAAATAACCAGCCTGTAACCGTAACTGATAGCACTTATACCTTAGCAAATATTGAGGCTAACCATACTATTGTTGCGACATTTAAAAATGATTCTAGCGCTAATCAGCTTCCTTTTATCGTATGGAATGACAATTTCGCTCGTGGTGAGTACACTACTGCTGTCATCATTGATTTAGGCGAAGGTAATGAAGCAATTGGCTCCGAGCTTAATCCAGACTTGTTTACCGTTTCAGCTAGGAATACAACCTTAGATGGCTCTTCAGTTACCTATGAAGGGACACGAAAAATCACAAGAGTATACGCCAATGATGAACCTAACGTGCGTGGCTATCAAGGGGTAGTAAGCAATTCACCAGATTATGAGCCAGGCCTTGAAAGTGGACGTTACATTGTTATTGAGTTTGAATTTTTTACAGAAACCGGTGGAAATACAACACTGGATAACTCGAACTCTACAAAGCAAGTGTATAGTATTGTTCAAAATGGTGAAATTGTACTGAAAGACGGAGATCCGCTTAGCTTCGTCGTTTTTGAACAGGAAGATGTTGTGAATTCAATTATTGATAAGTTTACAACGCACACAAGTGATTCCGTTAATCGTGCACTCTATCTTCACAAAGATGATAACGGTAATGTAGTGCAAGGATTACCACTATATGTCTATACACACGGTATGAGTCGTGGTGGCACAAGTGCCGAAACAGACCAGACAGCTTCCATGAAATCAGCGAATGGATCGATTGCTTTAATGAAGAAAATGGAAGAAAATCCCGAAAAGTATGCTAGTCATATATTGAATATTTCGTATAATGGTATTTCTACTCCAACTACTGCCAATGTTAAAAAGGTAATAGATGACCTCGTTGCCAGCGGTGTAGTAGACTCTAATCGTATTTATGCAGCAGGCTTCTCATGGGGCGGACAGTATACTAATAGCTTAATTAACGCCTTCCCTGGTTTTTTTGCAGCTGCAGCACCTATGGCTCCAGTTAGCGGCTCACCGAACGCGAGTACAGACGACGCTCATGAAGATCTAGCCTACTGGATGTTTTTAAATGTTCATAACGCGGGAACATACCAAACTAACCTCAATACGTTCATAAATACTAATATGCCAAAAATGGTTAATGCTAGGGCTTCAAACTTTGAGAGCAACGAAGCACTTACTTGGCCATACAATCAATTTGACCAGTCAACTCAAAGACCTAATCCGAACAATAACCCTCCTCTGCTTGACTATATAGCTCACGAAGTGGAAGCAGCGGTACTTTACAACCAGATTACTATGGAAAATCCATTTTCTAATGAAACTTGGAGCATTGCTCCGATAGCTCAATCCTCTAACTTGCCGGATTGGGATAATGACTACACAGATGTCTTTGATTGGATGTTTGCACAAAGCAAACAAGGTGAACCTGTTACTCCTAGCGTTCCTAGTGCCACTTTCGGTACTCCTGAACTTGGCTCAAACGACCCACTATGGTCTCAAACAATGGAGCATCAGATTAACAGAAGCACTGTTCCAAGTGACTCAAGACCTCATGCAACGGGTACAGTTAAAGTGCTTTGGGACAACAACTACATTTATTCCCGCGTTGTTGTAGAGGACAGTAATTTATATCAGGGTTCTGGTGCTGATCATACGTACGACAGCTTAGAGTTTTTTGTTGGCCCTGGATCTAGCGGCTCAAACCAATGGCGTGTGAGTGCAACAGGCATATTGTCAGGGCAGTCTCATACTGACAGAGCAGCATGGACAGAAATTACTGATACAGGATATATCGTGGAAATAAGAATTCCAAAAAGAGACCTCAATTTGCAGCCAGGCAAATTTACATTCGAAGTGAATATCAATAACTCTACTGAAAATGGTGCCGACCGCTATGAAGTCGTTTCTGCCTTCGGCGATCCAGATACAGGTTTTGGCAGTGACGCTGCATTTAGAGACAGCTTAGAGCTCATTGCAGCCAATGAAGTGGACACAAGATATTCGATTACCCTCTCAGCCGATACGGGCGGAAAAGTTACACCAAATGCACCAGGAAATGTAGTCAGAGTTACTCCTGGCTCAGACAAAACATTTACGATTATTCCTGATCACGGCAAAATTGTAAATGCCGTAACGGTAGATGGTGAGCTTGTGACTATAGCTGACGATAATACATTCACCTTAACAAATATTAACAGTAATTTAAGTGTTCACGTGACATTTAAAGATGATCCAACTGCTAATCAGCTTCCATTTATCGTATGGAATGATAACTTCGCTAGTGGAGAGTACACAACGGCTGTCATTATCGACTTAGGTGAAGGTCAGGAAGCGTTAGGCTCTGCACTTCATCCAGATTTGTTTACCGTATCAGCTAGAAACACAACTTTAGTCGATAACTTAGTTACATTTGAAGGAACACGAAAAATAGCAAGAGTATACGCCAATGACAAACCAGAAGTACGCGGCTATGTTGGAAAAATTCATAATTCACCTGACTATCAAGAAGGACTAGAAAGTGGTCGTTACATTGTTGTCGAAATTGAGTTTTATTCAGAAGTCGGCGGTATTACAACGCTGGATGGAAGTAATTCGACGAAGCAAAACTACAACATTGTTCAAAAAGGCGATATTATGCTAACGGATGGCAATCCACTTAGCTACGCTGTATTTAAACAAGAAGCTGTTGTAAATCCAATTCTAGATAAGTTTACATCACATACAAGCGATTCGGTCAATTACGCACTATACCTTCACAAAAATGAAAACGATGAAGTGGTACAGGGAATGCCGCTATATGTGTACACTCACGGCTTTTCACGCGGCGGAACACAATCCGATATTGACCAAAAAGCGTCTATGAAATCTGCTAACGGTTCAGTTGCACTCATGAAACAAATGGAAAAAAATCCTAATAAATATGCAAGCCATATTCTCAATATTTCTTATAGTGGCGGTTCTACTCCACAAATAGGCGATGTGAAGAAAATTATCGACGATATGGTTGCTAGCGGTCTAGTAGATCCTAACCGCATATATGCATCTGGTTTCTCAATGGGTGCAATGTTTACAAACACCTTGGTTAATACCTACCCTGGTTTCTTTGCGGCAGCAGCACCTCTAGGAATTGCAAGTGGTGCACCTTCAGCGAGTGTAGACGAAGCTCACAAGGATCAAGCTTATTGGATTTTTGTTAACGCTTACGATGCTCGAGTAAATGCGTCTCTGCTTGATAATTTCATTAACAATGACATTTCAGATTTAACTAATGCAAGAGCCTCTCGTTTTGAGAGCAATGAGGCACTTACTTGGCCATACAATCAATATGATCAGCCAAGTCAAAGACCGAATCCAAGCAATACTCCTCCTCTGCTTGACTATATCGCACATGAAGTAGAAGCAGCGGTGCTTTACAACCAGATTACTATGCAAAATCCGTTTACTGAGGGAACTTGGAGCATAGCTCCAATCGCACAGTCTCCTAACTTACCAGCTTGGAACAATGACTACACTGACGTCTTTGACTGGATGTTTGCACAAAGTAAACTAGGCGAGATACCTGATAATGATTCACCAAGTGCAATGTTCGGAACTCCTCAGCTTGGTTCTAACGATCCATTATGGTCCAAGACACAAGAGTACCCTATTAATAAAAGCACTGTACCAGCTGATCCAAGACCACATGCAACTGGCACAGTAAAAGTACTTTGGGATTCTGAGTATGTATACGCTCGGGTAGTTGTAGAAGACAGCGATGTTTATGTGGGAGCTGGTGGTGATCATACTTACGACAGCATTGAATTCTTTGTAGGTGCAGGCTCTAGTGGCTCAAACCAATGGCGTGTGAGTGCAAACGGCGTATTATCCGGACAGTCTCATACTGACAGAGCTGCGTGGACCCAAATCACAGATACGGGATACATTGTAGAAATGAGAATCCCGAAACGCAGCTTGACCTTAGAACCTGGCAAACTGACCTTTGAGGTTAATATCAATAACTCGACGTCAGTTGGCGCAGATCGTTATGAAGTCGTTTCTGCTTTTGGTGCTCCGGATACAGGTTTTAATAGTGATGCTGAATTTAGAGACAGCTTAGAGCTTACTCCAGCTAAGGAATTGGATACTAGATTCTCTATCACAACCTCGACTTCTACAGGTGGAAGCATACAACCAAGCGCACCAGGCAATGTTCTGAGAGTTCTTCCTGGTACAGACAAAACATTTACTATTTCTCCTGATCACGGCAAAGTTGTAGATAGCGTATTGGTAAATGACCAGCCTATCACGCTTACTGATGACAATACTTTTACATTAACAAGTATTAACGCTGATCAAAACATTCATGTCACATTTAAAGATGATTCATCGGCTGAACAGCTTTCATTTATCGTATGGAATGACAACTTTGCAAGTGGCGAGTACACTACAGCTGTTATCATTGACTTAGGCGAAGGAAATGAAGCATTAGGCTCGGCACTTCATAAGGATATGTTTACTGTATCAGCTAGAAACACGACATTCGATAATTTAGTGACCTTTGAAGGCACACGTAAAATTTCAAGAGTATATGCAAATGACAAACCGGAAGTGCGTGGCTATCTTGGAAAAGTGCACAATTCCCCAGATTATCAAGAGGGTCTAGCAAGTGGACGTTATATCGTTGTTGAGCTTGAGTTCTATACAGAAGTTGGTGGTAATACCACGCTAGATAGTAGCAATTCAACCATTCAAAACTACAACATTGTTCAAAAAGAGGATATCGTGTTAACTAATGGCGAACCGATTAATTACGCTGTATTCAAACAAAACAATGTTGTAAATCCGATTCTTGATAAATTCACAGCACATTCAACAGAGTCAGTCAATTACGCGCTTTATCTTCACAAGGATGAAAAAGGCGAAGAGATGAAAAAAATGCCGCTATATGTTTATACTCACGGCTTTTCACGCGGCGGTACACAGGCACATATCGATCAAAAAGCATCTATGAAATCCGCTAACGGCTCGGTTGCTTTAATGAAGAAAATGAAAGAAAATCCTGACAAATACGCTAGCCATATTTTGAATATTTCCTATAGTGGTGGTTCTGCTCCACAAGTAGCTGATATTAAGGCGATTATTGACGACATGATTGCTAGAGGGTTAGTCGATCCTAATCGTATTTATGTATCTGGCTTCTCAATGGGTGGCGGAGTTACGACCAACTTAATTAATACCTACCCAGGCTTCTTCGCTGCAGCTGCACCTTTAGGAATTTCATCTGGCTGGCCGACAGCTGAAGAAAACAGAGATTTAGCCTACTGGCTATTTGTCAATACTTATGACTCTGGGGCAAGTAACGTTGATAATATGAGCAATGATATCGCGAACTTATCAAATGCAAGAGCTTCTCGTTTTGATAGCAATGAGGCTCTCTCGTGGCCATATAATCAATATGATCAGCCAAGTCAAAGACCAAATTTAGCAAACGATCCTCCACTACTTCGCTATATCGCACATGAGGTTGAGGCAGCAGTGCTTTACAACCAAATTACTATGGAGAATCCGTTTACTAATAGCACTTGGAGTATTGCTCCAATTATACAGTCCCCTAACCTACCAGCTTGGAACAATCAATATACAGATGTGTATGATTGGATGTTCTCACAAAGCAAGGAAGGCGAACCTAGTACGCCTGACTTACCAAGCCCTCCAGTTGGCTTAAGAGCAACGGCTGGTGATAGACAGGTTACATTAAGATGGTCTGCTCCGACTGATAACGGTGGTAGTGCGATAGTAGGCTACAAAGTATGGTATAACGACGAAACTCCAGTAACACTTGATGCGACAAAGACTCAATATACTTTCACTGGTCTGTCAAACGGACAACAATACACATTTAAGATTGTCGCTATGAACGCAAACGGAAATAGTGCAGAAATGCTAGTATTAGCGACACCTAAAAAGCCGACTTCTAGTGGACCTAGTACTCCAGGTGGTGGATCCGGCAATACTGACAACACCGGCGGAGATACAGGTAACACTGGTAATGATGGTTCTGATAATAGCTCGACTAAGCCATCCTACACCATAGACACACCAAACGATAAACCAGCAGTCACAGACATAAACGGCAATACAACCTTACCAGGCGGTGGTGTGATAACAACTAAGGGTGGAACAAAGATTGAAGTTCCAGATGGCACAACGATTGATTCAAATGGTAAATTGACTATTCCAGCCGACAAGAGTGCAAAAGTAACACTACGCGGTAACAATGGCTTATCATTCAATATCTCTGGAGGGACTCAGCTTGAACTGAAAGACAGCACACTGCTTGGATTCCTTGTGTTGTCGGGCAATCCTTTCAAGGATGTTAACAAGGATCATTGGTTCTACAGCTACGTAAATCATGCCTACACATATGGTCTTTTCAACGGTACGTCATCTACTACGTTCTCACCTAGTATCTCTATGTCGCATGCGATGTTCGTACAGGTACTAGCAAATCTTGAAAACGTAAAACCTGTTACGGGTGGACCGTGGTATACAGCAGCAGTAGACTGGGCAAACGATAGTGGTGTTGTTAATGGTATAATCGCAGACTTATTTGATCCTAATTCACCAATAACACGTGAACAGATGCTGGTAATACTGTACAATTACATGAACTATAAAGGCTATAAGTTCCCTGAAGGCAATTCTAAGTCCTTTGCGGACGAAAGTGATATCAGCCCATGGGCGTTAGAAGCCGTTCAAGCTCTACAGGGCATCGGTATTGTATCAGGCAAGCCGGGTAACCTATTTGATCCACAAGCTACTGCCACTCGTGCCGAAGTAGCCACTATTTTTGTAAGATTCATCGAATATCTAGCTAAGTAATAATCTAAATTGATAAAAAGAAACCCTCCCCTCTGGATATTATCCAGTCGGAAGGGTTTCTTTGTTATGTGGTTTCTGCAATTTATTAAAATACTCTTTGTGCAAGCAAAACTTGCTAACTGATGTAATAGGTTAAATTAACTTCGACTGCTGAAGAAGTCTCTGAATAATTAACGCTACCTCTGCTCGTGTGATGATTGCTTGTGGATCAAGCTGTGAATGACTTCTACCTGTTACAATCCCAGCCTGTAATACATTTGCAACACTATCCCACGCCCACAACGACACTTGCTTCGCATCATTATAGGATTGTAGAACTTTGTTCTAATCCTCATCAGGTAATTGATCGCTAAGTCCTGTCACTTCCATCGCTCTAGCGATCATGACCATCGCTTGCTCACGTGTAATTTGCTGAAGTGGACCGAAGCTGCCGTCATGATAACCATTTATCAGTTCGTACTCAAAAGCGGTTAACACTGCTCCACTATACCAATCTGTTGTACGCACATCTGAGAATGGCTCTGCCCCGCTATTTGCTTTAAGTCCCAATGCCCGTACCATAATCTCCGCAAACTCTGCACGAGTAATCGCTTGGTTTGGATTGTATAGATCATTACCAATTCCACTAATCACTAAACGTGATCCCATATCATTGATAGCTTCCTCTGCCCAATGACCAGCGACATCCTTGAACGCCATATGATTTAAGATGAGCGTGTACATGCTGTTTGTCAAACTATTGATTATTGCATAATACTTACCGTCTATTAGCTCAATTTTGGTAGGTACATGTCTAACCGTTCCATCCGCATCAATCACAACGCCTGTTGTAATCTTATTCGGATCAACACCATCTGGAATAGCTAACGCTCTATTAACATAAGCGTTAAATTTGGAAACATCAACCGTTACATCACCGTAGCTGCCTCTGACTGAGAAGTTGAGCGGAGGTACAACGATTGTATATTCTCTAGCCGTATTCTCGACTAACTTTAATTGTTCTTCTGTAGGTTCTGATATTATAATTTCAATTTGAATTTGCTCCAAATCAACGTCTCGACCAATTTGTTCTACGATCGAATCAATATTCATTTGAAATGCAGGGAGAGTGTAAGTTGCCTTCTCTGTTTTAATTTCAATTGTCTCCTGCTTGACTTCCATATCCTTAATTATCTGACCATTCAAAACGCCGATGACCACATCTGATTGATTGCTAACTGGAATCGTAATGACTGAACCACTACCTTCAGCATGAAGACGATCTCCAAGCTTCTTCGAATCAAGCGTTACTGTTGTAATCGTACGACCATTTTCCTTAGTAATAATTGCATTCGCAATGTTTTCGGGCTTGCCGTTAACCAGTACCTTCACTTCCGTTGTTGGAGGGTCAGGGATAAATGGCACTTCGTAATTATGACTTGGAGCAGCCACAGTTACCTTCACAGTGTATGACTGTGTGCTGTTGTCTGCTGCCGTTACCGTATATAGCACTGGGGTAGTAAAATCCTGTACTGTTCCGCTAGCTGGCGACACACTCACTCCCGTATGGGTAATCGTCGGTCGGCTCTAGTGCGGTTACATCAGTCCCGTACGGCACCGTTAGCTCTACAGTCTTCGCACTCTCATTAACCTTTCCTGTTACTGTTCGCTTCAGAAGGTTAAAGGAAAAACCCGTAATCGATTTCGCTGAATTTGAAGCAACGTTTACCGTTACCGTGTACGACTGCGTGCTGTTGTCTGCTGCCGTTACCGTATACAGCACTGGGGTAGTAAAATCCTGTACTGTTCCGCTAGCTGGCGACACACTCACACCCGTATGGATTATCGTTGGCTCTAGTGCGGTTACGTCAGTCCCGTACGGCACCGTTAGCTCTACAGTCTTCGTACTCTCGTAGACCGTTCCTGTTACGGTTGGCTTCAGACCGTTAAACGAAAAACCCATAATCGCTTTCGGAGAATTTGATGCAACACTTACCATTACTACGTTACTGATAGCCGTAGCTGTTTGTTGACCTGTAGCATTCGTATCCGTATTCGTAATAATACAATAATAATACGTTGTTCCAGCAACTCCTGTTGGTGCAGCATATGTTGGACTCGTTGCACCAGGTATTAGTGTTCCATCAGTTGTGTTGATAGTCGTATTGCTGAACCATTGATAACTTAGTGATTCTCCTCCACTTGCGGCTACAATTAAGGTTGCATCTCCATCCACATTGACCGTTTGGTCGGTTGGTTGAGTATCAATAATTGGCGTATTAGCATTAGCTAGTACATTATAGCTTACACTTATCTCTTGGCTTTGATCCCATCCAGGCTTAATAGCGATCGCTTTTAATGTCATTGTTTCAGTAATCGAGATAGGCCCACTGTATACAGTACTATTTGGCTGAGGCGTACTTCCATCTGTTGTGTAATAAATAACCGCTCCAGGCGTCTTTGAAGATAAAGTTATTGGCGTTCCATTTGGCACATCACCACTAGGTAAACTTAACTCAGGTCGGTGTGTACGCAGGCTCGGTTGGAACATTTCTGAAGTATTAGTAGCACCTGAATTTCCTGAGCCTCCAGCAATTAGAATTCCGTTTCCATTTAGGAACGCTGAAGCTGTGTGCACTAATCGACCGAATTTCATTGAGGAGCCAATTGAATTCCAACTGTTTACTTCCGAATCATATACCATCACAGAAGTAAGAGGCGAGTAACTACCGTCAAGTCCTCCCGTTACATAAACTCTTCCATCTTCTGCTGTAGCTGCAGCCATGACATATCTAGCAGAAGGTAAGTCCGGTCCTGCTGTCCAGCTATTGTTAGTCGGGTCATAAATTTCAGTACGCTTTGACATCATCCCATTGACAGTACCACCAATTACCATGACCCTCCCATCATCCAATAGTACAGCACTATGTTCTTGTCTAGTAGCTCCCATATCTGGGCCCGGCGTCCAAGTATTATCTATCGGATTATATATCTCCGTTGAATTCAAAGAACCCTCATTGTTGGTTCCTCCCGTAACGATAACATTGCCATTTGGTAAGGTAACAGCTGCATGACCAGACCGTTTTGTTAGCATTGGAGCACTTGTTGACCATGTGTCAGTTGCAGGATCATAAATCTCAGTTGAATCATCTGTACCATAATCGAAACTGTTTCCTCCTATTACTAACACCTTTCCATCTAAAAGCCTAACTGACGCATGCCCAAAACGTGGTTTATTCATATCAGCTGCTGGCGTCCATGTATTCGTGATTAGATTATATATCTCGGTAGATTTCAGGTGAGTAACACCATTATTTCCACCAGTCATCATTATTCTGTTATCATCCAACGGAGCGGATGCCGGGAGTTAACGTCTTTCATTCATATTTGCCTTGTATTCCCAACCGCCTGCGGCATAAACTTGATCACCGCTATACACAGAAAAATTAAATACTAAGAGTAATATCATAAACAAACTAAAATACTTCTTTACTATCATTCTCGGTTTCCCCTTTTAGTAGACTTTTTTTAGCATTATATAAATAGAGCTCCTATTCTATCACAAAAATGTAGTCATTTGTGAGATTTATAGAAAACTTTAAGTGAGAGAACTAAAATATAAACTTTGAATATGGTCGACGTCATGCATAATAAATAGGCCTCTCATAAAAGTTCGAATTGAACTTTTGAGAAGCCTATTATAAATTCGAATTGGTCAATCCGAGTGTCTCTGGAGAGAAAGCTAACTTAGAGTGAATTCATGCGAGGTTAGTTTATGTGAATGTCAATTAAAAAAGGACCCCTCTCGGAGTCCTTAATTCTAGGTAATATTAGGTTTATGATGTATATTACATCATGCCGCCCATGCCACCCATACCGCCCATATCAGGCATAGCAGGTTTAGCAGGTTCTGGTTTGTCAGCTACAACAGCTTCAGTTGTTAAGAACATAGCAGCAACAGATGCAGCATTTTGAAGCGCAGAACGTGTTACTTTAGCTGGGTCAACGATACCCGCTTCAAACATGTTCACCCACTCGCCAGTAGCAGCGTTGTAACCAATGCC
>Ga0182742_1004708_pt1 | contig 12134 bp, 14 predicted proteins | sample eDN5th37CBELigMG_FD_128880 | JGI IMG/M metagenome (GOLD analysis project Ga0182742, IMG submission 128880) | Enriched Miracle-Growth compost microbial communities from Emeryville, California, USA - eDNA 5th pass 37_C BE-Lig MG (version 2)... ... | reverse complement strand
TCGAACTTCCTGAGGATAGAAGGGTCGGGTTTCTGAGATTCAACTGACATTATCTTCAAATTTAAAAGTCCAGATTTATTATTTAAAGAATTTTACTTTGAGATTTTATCGCTCAGATATGCTTTTGTCTTTTAATCTCAAAAGATCTTTATCGTCTATCAAAGGGTTTTCCCCTTTATGTTCTTCTATTATAAACAATAAAACCACCTACATACCAAGTTTTGGTTTCTCTAGTGTTAAGGCAACCAAAGCCCTCAGATTTGGAGTATTTTTGCCTGTTATTTTCTTTAATAGAATTAGGTTGTGGGAAGTGGACCGGCTGGTATGCACATTTCTAAGCAAATATTGAAAGATATTCCGAATTCTTCTGTTGATGTTTATGATAAAATGCCTTTTCCTTTTGGATTGATCAGAACTGGAGTTGCTCCGGATCATCAAGATGTCAAGAAAGTTCTCAAAGAGTTTACAAAGGTGGAAAAATAATAAAGCGAATTAATTAATGAAAATGAATAGGTTGGAGAACATAAAAATTTCAGTTTCTATGGGAATGTCGAAGTGGTAATTATTTTTACCCAGCATTAAATAACCAGAAAAGGGAACTGACATATCAATAAAAGATCTAAGGAGGTTATATTCAGCTATAATATTGGCATATGGTGCCGAAGGTAAAAACTTATCGAATGCAAACAGGTTATATCTGATATGAAAAGGCGATAAGAAATTATGGCTTGAAGGAGAAGATACATTAAAAGGGATCTATGCTGCAAGAGCGATCGTGAATTGGTAGGATATATTAGTAGACTAAATGTGAATGGTTTAGGTATAATAGTCATCCAGAACATAATTATCTTGACGATAATCTATTCAAGGACCATAAAATGAAGAATATGGTGATTATTGGGTAAGCTGAATTATGAGAATAATGAAAGAATAAGCTTTAAAGGAATGGAAATGTTGCAATTGATGTTGCGAGGATATTTTCAAAAAGAATACCTGAACTACAACCCACTGATATCAATGATAAGACCTTAGAATTGAAAGGGACGTGTCCCGCAGAAAATGTAATGAATTTTCTTAAATATGAGAAGATAAGAGGAATAGATAATTGTTATCGGAAGAAGAGGATGTATACAAGCTGCATTTACTACAAAAGAACTTAGAGAAATATTGAAAATGGAAGATGTGGAAGTTTACATAATGAAGAGTGATGTTGAGAAAAGTTTGAATGAAGCAAGTACTCAGGAATATACTGATCCATTAGTATAATAATTTAATAAGTTATCGTAAATGGGAATAGGATATAAGATATAGAGCAAACAAAAGAAAGTTTGAATTATTAAAGACAGCCAAAATGCTGGAATCAGAAGAAGAATTGAAAGAGCTATTGAAAACCAAACCCAAAGGGACCAGAATCATATTTAGATTCCTTATGAGTCCCACAAAACTTATCGGGGAAGATGGAAATATTAAAGCTGTAGAGTGCTGTAAAAATTCACTTGAGGTAAAATCATGAAAAATTTCTATTGTTAAAAAGGGAAATAGGGCAAAGCATTTGAACAGAAAGCCGTTGTGGATCCAAAAGAGGAGAAGATTGTTATAGATTGTGATGTTCTTCTCAGAAGTATCGGATATCAATCGAAACCAATGGAAGGGGTTATTTTTGATAAGAAGAATAACATTATTCCAAATTCTAATGGATGTGTTTTATCAGCAGTAGTATTTAAAAAGAATTGGATTCTAATGAATTGTTATTAGGATAAAGAAGACATGGTTGAAGTTGGACTATACGTGACTGGATGGATTAAGACAGGACCCGTTGGTGTTGTTGATACAACTTTGAAAGATAGTTTGGTATTTTAGATGGATTTTTTGTTTTGTAATAATAAAAAGGAAACTTATGTGAATATTAAACAACATTACTTAAAGGGATATTTCGAGGAAAAAGAAGATCCTAGAGGTAGAAATTATTATTGTATAGAATGTTTTTATTGAATTTTTAATAGGAAAAGTCGAGGAAATTCTGAAAGAAAACGATGTTGAGTTTACTTCTTTTAAACACTGGCAAAAAGCAAACGAAATCGAGCTACGAAAAGGAGAAACACTCAAGAAAATCAGAGATAAAATCAAGACAAAAGAAGAATACCTCAAGTTATGCAAGTTAATTGAAGCTGAGATCGCAAAAAATTAATTAAAAAGTGGGGACAGCAACATGTTTTATTCTATACAATAAGTCCTGAAGGAAGTTTTACTTCATAATACTTTAGTATTATGTAAATAGAAAACTTGGACACAGGAAGATAAGTTTCATAATAATATTAAGCGATTAAGCTTTTAATAGCATATAGTCAATATAAATTTTATCATTAACAGTATGAATTATTTATGTAAGCGTTCAAAGTATCCAACTTTCTTACAAAAGATACTTTTTTAAATCGAAATCCTATCATCGAAAATCATATCAGGGAATGAGGCACAATTAGCTATTCCACACATATTTACACCTCTTTGTATTCTAAAGTAACCACCTTCACCCCAAGCACGTCCCCAAGAATTCTTACCAATCCAATAATCCATTCCAGTCTCGGAATCAGTTCCATATCCAACAATCAACACAGCGTGGTTAACATTTTGTCCGCAAGATTGTCCAACATAAACACCTCCAGTATATGAAGTAAAATCATCATTAGCTTCCATGAGAGCAGTGACAGGGCCGTGTTGAACAAGAGCGTGTAAAATAGCAAGTTCATCTCCGACTGTAATATTAACAGACCCAGCAACATCAGCACCACTGACACTTACATTAAAGATGCAACTTTCTTGTTGCATAGTGTAAGGATAAGTGTTTTCAGTTTCGATACCTCCAGCATTTTTAACATATTCAAAAGCGATAGAAGGAAATCCGCCTTCACTATCCTCAGGGATAGCACAGTCAATTAATTGTTGCTCGGAGAGAAGAGTTGGAGTTGAGTTCAGGTAAAGAGCCCAATGAGCTTCGATGGCTGCTGCAGCAGCAAAAGCCCAGCAACATGCGTAGTTTCCTTGGTTTTTAACAGGGGAAATAATTCCAGAGTCTCTCCAATCAAAAGCAGTAGGATAATCAAACAAACCATCTCTGAATGAGACATGGAAAGAGGGTTCAACAAAACAGTCTTGGGGTTCCATAAGAAGAAAACCATTCAACTCTTCAGGTAAAACACCAGTGTATTGATTAACTTCTCTTTTCCAGGTCCTGGAAGGATTTTGGTTATGGTCAATAATGCTAATGATTTTGGACTTGAAGTGTTCGAATCGTTCATCAGAGTCTTGGACAAAGAAAGGAGCCATGTGAAGATAACTTCTAAATAACTCCTTGAACTCGGACTCGGTTATGCTTGAGGAATCTTTATAACGAGAGAGGTCGATAGCAGAAGCAATGGCGGCTAAAGAGAAAAGAACAACAAAAACACCTTTCAGCATTGTACTGTGAAAATTAATTTTTATTATAATTTAGAAAATATCGGGAGTTAATAACCAATGAGTGGTTACCTAAATATATTAGGTCCGGGCTTGTTATGCTTTTATTGGGATGAATTAATGTTTTATTCTTTTTTTAATACAACAATAAAGGAAAAGCTTTTTCATAGGTTTGTCTTCACGAGAAAAATCCGTCTCTAAAAATTTTGGAGTTTTTTTTTTTTTTTTTACCAAACTTAGTTTTCTACTATAGAAAAAAGTAAATGCTCTTCTTCATCACTGGAAAAAATCAAAAGAGATTGAGGAAAAAGAGTTTGAAGTATTTATATAAATTCTTCTCAGAAATTAGTAACAACTTCCAAACTGTTGGAGAAAATAATGCGCTGGAAAATCGAAAATTTGCCTCATTTTTGCCTCCATCAAAATAAAGAGAAAATATTCTTAATGAAAGTTGGCTGTCCTGAAACAAAAATTTCTAATTCTGAAAAGGAAATCCTTTTGTTCATTTTTTTATTTTTCTGAATCAGACTAAATCAAAGAGAATTAGTTTAAAATTATCAATGAAATCAGAAAGGAGACTAATCTGTAAATTTCAATTTGGTTTTGGACTTGCATTGTCTTTTGAGAACTATTTGTTACCAAAATACTCACCAACCTAGAATTTTTAGTCTTTGGCTTTTTTTAACTAAATTTTTCACACAAGAAAAAAATCTATTGTTTTGAATAAAATAAAGACTCTTTGGGCATTTTTTCAAATACTAGAAAAATTTAGAGTATTTTATTTTAGAAAACAACCTCTTTAGGCTTAAATTAGTTCTAGGTATCAATAATCTATTCGTCTTTTCCAAAATTTAACTTTTGTATATTTATCAGTAGAGATTTCTTATCACAGGTTCTTATCAGATCTAATTTGGACAAAAATTATCCCTATTTCAGAAAAATTTTCCAGGATAAAATAAATAATATTTGATTTTTACAATGTCTGCCAAAATGATAAAAAAATGCCAAAGCCTCAGACAAGCTCTCAAGTCTGAATGTGTTGCCATCCCAGGCGCTTTCAATGGTCTTGTCGCTAAATCAGTAGCTGAAAATGGTAAGCTGATACTTTAACTTGACTAACTAATAGGTTTCAAGGCATGCTATGTTTCCGGAGCTGCTGTTTCAGCTTCTGCTGGTCTTCCAGATGTCGGGTAACTCAACCTACAATATCATTTTCATTTATTATTCCCATAGTCTTGTTACACTTGATGGTTTCTGTAAAGTTATTAAAGAAGTTTCCCATTCATCTGGTCTTCCTGTCATTGTTGATGCTGACACAGGTTTTGGTGAAGGAGAAATGTGTGCAAAAACTGTATGGGAATATTTCGAAGCTGGAGCAGCCGGTAATTTTTTCCATTGAACCTCTTTACTAAATTTTTATAAAGGTTTACATATAGAGGACCAAGTATTTCCCAAACGTTGTGGACATCTTGACGGAAAAACTTTAATCCCAGCAGAAGACATGGCAAAGAAGATTGAAATCGCAGCACAAGCAGCTCTCGAATGCTCTGACGGAGAATTTATTATCTGTGCAAGAACTGACGCAGCAGGAGTTGATGGAGTCAAAGAGACCATTAGAAGGTCTAAATTATATATTGATGCAGGAGCTGATATGATTTTCCCTGAAGGATTAGCATCTCGTGAAGACTTTGAGCTGGTAGCAAAGGAATTGAAGGGATATGGAAAAAAGGGCGGGCCTTTCCTTTTGGCTAATATGACTGAATATGGAAAGACACCATATATAAGCTTGGAGGAATTTGCAAAGATGGGCTATCATTGCGTGATCTACCCAGTTTCGACTCTAAGAATAGCTATGAAAGCTGTTGATGACTTCTTGAAGGATTTGAAGAGTTTGGGAACACAGGAGCCTCTTTTGGATAAGTAAGGGTTTGTGTTGGAATTGGAATATAAATTTATTAGGATGCAAACAAGACAGGAACTGTATGATCTCTTGCAGTATAAGCCAGGAAAAGAGTGGTACTATCCTTCATCAACAGCTGACAAAAAGAAAGATAAGCAATAAGTTATATATACTTTACATTCACTGATTATGTTAAATTGAAAATATTTTCTAATTTAAAGGATCTATAAAATAATATGAAATGTATAAGGAAAATAATATATTCTTTATATAAGAGAAAGAATTTCAATTGAAATTTTATCAATTTTTTAAAGGAATTTTTTTTACATCGAAACTGATACGTCAAATATAAATTTTTCTTTGAAGTCTTTTTAAAAAGTCCAAGATAAAAAAATATCCGAAAAATTTCTGATATATCTTTATTATTTATTTCACGCTCAAAATTCAATCTTTAAAATACAAATAAAAATGCAAGTTTGGAAAGCCATTCTGAAGATTCCTCAAAGAGCAGTTAAAGCTCGCTTTTTATTCAAGCCATCATATGTTCCAAAATTCTCTTTTTCTACTGAAGGTTTCCCTGATCTTTCTCCTTTTTCAAAGCCTACGCCTCCACAAGTAGCAAAATTAGATGAAGGTAAATTTCTTCATAATAAGAAATGACTCAGATTTTAGATTTAAAGGAATTAAGTGAGTTTGATGATTATAAAGAAGGTTTACGCAATCTAATTGAAAAGAAATACGAGATTGCGGAGAGTTATTTAAGAAAAGTTCTTGTTCAATTACAAGCTGAAGATCAAGAGTTCAAACCTAAGCTTTTAGCTCATGTTCTAAACAAGTAAAAATCCTCTAGAATATTTAAATTCAACAATAAAAAGACTTGCTATTTCTCTTAAAATACAAGAAAAAAATGAAGAGTTAACAAATCTCCTCGAAGATCTTTATTTTTTAACTTCAACAGAACTGTCTCATTCATACGAGCCAGCCTACAAAGCTTTTAGCAATTTAATGACTCATTATTGTCACAATAATCCCAAAAGAGTAAAGAGAATAAAATACTGAATTAACGTTATAAGGGCTCTATTTTTGTTGATTCAGTGCTCGAACAACATAAAACCCAGCCTATCCCACTTATGTATCTCAAAGATGTCTATCTCTACGTTGGGGTTGAAAATCCTTTCTTACATTCCCTAATAGAAATAGACTGTGTATTTAGTAAATGCAGAATATAAGAAAGCAATAGAGTTTTTAGAAGAATGTCTTGATCTCAAACCCGCTCCTATATTCAGAGGTAAGGATTATTTTTGAACTTAAGGAAATAATTGAAAGGAATGGCTTTACATAATTTATCATGTGCATATTGGTGGGATTACAAAGAGACTGTAAAGAACGAGAGAGAAAAAGCTATGAAAGAAGTGGAAAACGATTTCCAATCTGTAAATGAAAATCCATTAAATGATCCAGAATTCCTTGAAACTATACAAAAAATTGAAAAAAGGAATAAAACCATAGTCCCTAATCTAAAAAATGCCATCAAATCCTTTGAGCGTAGAATATTCCCCCCATAAATTCCCTTATTATTAGTAAGTTCTCTACGGTGACGATCCCGTAAAATTCCCTCGCCAAGATGCAGATAAATTAGAACCCAAACAATTCGCGTCTCTTTCGCTTGCTCTTAATGATGCCGCTGAAAAAGTTGATGTGAAAATACTTGTAGAATTTATTTTATCAAATGAATTTATGTGTTTTATCTAGAAAGTTGAAGATATTGTCTTAAAGACACCTTTCAGTGTATTTTCTGCTATGAAGTTAGGAGAGATATTATATCACGGAGGATCAATAGAAGTAAAGAGTATAACAAAATTTAGTTAATCAGGATAGGAAGCCCTATTTTGGATGAAAGTTGCTCTTCATTTTTCAGTAAAGACAATGACCGTCCCAAGGACCCTGAGAAGTATGGTGATTATGTCCTTAATCAATATCCAACAAAAACAAGTTTTTTATTGGGAAAATGTTTTTATTAAATGAATAAAATAGTTGGAATTCGCAGAGAAGCTATTATTGGATTGTTTGGAATATATGGAAGGGGTATAATGAAATTGAATTTTCAAGGTTTGATTTTATTAGATGGAAGTCTATAATAAAATTGTTTGTTTGGAAGCTTATTCGTATCTTTGCAAGATTCAAAACAGAAAATATGAAGCAGATGGTAAATTTCCCTCTAAAATCATTGTATAAATTTTTCAAGAATACTTCAAACAAGCAGAAAAATTGAAATTAAAAGTACCAGACTGGTATGAAAGAAGAGAAATAGTTCAGATTCCAGAATACCAATTATAGTAGTAGAAGACGACAGAAAAACAAGAGATTTAATACAAAATATTGAATAGGCAAATATAATATAATATTTGATACAGGTCGAATGTCGGTTGTATAAATAAATTTTTATGATTAAAAAAAGATTGAACTTAATTATTGTCAATATGGTTTTTCCTAATAAAACCTAAAATTGGAATAAAATCTTTAAATAGTTCTTATTAAGAATAAACCATCTTATTTTCTTTTTCTCTTTCATACATGGTGCAAAAAATCTCAAGGCTACTGATTCGCATTGAAGCGTCTAAATATAGAAAGCACAAATTAGACCATATAAATTTTTTGTTCTTTCTTTTGAATTAATTTACTGGTATCCTGTGGCTTTTCAATCATTCTTTTAATTGGGCAAGCCAATATTTATTCACCAAGTTCACTATAATTAGCCTTGAAAAAGATCTCAGGCTCCTTATCTAACATATTTTTCCTATGTTAATTTGTACTCTCTTGGACCTTAAATAATACATTTAATACAGACATATAAATCCATATCCTCATCGGATATTAATATCAACGGGTCCTTGTAAATAAGGAAAGACTTTTGTTGTTGTCTCTGAAAAGTTGAGGTATTAAAATTAAGCAAGTGGAACTAAACACCTTAGCTTTTTCTGTGTATTGGTTCTAAATGAAAATGGATTATTATTCAAAGTGGTTTAATTTGTAATTAAATTTTATCTATTTTTTTTTCTGCTTATCTCAAGCTGTATTTTAGGTAATTTGAAAAGAATCCCATTGAACTTATTATATAGACCAAACTAGATAATGGGTTGTGCTCAAACAAAAATTGTTCCACAAGCTAAAGAAAGTATTCAATAAGAATTATTCACTCTGACAAATTCAATAGGATCTCCAAACCATCTCAGCCTAGAAAAAAGTCCGCAAAATAACAATAAAGATACTCCATTGTCTAGAACTCAGCTCGCAGATCTTGAAACCTTGAAAAATTTCAACATTCTCCCAGCACACTTTATCAGAAAAAATACCGGAAAGGTTACAGATGATTATAATTTCCTTTCTCCTCCCATTGGAAGAGGTATTTTACATATTTAGCACACATAAGTCTCATCAATTAAATAGGAGCTTTCGGAGAAGTACGTAAAGCTATTCATAATGCTTCTAATATAACGCGTGCTATTAAAATTATTGCAAGAAGACATGCAGAAAAGGAACAAGAAGAAGTGTTAATGAACGAAGTTAGTATCATTCGTAGTTTAGTAAAAATTAACCAAATCATCCTGTTAACATAAACTAGGACCATCCACAAATCATGAAAGTGCTTGAATTCTATAAGGATAAAAACTTTTTCTATATAGTCAGTGAATATTGTGGTGGCGGGGATTTATTCGAAAGGATGAAAAATACCACATTTAGTGAGACTAAGGCAGCTAAAGTTATGTGCCAGATTTTACAAGGCGTTAATTATTTACACATTCATGGTGTCGTTCACAGGTGATCCAATTTACGTAAATATTATATATTAAAACGCCATTATAGGGATCTTAAACCCGAGAATATATTGTATGAATCCTCCAATGATGATTCTAATATAAAAATTGCTGATTTTGGTGTCTCTAGAGCTCTGAAAAAAGGAACAAAGCTTCATAGTACAGTTGGAACCGTAAAAACTTTCCTTATTTTCATAATATTAATCTCATTAGATTTTATACATAGCACCAGAAGTACTCAAAAACAGTTATAATGAAAAATGCGATATTTGGTCTTGCGGTGTTATTCTTTATACACTTCTATTTGGACGTCCACCTTTCTATGGAAGAAGTGAGTCTGAAGTCGAAGAGAAAATTTTAAAGGGAGTATACTCTTTTTCTGGAAAAGAAGGAGCAACAGTGTCTAAAGAAGCAAAAAGCTTCATCCAGAAACTATTGACTTATAGCCCAAATGACAGATACAGCGCTAATCAGGCTCTTAAGGACCCTTGGATAGTGAAAATCTTGTTCCAGAACAGAAAATTAACAAAGAGGAATTTGACTTTAGGAAAGGAAGTAATGAGAAATTTAGCTTCATTCCAAGTAAGTAATTTGCACGGGTTTTTAAGAACTTTTAGGCTGGGAGAAAATTCCAAGATGCCGTGTGGGTTTTCTTGTGTAATTATTTCTTAGCAGAGAGTGATAAGAAGAAGTTATTACAAGTATTTGAAGAACTTGACGAGGATAAAGATGGTCTTCTAACAAAAGAAGAAGTCCAGAAAGGTAGAGAAAACTTTTGGACGATTTTGACTCAACTGAAAATAGGCTTTGAAAAATATCAATTAATTAATGAGCTTGCTGAAGGAGGTGTTGATGAAATTATAGGAAGAATTGATAGAAATAAAAACGGGTCTATTGATTATTCAGGTATTTTTCAAGGAAGATATAGAGAGCTTAATAAAAATTAGAATTTGTGATCGCCACAGTTAACAGGAAAAAATTATTAGCTAAAAGCAACCTTGAGGCCACATTCAAACTCATAGATAAAGTAAAAAATGAATTACAAAATGTATTAAGAATCAAAGGATGAAAGTAAATCAATTACTTTGGATGAGCTTCGAGATTTCTTTGCTGGACAAGGGAATAACGAATGGGATGATCAAGTCTGGGAGGCCCTGCTTAGAGAGGTTGATGAAAATAGCGACGGACAGGTTTATTTAATTTAGTTTCTGAATGTTAATTAGATAATAGATATCGTACTCTGAGTTTAAGAACATGATGTTCAAACTTTTGTAAACCCTCTCTACTTCAGTCTGATTTTTTTTGGTTTTTTATCTGATGCATGGCATAAAGAAGGCTCAACAATGTTCTTACTTATATCTAATAACTTTAGTCTTTATTCTCCTTTTTTTTTTGCTTTATTTGTGGCGTCCTTGCATTTATAATGACTTTATGTCTCTTTGTGTTTTAGTGTTCCAATGGTGAAGAATTTTGTTTATTATTATATTCCGTTTTATTATTCACTTTATTGGAAATGTTTTGGTTTATTAAGGCGCTTCAGCTTATCTTTTTGAATTTATTGCCCCAAGTTTTTTCTTCTGTAATATTAGAATAGATTATTTTGAATTTTATTTTAAAAAAGTTTTTATGTTGATAAAAGAAAATACTGAATTATCACTTCTAAGTCATAAATGAATGCAATATATATAAAACAAATTTTTAAATAATAGCAAAATAAACATATTATTTAATAAAAACTTGAAATTGATCTTTGATTTAGAGACTACAATAATACACAAGACAAAACTTTCCTTAAAAAACTGTTGAAAAAGATACCAACGAATTTCATTGCTTTTTCATAAAACAAACAAAATCTTAAAATCACTTATTTTGATAATTTCATCATCATAGACTTGAACTCTGTTAAAGAAATCTACAAGGTATTAACTTCGATTAAATTCACAATTTACTTTTCCATCAGAGTTCTCATCAACCTCTTTTATCCATTGTTTCCATACATCATCATCAATATTCTTCGAATTACCTGGGTTGAATATTTCTCGAAGTTCATCTGCTGTAATAAATCCATTTCCATCCTATACAAATTTATAAGAAAAAAATCAAACAAAACTTCAAACCTGATCAAAAATTTTAAAGGCAGTTTCAAGTCTTTCTTTTGAAAGAAGTGTTTGCCTGTTTATCGTTGCTACAACAAACTCTAAAGAAAAAGCATTAGGTTTTGAGTTTTTATTATCATTACCACTATAATCAATTGTTCCACTATTATTATTATCTAGTTGTCTTAATATAGCATCAGCATCTTCTTCTGGATTTTCAGATCCTAAAATAGTTTGGAACCCTAAAAATATAATTATAATTGTCAATATAAAAAATCTACCATTGATAATTTCCTCTCGAGTTAATTTTCCATCCTTGTTTACATCTAAAGCTTGGAACGTCTTTAAAAGCTCGCTCTTTTCTTCCTGAGTCGCTAAATAAGTCACTAAGAAAACCCAAGTGGCTTCTTGAAGTTTCACATCAGCCTAAATTATCAGTTAACTTTCAAAGCAAAATTTTGTACTCTAAATGTCCTGAGATTTGTTAGGACTTTTTGGTTCAAGTTTACATCGACCTTTTCAGTACCCAACATTTTTTCGAACCATGCATCATTTAAAGCATTTTCAATGCTGATTCTATTCTCTGGTTTATATTCCAACATTTTCTGTATGAGTTTTTTTGCTTCCAATGTGACGTTTTCGAACTCACTGTGTTTGAAAGTGAATTGTCCTTTGAGGACATTTTGTAATATTTCATTGTCTCCTTTCCCATTGAACGGCGGGAACCCACAAAGCAGGATATACATAATTACTCCACATGACCAAACATCACATTTTTCATCATATTTCTTTCTTAGGACCTCAGGAGCAATATAATAAGGCTTTAAAGCAATTATTCTCTTTATCATAAAGAAAATATCTTACTGTACC
>Ga0182742_1004707_pt1 | contig 12135 bp, 8 predicted proteins | sample eDN5th37CBELigMG_FD_128880 | JGI IMG/M metagenome (GOLD analysis project Ga0182742, IMG submission 128880) | Enriched Miracle-Growth compost microbial communities from Emeryville, California, USA - eDNA 5th pass 37_C BE-Lig MG (version 2)... ... | reverse complement strand
GGCCACCGTCGACCAACGCCCGTCCTGCAGCACCTCGAGCACGGCGTGGGCGGGGAGCGCGAAGTCGGAGTGCAGGGCGAACAAGGTGCCCTGGCCCCGGTCCAGGGTCACCGCGTCGAACGGTGGGAGGGGGATCGGCGAGGGCGGGGCCGGCGTGACCTGACCGTCGACGTAGGCTTCGATGAGGGGGGCGAACGGGTCGTCGGCGTCGCTCGACACGAACCACGTCCGGTCCTGCGCGTCGACGCCCACGACGGTGGGGGGCCAGCCGACGGCGCGCTCGCCGACCACCTCGAACCGGCCGGTCGAGGGGTCGCGGAGGTAGAGGGTCGCGGGGGCCATCTCCTTCCAGGGCCGCACGCCCCAGACCCGTCCGGCATCGTCGACGACGACGTCGTCGACGGCGTCCTCCACCTCCCACCCTGGTTGGAGCCCGGCGAAGACGCGGGCCTCGGCGATCGGCTCCTCGAGCCACGTCACCGCCAGCAGCAGGCCGAGCACGCCCACCCCGGTGACGAAGCCGGGCACGGCGACACGGCGGCGGTCGCCGGCGAGGCACCACCAGAGGCCTCCGGCCAGCAGCAGGGCGACCGGCGGCAGGACGAGCCAGACCAGGCCGGCCAGGCGGTTGGGCTGGTCCGAGGCGTCGAGGGCCGAGCCGGTGAACCACGCGACCATGAGGGCGAGCAGGCCGAGCACCCCGCCGGCGGCCCAGTGGCGGACCGCGACGGCCACGATCACCGCGGCCGCGCTCACCGCCATGCCGAGGAGGCTGTAGCCGAGGGCGCCGTGGCGCGCCGAGGCGTTGTGGAGCACCGAGATGACGTGCTTGTCGACGGACGTGGCCAGCAGGTGCGCGCACGCGGCCATGCCCCACACCCCGCCGGCCACCGCCAGCCGACGCGGCCATCGCAGCGGCATCACCGCGGTTCGAGCCGGAACTCGTCGAACACGCGCCCGCTCGCATCGATCGTCCGGCCCGAGAGCTGGTCTCCTTCGACGTCGATCACGAGGAAGTGCAGCCGCCGGGCGCTCGCCGCGGTGAACGGCGAACGGCCCACGCCGGTCAACTTGGCCCCGCTGCCCGCGACGATGTAGGTGATGCCCTGCTGGGGCGACGTGCGCTCGTAGTGGTGGTCGTGGCCGGTCAGCACCAGGTCCGCGCCGTGCTCCACGAGGACCGGCTCCAGCGCGGCCCGCACCACCATGTCGCCGGGGCGGCGCCGCCCCGACGAGTAGGGCGGGTGGTGGAGCACGACCACCTGCCAGGCGGCGGTCGACGCCTCCAGGCGCTGCTCCAACCAGGCCAACTGGGCCGCGCCGCCGTCACCGCCGAACTGCGGTGGCGTCGAGTCGAGCATGAAGAACTCCACCGGCCCGGCTCGGAAGCTGTAGTAGCGACCCGGCAGGCCGAGTCGCTCGAGCAGCCGGAGCGTGGCGGTGTAGTCGAACTCGTGGTTGCCGAGCACCGGGCGGACCGTCACGCCTGCATCCAGGAGCGGCCGCAACGGCCGCACGTACACCTCCTCGTAGCGGTCCGCCAGGTCGCCGTAGTACACGAGGTCGCCGGTGTGGACGAGCAGGCTGAACGGCTCCTCCTGGTAGGCCTCCGCCATCGCGCGGCCGACCCGCATCGCGTTGCGGCCCCCCGTGCCGTTGTCGCCGACCACCGCGAAGCGCAACCGATCCGGCTCCACGACGGGCGGCGCCTGCGTGAGCGCGAGGTCGGGGGCGCGCCCTGGGAGGAGGTCCTCCGGTCCGGTGGCGAAGCGCCACAGCGCGCGGACGCCGAGCACGACCGCGAGCCCGCACGCCACGACGAGCACGATGCCGACCATCTCCCGACGGCCGAGGCGGATCCTGTCCGACACGCATCACTGTGCACCGTGCGCTCCAGGTTCAGGTTCACCCGGACCGGGTGAGGTTGCCGCCGGTGAGGTGACGGATCGTCGTGGTGGGCGCGCTCCCGCTGGCGCTCGCACGATCGGAGGTGCCCATGGCCCTGCTGGCCGACAGTGCACGTGCCGCGTTCTCCCCGACGCCATCGCGCTCGCGAGCGGTGAGGGCATCGGTGGCCGCATCGCCTCCCGATATGGTCACCGCCCGAGGCCTGATGGTCGGGCAAGACGGCCCGCTCCCGGCCGAGCTGGGCCTGGACCGCCACCGCCTGCGGGCCGCCGGCTTCGAGGGCCGGCCCGGCGAGGTCCTGGTCGTGCCCGCACCCACCGGGCCGGTCGTCGCGGTCGTCGGCCTCGGCGACCTCGCCGACGTCGATGCGGCGGGCCTGCGCGATGCCGCCGGGGCGTTCGCCCGCGCCACGGCCTCGCACAGCCGGTTGACCCTCGACGTGCCCGAGGTCGCCGCCCTGGCGCCCGACCTCGCGGGGCAGGCGCTGATCGAGGGCGTGGTGCTCGCCCGCTACCGGTACGAGCCCCTGAAGCGCACGGCGGAGGCCACTGACCTCGCCGAGGTCGTGCTGGTCGCCGCGCCGGAGCGGCTCGAGCCGCTCGAGCGGGGCGCGCAGCGGGGCCTGGTCCTCGCGGCGGCCACCGAGCTGGCCCGGGACCTGGCCAACACCCCGCACAGCCACCTCAACGCGTCCACCCTGGCCACCATCGCCGAGCAGCTCGCCGGCGAGAAGGGCCTGGACGTCGAGGTCTTCGACGAGGCGGCGCTGGAGGAGCTGGGGTGCGGAGGCCTGCTCGGCGTGAACGCCGGCAGCGTGGAGCCCGCCCGGATGGTGAAGCTCACGTACACGCCACCGGGGCCGGCGGAGGACGGCGCGGCACCGCACCTCACGTTCGTGGGCAAGGGCCTCATGTACGACTCGGGCGGCCTGTCGCTGAAGCCGGGCGACGAGGTCCACGCCCAGATGAAGAACGACATGTCGGGCGCCGCCGCGGTCCTGGCGGCGATGGTGGCCCTCCCCGACCTGGCGTGCCCGACGGCGGCCACGGGCTACCTGATGTGCACCGACAACATGCCGTCGGGCACCGCGATGGCGTTGGGCGACGTCATCACCATCAGGGGCGGGACCACCGTGGAGGTCGTCAACACCGACGCCGAGGGGCGGCTGGTCATGGCCGACGCGCTGGTCCTGGCGACGGAGGAGCCCACCGACGCCATCGTCGACATCGCCACCCTCACCGGCGCCTGCATGCGGGCCCTGGGCACGAGCGTGGCCGGCGTGCTCGGCACCTCCCAGCCGCTGGTCGACCAGGTGGTGGCTGCGGCGGCCGCCAGCGACGAGCCGGTGTGGCAGCTGCCCCTGGAGCGGCGCTACCGCCCCGAGCTCGACTCCGGCGTGGCGGACCTCAAGAACCTGGGTGGCGCGAACGCGGGCGCCATCACGGCTGCGCTGTTCCTGGCCGAGTTCGTCGGCGACACGCCGTGGGCCCACCTCGACATCGCCGGCACGGCGCAGCAGGCCACGGACGCGTCCTGGCGGACCAAGGGGTGCAGCGGCTTCGGCGCGCGCCTCCTGGTGGAGCTGGCGATGGGGTTCACCGCCCCGCCGGTCCGGGCGGAGGCATGACCGACACCGCCAAGCCCGACCCCGGCGCCGGCGCGGGCGCCGAGGGCCGTCCGGAGGACGGTGCGCCCCCGAAGAAGCGCGGCTTCGTCCAGCGGATGCTCGACGGCATCGAGAAGGTGGGGAACCGGGTGCCGCACCCGGCGATCATCTTCCTGCTGCTGTGCGTGCTCGTCATCGTGCTGTCGCACGTGCTGTACCTGTTCGACGTCAGGGTCACCTACGAGGTCGTCGAGCCGCCTGGTGTGGAGGTCGAGGAGGACTACTTCGGCGGCTCCGTCCAGCCGGGCATCGGCGTGCCGCCTCCGGACTACGACCTGGACGACCTCGAGGTGCGCGAGCGGACGACCGAGATCGAGAGCCTGCTGAACGCCGACGGCGTCCGGTTCCTGTTCTCGTCGTTCGTCGCGAACTTCGACGCGTTCAGCGTCGTGGCCGTGGTGTTCGTCGCGATGATCGGCGTCGGCGTGGCCGAGGAGGCCGGCCTGATGGCTGCGCTCATCCGCAAGCTGGTGCAGGTGTCGCCTCCCCAGACCCTGGCGTTCATCATCGTCTTCGTCGGCGGGCTCTCGAGCGTGGCCACCGATGCCGGCTACCTCATCCTCATCCCGCTCGGCGCAGCCGCCTTCCTGAGCGTCGGACGGCATCCGCTTGCCGGCCTCGTGGCCGCCTACGCCGGCGTCAGCGCGGGGTTCGCGGTCAACACGCTGATCACGCCGCTGGACGGCCTGCTGACCGAGGTGACCAACGAGGCGATCCAGCTGGCCGACCCCGACCTCTCCATCGACCTCACCGCCAACCTGTGGTTCAACATCGCCTCGACCTTCTTCGTGGCGCTCGTCATCACCTTCGTCGTCCAGCGGATCACCGAGCCCAGCCTCGGCCGGTACGACGCGGGCGACGTCGAGCACGAGGACGACGTGGTGCCGGAGGGCGAGCCGAGGGGCCTGCGCTTCGCCCTCTACGGCCTGCTGGCCGCACTGGTCGGGATCGTGCTGCTGACCGCACCGCCGGATGCACCGCTGCGCAACCCGGAGACCGGCGACATCTTCAACAACTCGCCGCTGATGGACAGCCTCATCTTCCTCATCTCAGTGCTGTTCCTGGTGGCCGGCATCTGCTTCGGGATCGGCGCCCGGACGATCACCAGCAGCGTCGACGTCATCAACGCCATCGTGAAGACCTTCGCCAGCCTCGCCGGCCTGGTGTTCCTGCTGCTGCTGATCAGCCAGTTCATCGCCTACTTCAACTTCAGCAACATGCCGACCATCGCGGCGGTGAAGATGGCCGACGCCCTGGAGAGCGCCGACATCGGAGCGCTGTGGCTGCTCCTGGGCTTCATCCTGGTGATCGTCGTGCTCGACCTGATCATGCCGGGCTCGCTACCGAAGTGGGCGATCTTCGCCCCCATCTTCGTGCCGCTGTTCCTCCGGCTCGACGTCGCTCCCCAAACCGTGCTGGCGGCCTACCGCCTGGGCGACTCGCCGGCGAACGTGATCACGCCCCTGATGGTGTACCTGCCCTTCATCGTGCTGGTGGCCCAGCGCTACAAGAAGGACGCCGGTCTGGGCACGATCATCTCCCTGATGCTCCCGTACACGATCATCGTGCTGGTCGTCTGGACCGTCTTCTTCGTGGCCTGGTTCCTGCTCGGCATCCCCCTCGGGCCGGGCTACCCGGTGGAGGTCAACTGAGGGTGGTCGGCGGCGTGGCAGGAGGAACAGCCTGGTGAGCGCCCACTACTACGAGATCAGGGTGCGGGGCCGCCTCAGCCAGCACGTGGTCGCCGAGTTCGAGGACCTCGAGCTCGTCGCCACCGTGGAGCCGTCCCAGACGGTGCTGCGCGGGCCCCTCGAGGACCAGGCCGCCCTGCACGGCGTCCTCCGCCGCATCGAGGCCTTCGGGTTGGAGCTCGTCGAGGTGCGGCGGGCTCCGCACCGGTGAGCGGTGCGGTCGGCGCCCGTCGACGCCTCACAGGAGCTCGAGCTGCCTGGCCCGGATGACAGCGTCACGTCGCCGTTCGACGCCGAGCTTGCGGTACAGGCCCTTCAGGTGCGTCTTCACCGTGTTCACCGAGACGTGCATGGCGCGCGCGATCTCCGGGTTCGACATGAGGGTCGGCAGGAACCGCAGGACGACGTGCTCCTGCTCGGTGAGCGACCCGGCGGACGCGCCATCGCCTCCGGGACGGGCGTTGTCGAGCAGGGCCAGCGCGTCCTGCTGGTGGGGCCCGTCGGTGCGGGCGAGCCGCTCGAGCAGGGGCACGACCGTCGGGCCGCCATCGCGCACCGGACCCCACACGCGGTCGGTGCCGGCGCGGTGCAGCGCCGTGCGGAGGTGGACCGACGCCTCGTCGGGCCGTCCTCGGGTCGCGGTCGAGGCGGCGGCGAGGACGGACGCCTCGACGAGCGTGCGGGGATGGCCGTCCGTGCCTGACGTGAGCCACGGCTCGACGGCGTCGAAGGCGGCGCCCGGCGCGTCAGCCGTCAACCGGTCGCGAGCAGCCCGCACCGCGGCCTCGGCTGGGCCGCCGACGAGCACGCGCTTGCCGCCGGCATCCACCGCCTCCAGGGCGCCGAGCGCGACGAGCGCCGCAGCGGCCGCCGGATGCCGGGCCGTGGGGCCGTCGAGGCTCACCGTCCGGCCGCCCATCAGGACGGCGCGGACCGCCTTGTGGATCATCCGCACCGGGTGGGAGCAGCTCGTCGCATCGGCGGCGCGCACGGCGGTGAGCCCCCTGGCGTGGTCGCCGCGCTGCGCGCCCACCAGCGCGGTCGCCAGGAGCGCTGCGGTCGCGGTCGACGTCCGGACCGCGGCGCCGCGGCCCACGACGCCACGTTCGGCCATCACCTCGGCCACGCGCAGCCGGCCTTCCAGCGCGTGCACCAGCGCCAGGAGCCCGATGGCGACGTCCGACGTCCAGTCGCCCGCGGCGGCGTCGAGCAGCACCTCGAGGTCCTGTTGCACGCCCGTCAGATCCCCGTCATCGAGGCGGAGCTCGGCGCCGTAGAGGCGGGCCACGCGCCGGAGCGCGGGATCGGCGCGGTCCGCGTCCCCTGCGAGGCGCTGTGCCGCGGCCCGGGCCTCGGGATCCGCGCCGAAGGCGCGACCGTGCAGCAGCTGCAGCACGAGCGCGGCCGTCGCCGGCTCGGGTGCCGCGCCGTCCGGCGCGGGCGCGAGGTGGATGAACGCGTCCCGGTCGAGCCGGTCGCAGGCGGCGGCCGCAGCCACCCGCGCCATGCGGGGCACGGCGCGCACCGGCGCGGGGGGCACGCCGTCGACGAGGGCCGCGGCATCCGCCCGTCCGGCGCGGACATCGTGCAGCCAGCGCGCTTCCACGATGCTCCCGAGCAGCTCCCAGTCGCCCGCGCGGCGGGCGTGCGCATCGGCCTCGGCCAAGAGGTCGCGCGCCGCGTACCACCGGGCGGCCCGGGCGTGGAGCTCGGCGTGGCGGGCGGGCTCCTCGTGGCGCAGGATGGCGCGCAGCAGGGCCGCGAACAGCGCGTGGTACCGGTAGACGGGCGCGGTGTCGAGCCGCGTCAGGAAGAGGCCACGCCGCTCCAGGCGCGCCAGCTCGGCCCCGGCGTCGTCGCGGTCCGAGAGCAGCTGGGCGAGCTCCGGGGTGAGGCGGTCGACGACGCTGGTCTGCAGGAGGAAGTTCCGCACCTCCGGCGGCTGGCGGGCGAGCACCTCGCCGACGAGGTAGTCGGCGACGGTGAACCCGGCGGCGTCGAGGTCGTGCGCGAAGCCGCGGGGGTCGGCGCCGTCTTCGAGGGCGGAGGCCAGCAGCGCCAGGCCGGCCGCCCAGCCCTCGGTCAGCCGGTGGATCCCGTCGACGTCGCGCGCGCCGAGGCGCAGCCCGTGAGCCGCGAGGAGCTGCGCGGCCTCGTCGCGGCTGAAGGCGAGGTCGCCGCCGCGGACCTCCGCCAGGCGCCCGCTGGCGCGCAGCCGCCCGATCCGGAGCGGCGGGTCCGCCCGCGTGGCGAGGACGATGCGGAGCCGGGGTGGCGCGTGCTCCGCCAGGTGGGCCAGCGCGCCCAGCGCCTCACCGGCGGTCAGCTCGTGGACGTCGTCCAGCACGATGGTGCAGCGCAGGCCTCGGGAGGCCACCGCGCACAGCGCGGCGTCGAGGAGGTCGAGGCCCCGCAGGCCGGACGCGGACAGGTCGCTGCCTGCATCGGCGAGGTCGACGAGCGCGGTCGTCACGACCTTCGCGAACCGCCCCTCCTCGTTGTCGCGTGGCTCGACTGTCATCCACGCGCACGGGTCAACGGCCTCCGCGGCCCACGCGGCGAGCAAGGTCGACTTCCCCGTACCGGGAGGGGCTGACACCAGCGTGAGCGTGCGGTGGTCGCCGGCTGCGAGCCGCACCTCCAGGCGGGGACGGCGGACCAGCCGCTCGGCCGGCCGCGGCGCGAGGCGGTTCGGCGTGGGCACAGGCGTCACAAGTCCCATCGCGCCCCCCAGCGGCCGACGGTGGACGTGGTGTCACGTCGACCTCACCCTAGTGAGGGAGGCCGGGGGTGTGCTCCCTGCCGAGACACCCGCCCGAACCCATCCGCAACCGCGTTGCGCAGAAGCCACATGGAATCTGCGGACGCTTCGCCGAGGAAACGACGCGCAGAAGCCACATGGAATCTGCGCAACTGGGCGCGTGATGTGGATGGCGATGGGTGGGTGGGAGGCGCCTCTGGGCAGGTGCGCCGACGACGACGGCGCGTCGCTACGCCTTGATGTAGATCCCCTCGAGGTTGGGCATGCGGATGCCGATCTCGTCGATGAGCCAGGTGACGCCGCCAACGCGGTCGCCGTTGTGGGCGAGCGCTTCGCTGTGGAAGACGATCGGCAGGATCGGCAGCTCCTGCGCCACCAGGGTGCTGAGCCGCTGCCATGCCTCGGTCGCCTCGGCACTGCCGGGCGCTGCGGCCACGACCTCCGCGACGACGTCCTGGATCTCTGGGTTGGAGTAGTCGCAGACGTTGGCGAAGGCCCCCGGCAGGAGACGGACCGTGTAGCCGTCGATGCCGGCCCGTGACTGCGCCACGGGGTACATCGGGGCCTTGGTCTCGAGGTAGAAGTCGAGGATCGAGCTGGGGCTCGTGATGAGCTCCACCTCGACGCCGACCTCCGACCACTGTGCCTGCAGGATCTCCCCGGCGACGGAGGAGGTCCCCTCCGAGACGATCATGGACGTCGAGAAGCCATCCGGGTACCCGGCCTCCGCCAGCAGCTCGCGCGCTCGCTCGGGGTTGTGCGCGTACACGCCTTCGAGCTCCGCGTTGTAGGCAGGGTCCTTGGAGCGCTTGAGGCCCCAGGCCGGCTCCGCTTCGTCGCCGTAGAGGCGGGCCGCGAGCCGCTCGCGGTCGATAGCGAAGGCGAGCGCCTGGCGGACCCGCACGTCGCTGAGGGGCGGGTCCTTCTTGCAGATGTCGACCTGGAAGATGCCGTCCTGGGGCCGCATCTCGACGACGAAGGGATCGCCGAGCTCCTCGGCTGTGCTGTGGGAGAGCGACAGACCCGGCAGGTCGATGGCGCCACTCCGGAGCGCAGTCACCACGGGCGGCCCTGGGGAGACGTGGATGTACTCGAGCCCGGCGAGGAGGACCTCGTCTGCGTTCCAGTAATCCGGGTTCTTCTCGAGGACCATCTTCACGTCGGGCTGCAGGGATTCCAGGACGAAGGGATCGGCTCCGACAGGCTTGGCGTTCATGTCCTGACCGGCCCGGATCGCCGACGGGGAGAGCAGGGCTGTCTCCGGTCCGGCGAAGAGGTCGTAGAACGCCCCCGCAGTGGGCGTGCCGAGGTGGACCGTGGCGGCGAGGGGTCCCGTGACCTCGACCTCCGTCAGTGCGCCGATCACCTCGGCGCGCAGACCGCGCGTGTTCCCCGCCGCGGCCATGCGCTCGAGGTTGAACTTCAAGGCCTCCGCGTCCACCGGGGTGCCGTCGCTGAAGGTCATCCCCTCCCGCAGCTTCACCTCTATGGTCCTCGAGTCGACCACCTCGACCGACGTGGCCATGCTGGGCTCGTACGAACCGTCCTCGGTCTTCACGAGGAGGTTCCCGTAGATCGCGTACAGGATGCGATGGATGCCCGCTGGGGCCATGGTGGGGTCGAGGAACAGCGTCGCCGACGACAGTGCCTGCCCGACCCGCAGGACGCCGTCAGGGTCCACCGCGCCGTCCGCTGCGGTCGTCGCTGCCTGCTCGGTCGGCGTGGCGGCGGCCGCCGTACCTGCTGCGGCGCTCGTACCATCGTCGTCATCGCCGCACGCAGCCGCGGTCAGCGCGATCAGGATGAGCCCCGCGAGCACCTTCCTCGGTGTGCTTCCGGCACGCACGGCATCCCCTTTCGTGGTGCGAGCGTCTCCCTTGTCAGGCGATGCCGTAGAGCGCCATGGCACTTTCGGACGCGATGGCACGCTGCGCGTCGGGGGGCAAGGGGGCGAGAGCCTCGGCGAGCTCCTCGGTCACCCCGGGGAACTTGGCATCGGGGTGCGGGTAGTCCGACGCCCAGATGATGCGGTCGGGACCGCACAGCGGGGACTGGGCCGTGACGGCGAGGAGGGTCTCGTCGGGGTCGAAGCTGATCCAGCACTGCCGGCGGAAGTACTCCGAGGGGAGCATCTTCAGCCATGGCACGTCCCATGGGAACTTGTGGGTGTGGTGGTCGAGGCGCTCGAGCCACGGGACGAGCCAGCCACCGTTGGCCTCGAGGAAGATGAACTTGGCGCCAGGGAACCGCTCGCACACGCCGCCCGCGGTGAGGAAGCACAGGGCGCTCATCACGTCGACCGGGTTGGAGATGGCCTGCGTGAAGTAGATGTTGTTCATGGCCGGAACGCCGGTGTCGTCGCTCGTGCCGCGCGTGAGCTCCCCCGGTGCCGTCCGCAGGTTGGCGAGGCGCAAGCCCTGGCACGCCCCTGGGAGGTCAGGTGCGAGGAAGGGGTGGAGCGCGATGGGCAGCCCCGTCTCCTGAGCGGCCTCCCAGATGGGGTCGTAGACAGGGTCGTTGAACGGATACCAGCTGACCGAGGGGTTCGGTCGCATGAACGCCGACACGATCCCGGGCAGGCTCGCGGCTCGGCGCAGTTCGGCCGCGACCGCGGCCACCCCTTCCTCGTCGTGCATCGGCGGGAGCGCGGCCGAGGCGAACAGGCGGCCCTCCCCTTCTTGCACGTGATCAGAGGCCCAGTTGTTGTAGGCCTGGCATTGCGCGATCCCGAAGCGCAGGTCGGGGTTGCTCTGGATGCCGAGCAGCATGGTGGGGTACAGCACCGACAGGTCGATGCCGTCCTCGTCCATGTCGTGGAGTCGCGCTTTGGCGTTCCAGGCAGCTGGGCGAACCTCGGTGTAGCGCAGCTCACCGCGATGCGCTCGACCTCGGACGTCGTCGCTCATCCCGGCCGTCCCGGCACTGGCGAGGGTGTTGGCGAGGGTCCGGTGCCCGTCGAACACCAGCCATTCGTTGCCGTCGCTGTCGGTCTCGATGTGCCAGATCCGGTCGCGGTACTCCGCCGGCGCGTAGTCGACCATCGCGGTGGGGTGCTCGAGGATGTGGCCGTCGGAGTCGATGAAGCGAAGGTCGGTCGGCGTCGTCATATGCGGCTGCACTCCTCTTGCTGGCAGCGGGTGTCCCTGAGGTGTGGCTCCGACGCACCGCCGACAAGGCACAGGCGACGACGGCCGAACCGCCGTGGCCAACCGGTCGATCGACCGGCCATGCGAACCCCCACACGCATCACGGCACCGCTCGGTCTCAACCAAACAGTCGTTTAGTTGGCGACTATCGCACGGCCCCTGGGCACGGTCAAGCGACTGCCACCGGTGCGCGGGTGCCGCCGCGATCGCTCAGTAGCATCCCCCAGTCGGCGGTCGACAAGGGCGTTCGGATGGCACAGCTCACACCGGAAGAGATCTGCGAGGCTGCCGTCGCGTTGCTCGACATCGGGCCGGAGGCGCTGTCGATGCGGTCGCTGGCCGATCGCCTCGGCGTGACGGCGGCGGCCCTCTACTACTGGTTCCCCTCCAAGGCGGACCTGCTCGACGCCGTGGCCGTGCATCTCTCGCACCAGATCGCGGCGAGCCAGGAGGCGGGCGCGACGTGGCAGGAGGAGATGAAGGCCTTCGCCCTGGGCCTCGTCGATGTCGCCGCTGACCATCCGGGCGCCTTCGCATGGATGATGCGCCACTACGCGACCCATCCTGTGCTGGCGCCGGTCGACGAGGCGCTGCTGGACATCCTCCTCGGGGCCGGCTTCAGTCCCACCGATGCACTGCTGGCGAAGGGCGCGGTCGTGCGCTTCGTGATCGGACACCTCGGCCTGGCGGGGCAGGCCGCCTCCGTCGATCCTTCCGGGTTGAGCGCTCAGGAGCACCCGCGCTTGTACGAGGTCGCGGTGCCGAGACGCCGCGTGCGCGAGACCGAGCTCCTCGAGCACGGCCTGGAGTGCCTGCTGCAGGGGATCGCCCTGGCGTCGTCGCCAACGGTCCGGAACGGCACCCGCCGACGGGGAGGCGGCGCCCGGCGGGCCCGGCACAACCCGTCGTAGGGCGTCAGGTCCTTCCGCTGCGCGGCACCTCACGGAACGGCACGTCCCGATC
>Ga0182742_1004706_pt1 | contig 12139 bp, 8 predicted proteins | sample eDN5th37CBELigMG_FD_128880 | JGI IMG/M metagenome (GOLD analysis project Ga0182742, IMG submission 128880) | Enriched Miracle-Growth compost microbial communities from Emeryville, California, USA - eDNA 5th pass 37_C BE-Lig MG (version 2)... ... | reverse complement strand
CTGGCGGCGATGCCGAACCCCTCGCCCGACCCCGAGGGGCTGGACGAGGCGATCCTTCACAGCGACCGCCTCGCCCTGGTGGACCGGGGGGTGGTCGTCGGCGTTTACGACAGCAACGACGCCGCGGCCCTGGAGGCGCTGGTGAAGCAGGCCAATCTCCGGGCCTTGCCGAAGTGGCTGAGGCTCCTCCCCGCGCTCAACGCGAGCCTCAACGGCCTCTGCGCCGTCCTGCTCCTGATCGGCTGGAATTTCGCCCGCCGCGCCCGGCGTTCTCCGATCGAGCCGTCGGCCTGGCCGCCGGCCCGAGGCGCCGCGTCGCGCTTCATCCGCCTCTTGCGCCTTCCCGCCACCCGCGGGCACGTCATCGCCATGAGCCTGGCCGTCGTGGCGTCGGCCTGCTTTCTCACCTCGTATCTGATCTACCATTACCACGTTGGCAGCGTCGGCTTTCGCGGCCTGGGCGTGATCCGCTGGGTTTACCTGACGATCCTGCTCTCGCACTCGCTGCTGGCCGCCCTCGGCGTCGCCCCCCTGGTCGCTCTGGCCCTCTTCCGCGCCTTCCGCGGCGATTTCATCCGCCACGCCCGAGTCGCCAGACTGCTCCTCCCCATCTGGCTCTACGTCTCGGTCACCGGCGTCGTCATCTACCTGATGCTCCACCACCTGCCGGCCTTCCTGCTCAACGCGCCGGTCGTCGCGTCCGCCTGATCCCTCATTCGCCCTTCCGATTGCGCCCCGGGGCCGGGAACCCCTCACCGTTCCCGCCCCGGTCCTCGACTCTCGATGGCCCCGGGTGTGTCCACAACGTGACCGGCTCGTGGCCTTTCAACACCGCGCAACCGCCCCATTCCCTCCGGATTTCCCTAATCGTCAGCCATCCGAAACAACACTTCGACCGGCTCCGGCAAATTCTCCCGGGGCGCGCGAAGTGGCTTCGTCGGGGGGCGCTGGCTGGCGCGCGCGCCGAGCGTCAACCCGCCCTCAACCAACACCGGGGAAGCGTTTAAATTGGGGCCCCCCTAACGCGCCCCAACGGAACGAAGGTCTCCGTCCGGGACCGACCCCGCCTGAATTGGCTCGCAAAAAAGTCGCTCACGACTGGACGCGAACCAAACAATCCACGGGACGCAAGTTGACGAAACTCGACGGCCCGAGGTGACCGATTCGCCCTAGATCGCCCATGTTTCGACGCCGCGGGACTCCAAACATCGCGCCGATGATGTTTCACGACATAAACACGCGCCTGGCGCATGTTGATAATGAACATCAGGACCGCGCTTGATCACGCGCGACCCCTATTTTTTATAAAGCAACTTAAGTATGAAGTGATTGCTTTTCGACATCGACGACTGGTTACATATTGACTCGCATGGATTGACAACCGGAACATGGCCAACCGAAAGAGAGGCAATGGGCCTCGCCGGCGGCGCCGGACACTGCTTCAGCGGCTTTGGAGGATCTCCGCGACAGGGCCGACGTGGGCGGCGTTTGGCGAACCGACCAAACCGGCCGCGACTCGGCGGCCGATCCGGCGAATCGGCCTCGAGCGGCGTCCGGGTGGGCGTCACGTCCCACTGGGGGAATTGCCCCCTCTTCGACCCGATTTCGGGAGAACCGCGTCATGACATCGCGCCTACTTCGTCGAGGAGCCCTCCTCGCGGCGGCTCTGGCCTTCCTGGCCGCCCCGTCGGTCACTCACGCCGACCCATACACCATCACCGGGAGCACGGCGGGGGTCTTCAGCACTCCCCACGGAACCCTTGGGTACAGCCCGTCGTATAACTCCGACCACAGTAAAATTGAATGGGGGAACGTCCTCACCGGCGGCAGCTCGCTGCAGTACACCAGCAGCCCCAACTTCACGGCCAACGCGGGCGAAGCGTTCGTTCTGGGGCAGTTGACCCTCGAAAACTGGCACTGGCTCAACGCCTCGCAGCTCAGTTCCGTCGCCCTTCAGATCACCCTCAATCTGATCACGCCGCCGGTCACCGGCGAAGGACTCGGCACCGGATCTCTCACGCTGGCCTCGCAGCAAATCTTCTTCGGCTTGACCAACGAGTCCGTCACCCTGCCGCCGGCAAGCAGCTTCAACAGTGTGTCGTTCGCGTCTGGAGGCGTGGAATACACGCTTGACGTCTTGGGTTTCGGCAAAATGAAGAATGGAAGCTTCGATCCCATCAGTTCGATCAACGACACCAACCTGGCCGGTTCGGGCTCGGTGAACCTTTACGGCAAATTTACCGCGGTCGCCGCGGTCCCCGAGCCGTCCTCCATCGCCGTGGTCGCGGTTGCGGGTCTGTTCGGCCTGGGCCACGTCATCCGGCGCCGCCGTCGGGACGCGGCCAACGCCTGATCGCGGTTTGACGAGCATGGAGCGAGTCGAACGATCGACGCCGACGTCCCGGAGCGCCTGGTTCGCTCCGGGACGTTCGCATTGCCGGCGGCGCGGCGAGGACGAGCCCCCTCCAACACGGGTGGCGGGCGGGTTTCCGAACCTCGACCCGGTAGTTACAATGCGAGGAAACCCATGCATCAAAGTTGCCCTGACCTCATGGCAACGCAAGAGCGTGGATTCGAGAAAACATGAGACCATCCCGTCCGCTTTGACGCTTGCTTCAGTAAGGAGTATTGGGACCAGGCGGGCCATGCCGGCTCGCCGCGCCCGGCGGACGGAGCATCCGCGCGAGGCTCGGCGGCGAGCGGAGACGCCCGGGCGTCTGATCTCCGATACGGCTGGCCATCGCCAAGCGCGCTTCGGGGGGAGAGGGATTGAGAAGGCGTTTCGGCGCAACTTGTTTGTAAGGCTCGCCCCCCGTTGATCCGAGTCCGACACCCTGATTCAGAGGCGACGGATCGCCGAGTTTCGCCCGCTTGGGCATTGCGCCAAAGATTAGACACCCATGCGTCGCACATTGCTCGGGAACAAACACCGTGCGCCCGCCGCGCGTCGACGGGCGCGGACGCCGCGGCTTGAGGCGATCGAGCGGCGGGTCGTGTTGTCGACGTTCACCGTCTGGAACACGGCCGACGACGGCGAAGGCTCGCTTCGCTGGGCGATCGTCCAGGCCAACCACGATGATGGTCCGACCCGGATCGAGTTCGACATCGCGGGCGACGGCGCGCGAACCATCCGGTTGAGCGTCGCGCTCGAACCGCTGATTCGTCCCGTGGTGATCGACGCCCGAACGCAACCTGGGTACGTCGGCCAGCCATTAATCCGGCTCGACGGCTCGGGGTTGGCGCCCGGTGAAAACGGCCTGGTGATCGCGGGAGGAGACAGTCTGATCGCCGGACTGGTCATCACGGGATTCCCCGGCGCCGGGATCGTGCTGACGGGGGGTGGGGGGAATCTGGTCGAGTCCTCTTACATCGGCGTTGATCCGTCGGGAGTCCGGGCCGCGGCCAACGGCGACGGCGTGCTGATCGTCGGTTCGTCCCTCAACACGATTGGCGGAAGCGGGGACGCGGGGAACCTGATCTCGGGCAACGCGGGCTCGGGCGTCAAGATCTCCACCATCACCGGCGAGGCCGTCGGCAACCGGATCATGGGCAACCGGATCGGGACGGATCCGACGGGGGCGGCGGCCATCGGTAACCAGTCGGGCGGCGTCGTGATCGCGGGGGGGCGCGTCGGGCTCATCGCCGGCAACCTGATCTCGGGCAACCGGGGCGCGGGGCTCTCGCTGGTCGAGGCGGCCACCGAAAACGTGGTCGTTGGCAACGTCATCGGCCTGTCGGCCGACGGCCGGCGGCGACTCGGCAACCTGGGCGACGGCGTTCTCGTCGACTCGGCGCCCGCGAACCGGATCGGCGGCCTGTCGACCGAAGAGGCCAACCAGATCTCGGGCAACCACGGGAGCGGCGTCCGAACGCGCGGCGACTCGGCCGGACTCGTCCTTCAAGGGAACCAGATCGGGACCGACGCCGCGGGCGCGCTGGCCCTGGGCAACCTGGGAGACGGCGTCACGCTGGCGACGAGCCACAACCTGATCGGCGGCGAGTCGGCGGGCGCGGGGAACTTGATCGCCCATAACGGCGTCGGCTCGGTCGGCTCGGGGGTTCGGCTGATCGGCTGGGTGGACGGCAACACGATCCTCTCGAACGCGATTTACGACAACGCCGGCCTGGGAATCAATCTCGGCAACGGACCGACCCCGAACCATCCCCCGGGCGACGGACCCGGCCCCAACAACTGGCAAAATCACCCGATCCTCTCGTCGTCCCTGTACGACGGCGTCTCCGCGCGGGCGTCGGGCTCGCTCTCCGGCGCCCCCTCGCAAACGTATCTCGTCCAGCTTTTCTGGAGCGATCGGGCCGACCCATCGGGCTTCGGCGAAGCCGAGCGCCATCTCGGGTCGCTGCGAGTCGTGACCGACGCGAACGGCCAGGCGTCCTTCACGATGACCGCGCCGCTGACGGCCACCGGCGGATACCTGTCGGCCACGGCGACCGACTCTGGGGGGAACACATCGGAGTTCGCCCGATCCCTCCTCGCCCTCCCCTTCACCGACCTGAGCGTCTCGATGACCGCGTCGCCCTCGCCGGCCGGGCCGGGCGGGCCGATCACCTTCACCGTCACCGCCACCAACCGCGGAAACCTCAACGCGAGCCACGTCGTCCTGAACACCGGGTTCCCCTCGACCGCGACCTTGATCTCCGCCACCACGACGCGCGGCGAAACAACGATCGGCGAAGGGGCGACCGCCTCCGTCCAGGTTGGTCCGCTCGGTCCCGGCGAGTCGGCGATTCTCACCCTGATTGTTCAGCCTCCAGCCGGCTTCACCGGCGACTTCGCGGGAAACGTCTGGGCGACGATGGACGAGGCCGACGCCCGGCCCGAAGACAACGCGGCCCGCGCCTCGGTTCAAATCGCGCCTCCCCCGAACGACCCGGAGCCGGTGACGCTCTCGCTGGCGCTCGATCCGCCGAGCGTGGTTTACGAGTTGTCGACGTTTCGGTACGCGCTGGTGGTGACCAACCCGTCGTCCCGAGTCGCGTCCGACGTGGCGTTGACGGCTCCCCTGCCCCCCGGCCTCGCGTTCGTCTCGGCGTCGACGAGCTGGGGGGGGGCCGCCGCCCTGGATTCGGGGCGCGTCGTCGCGACGTTGGACAGCCTGCCCGCCGGCGAGACGGGGACGCTGACCATCGTGGTTCGCCCAACCGCGAGCGCGGGCGCCGACATCCCCCTCTCGGGCGGCCTCGCCTGCCCCGATTTCAACCCGACCGGGGGGAGCGACTCGGCGACGTTCACCGCGCGGGTGCTTCCCGCGGTTGATTTGATGGTCCGCGTCGCGCCTCAACAAGACTCGATCCGGTTGGGCGACGGCGCCTATTGGATCGTCAACGTCTGGAACTCGGGCCCCTCGCCGGCCTCGGGCGTCGTTCTTCGGCTGCCGACCGCCGGCGCGGGAGAAGTGCTCGGGGCGGTCGGCTCGCAAGGAACCATCCAGACGACCACCGACGGAGTGACGGCCTATTTCGGGACGATCGCGCCGGGGTCTTACGCGACCATCATGGCGCTCCTTCGTCCAGGCGCTCCGGGCGTGGTCTCGCTCGTCGCGAGCGTCGCCGCCGATCCGCACGATCTGAACCCGGCCGACAACGCCTCCGGCGCGGTCCTCGCGGTCCTCGACTGGCCCGGCGTGATCCAGTTCGGGGAGTCGGCATTGGCCGTTCCCGAGACCATCGGCGTCGCGACCATCCCGGTCGAGCGGTCGGGGGGATCGCTGGGAACCGTGGCGATCCACTACCAAACGGCGGGAGGCTCGGCCGTCGCGGGCCTCGACTACCAGCCCGTCTCCGGAGTCCTGATGTTCGGCCCGGGCGAAACGCTCAAATACGTCTCGGTCCCCATCCCGATCAACCCGCATGGGCGGGGAGACGTGGCCGTCGGGCTGGTCCTCGACGCCCCGACCGGCGGCGCCTGGCTTGGCGGTCGAAACGTCTTCCAACTCACGATTCGGGACCAGAATCCCGACTACGTTCCGCCGGAGGTCTCCGCCGTTCAGCTGCTGGGCGGGCCGAACTCGATCACGGGCGTGTCGATCACGTTCAGCGAACAACTCGATCCCGGATCGGCCCTGAACGGCGCGGCCCACCGCCTCGTCGACCTGGGACCGAGCGGCATCCCGGGCAACGCCGACAACCGGCCCCTCGCGCTAAATCCGCCGAGCTACGATCCGGCGACCCGGACCCTCACGCTGACGCCTCTTCAACCGCTGGCCGCGGGTCGGAACTACGCGATCGTCCTGGTCGGCGCGGGGCCCCACGCCCTGACCGACCTCGCGGGCAACCCGCTCGCGGGCAACTCCGACGGAATCGCCGGGGCGGATTACATCAGCCTCTTCGCGCGCGGCCCCGCGCTCGGCTACACCGATTCGAAGGGCAACCTCGTCTCGTTCCGAGCGACCGGCGGCGGCTTCCTCGACCTGACGAGGAGCGTCACGGGCGACGGGCGCGTGCTGACGCTCCAGGGAGGAATCCCGGGACGGACCACGCTCTCCGGAACCGTGCTCAGACAACGGGGGCGCGGCGACGGCGTGACGACGCTCGACGCCATCGAGGGGCTCGGCCAGTTCGGCCAGATCCGCGTCGCCCTCCAAAGTCCCCCTTTCCGCGTCAAACAGATTCCATTCAACCTAACGGTTGGGAGGCCGCTTCCCAGTCCCACCCCGATCCATCCCGCCCGCGCCCCGGGGCCGATCCGGCCGAACTCCAGGTTCATCCCCCCGGCCGTCCGACCGCTTCCCGTCCGGCAAGCGATCGCCGCGCCGCGGCTGCTCGGGCTCGGGATGCGCGCGCGGCGGGCGTGAGGGCTTGGGCGGGCGTGAGGTCTCCCGCCCGGATCAGAGGCCGTTGGGGGCTACGCCTTCCGCAGTCGTCCGGCCGGGGTGTTCGCCGCGAGGTCGTCGATCATGTCGCGCGTGGCCTGTTCGACCGCCCTCCGCCAGTCGTCGGCGAACCGCTCGCGATAGGCGGGCTTCTTGTAGGCGAAGATGATGCCTCGGGAATTGTTGACCAGGGCTCCCTGGCCGTTCTCGTCGAAGCCCGCGGCGATGTCCGCCGCCGACCCGCCCTGCGCGCCGTAGCCGGGCACGAGGAACAACACGCCGGGCAACTCGGCCCGAAGCTCGGCGAGTTCCTGGGGATAGGTCGCCCCAACCACGGCGCCGACCAGGTTGTACCCCTCCGAGCCGTATCGCCCCTCGCCCCAATCGCGGAGGCGGCGGGCGACGTGCCGATAGACGGGCAGACCGTCGCACCGAAGGTCCTGAAATTCCCGGGCCGAGGCGTTGCTCGTCCGAACCAGAACGAAAACCCCCTTCCGCTCCCGCGCGGCGATCTTGACGAACGGCGCGACGCCGTCGGTCCCCAGGTAAGGGTTGATCGTCAAGGCGTCGGCGCTCCAGGACGGTTCGAAGGCCCCCCCGACCGGCACCCGGCCGATATAGGCCCGCGCGTACGCCTCGGCGGTTGAGCCGATGTCGTTGCGCTTGCCGTCCATAATGACGACCAGACCCTTGCGGGCCGCATGCTGAAGCGTCGCGCCCAGCGCGGCGACTCCCTCCGGTCCATACGCCTCGTAAAAAGCCGACTGGAATTTCACCAGGGGGACCAGCGGGGCGACGACGTCGATGATCTCGCGGCCGAACTCCTCAAGCGCCTTGGCGACGCCCGACCGATCGTCGGCGAACCGATCCAGGAACCCCGGCGGCAGCTCCTCCGGGCGCGGATCCACGCCCACGACGACCGGATTACCCTTTTGCCGCACGGCGGTTACGACTCGATCCGCGAATTCCACGGTCCCACCCTCCCAGACTTCGATTGACAGATCTCTCCGATAGCTTACAATAACCCTCGTCGTCGCGGAAATCGACCGCCGAATTCCATCGGTTGGCCCCTTTCCCGTCCGACAATCGGGGCGTAGCGCAGCATGGCTAGCGCGCTAGCTTGGGGTGCTAGAGGTCACCGGTTCAAATCCGGTCGCCCCGATCTTAAGGGCTGGTTGACACGAGTTGTCAGCCGGCCCTTTTTTTATTGATTCGCGGCGGTCGTTGTCATTTCCCCGGCGATCCGCCGGATTCTCGACCCGTTTAAAATTTGTTTCCCCCGGCTTCCCGAACGGTTACAAGGGTTGGCGAGCCGCCGAGCGGGGGGGTACAATGCGACCTTGACGAGATTGGGGACCGCCCCCGGCTTCGCGGCGGCCCCCGGCAACCCCCGTTGAAGCTCACGAAAAGGATCGCACATGGATCGCTTCCTTCGCTTCTGGGCGCCCGCCGCGGCCCTCGGTCTGATCATCGGTTGCGCTGGCGAGGAGGGCGCCGAAACCCCGGCGCCGACCACCACGGCCCCCGCCCCGACCCCCGACGAGGCCCCCGCTCCGCCGCCGGTCGTCGAGGCCCCCAAGACCAACGAGGCGCCCCCGCTGACCCCGGCCGAGTCGCACGAGGCCGAAGAGGCCAACCACCCCGAAGGCTCCGAGGCCAAGCCCGCCGAAGAACCCAAGGCGGAAGAACCGAAGGCCGAAGAACCCCTGACGCCCCCGCAGGCCGAGGAGCCCAAGGCCGAGGAGCCCAAGACCGACGCCGCCCCCAGTCTCGACGGCCCCAACGCCAGCGCCGCCGAGTTGAGCGAGGATGAGATCGCCGAGATCAAGAAGCTTCCCGCCGAAGATCAGGCTCTGGCCCTCGCGCAGGCCGTCTGCCCCGTCAGCGGCGAGAACCTCGGCAGCATGGACACCCCGGTCAAGGCGAACATCGAAGGTCGCGACTTCTTCATCTGCTGCAATGGCTGCATGAAGAAGGTCAAGAGCGACCCCAAGGGCGTTCTGGCCACGCTCGGCGCCAAGTAAGCAAAAGCGCCGCGAAGTCGCGTCGCGCTTCAAGGGCTGGGCGCTTCTGGGTTGGCTCCGGGACGAGCAAGTCCATCTCGAAACGCCAATCCACGAGCGTCGTTCCCTTGGCTCGTCAGGACATGGGAGCGCGGACCGGTCGGCTCCCGGCGGGGGCGGGCGAAACGGTCCGCGCCCGCGTTTCCTCCCCCGTCTCCAAGACCGACCCCATCAAGCGGGTCGGGCGCGAGGCGTCACGCTCTCTCCTCCGCCTGGATTTGGAGAATGGCGCGGGCCAGGCCCATATCGGCCTGGGTGGTGATCTTGATGTTCATCGCGTTGCTCGGGACGATGGCGCAGGGGTGGCCCAGGGCTTCGACGAGCTGAGTGTCGTCGGTCGCCGCCGCGCCGGTGTTTTGGTTCTCGTGAGCCTCGATCAGCCACTCGCGGCGGAAAACCTGAGGGGTTTGGGCGAGGTGGAGGTTGTCGCGGGGGATGGTCTCGCGCGACAGCCGATCGGCCGAGGCTCGTTTGACGGTCTCGACCACGGGGGCCGCCAGCAGGGCCGCTCCGTGCTCAAGGGCCGCCGCGAAGACGGCCGCCACCTGGGCCGGGGTCAGGCAGGGCCGCGCCGCGTCATGCACCGCGACGAAGTCGCATTCGGGTTTGACCCGCCGAAGCGCCGCGGCCACCGTGTCGGAGCGCTCCGCGCCGCCGATCAGCACGTCGACGCCCAGCCGGGCGACATCGTCTCGGTGGCGGCGTTCGAACATCTCCCGATCCTCCTCGGCGATTGCGATCAGGATTTGCCCGACGTCCTTGTTGTTGGCGAACGGCTCGACCGCCCGGAGCCAGACCGCCTTGCCCTCCAGGTCGGCGTAAATCTTCTTTTGTCCCGGATCGCCGAACCGGCTCGACCGTCCCGCCGCCGGCAGGATCACCGCGAAACGTCCCATTCGCTGATACCCTTCCTTCTTCTCGAATTCGATGCGCCGCCCGGCGTCGATTGTGCGGAGCCCCGCGCCGGGAGTCAACGCCGCCGGTCCCCTTGGCGTTCGGGCGCCTTGAGGGGAGAATGGTTTTTTGGTTCCCGCGAACGACTTGCCCCGAGGAGCCCCACGACGCGATGGAATGTTTGGGACCGCAATGCGCGGAGATGATGCTGGAGTGGCTGAAGACCCGAAGCGAAGGCGCTGGCGGGAGGCCGCCGGAGAGCGCCCGCCAGGCCTTGCTCTGGAAGGCCGCGCCGTATCAGGAGGAGGCCCCGGCGCTGACCTCGGCCGCCGAGCTCGCCGGCGCGATTGAGCACCTGCATTACGCCGTCTTTCGGCGTTATCAGAACCAGCTTACCCGGGCCGAACGCGGGCGCCTGGACAACTCGATCCGCAACGCCCTGTTCAAGATCGATCGCTATCTGGCCCGGCTCGATCCCGCCGAGCGGGTCTTGCACGAGAGCGAGGTCAACGGCCTCCGCGAGCAGGTTCGCGAAGGCGCCGAGCGGGTCGAGCGGCTGCGACTTCAGGCTCGACGGGCCGAGTTGAAACTCGCCCAACTGGCCTCGCTGACGCCCGAGACGTTCGAGGAGTTCGTCGGCGAATTGTTCGAGGCGCTCGGTTACGAGGTGGTTCCCGTCGGCGGCACGGGCGATCAAGGGGCCGATTTGAAGCTCCGCCGCGCCGGGCTGGTGGCGATCGTTCAGTGCAAGTACCACAAGCGGGGGGTGGTCGGCTCGCCCGAGCTGCAAAAGTTCCTCGGCTCGATCCACCACGCCCACGCCCATAAGGGTTTTTTCGCCACGACCAGCACGTTTTCCCTGGCCGCCGAGAAGTTCGCCGTCGACCATCCCATTGAGCTGATCGACGGTCCCCGCCTCGTTGAGCTGGTCGAGACGGCCCTCGGTCCCGGCGCCCGGCGCGCCCCCGAGGCCTCGTGGTTCTGATCCTCGGCGGCAACCTCGTCACGGCGGATCGGGATTTCTGTATGATTTTTATGGATTTCACGGCCTCGAGCGCCGTACGATTCGAATTCGGAGACAGGCTGGAACGCCAATCCCCGCGGGAGTTGACCGACCGAGGTTCACGGCCGGCGTCGGCCGCCTCGCATGCTCAAGAATTGGTCCGGCGAGTCGAATCAATCTCCAACGCGCCGCGGCCGATTCGCGTACTCTTTCTTGTGGCGCGAGACGCCCCGTTTGATCGCTCGATTTTTCACCGGACGCGGAGAGGGCGCGGAGCGCCCGTTCCGTCGGGTTTGAGAGCAGATGCGCGAATTTGCAACGACTGGGGGAAGGTTTGCGGGTCGGCCCCCTTGCGCCAGGGAAGGCTCGAACACCGCGAATCACCCTTGGCCACGGAGGGTTCACCCATGATTCCCCACGCGCGGAAATCCGGTTTGCGGGCCCTGGACTTGCCGCCGGAGTTCGAGGACCTCACCGGCCTGATCGCCGGCGACATGAAGGTCATCGCCTCGATCCTGACCCAGCGCGCCTCCGAACGCCTGCTGCTGTCCAAAAAGCAGGCGCGGGAGCTTCAGCGGGCGCTCTGGAACCGGCTGGCCGAGGGCATCCACGACGAGATTGGGCCCCTCTCGGCCGATCGCCGCTAGGCCAACCGGGGCGCGATCGCCACCGAGACCTCCTCAAGCCAACGAGAGCGCCGATGGCTCGGATCATCCTGGGCGCGACCGGCTCGGTCGCCGCCGTTCGCGTCCCCACGCTCTGCTCGGCGTTTTTGGATCAGGGCCACGAAGTCCGCGTCGCGGCCACCGAACCGGCCCTTCACTTCTTTGATCGCGCCGCCCTGCCCCGTTCGGTGGACCTGTTACGAGACGCCGACGAATGGCCCGCCCACCGGTACGCCCGGGGGGACGAGGTGCTCCACATCGAATTGCGCCGCTGGGCCGACCTGCTGGTCGTCGCCCCGCTCGACGCCAACAGCCTCGCCAAGTTCGCGCTTGGACTTTGCGACAATCTGCTCACCTGCCTGTTTCGGGCCTGGGACTTCGAAAAGCCCGTCGTGCTCGCCCCGGCCATGAACACCCTGATGTGGGATAAGCCGGCCACCAGCCGACATCTCGCCCAGCTCTGGCTCGACCAGACGGGCGCGGCCGCCCCGCCCCTGGACTGGTCGCTGGAGACGGCCGCCGATCACTTCGCCGCGCGCGCTCCGTCGCTGATTCTCATCCCCCCCCAATCCAAACGCCTCGCCTGCGGCGACATCGGCATGGGCGCCATGGCCGAAGCCGCCTCCATCGCCGAAGTCGTCCGCGCCTGGGCCGAGCGCGCCGAGTCACCCGCCTAACGCGTCG
>Ga0182742_1004704_pt1 | contig 12144 bp, 11 predicted proteins | sample eDN5th37CBELigMG_FD_128880 | JGI IMG/M metagenome (GOLD analysis project Ga0182742, IMG submission 128880) | Enriched Miracle-Growth compost microbial communities from Emeryville, California, USA - eDNA 5th pass 37_C BE-Lig MG (version 2)... ... | reverse complement strand
TTTTGCGGCAGCCCAGAGCGGCACGAGTACCAGCTCTACCTCGCCGTCGAGGACATCGACCACACGAAAACCAAGACCAGGAGCCCGCAGACGAACGGCATCTGTGAGCGCTTCCACCGCACCCTCCTGCCGCTCGACGATGTCCTGGGCTGCTGGCGCGAGACCATCCCCCGGCTGACCCGATCAGCCCTGCATCGCTGCCTGGTCCGCCACGGCATCTCCCGGCTGCCCCAGACCGAAGATCAGGCCTCCAAGCGGCGGCGCTTTGCGGAAACCACTATCGGCTACGTCCACATCGACGTCTGTGAACTGCGCCTGACCGAGGGCAAGCTCGTTCTGTTCCTGGCCATCGACCGGGTCTCGAAGTTCGTTCACGTCGCCTTCTTCGACACCAATACCAAGGCCAACGGTGCCGCCGGCCTTCGGCGTCCGAGGCAGTGCCTCGAACTCTGCGTCAGGTGATCGAGGCCTTCCCTTATCAGATCCACACGGTGCTCACCGACAACGGCATGGCCTTTGCCGACCTGCCCAGGAACCGCGGTCGCTACCCGGAGATCGTGGCCATCTTCGGGGGCATCTTCGACCGCGTCTGCGACCAGCATGGCATCGAGTACCGCCTCACCAGGCCATACCACCCCTGGACCAACGGTCAGGCAGAGAGGATGAACCGCACCATCAAGGAGGCCACCACCAAGTCCTTCCACTACCCCGACCTTGAGGCGCTGAAGGCTCATATCCTGGCCTTTGTCAGAGCCTACAACTTCGCCAGGCACCTCAAGGCGCTGCGATGGCGAACCCCCTTCCAGGCAATCTGCGATGCCTGGACCAAGGACCCCACCACCTTTCGTATCAACCCGCACCACCTCATCCCGGGGCTGTACAGTCCGATTCGCGCGCATCAGGGCATTCAACATCCCTCAGCAGCCCCCGATGAGCAGGTCATTCGAGGTGTCCGACTGGCGGATCCTCTGGCTGACCCTGGCCCATCGCGCCAACCCAGACGCCGCTCCGCAGGTGGCGCTGACCGACCAGGAGATCGCCCTTCTCCACCGGCTGATGCCGGACATCACCCGGGAAAAAGGCCCGGAAAGCACGCTGGCTCTCTACATCCGCAAGCTCGCGAGCCTTGGCGGCCACCTCGGCCGATCGCGCGACCCGCCGCCCGGCCTCATCGTCCTCCGGCGCGGGCTCTCCCGCCTCGCCGACATCGAACTCGGAGTGGAGATCGCAGCGCGGCCAAATTGTGGGCAATCGCAAGCATCACTGGAGGGATACGTCTCCCGCGACGGCGAGGAAGCATGACCCGCCCGGAGGACCACCAGACCCTGATGGCCGAGATCATGACAGCCTGTGCCGCCGATGCCCGGCTCGCCCCGGCCTGCAGCCTGGCCGGTATCGACCTGCGGACCTTCCAGCGCTGGTGCGGCGAGGACGGCCAGTCCGGGCGGACCGGCGGCCCGAGGCCGTCCGGCCACGGCCAGCGCACGCGCTCAGCGAAGCCAAGCGAGCGCGGATTGTGGAATTCGTCAACGAGCTGCACTTCGCCAGCACACCGCCGGCCCGCATCGTCCCGATGCGGGCCGGCGAGGGCGTCTATGTCGCCAGCGAGGCCGGTTTCTACCGCGTGCTACGCGACCACGGCCAGATGCAGCGCCGCGGCCGCCCCCCCTATGGAGCGCCGGCCCACCCAGCACCCATGTGGCGACCGCTCCAGGGGAGGTCTGGTGCTGGGATGTCATCTTCCTGCCGATCCGGGCGCAGGGCCGCTGGTTCTCCCTGTTCCTCATCCTCGACCTCTTGAGCCGCAAGATCGTCGGCTTTGAGGTGCACGAAACGGACCAGACCCAGCATGCCGCCCATCTGGTCCGGCGCACGGCCCTGGGACAGTCAGGCCGATAACGGTCTAAGAGGCAGAGGGCCCTATCGGATCCGAGACACCCATGGTCCTACTCTTGAAAGTTAAGCCGCAAGCCAGGCTCCGGCCACTCCATGCTGGCGAGTTCGCCCCGGCGTGACAGGGTGATATAGGCAGTCCGCATATCCGGACCGCCGAAGCAGATGTTCGTCGGATGGGTATCCGGCATCGTCACTGAGCGCACGATGTCGCCATTGGGTGAGAAGACGGTAATGGCACCCGTGATCATGGTCGCGACCGCGATGTTGCCGGAAGCCTCTACGGCAAGGCTATCGAAACGGCAGAAGCCCGGCAGGCTCGCGATGCATCGTCCACCATGCGGGGACGGAAAAGGCTGCTTCCGGATGACGCCCGGTTCCGCAATGTCGAAGGCCCAGAGGCGGGCGGATTCAGTGTCCGCGACATACAGGACCGTCTCGTCAGGGGACAGGCCAATCCCGTTCGGCGTCACAATCGGGTAGGCGACCTCCCGGATGGAAGAGCCGTCAGGAAGTGCATAGTACACGCCGCCATGGTCTCGGTGGCGCTTGTAGCGCTTCCCCAAATCAGTGAAGTAGAAACCGCCGTGACGATCGAAAACCAAGTCGTTCGGCGCGGACAAGCGGTTGCCTTGACATTCCGTGTAGAGCGTCCGGCGGGTGCCCGTGAGGGGATCGACCTTTTCGATATAGCCTCCGGCATAGTCCTCGGAGGGACCCATCCCGAGGAAATGCCCGGGCGCATAGTAGCTTCCCCCGTTATTACATACATAAAGGGCCCCGTCCGGCCCCCTGGCGATGCCATTGGGGCCACCCGCAGCCGGACCAAGGACGGTGCGCGTCCCGTCGGGGCCGATGCGGGATATCCTCCCCCCATTGATCTCGGTGAGAATGACTGAGCCATCAGCCATTGCAACCGGCCCTTCGGGAAAGCCTAGCCCTGTGGCCAGAATTCGGATCTCGCTCATCACTTACTCTCGCTCCGGCTGATAGTTTCACATGCGCAGATTGAAGTCACGGACGATCGACCGCTGCTCCTCCAGCGTCGCGGGAACAGTCGCGGCATAGTCGGCGCTGTTCAGATAGGCCAAAGGCATGTCCATGCGCTCGATGAGAGCCTGGTGCGCAGGATCGTGCAGCGCGAGCCGGAAGGCATCATGCAGGATCCGGACGATCTCGGGATCCATGCCCTTCGGGCCCACGAGCCCATAGGGAGACGTCTGGGCTATGTTGATGCCACATTCGCGGAGCGTCGGGACTTGCGGGAACCGCTTCATCCGCTCCTCACCGAAGCAGACGAGAAGGCGCAATTGCCCGTTCTTGACCATCTCCGCCCAGAGACTCGAGGACGCTACGGCATCGAGGTTTCCGCCGAGCAGCGCCTGCACGTCGTCCCCGCCTCCCCGGAACGGCACATGCGTCCACTGCAGGCCAGCCGCCTTGGCGATCTGCTCCATGGTGACGTGCTGGGTGGTGCCCACCCCGGCCGTGCCGAAGTTCACCTTGCCGGGATTGGCCTTCACGTGCTCGACGAAATCCTGCCAGGTCTTCCAGGGCGAGTCCGGGCGCACGACCACGCCGAAGGAGTAGCCGACGAGGCGGATCACCCAGCTGAAGTCGTTCAGGACGTCATATGGCGCGTTCGGCATCATCAGTGGCATGCGGAATGCCGTATTGTGCATCTGCGTCAGCAGATAGCCGTCCGCCCGCGTTTCCTTCGCCACCTGCTGGGCGCCAAGAATGCCGCTGGCGCCGGCCCTGTTCTCGATCACGACTGGCTGCCCGAGATGGCGCGAGGCGATTTCCGCAAGGGACCGCAGTTGAATGTCGGCCGCGGCGCTCGGAAGCCAGGGGACGATCAGGCGGATTGGCCGGGAGGGGAACTGCCGCTGGGCGAGGGCAGGCCGCGCGAGCGCCGTGCCGCCCGCGGCAATGCCGGCAAGTGCCACGAGGTGGCGCCTACCGATCCCGTGCTGCGAATTGGCCATAAACTTGCTTATCCTTTTCTGGGTTGCGGCGCTTGCCCCGGTCGCCCGGGCGGCGGGGCTGCGCGGGTTAGTCCAAGCTGAGGTTCAGCGGCTCGATGACACTGCGCCATTGCGCCGTGTCGGTCGCGATCAGCTCGGCGAATTCCTGGGGCGTGCTGCCGACGACCTGCTGGCCAGTCGCCTCTATCGCCTGCCGATATTCGGGATCCTTGCTCACGGTTGCGACAGAGCTTGCAAGGCGCTGGATGATGGGAGCAGGCGTCCCCGCAGGCGCAACCATGCCGAACCATCCGTGGAAGGCCATGGAGGGATAGCCGAGTTCCACGAAGGTTGGCACGTCAGGGAGGTTCGGCAGTCTCTGCGGGCTGCTGACGGCGACGATCCGCACCTTCCCCTCGCGGTGGAACGGCATCACCGCGGGTACGGATTCGAAGGTCATCGGCACCCGCCCGGACATCAAGTCGACCAGCGTGTTGGCGAAGCCGCGATAGGGAACGGATTCGAGCCTCAGGCCATGGTTCATGAACAGCCGCTCGCCCATGAGATGGCCGGAGCTGCCGATGCCGGTATGGGCGTAGATAAAGTCAGACGGCGCGCGCCGGATGCGGGTGATGATCTCGGGCAGGGTACCCTGGACCGAATTGCTCACCACGGCGGCCATGGCCAGTTGGGTGAGCTGTGAAATCGGCGTGAAATCGTCTGGCTTGTAGGGCAGCGTCTTCGAGAGCAGGGGCAGCAGTACGAAGGTGGTCGAGCCCGACACAAACAGCGTGTATCCATCCGGGCGCGAGCGCGCCACGTACTCCGCGCCGATCGCGGTGTTGGCTCCCGTGCGGTTGTCGATCACCAGTTGCTGACCCAGATCCGGCGACATCCGCTGCGCGGCAGCCCGGGCGGTCACATCGGTTCCCCCGCCTGCCGAATAGGGAACGACCACTCTGATGGGGCGGTTAGGATATGCGTCGGCCCGCGCCGTCCCGGCTGCGCCCACGAAGGGCAGCGCCCCGAGCGATTGCAGGAGGCTCCGGCGCAGCATGCTGTGATTCATCGTTTCCTCGTTTCGCGGAATGTCAGGGCATCTGCAGGCCGCCGTTCACCTCAATCACCTGCCCGGTGATGAACCCCGCCATCTCGTTGGAGGCGAGGAAGAGGTAAGCGCCGACGCACTCCTCGACCGTGCCAATGCGTCGCATCGGCGTCAGGCGGATCGAGGCTTCAAGCTGATGCGCGGGTGTTGTCTTGTCCTTGTCGGGTTTCCCGATGACCCCGGGCGCCACGGCATTGACGCGAATTCCGTGGCGGGCGACCTCTTTTGCCAAACCACGGGTGAAGGTCGACACGAAAGCCTTGGAGGCCGCATAAAGCGTCGACTTGCTGCCTCCGCCATTCCGGGCGGCAAGGGAGGTGGTTGAAATGATGGCCCCCCCACCCTGAGCTTCCATGAACGGCAAAGCGGCCCGCGAGCACGCGAAGACCGACCTGGCGTTCAGGTTCACGATGTCGTCGTAGAGCGCATCGTCGATGTCCCGGAGCGGGTGCCGCCTCACGACGCCACCGGCATTGTTGACCAGCACGTCCAGTCCTCCCAGCATCTCCCGGGCTTCATGGACCAGTCTTCCGCACGCCTCGACGGATCGGACATCGGCGCGTAGCGCAACAGCTTGCCCTCCGGCCGACCGGATCTCCCCGATGACCTCCTGGGCTTCCTGCTCGCTGGAATTGTAATGCACCGCAACCCGGGCACCCTGTGCCGCGAAGCCCTTTGCAACGGCGGCCCCGATGCCGGTGGACGCACCGGTGACGAGGACCGCCTTCCCCTCCAGGTCTGTGATCCGCACTTCCTGGTATCCTCCTTTCTAGAGATGCGCCCAGCCGGCCGGCGGCGGCCCCAGCCAGCGATCGGGCTCACCGCCCCACCAGGGCCGCCCGTCGAGGCCGATGGCCCAGCCGGCGCCGACGCCCTGAACCTCCAGTCCGTCCTGCGCCCGCGCCCGGTAACAGACGTGGTGATGGCCGTGAATGACGAGGCGAGCCCCCATTCGCCGGGCCAGTTCATCGATCACCTTGAAGCCCTGGGGATGGCTCGAAGGCGCCTCGTGCGTGACAAGGACCTCGGCGCGCAGACCAGCGAGGGTTTCGATATCCTCGGGCCAGATCGCCATGGCACCCAGTGCATGCGCCATCGCCTGGCGCTGCGTCTCGGTCCAATCAGGGCCGAGATCGGCAAGATCCATGGCAAGATCCCTACGCGTGCGAAGCCTCGGCTCCGAAGGCGGCTCCCAGACCCGGCGCCGGAAGGTTCCCCCCAGCCCTGCGATCCGAACCCCGCCTATGGTCGCGACGCGTGCATTGAGCAGCCCGGCACGCGTCCTCGGATTCCGGTCCCCGTCCACGAGATTGGCCCACATTTCGGAGCCACCGTCGTAGTCATGGTTGCCCCAGATCCAATGGACCTCAATCCCGGCATCGAGCAGCGGTGCGGCGACCTTGTCGAGAGGCTGGTCACATTCCATGTCCCCGAGTAGCACGGCGGCGCGAGGCTTGCGCGAAAGCGCCGCCAGCCCCCGGACGACGTGGTGCCACTGACGATGCACATCGCCGATGAAGACCACGTCGTCCTGCGGTTCGCCCTGGCGCATGAGCCTCAGATCACCCCTTCCTCTGCAAGGGCAGCGACCTGAGCTGAGGAGTAGCCAAGTAGCTCCCCTAGAATCCGCTCATTGTCCTCGCCATATCCAGGTGCACCACGGTCGATAATGCCTCCGCTGTAGGGAGGAGTGGCCGAAAGCTTCGTTGGGATCTCGGTCACCGGCCAACGCCCGATCTTGGTGCCAGTCACCTCTGTGAGCCAGTTCAACGCGGCCAGTTGCGGATCCCGGTCACACCGGTCCTCCGCCGTCTGACACACCCCGGCCGGCACGCCTGCTTTCTGCAGCGCCTCCATGCAGGCATAAGCGTCCTGCTCCCGGGTCCATTCGGTTATAGCGGCATCCAGCTCGTCCTGATGCAGCAGTCGGCTCTCACGGGTGGCAAAGCGGGGATCGCTGAGCCAGGAGGGGCGCTGCGCAGTTCGCGCCAAGGCCTGCCACTCTGCCTCCTCGAACACAGCTATAGCGATCCAGCGGTCCTCACCAGCACACCGGTAGGCGCCATGAGGCGCGGCAGGCTTGTATGGAGAGCGATTGCCGATGCGGGTCCAGACCCGGCCGTTCGCTGACCAGTCCAGCACCGGAACACCCTTCAGGAAGATGCCTGCCTCGCACTGGGAGCTGTCAATCCACTGCCCCTTGCCGGTCCTGTCCCGATAGTACAGGGCGCCCAGGATGGCGCTTGCAAAACTGTAAGCGCCGATCCAGTCGAGGTAGGAATAGCCCCAGCCCACGGGCATTGCCGGCTCAGGCATGCCCGACATCTCGGAAGTCCCCGCAAAGGCGGCAGCCACCGGCCCGATAGTGCGGAACCGTCCGTAGGTCCCTACTCCGCCCATGCCGGACTGCTGCACATAGATAATGTCGGGGCGAAGCGACCGGAGGACATCGTAGCCCAAGCCAAGCCGCCGCAGGACACCCGGGGAGAAGCCTTCCGCCACTACATCAGACATGCTGATCAGGCGCCGGGCAATCTCCAGGCCTTTGGGATGGCGAATGTTCAGGGAGATGCCGCGCTTCCCGGAGTTTTTGTTATTAAACTGCCCACCCATATCTGGATCGGTGACGCCTGGCAGCGGCGCGGTCGCCACCCGGCGGGCCTCACGTCCCCCGACCGGAGCCATGGCGGCGAGGCGAGTGTCTGGATTGTCCTTCCACTCCACCTTGATCACCTCGGCGCCGAGGGCCGCTGCGAACCGCGTCCCGCCCGCGGATGCGAGGAACCAAGAGAAGTCGAAGATCCGCACACCCTGCAACGGAAAAGGCTTGCCCCAGGGCGAGATCCTGGTTGGCCCATCCTGGCGTGGCCGCGCTGGCTGCGTCAGGGGGGCGCGCGGCTTCAGGGACGCCAGAACCGCCTCCGTATCCTCGCCGGGCAGCGGTGCACGGCGCCCGACCTGCCAGGCTGTCTCCGTCGAAAGCCAGCGGCTCACAGGATAATGGAAGCTCCGTCCATGCTCAGGATGCTCGATCTCCGCAAAGGTGCCGCGGGCCTGCCAATGTTCGTCGGAAACATTCTCATGCGGCTTGCGAAGAGGTGCCCAGAGCAGGCCCGCCGCCTGCGCCTCCCGCCATGGCATTGTGTCGTAGCGGAAGGAGCGGATGAAACGCTGGACGACTTCGAGCATACGGGCCTTGCTCTCGTCGCTCGCGCCGGACCCGGGGATATTGCGGGCCTTCGTGTCCGCCCCCGCGCCTGGAAGCTCCAAGTCGGCCTGCATGTTGTAGCGCGCCAGAAATGGCACCAGGTTCGTCTGGTCCCGCACGGATACACCGGTTGCGATGTACCAGCGCCCGTCCTTCGTGTGTCCGATAGACGGCACATGATTTGGCTTTTCAGTGGCGTGCCTGCAGGTCTGCCGGAACAGCGGGGCCCGCCGCATGATCCAGGACATCACATCCAATTCGGTGTTCTTCGACACCGCCTCATGGATGGCAACGCTGAGATCCTGGCCCTCGCCGGTATGCAGGCGGTGAATCAGGGCCGCGAGGATGCCGACCACCATCTGGTCACCCGCGATGTGGTAGGCATGCCAGAGCTGAGGCGCGATCGGCGGCATGTCATAATGCTTGGAAGGATCCGGATCGTATCCGCAATTCATCATGACGCCGCCAAGTGCGAGATGAATCAGATCCGAGGACTTGTAATCCTTCCACGGCCCCTCGTCGCCGAACGGGGTCATCCTGGCGACAATAAGGCCGGGGAATAGGGAGGCGATCTCCCTGGGCGCGGCGGCCAGGGCCTTGGCGACCGCTCCGCCGCTCGCATCAAGGAGAATGTCTGCCGACTCAAGGAGGCGACGGAAGCGGGCCTGGTCGCCGGGGGAGGACAAATCAAGCGTGACCGAGCGCTTACCGCGATTGTAGCTCCAGAAATGGAGCGACTTGTCGGGAGCCGGCTGATCGTCAAGGAAGGGGCCGATGCGTCGCGTCGCCGCGCCACCGGGCGGCTCCACCTTGATGACCTCTGCTCCGAGCCCGCCAAGCGCCAGGCCGACATACTCGGCCGTCTCATCTGCGACCTCGACGACCCGGAGACCGGCGAGCATTCCTGGCAAGTGTCCCGCCTTCTGACGGGGAATGGGGCCTGCGCTGCTGACTGTCTTCATTCCAAGGGATCCTCGGTACGAATGTTCGCGGGCGGAGCTGTCGTCCCGCGCACCACGAGTTCAAGGGGAAGCTCCGCGGGGATGCTGAATTCCCGGCCGTCGATGCGGGCCAGCAAATACTCGGCGGCCAGAGAACCGATAGCCCGTTTGGGTGTCCGAACGGTCGTCAGGGGCGGATTAAAGTGTTCTGCAATCTCCAGGTCGCCGACACCGACGATCGAAAGCTGCTCCGGGACCCGGATGCCCTGTGCCGCGGCTTCCAGCAGGAGGCCCAGTGCAACAACGTCATTGTTGGCGATGAGCGCGGTGGGCATGCTCCCACTTTGCTGGATGCTCCGGAATGCCTCGCGCACTCTCGTGTAACGGTACTCGGCATAGGCAATACGGTGCGCGGGAAGTGGGATTCGATACCGCCGAAGCGCGGCGCGAATCCCGGCGACGCGTGCCACGACCCGGTCATTGTGCCGCGTCAGGCCAGCCACGACCCCAATATCCCGATGCCCGAGCCCAACAAGATGGTCCACCACGATGCGGGAAAGCACGGCGTTATCGTAGCCGATGGTAGGGTACTCGCTCGCCCGTGCGGGCGCCCAAGTCTGGACGAAAGGAACCGACGAGGTCTTCAGGAGCTGGTACAACCGCTTGTCATGTGTGACTCCGACCAGCATCAGGCCATCGACACCGCGCTCGATCATGGTGCGAACACTGCGGTACTCGACATCCTCATCGTAGCCGAAGGTGGCAAGCAGCATCGTATAGTTCTGCTGCTCAAGATGCTGCTGGAACGCCTCTATGGCATCCGAGAAGATCGTGTTCGAAAGGTTAGGGACAACGGCACCGAGTGCGCGAGAACGCCTTGACGCCAGGGCCCGTGCCGCGCCATGCGCCACATAGCCCAGCTTGTTTGCTACCGTGAGGACTTTCTCCCGCAACTCCTCCGTGACCAGAGGTGAATTGTTCAGGACGCGTGATACCGTGGCCGCGGAAACACCGGCGGCCTGCGCGACATCCTCAATCCTGACCTTGGTCCGCCCCGTGGCCCTTGGCTGTCTCGGGGATGCGGAAGCAGCTTTCTTCGAATGCACCATGCCGCCCTGAAGCTCAGTTACCCGAGGAGCGAAGATGACATGCCACGCCATGCCCGGAGGAATCCTCCAGCAGGGCAGGCTCCTCCTCGCGGCAGCGGACGACGGCGATGGGGCAGCGGGTATGGAAGCGACATCCCGGCGGTGGGTTGATCGGGCTCGGAACATCGCCCTTGAGGACCACACGCTTGCGGCGTGCCCGCGGGTGAGAAACCGGAACGGCGGCCAGGAGCGCCTCGGTGTAGGGATGCCGGGGTTCGGCGAAGAGCTGCTTGCGCGGTGCGATCTCGACGATCCTGCCGAGATACATGACAGCAACCCGGTGACTGATATGCTCGACTACGCCGAGGTCATGGGCAATAAAGAGATAACTGAGCCCGCGCTCCTCCTGCAGGTCCATCATCAGATTGATCACCTGCGCCTGAACCGACACATCAAGTGCGGAAACGGGCTCATCACCGATGATGATGCTCGGACCGAGAGCGAGGGCACGCGCAATGCCAAGGCGCTGCCGCTGGCCGCCGGAAAATTCATGCGGGTAGTTGCCGCGCTGGTCGGGCCGCAGGCCGACCCGGGCGAAGAGCGAGGCAACCTGCTCTTCCTGCTCCGCCCGGGTCCCGATCCCGAAGTTGATGAGTGGCTCCTGAACGATCTCCCCCGCCGTCATGCGTGGATTGAGGGAGGAGAAAGGATCCTGGAAGATTACCTGCATCTTCCGGCGCCTGGCGAGGAGGGAGGATCGGCTGAGGCCAGTGATATCCTCACCCTCCAGGGCAATCCGCCCCGAGGTCGGTTCTACAAGCCGAAGAACGGTTTTGCCGACCGTCGATTTTCCGCAGCCGCTCTCGCCGACCAGCCCGAGTGTCTCCCCCGGAGCCACCGTGAAGCTCACGCCGTCAACCGCGCGGAGCTGCCGGAGACCGCGCCCAAAAAGGCTGCTCCCGACAGCGTAATGCTTGACAAGGTCCCGGACATCGAGGACGGGAACCGTACCGCTCATGCCTGCCCTCCTTCCACGACCGCCCAGCAGGCGACGACATGATCGCCTCGGACCGGTACGAGCGGCGGCGGCTCCGCGTGGCAGCGTCCGTCAGCCTGCCCGCAACGCGGCGCAAAGGGGCATCCGGGAGGACGCGCATTGAGCGCGGGCACCACACCGGGAATCTCGCTGAGGCGTTTACCATGGCCAGTGCCGAGATGCGGCATCGCTGCCATCAGCCCGCGCGTGTAGGGATGGCTCGGCGCGTCAAAGATCTCCTCGGCGCCGCCTTCCTCGACCTTGCTGCCGGCGTACATGACGAGAACGCGCTGCGCCATTTCCGCCACTACTCCGAGATCGTGCGTGATCAGAACTACGGCGGTACCCGTCTCCTGCTGAAGCTCCCGAATAAGGTCGAGAATCTGCGCTTGAATGGTCACGTCGAGCGCCGTGGTAGGCTCATCTGCCAGCAGGACGCGGGGGCGGCAAGCGAGCGCCATCGCAATCATGACGCGCTGGCGCATGCCGCCCGAGAGCTGATGCGGGTACTCATGCAGCCGGCGCTCTGGTTCCGGAATCCGGACCTGCCGAAGCATCTCGAGTGCCCGGTCCATGCATGCCTGCCACGGCAGGCCCTCATGCACCATGACCGTCTCCGCGATCTGCCGCCCGATGGTCAGGACCGGGTTCAGGCTGGTCATCGGTTCCTGGAAAATCATAGAGACGGCGCGGCCGCGTATGGCGCGGATCTCGGAATCCGACATCACCGTGAGGTCCTGGCCATCGAGCAGCACACGCCCTCCTCCGATTCGTCCGTAGGGCCGCGGTAGCAGGCGCAGAACCGAGAGCGCCGTCAGGCTCTTACCGCAGCCGGACTCCCCGACAATGCACAGCGTCTCTCCGCGATGCACCTTGAAGGACAGATTGTTGACCGCGACGACT
>Ga0182742_1004698_pt1 | contig 12151 bp, 9 predicted proteins | sample eDN5th37CBELigMG_FD_128880 | JGI IMG/M metagenome (GOLD analysis project Ga0182742, IMG submission 128880) | Enriched Miracle-Growth compost microbial communities from Emeryville, California, USA - eDNA 5th pass 37_C BE-Lig MG (version 2)... ... | reverse complement strand
GCGGCCGAGGCGTGGCACGAGTTCAACCCGATGCTCGGCACCCGCGGCGTGCGCCTGGGTGTGGTGAAGCCGGGCCTCTACGCCATGCAGGTGCGGGCCCTCATGGAGGCCGCCCAGGATCGCGTGGCCGCCGGCGGCAAGCCGGTGGTCGAGGTGATGATCCCGCTCACGGTCACCCGCGAGGAGATGGCCCTGGCCCGCTCATGGGTGGAGGAGGCCATCGCGGAGACCACGGCCGGGAGCCGCAAGCGGGCCAAGGTCACCATCGGCACCATGATCGAGACGCCGCGGGCCGCGCTGCGGGCCGGCGAGATCGCCGAGGTGTCCGACTTCTTCAGCTTCGGCACCAACGACCTCACGCAGATGACGTTCGGGTTCAGCCGCGACGACGTCGAGAGCCGCACCATGCCGCCCTACCTCGAGCTGGGCCTGCTGAAGCGCAACCCGTTCGAGACCATCGACAAGGACGGTGTGGGCGAGCTCGTCCGCATCGGCGCCCAGCGGGGCAGGGCCGCCAACCCCACCCTCAAGCTGGGGGTGTGCGGCGAGCACGGCGGCGACCCCGAGTCGATCGAGCTCTTCTACGAGGCGGGGCTCGACTACGTGAGCTGCTCGCCGTTCCGGGTGCCGATCGCCCGGCTGGCCGCCGCCCAGGCGGTCCTCGGCGCGGGCGGCGGCGACACCCGCTGACGCAGGACGCCGACGGTGCCGCCGCGGCGGGGCATGCAGCCTGAGGACCTCGGGCTGCTGGTCACCGCGGCGGACCCGCGGTTGTCCCGGGACGGCGCGCTGGTGGCCTGCGTGGTCACCAGCGTCGACCTGGAGGCCAACCGCTACCGCTCGCGGGTGTGGGCCGGACCGACCGACGGTTCGGCCCCCCTGCGCCCTGTCACCGCGGGCGGGACCCGGCGCGACCAGCGGCCGCGCTGGTCGCCTGACGGGACGGCGCTCGCCTTCACGGCCAGGGCGGAGGGGGAGGCCGCCGCGGTGGTGGTGATGCCCTGGGCGCAGGCCGGGGAGGCCCGTGAGGTGGCGCACGCCGACGCCGCCGAGGACGTCGAGGAGCTCGAGTGGTCGCCCGACGGGCGGTGGCTGGCCTACCTGGCCCGCGTGCCCGACCCGGCGCTGCTCGGCCCGGAGCGCGAGGCCGACCGGCCGCCCCGTCGTCTGCGGCGCCTCGGCTGGCGCTACGACGGGGTGGGCTGGCTCGACGGCCGGCGCAAGGCCCTCTTCGTGGTCGCCACCGACGGCACGGCGCCGCCCCGCCGGCTGGCCGCCTTCTCCACGAGCGACGTGTTCGAGCTGGCCTGGGCGCCCGACAGCCGCCGCCTCGCCTTCACCGCCGCGCCGCACGAGGAGGCCGACCTCGACCGGCGCGTCGACCTGTTCGTCGTGAGCGTGGAGGGGGGCGAGCCCGAGCGGGTGACACCGACCGACGCCAGCCGGGCCGCGCCCGCCTGGTCGCCTGACGGCGCAGCGCTGGTGCACTACCGCTCCAACGGGCGCCGGCTGCCCGACCTCGCCCGGCCGGTGCGCCGCGACCTGGCCACCGGTGAGGAGCGGGTGCTCGGCGCGGAGCTCGACCGGTTCCCGGCCAGCGTGGGCACGCTCCGACCGCCGGCGTGGCACGACGGCCGCTGGTGCTGGTTGGTGGAGGACGGCGGAGAGGGCCACGTCGTGGCCGCGCCCGACGACGGGGGCCCAGTGGAGGTGCTGCTCGACGGCCGGGTCGTCACGGCCTTCGACCTCGCCGCCGGCGTGCTGGCCGTGATCGAAGGGACGTGGCAGGCCCCGGCGGAGCTGGTGGTGCTCGACGCCGCCAGCGGCCGCGGCCCCGGCCGCGGCGAGCGCTGGCGCACCGACCTGGGAGCCTCGCTGCGGGAGGTCTGCGAGCTGCCGGTGGGCGAGCGCTTCACCGTGCCGCACGACGGCGGCGACGTCCACGCGTGGCTGGTGCGCCCCGCCGGCTTCGAGGAGGGCCGCTCCTACCCCGTGCTGGTGAACATCCACGGCGGCCCCTTCGCCCAGTACACCGACGCCTTCTTCGACGAGTTCGCCGTGCAGGCGGGGGCGGGCTACGCGGTCGTGGCCTGCAACCCGCGGGGCTCGTCGGGTCGGGGCGCCGCCTGGGGCCGGGCGATCAGCGCATCGCTGCGTGACGACGAGGACGGTGACGACAAGGACGGCGGCGACGCGGCCGGCGGCGACGCGGCCGGGTCGCCCGGGTGGGGCGACGTCGACGCCGCCGACGTGCTGGCCGTGGTCGACGCCGCCCTGGCCCGCTGGCCCTGGCTCGATGCTGCCCGGGTCGGGGTGCTCGGCGGGTCGTACGGCGGCTACCTGACGTCGTGGCTGGCGGCGCGCACCGACCGGTTCGCGGCGGCGTGCTCGGAGCGGGCGGTCAACAACCTCCTCACCATGACGCACACCTCCGACATCGGCTGGTGGTTCAACACCGGCTACATGGGCGTCGGTCAGGAGGACCCCATGGCGCTGCTCGAGCGCTCGCCGGTCACCTACGCCGACGACATCACCGCGCCGATGCTGCTGCTGCACAGCGAAGCCGACCTGCGGTGCCCGATCGAGCAGGCCGAGGACCTCTTCACCCGCTTGCGCCGGCGGCACCACGACGTGGAGCTGGTCCGCTTCCCGGCCGAGAGCCACGGCCTTAGCCGCGGCGGTGCGCCCCGCCATCGCGTGCAGCGCTTCGAGATCCAGCTCGAGTTCTTCGCTCGGCACCTGCACCCCGCGGGCGCCGCCGCGGGCGCAACCCCCGGCTGAGCGGCCCGCCCAGCCGGTACGGTCGCTGTCGTGGGCATCGTGGCGGAGGACGTCCAGCGGGTGAAGCTGCACGCCCCCCTGTCGGAGGTGGTGCAGCAGCACGTCGCGCTGCGCCGTGTGGGCGCCCGCTTGGCCGGCCTCTGCCCGTTCCACGCCGAGAAGACGCCGTCGTTCTACGTGAACGACGAGCTTGGTGTGTACCGCTGCTTCGGCTGCGGCGCGTCGGGTGACGCCATCTCGTTCGTGCGGGAGATCGAGCACCTCGACTTCGTGGGCGCGGTGGAGTGGCTGGCCCGGCGGGCCGGCATCGAGCTGCGCTACGACGACGCCGGCGAGTCGAAAGAGCGCCAGCGCCGCGCTCGCCTCGTCGAGGTGGTGCGCCGGGCCGTCGACTGGTACCACCAGCGGCTGCTCACCGCGCCCGACGCCGGTGCGGCCCGTGCCTACCTGCGCAGCCGAGGCATCGACGGCGACACGGTGCGGGCCTACCAGCTCGGGTGGGCGCCCGACGAGTGGGACGCGCTGGCCAAGGCCCTGCGCGTGCCCGACGAGGTGCTGCGCGACACGGGCCTCGGGTTCGTGAACCGCCGCGGCCGCCAGCAGGACGCCTTCCGGGCGCGTGTGCTGTTCCCGATCTTCGACGTGCAGGGCGATCCGGTGGCCTTCGGCGGGCGGCTGCTGCCCGGGGCCGAGGGGCCGAAGTACAAGAACAGCGCCGAGGGGCCGCTGTACGCCAAGAGCCGCACGTTGTACGGCTTGCACTGGGCCAAGGCGGCCATCGTGCACGCGGGCGAGGTGGTGGTGTGCGAGGGCTACACCGACGTGATCGGCTTCGCGACCGCCGGGGTGCCGCGCGCCGTGGCCACGTGCGGGACCGCCCTCACCGAGGACCACTTCCGGGTGCTGAAGAGCTACGCCCGTCGGGTGGTCCTGGCCTTCGACGCCGACGCGGCGGGCCAGGCGGCGGCAGCCCGCTTCTACGAGTGGGAGCAGCGCTTCGACCTCGACGTGCGCGTGGCCGCGCTGCCCGGAGGCGCGGATCCCGGCGAGCTGGCTCAGCGCGACCAGGAGGGGCTGCGGGCGGCCGTGGCCGACGCCCGCCCTTTCCTGGCCTTCCGCCTCGAGCGGGTGCTGGGCCACGCGGGGCTCGACACGCCGGAGGCGCGGGCGCGCGCCGCCGACGCCGCGCTGGCGGTGATCGCCGAGCACCCCCGTCCCACCGTGCGCGACCAGTACGTGATGGAGGTGGCCGACCGGTGCCGGGTCGCGCCCGACGTGCTGCGGCGCCAGCTGGAGGCCGTGCGCGCCGGTCGCCCGGTGCGCACCGAGGTGGTGCGTCGCGCCCCGGCGACGCGCGACACGGCGGAGACCACGGCGCTGTGGCTGCTGCTCCACCGTTGGGACGACGTGGCGCCGTACCTCGACGCCCGCCTGTTCACCGATCCCGTGCACCTCGAGGCCTTCCGCGCGCTGGCCGCGAGCGAGTCGTTCCACGTCGCGCTGGAGCAGGTCAGCGGCGACGGGCGGGCCCTGCTCGAGCGCCTGGCGGTGGAGGACAAGCGCATCGAGGACCCCGAGGGGGAGGCGGCCCGGCTGGTGGGGGAGGTGGCCCGTCGCACGCTGGCCGAGCGTCTGCGTGCTGCCGACGGGGAAGGTGGTACCGGTCCTGAGGTGTTGGTCACCGCTGCATGGGTGCGCACGCAGATCGAAGCCCTGGGCGACGCGTCGTGCCGTCGGGAAGCGCTGGGCCAGTTGCTACGGTGGGTGTCCGAGCCGGGTGGAGCAGAGGGGCCATGAGCGAGACCGCACCACGACCCCACTCGGGGGAGGCAGCCCGACCAGAGGGCTTGGAGGAGCTGTTGGCCCTCGGTCGCTCCCGGGGGGCGCTGTCGGCAGATGAGCTGATGGCGGTGATCAAGGACGTCGACCTCTCGGAGGAGGTCATCGTCGGCTACCGCGACCTGCTCGCTCGCGAGGGGATCGCGCTGGACGAGGACGTCGACGGTCTGGTCGGCGAGCTGGGCGAGGGCAACGGCGCGGAGCCGGCCGACGTGGCCGAGGTGCTCCTGCGCTTGGCCGAGGAGGGCAGCCTGGCCGGCGAGGCCACCGTCGAGCTGGACGTGGAGCTGGCCGGCGCCGTCGTCGACGTCGACGACGACGCGGATGACGACACCCCCGCGGGGCTCGCCGCCGGCGGCGGGCCCGACGTGGCCGTGGAGGCCGAGGGCGCACCGGCAGCGGGCGGCAGCGACGCCGAGGCCGGCCCTGCGCTGGCTCGCCGTCGGCGGCCGGCCCGTCCGGCAGGGGAGCACGACGACCGCGGCTCGGGCGGCACGGGCGACACCGTGCGCCTCTACCTGAAGGAGATCGGCCGCGTCAGCCTGCTGAGCGGGGCCGAGGAGGTGGAGCTGGCCCGCCGCATCGAGCGGGGCGTCGAGGCGGCCGCCCAGCTGGCCGAGGGCCCGCCCTCCGACCCGGCGCAGCGCCGCCAGCTGGAGCGCTGGCGGGCCGACGGTGAGGTGGCCAAGTCGCAGCTCATCCAGGCCAACCTGCGCCTGGTCGTGTCGATCGCCAAGCGCTACGTCGGGCGGGGGATGCTGTTCCTCGACCTGATCCAGGAGGGGAACCTCGGCCTCATGCGGGCCGTGGAGAAGTTCGACTACACCAAGGGCTTCAAGTTCTCCACCTACGCCACCTGGTGGATCCGGCAGGCCATCACCCGAGCCATCGCCGACCAGGCCCGCACCATCCGCATCCCGGTGCACATGGTGGAGTCCATCAACCGGGTGATGCGGGTGCAGCGGCAGATGACGCAGGAGCTCGAGCGCGAGCCCACGGTGGAGGAGCTGGCCGAGAAGGTGGGCCTGCCGCCGGAGAAGGTGCGGGAGATCCAGCGCATCAGCCAGGACCCGCTGTCGCTCGACTCGCCGGTCGGGGAGGAGGACGACTCCAACCTGGGCGACTTCATCGAGGACCAGCAGGCCGACGCTCCGGCCGAGGTGGCCGCCCGGCGGATGCTGGCGGAGGCGGTGGAGGAAGCGCTCGGGCAGCTGAACGACCGGGAGAAGGAGGTCGTGCGGCTGCGCTTCGGCCTGGTCGACGGTCAGGCCCGCACGCTCGAGGAGGTGGGCCGGGAGTTCGGCGTCACCCGGGAGCGCATCCGCCAGATCGAGTCGAAGACGCTGGCCAAGCTGCGCCACCCGCAGCGGAGCCAGAAGCTGCGCGACTACCTCGACGGCGAGTAACCGCGTACCACCGGAGGGTCATGCTCCCTGGCATGGGCTACCCGGGTCGTGTCGCCGACCGAGCGCGTGCTCGCCAGCTCCGGGCCGAGGCGTGGACGCTGCAGGCCATCGCCGACGAGGTGGGAGCGTCGCGGGGCCAGGTGTCGGTGTGGGTCCGCGACGTGGCGTTCGAGCCGCCCGCCCGGGGTGGGGGCGCCCGCCGGCGGGGGCCGAACGCGCTGCAGCGGGCCAAGCAGGCCGAGCTCGACGAGGCGGCCCGCTGGGGCCGTGAGGTCGTCGGCCGGCTCAGCGAGCGTGACCTCCTCATCGCCGGCACCGCCCTCTACGCCGGCGAGGGCGCGAAGACGGGGAACTCGGTCCGGTTCGCGAACAGCGACCCTCGGATGATCGCCCTGTTCCTCCGCTGGTTCCGCCACTTCTTCGACGTCGATGAGCACAGGTTGCGGGCACGCCTGTACCTGCACGCACACCTGGACCTCGACGTCGCCGAGGCGTTCTGGGCGGCCCTCACAGCCATCCCTGTCGAACGCTTCCGGAGCCCGTACCGGGCCGCGGTCGACGCCTCCATCCGGACGAACAAGCACCCCATGGGATGCTTGACCATCGTCTACGACTCCGCCGCCGTCGTGCGGCGGGTGCGGGCGACCGTGGAGGCGCTGCTAACCTGACATCTCGCCTTCCGGGGTAGCTCAATCGGCAGAGCATTCGGCTGTTAACCGACAGGTTGTGAGTTCGAGTCTCACCCCCGGAGCTGCGCGCCACGGCCGCGCGGGCCAGTAGCTCAGTGGTCAGAGCAGGCGACTCATAATCGCTCGGTCGCAGGTTCGATCCCTGCCTGGCCCACCGGGCTGACCAGGATCTCAGCACGACGACCTCGCCCAGAGCGGGCGGGGACGACCTGCGCCGCAGCACGGTCGACGCTGATGCGCACCCCGAGAACGAAACGAGGACACCCGCATGCACTTCGGCCTGTCGCTGTTCGGCTACAGCCCCCGCTTCTACGCCGACGTCGCCGTCGCTGCTGAGCAGGAGGGGTTCGAGTCGGTGTGGATGCAGGAGCACCTGGTCTTCCCCGCCGAGATCCCCGGCACGTCCCCCAACAGCGAGTCGGGTTTCCCAGCTGTACAGAGCAGCACCGCGCTCTTCGATCCGTGGATCGTGCACGCCGCCATCGCGCAAGCCACGACGACCATCCGGCTCGGTACGAACGTCTTCATCCTCCCGCTGCGCCACCCGCTCGTCACCGCCCGCTCGCTCGTGACCCTCGACCGCATCTCCAACGGGCGCGTCACGCTGGGCGTGGGCGTGGGGTGGCTGGAGGAGGAGTTCGTTGCGGCCGGTGTGCCGTTCCGCGAACGCGGCCGCATCGCCGACGAAGTGATCCCTCTGCTGCGCCGACTCTGGACCGACGACATCATCGATCACCATGGCGACTACTACGAGTTCGGTCCCGTCGCCTTCCAGCCCAAGCCGCGCCAGCGTCCGCTTCCCATCCACGTCGGCGGAGGATCCGGACCGGCCCTACGGCGAGCCGGACGCCTCGGCGACGGCTGGATCGAGATCGGTGCGCACGACCTCGACGACCTGAAGGCGAAGCTGGCTGTCGTCGAGCAGCACCGACGGGATGCCGGGCGCGACCACCTTCCGTTCGAGGTCACCGTGAACGGCAAGCTGGTCGGCGGTCTCGACGGCTTGCGGCGCCTCGAGGAGCTCGGGATCCACCGCGTCGTGGTCGCGGCCGAGCCGGTGGACGGACGCATGACACCGGAGGGCACCACCGAGTGGCTCAAGCGGTTCGCCGGCGAGGTGATCTCCGCGCTGGACTGAGGGCGGCCCCGCTCGGCGCGGCCCATCCGTGTCCTCTTCGGCACCTCGATCATTCGTGGCGTCAGCAGCACCTGCTGACGCTGGCATCAGGTTGGTCAGCAGCGCCCTCGCTCGGGGTGCAGGCACCGGCGCCGCACACGTCCACGGCGCGGAGCTCGCCGGCGGGCGTGTCGCTGTCGGCGAGGACGGTGTAGATCTCCCAGGGCGCGCCGTCGGGATCGTCGACCCAGACCTTGTCCTGGACGGCGTAGCAGCAGCTGACCTGCTCCTCCGTCGCGGTGGCCAGGCCGTCGGCGGCGAGTCGGGCCTGAGCGGCCATCACGTCGTCGGTGGAGAAGACCTCGACGCCGAGGTGGTTCAGCCGTCCTTCGGCTCCCTGGTGCTCGATGAGCACGAGCTTGAGGGGCGGATCCGCGATGGCGAAGTTGGCGTACCCGGGCCGGCGCTTGGCGGGCTCGGTGGCGAAGAGCTTCGAGTAGAAGGCGACGGCCTCGTCGATGTCGGACACGTTGAGCGCCAGCTGGACTCGGGACATGGTGGCCTCCAGGCCCTAGAGTATTGACAAGGGTCAATGTATCGATGATGGTCGATGAGTGCAAGGGGTTCGTATGAAGGTCGAGGCGAGTGAGGCGTGTTGCGCACCGCTGCTGGCCGCGCCCCTCGGCGAGTCCGACGCCGAGCAGCTGGCGGCCGCGTTCAAGGCGCTGGCCGACCCGGTCCGGCTCCGGCTCCTGTCGCTCATCGCCGCCGCGCCGGACGGTGAAGCCTGCAGCTGTGACCTCGAGGAGCCGGTGGGGAAGAGCCAGCCCACGGTGTCTCACCACTTGTCGGTGCTGGCCGCTGCGGGCCTCATCACCAAGGAGAAGGTGGGCCGCTGGGTGATGTGCTCGGTCGTCCCCGAGCGGCTGGCGGCGCTGAGGGACGTCCTGGCCGGCTGAGAGAAGGGCTCCTCTTCGAACCGCGTGCCCTCGCCGAACCATGGAGCGGCTGTGTCCGACACCCCGGAGATCCTCGTCGTCTGCACCCACAACGCCGGCCGGTCCGTCGCCGCGCGCGTCCTGATCGACCACTACGGAAGGGGACAGGTCATCGTGCGCTCCGCGGGCTCGGAACCGGGCGACGCGATCAACCCGGCGGTCGCGCAGATCCTCACCGAACGGGGGCTCGACGTCAGCAAGGAGTTCCCCAAGCCCCTCACGGATGAGGCGGCACGCAACGCCGACGTCATCATCACGATGGGGTGCGGCGACGCCTGCCCGGTGTTCCCCGGGAAGCGCTATCTGGACTGGGATCTTCCCGACCCCGCCGGGAGACCCATCGAGGTCGTTCGGCCCATCGTCGACGACATCGACCGGCGCGCCCGAAGCCTCCTCGCTGAGCTCCTCCCCGACGCGACACCGCCCGCCACCTGAGCGATCCCTGCGGTTCCGCCGAGGCCCGTTCATCTACGTCGTCGTGGCAGCGGGCTGGCAGCGGCACGATCTCGGGCGCGCTCGCAGCTGCCCCGGCGGAGGGCAGTGCCGTTGGAAGTGGCACGTCGCCCCCCTGCGCCGGCTGGACAGCGCGCCGCGGCTGCGGCTTCGACCCCCTTGACCGACAGGGGTCCGTGTGTCACCGTGCGCTGCGCGGCACTCCGTGCCGCGTGACGGCACAAAGTGCCACAGGGGGACACGAGAACTGATGTCCGGTGCGGAGGCACGCGCCCTGCGCGACGCGAACCTGCGCGAGGCGCGTCGAGAAGCGGTGGCGTCTGCGATCGAGGAGGTCGCGCTCCGCCTCTTCGCCGAGCGCGGTTACCGCTCCGTCACCGTGGAGCAGATCGCTGACGCCGCCGGCGTCTCGCGCCGCACCTTCTTCCGCTACTTCGCAGAGAAGTCGGAGGTCCTGCTGCTTGACAGCCGCCGCCGACAGGAACGCATCTGCGCGGAAATGGAGCGCCGTCCGGCCGACGAGTCGACGGTGGCGGCGTTGTGTGCGGCGCTCATCAACGCGTCGACCTACGGGCCGGACGAGCTCGAGCTCGCACAGGTCCGGGCACGGCTGATGGAGGAGGATCCCACCACCTTCGAGCACATCGTCTCCGAGTCGGAGACGATGTGGGAGCGGTTGTGCGAGCGGACGGCGGCACGCCTCGACATCGACCGCGCCACGGACATCCGGGCGGATCTGTTGGTGCGGATGGTGCGCGCCGCGGCGTCGGCGACTCGGCACCAGTGGTTGGCGGGAGGCTGCCGGGAGGACCCGGTCGCGATGATGAAGACGGCCTTGGAGTACATCGACGGCCGGCTCGTCGCGGAGACAGCCGAGCTCGACGAGGCGGCGCGTCGCCGTCGTTCGTCCTCCAGTCGGCGCAGCAGAGCACGGCTTGCGCCGGGCGGTGCCCGCCGGCGCAACGGTTGAGCTGCGCTCGACGAGGGTCGTGACGGCGGATCGGCGGTCCTCGCCGATGATTGGGCGCCTTCGCGGTGGCCAGGCACGGCGCGATCGTTGGCATCGGCGGGCCGCTCGGCGACGAGGCCCATGTCGCGCAGGCTGCCGCCCGATCGCGTGCCGCTGGCCTTGCGGTGCACCCGACCGGTGCGCAGACAGGGGGTGAGGTCGCGGCGGAACGACCAGCGGGACTGCAGGAACAGCGACTGGCGGATCGTTCGTGCGAAGCAGCCGTTGCGATGACCGATGGAGACTGCCACCGAAGATCCGAAAGTCCCCACAGCTCGGGCCAGTCGACCCGGTGGGGCCTAGCCAGCGGACGTGCTGCGTTGCGCGTAGTCTCGAGGTCGTTCGCGGTGGTCGCTCGACTCGCCGACGTGTGACCTTGCTGGTAACCCATTGGTAACGCCGCGGCGCAGGGCCCGCCTGAGGCCCGACGTACGGGCCATGATAGCCCGTGCCGAAACGGCCCTCGGGCACGACAAGCGCGTACACAAATGCACGTGGCCCGTCGCTGATTGATAATCGTCGGTCGCAGGTTCGGATTTGTGCCTGACCCACTAGCAGGCCACACGGACCGCACGAACGGAGGATAGTGCTCACACAGGAGGCGATTGTGGTCCCTCCGGCGGAGGGAAGGTCAACACCTCGATGGTGCTGGTGGCCTGGCTCGGCGTGGTCAGGAGTGCCGTCCCGGCACCTTCCGCATGGTCCCGAGCAGCCAGGAGAGCCTCCGCCTCAGTGAGTGCTGAGGTGAGCCCGAGCGGATGGCCGTCGGGCGGTGGGTCCGGGAGGGTGTCCAGGAACCGCCGGTAAGCCTGGAGGATCGGTCCGAGTAGCCTTTCTGGCGTCCACTGACCGGCTTCGTCGGCATCGTCGACTCGGGCCCATGAAAGGTGAGAAAGATGTCGGTCGATAAGCGGCAGCGTCCGGTCGAGAGTGGCCTCGACGTCGGTCCCAGCAACAGGAAACTCCTGCGCCCCGAAGTCGGCGGGCGCGATGTCGCTGCGATTCCGGCGCCGGGCCGGTCGGCGCCTGCCCGCCCGGTCCGCCTCTGTTTGGGGCTCGGGCCGACCGCAGATGAACTCGATCAAGGTTCGAGCATGAACAAGCCTCGCCTCGAGCGCGGCGTTCGGGTCCTTCGTGGGCAGTGAGCACCGCACGAACTCGGTGAGTTCGTAGCCCACGTGCAGTCCCGCTTGGACCAGGTCCTGGCGTGAGCGGTCCTTCGTTGCCATGGCCGTACCGATAGCACAGATGCGCGACAGGGCCCCCGCTGTTCACTGGCATGGACTGGACGGGCCGCTGCGGCTGGGCATGTGGCTGCATCAGACGACCTTGGCAGCTCCTCGTGAGTCGGAACCGGTGCGGTGGCGGCGGGGCAGCCCGGACCTCCACGCGCACGATCGAGCGGACCAGAGAGAGGACCTCGGCCACGACGGGGCGCGGGGTGGGGCCGCGCGACGATCCGGCAAGTGCTGAACCCCCCTCAGCCGTAGCTGTAGTTCAGGACAACCACCTCGACGTGGGAGCCCGCCCAGCCGCGTATGCACCACAAGGCGTCCCGCCGGCTCCACCGGTACGCCGAACCGTCGAGCGCGGTGCCATCGAAGGCGACGGAGCGCACCTCGGCCACGGGGCGTTCGCCGAGTTACAGGCGGCCGTGCTTGGTGCCTTCGAGGTGGGTCACAATCGAGCCGCCGGTGGAAACCAGGCCGCAGTAGGTCCGGACGATGGACGAGGCCACCGATGCGGCGGCGGCCCGGCGGCTTCGAGGCCCTCGGCGCGGGTGACCACGCTCACGCGGATCTCCCCAGACCTGCTCATCGAATTTCCCCACCTCTGAGCATCCATCCGTGTGGGTGGGC
>Ga0182742_1004697_pt1 | contig 12160 bp, 4 predicted proteins | sample eDN5th37CBELigMG_FD_128880 | JGI IMG/M metagenome (GOLD analysis project Ga0182742, IMG submission 128880) | Enriched Miracle-Growth compost microbial communities from Emeryville, California, USA - eDNA 5th pass 37_C BE-Lig MG (version 2)... ... | reverse complement strand
TTCCGTCCGGCAGCTTCACGCTTTCCCATACCGTCCATTCGTGTTCGTGGCGCGGATTGGCGGCCTCGTACTGATAGCCGCCGACCTTCACCTTCAGCATCAGGTCGACGATGTCCTTCAGCGGGACGTCAAAGGCATGTGGGCCGTTCCAGCTGCCCCAGCACAGGTGATAGCGTGACTTCTCTTCGGGGATGCCGCGCAGCGCGTGATTGAGCGCATCGATCCGAAGCTCCGCCCATTTGCGATATTCGGACAGCGACATCGGCGGCACCATCTTCTCGTACCAATAGGGCAGGAAGGCATCGTCGATCTGCACGACGAGGCCGGCGTCAACGATCGCGCGGTACTCGGCGTTCAGCGCGTCGGCGAGCGCGAACAGGAAGCTTTCCTCGTCCTTGTAGAATTCGTTCTTGCCGCCGGGGAGGGCGCTGGCCGGGGCGACCACGGGAAGGAAGGCGGCGTGAGCATTGGCCTTTTTCGCCGCGGCTTTCAGGTTCTCGATGTCGCGGCCGACCTGCTTCTGCCCGACATAGGCGATTGCGCCGTTGCACACGAAGCGGTTGCTGAGCCGTTTGCTTAAGCCCGTCGCCGCATCGTATTCGGCGTAGAATTGCGGGAACGCCTTGCGGTCATTGCCGCCGCCGGCCTGCGTCATCGGATCTTTCGCCTCTTCGGCGGTGAGAGGGCGGCTCGCCAAGCCGGTCAGCCGCTCGTGAATATAGAAAGCCCAGTTGCGCCCCTTCGAAAATTCGCCGTCACTGACGATATCGACGCCGGCCTCGACCTGCTCGCGGACCACCTCATCGATCGAATCTTTCAGGCAGGCTTCATAGGCGGCTGAATCGTAGGCTTCGCCGGCCTCGATCTTGCGCAGGTGCTCGACCAATTTCGGCGGCCGGACCAGGCTGCCGACATGGGTGACCAGAATGCGGCCGGGATGCGTGGGCATTGTTCCTCCTGAACGATGATCAACGACGCCATCTTGGGGCGCCATCTTAGGGCGACGATCGCGATTGAGGCAGCCTCGGGGAAACAATCGCGGCTTGCAATTCCCGCCGGCCACGCTACTACAGCGGCCGAAAGGCGCACCGCTTGCGGCGCGCCTTTGCGTGCGCGGGCCTTTGGGCCGGCGCGCGTCCTGTCCGAGACTGCCGGTGCGGGTTTCCCGCTTAATTGCCACCCTCGCAAGACGGACGGCGACCAGCATAGACGGGTGAGAGACGAGATCGGACTTTTGGCCCTGGATTTAAAATCCTCGCCAAGTCATTGATCCGGTTCGAACCTTTCGGTTCTGCGCAGGCATTTGCGGCGCGGAGGGCAGGCACTGGCAAACGCCGTCCGCCCTCGAAATCTTTTTCTGGGCTGGACAGCAAACGTAACCGGCGGGACCTGAGGTTCCGCCAAACGGAGAGAGCTTGTGAATCGAGCGGAGAAGCAGGAGTCCGTCGCTTCCCTGAAGGAGGTCTTCAACACCTCCAAGGTGGTGGTGGTGGCTCACTATTCCGGCCTCAATGTCGCCCAGATGCAGACGCTGCGAAAGCAGATGAAGCAGGCGGGCGCGCAGGTGAAGGTCGCGAAAAACCGTCTCGCCAAGATTGCTCTTGATGGCTCCGATGCCGCCTCGATCGTGCCCCTTCTGAAGGGGCCGACCCTGATCGCTTACTCGCTAAACGATCCGGTCGCGGCGCCGAAGGTCGCCACCGATTTCGCCAAGGCCAACGAACAATTCGTGATCCTTGGCGGAGCGATGGGCAAGACCGCCCTGGACGTGAACGGCGTGAAGCAGCTCGCTTCGCTGCCGTCGCTGGACGAACTGCGTGGCAAGATTGTCGGCCTCATCCAGGCGCCGGCCACCAAGATTGCGCAGGTCGTCAACGCACCGGCCGCCAAGGTCGCGCGCGTCGTCCAGGCCTATGCCAGCAAAGACGCGGCGTGACACTAATCCTCAACAATCAGGTTCGAACAGGATACTAACATTATGGCTGACTTGCAGAAAATCGTAGACGACCTCTCGTCGCTCACCGTTCTCGAAGCCGCTGATCTCGCCAAGATGCTGGAAGAGAAGTGGGGCGTTTCGGCTGCCGCTGCCGTCGCGGTTGCCGCGGCACCGGGCGCCGGCGGCGGCGCCGCTCCGGCCGAGGAAAAGACCGAGTTCACCGTCGTCCTGGCGGCTGCCGGCGACAAGAAGATCGAGGTCATCAAGGAAGTGCGCGCGCTCACCGGACTTGGCCTGAAGGAGGCCAAGGATCTGGTCGAGGGCGCTCCGAAGCCCCTGAAGGAAGGCGCCAACAAGGAAGAAGCTGAAAAGATCAAGGCGACCCTCGAAAAGGTCGGCGCCAAGGTGGAGCTGAAGTAAGCGGACACGCGCTTACCAATTCCGATCCCCGGGCCAGCGAGGCGCAGCCGCGTGGAGCCCGGGGACGTCCCGCCGCGATCGGAATGCCCGGTCCAGACCCCGGCATGACGCTGGAGGCGGGCAGGCGAGGGCAAAGGTACCTTGTTCCGGTCGGCAGGCGAAAACCCGCCTGAGGGCCGATTTTGATGCCAATCTGATCGGACCGGCCCGGAAATTTTTAAGTTTCCGGCCGATTTTCTGCGATTAGGCCTAGACATAACGGGGGCGGGACCCATATACGGTCCTCGCATCCCCTTATAGCGCCGCAATGCGGCGGCATTTGCTTTGGTTCGAGCCGGCTCGAATCATCTAGAACGCAGGCACCCCGACGCCTGTCCTGATGGCCGCGATTGATGGCGGCCGTTCGGAGAGTCGTCCCGGCTGTCTCCAAAGCGACAGGCGAGAGATAGAGACGATGGCGCAAGCGCAGACGTTTATCGGTCGGAAGCGCGTTAGAAAGTTTTTCGGAAAAATCCAGGAAGTGGCGGAGATGCCGAACCTCATCGAGGTTCAGAAGGCGTCCTACGACCAGTTTCTGCTGGTCACGCCGCCGCCCGGCGGGCGGCCCGATGAGGGCCTGCAGGCGGTATTCAAGTCCGTCTTCCCGATCAAGGATTTTTCCAACACCTCGCAGCTCGACTTCGTGAGCTACGAGTTCGATCCTCCGAAATATGACGTCGACGAGTGTCGTCAGCGCGGCATGACCTATGCGGCCCCGCTCAAGGTGACGCTGCGCCTGATCGTGTTCGATGTCGACGAAGAGACCGGCGCCCGCTCCGTGAAGGACATCAAGGAGCAGGACGTCTATATGGGCGACATCCCGCTGATGACCAACAACGGTACGTTCATCGTGAACGGCACCGAGCGCGTCATCGTTTCGCAAATGCATCGTTCGCCCGGCGTGTTCTTCGATCACGACAAGGGCAAGACCCATTCTTCGGGCAAGCTGCTATTCGCCGCGCGGATCATCCCGTATCGCGGCTCCTGGCTCGACATCGAGTTCGACGCCAAGGACATCGTGCATGCCCGCATTGACCGTCGCCGCAAGATCCCGGTGACGTCGCTGCTCTATGCGCTCGGCATGGACGGCGAGGAGATTCTCAAGACCTTCTACAATGTCGTGACCTACAAGCGCGCCAAGGACGGCTGGCGCGTGCCCTTCGACGCAAACCGCATGAAGGGCTACAAGGCGGTCAACGATCTCGTCGACGCCGACACCGGCAAGGTGGTGGTCGAGGCCGGCCGCAAGATCACCGTGCGTCAGGCGCGCCAGCTCGCGGAAAAGGGCCTCAAGGCTCTGCGCATGACCGATGAGGAACTCCTCGGCAATTACATTGCCGAGGACCTCGTCAACATGAAGACCGGCGAGATCTATGCCGAGGCCGGCGAGGAAATCACCGAGAAGCTGCTCGAAAACATCAACGAGCTTGGCATCAAGGAGCTGCCGGTCCTTGACATCGACCACATCAATATCGGCGCCTATATCCGTAACACGCTGGCCGTCGACAAGAACATGACGCGTGAGGACGCGCTGTTCGACATTTACCGCGTCATGCGGCCGGGCGAGCCGCCGACGGTCGAGACCGCGTCGGCCATGTTCCAGTCGCTGTTCTTCGATCCCGACCGATACGACCTCTCGGCTGTCGGCCGCGTCAAGATGAACATGCGGCTTGACCTCGATGCGCCGGACACCACGCGCGTCCTGCGCAAGGAAGACATCCTCGCCGTGGTGAAGACCCTCGTGGATCTTCGTGACGGCAAGGGCGAGATCGACGACATCGACAATCTCGGCAACCGCCGGGTGCGCTCGGTCGGCGAGCTGATGGAGAACCAGTATCGCATCGGCCTCCTGCGCATGGAGCGCGCCATCAAGGAGCGCATGTCGAGCGTCGATATCGATACCGTCATGCCGCAGGACCTGATCAACGCGAAGCCGGCCGCCGCCGCAGTGCGCGAGTTCTTCGGAAGCTCGCAGCTTTCGCAGTTCATGGACCAGACCAATCCGCTGTCCGAGATCACGCACAAGCGGCGTCTCTCGGCGCTTGGACCGGGCGGTCTGACGCGAGAGCGCGCCGGCTTCGAAGTGCGCGACGTGCATCCGACGCATTACGGCCGCATCTGCCCGATCGAGACCCCCGAAGGGCCGAATATCGGTCTGATCAATTCGCTCGCGACCTACGCGCGCGTGAACAAGTACGGCTTCGTCGAGACGCCGTATCGCAAGGTGAAGGACGGCCGCGTCACCGACGAGGTCATCTATCTCTCGGCGATGGAGGAGGCCCGTTACACGGTCGCGCAGGCCAATGCGCCGATCGATGCCAAGGGCCGCTTCACCGAAGACATGATCGTCTGCCGGCATGCCGGCGATGTTGCGCCTTATCCGCGCGACAAGGTCGACTTCATGGACGTTTCGCCGAAGCAGCTCGTTTCGGTGGCCGCGGCACTGATCCCGTTCCTCGAGAACGACGACGCCAACCGCGCGCTGATGGGCTCAAACATGCAACGCCAGGCGGTGCCGCTGGTCCGTGCCGAGGCGCCGTTCGTCGGCACGGGCATGGAAGGCGTGGTGGCGCGTGACTCTGGTGCCGCGATCGGTGCTCGCCGCGCCGGCGTGGTCGACCAGGTGGACGCCACCCGTATCGTCATCCGCGCGACGGAAGAGACCGATCCGACCAAGCCGGGCGTCGACATCTACCGGCTGATGAAGTTCCAGCGTTCCAACCAGAATACCTGCATCAACCAGCGTCCGCTGGTGCGTGTCGGCGATCAGGTGAAGAAGGGCGACATCATCGCCGACGGTCCCTCGACCGAACTCGGCGAACTGGCGCTCGGCCGGAACGTGCTGGTCGCGTTCATGCCCTGGAATGGCTACAACTTCGAGGACTCGATCCTCCTGTCCGAGCGCATCGTGCGCGATGACGTGTTCACGTCCATCCACATCGAGGAATTCGAGGTGATGGCCCGCGACACCAAGCTCGGGCCCGAAGAGATCACGCGCGACATCCCGAACGTGTCGGAAGAGGCGCTGAAGAATCTCGACGAAGCCGGCATCGTCTATATCGGCGCGGAAGTGCGCGCGGGCGACATCCTGTGCGGCAAGATCACGCCGAAGGGCGAGAGCCCGATGACGCCGGAAGAGAAGCTCCTGCGCGCCATCTTCGGTGAGAAGGCCTCCGACGTGCGCGATACCTCGCTCCGGGTGCCGCCCGGCGTGCAGGGCACGGTCGTGGAAGTGCGGGTGTTCAATCGCCACGGCGTCGACAAGGACGAGCGTGCGCTGGCGATCGAGCGCGAGGAGATCGAACGCCTCGCCAAGGACCGCGACGACGAGCAGGCGATTCTCGACCGCAACGTGTTCGGCCGTCTGGCCGAATTGCTGGAGGGCCGTCAGGGCGTCGCGGGGCCGAAGGGCTTCAAGAAGGACACCAAGATCACGCGCGCGATCCTGGACGAATATCCGCGCTCGCAGTGGTGGATGTTCGCCTCGCCGAACGACAAGCTGATGGCCGAGATCGAGGCCATGCGCAAGCAGTACGACGAGTCGAAGAAGATGCTGGAACAGCGCTTCCTCGACAAGGTCGAGAAGCTGCAGCGCGGCGACGAACTGCCGCCCGGCGTGATGAAGATGGTCAAGGTCTTCGTCGCGGTGAAGCGCAAGATCCAGCCGGGCGACAAGATGGCCGGCCGCCACGGCAACAAGGGTGTCGTTTCCAAGATCGTTCCGATCGAGGACATGCCGTTCCTTGAGGACGGCACGCATGCCGACATTGTGCTCAATCCGCTCGGCGTGCCGAGCCGCATGAATGTCGGGCAGATCCTGGAGACCCATCTTGGCTGGGCCTGCGCCGGCCTCGGCAAGCGTATCGGCCAGGCGGTGGACGCCTATTACAGCAAGCAGGACACCAAGCCGCTGAAGGAAACCTTGAAGAAGGTTTATGGCGACGACGACACCATCAAGTCGCTCGACGAGAAGGGCATCATCGAACTCGGCACGAACCTGCGGCACGGTGTGCCGATCGCGACGCCGGTCTTCGACGGAGCCAAGGAGAGCGATATCGAGCAGATGCTCGACATGGCGGGTCTGGATCACTCGGGCCAGGTCACGCTGTTTGACGGGCGTACCGGCGAGCAGTTCGACCGTAAGGTGACGGTCGGCTACATCTACATGCTGAAGCTGCATCACCTGGTGGACGACAAGATCCACGCCCGTTCGATCGGCCCGTACTCGCTCGTCACCCAGCAGCCGCTGGGCGGCAAGGCGCAGTTCGGCGGACAGCGTTTCGGCGAAATGGAGGTGTGGGCCCTGGAGGCTTACGGCGCCGCCTACACGCTGCAGGAAATGCTGACCGTGAAGTCCGACGACGTGGCCGGCCGCACCAAGGTCTACGAAGCGATCGTGCGCGGCGACGACACGTTCGAAGCCGGTATCCCCGAAAGCTTCAACGTGCTGGTCAAGGAAATGCGCTCGCTTGGGCTCAATGTCGACCTGCACAATTCAAAGCTGCAACGGCCGACCGATCTGCCCGAAGCGGCTGAGTGATTCGCAAACGAGACGGGACGGCGAGGGCGCCGTCCCGGGTCCAGCTGACTGGCTCAAAGGCGAAACAATTTACGGCTGAAGCCCTGGAACTTAGGCGCTAGGCCGAGGAGACGACGATGAACCAAGAAATCATGAATCTGTTCAGCCCGCAGGTGCCGGCTCAGGTCTTCGACCAGATTCGCATCTCGATCGCGAGCCCTGAGAAGATTCAGTCCTGGTCGTATGGCGAGATCAAGAAGCCAGAGACGATCAACTACCGGACCTTCAAGCCGGAGCGCGATGGGCTGTTCTGCGCGCGCATCTTCGGTCCCATCAAGGACTACGAGTGCTTGTGCGGCAAGTACAAGCGCATGAAGTACAAGGGCATCATCTGCGAGAAATGCTCGGTTGAAGTCACGCTCTCGCGCGTGCGGCGCGAGCGCATGGGCCATATCGAACTGGCCGCGCCGGTCGCGCATATCTGGTTCCTGAAGTCCCTGCCGAGCCGCATCGGCATGCTGCTCGACATGACGCTGAAGGATCTCGAGCGCATCCTTTATTTCGAATACTACGTCGTGCTTGAGCCGGGCCTGACCCCGCTGCAGGATCGTCAGCTGCTGTCCGAAGAGGATTACCTCAAGGCGCAGGACGAATACGGCCAGGATTCGTTCACCGCCATGATCGGCGCGGAAGCGATCCGCGAGATGCTCAAGGCGCTCGACCTGACCAAGCTGCAGGGCGATCTGCGCGCCGAGATCGCCAACACCGATTCTGAGATCAAGAAGAAGAAGCTCGCCAAGCGCGTTAAGCTGATCGAGGCCTTCATCGAATCCGGCAACAAGCCGGAATGGATGATCCTCACGCATGTGCCGGTGATTCCGCCGGATCTGCGCCCGCTCGTGCCGCTGGACGGCGGCCGGTTCGCGACTTCGGACCTGAACGATCTCTATCGCCGGGTCATCAACCGCAACAACCGTCTCAAGCGGCTGATCGAACTGCGCGCGCCGGACATCATCATCCGCAACGAAAAGCGCATGCTGCAGGAAGCTGTGGATGCGCTGTTCGACAACGGCCGTCGGGGCCGCGTCATCACCGGCGCCAACAAGCGCCCGCTGAAGTCGCTCGCCGACATGCTCAAGGGCAAGCAGGGCCGGTTCCGCCAGAACCTGCTCGGCAAGCGCGTCGACTATTCCGGCCGTTCGGTGATCGTGGTCGGTCCCGAACTCAAGCTGCATCAGTGCGGCCTGCCCAAGAAGATGGCACTCGAATTGTTCAAGCCGTTCATCTATTCGCGGCTCGACGCCAAGGGCCTGTCGACAACGGTGAAGCAGGCGAAGAAACTGGTCGAGAAGGAGAAGCCCGAAGTTTGGGACATCCTCGACGAGGTGATCCGCGAGCATCCGGTGCTGCTCAACCGCGCGCCGACGCTGCATCGTCTCGGCATCCAGGCGTTCGAGCCGGTGCTGATCGAGGGCAAGGCGATCCAGCTTCACCCGCTGGTCTGCGCCGCGTTCAACGCCGACTTCGACGGCGACCAGATGGCCGTGCACGTTCCGCTGTCGCTCGAAGCGCAGCTGGAAGCGCGCGTCCTGATGATGTCGACCAACAACATCCTGCATCCGGCGAACGGCCAGCCGATCATCGTGCCGTCCCAGGACATCGTGCTCGGCCTGTACTATCTCACGCTCGAGCGCGAGGGTGAGCCGGGGCAGGGCAAGGTATTCGGCGACATCGCCGAGATTGATCATGCGCTGTCGCAGAAGGCGATCACGCTGCATTCCAAGATCAAGTATCGCTGGACCGGCACGGGCCCGGACGGCGAGCCGATCCGCAAGGTCTATGACACGACGCCAGGTCGCGTTTTGCTCGGTCAGGTTCTGCCGAAGAGCAAGGTCGTGACGTTCGACGTCGTCAACAAGCTGATGACCAAGCGCGAAATCTCAAACATGATCGACACCGTCTACCGCCATTGCGGTCAGAAGGACACGGTCATTTTCTGCGACCGTATCATGGCGCTCGGTTTCCACCACGCCTTCAAGGCCGGCATTTCGTTCGGCAAGGACGACATGGTGGTGCCGGAGAAGAAGTGGTCGATCGTCGACAGAACGCGCGAAGAGGCGAAGGACTTCGAGCAGCAATACAATGACGGCCTGATCACCCAGGGCGAGAAGTACAACAAGGTGGTGGACGCCTGGTCGAAATGCACCGAGGCGATCGCCGCCGAGATGATGCGCGAAATCTCGACCACCAAGAAGGATGCGAAAACCGGCCGCGAGGCGCAGGTCAATTCGATCTACATGATGGCGCATTCCGGCGCGCGTGGCTCGCCGGCGCAAATGCGCCAGCTCGCCGGCATGCGCGGCCTGATGGCCAAGCCGGACGGGTCGATCATCGAGACGCCGATCGTGTCCAACTTCAAGGAAGGCCTGACCGTGATGGAGTACTTCAACTCCACCCACGGCGCCCGCAAGGGACTGGCCGATACCGCGCTGAAGACCGCCAATTCGGGCTACCTGACCCGGCGTCTGGTCGACGTCGCGCAGGACTGCATCATCACGTCCACCGATTGCGGGACCGAGTCCGGCATCAAGGTGCGCGCGATCATCGATGCAGGCACTGTCGTGGCCTCGCTCGGCATTCGCATCCTCGGCCGCACCACGGCGGAGGAGGTGAAGGACCCGGCGACCGGCGACGTGATCGTGGGCCAGGGCGTTCTGCTTGGGGAGCAGGAGGTCGAGCGAATTACCGCGGCGAATGTGCAGGAAGTGCGCATCCGCTCGGTGCTGACCTGCGAAAGCAAGAACGGCGTCTGCGCGGCCTGCTACGGGCGCGATCTTGCCCGCGGCACGCCCGTGAATATGGGCGAGGCGGTCGGCGTCATCGCCGCGCAATCGATCGGCGAGCCGGGCACCCAGCTCACCATGCGCACCTTCCACATCGGCGGCGCGGCGCAGATCAACGAGCAGTCGTTCATCGAGTCGAACTTCGAGGGAACGGTGCGGCTCAAGGCCAAGGACAAGTCCGTCAACGCGGTGATCAAGAACTCGGACGGCGAACTGATCGTGATGAGCCGCAACGTCACGCTCGCGGTGGTCGATGCCGATGGCACCGAGCGCGCGACCCATCGCCTGCCATTTGGCGCGCGGCTGCGCGTGAATGAAGGCGACAAGGTGATGCGCGGTCAGCGTCTCGCGGAGTGGGATCCCTATACCCGCCCGATCATCACCGAGGTCGACGGCTTTGCCGAATTCGAAGACCTTGTCGAGGGTCAGTCGGTTGCGGAAACGCAGGACGAGTCCACCGGTATCACCAAGCGCGTGGTGACCGATTGGCGGACGTCCTCGCGCGCTGCGGACCTGCGTCCGGCCATCGTGATCAAGGACAAGGACGGCAATATCCTGAAGCTGTCACGCGGCGGCGAGGCGCGCTATCCGCTGGCGATCGACGCGATTCTGTCGGTGGACCAGGGTGCGCAGGTGCATGCGGGCGACGTCATCGCGCGTATCCCGACCGAGAGCGCCAAGACCCGCGACATCACCGGCGGTCTGCCGCGTGTGGCGGAACTGTTCGAAGCGCGGCGTCCCAAGGAGGCGGCGGTGATCGCCGAAATCTCGGGCACCATCCGCTTCGGCCGCGACTACAAGAACAAGCGCCGCATCTCGATCGAGCCGGCGGAAAAGGATGTCGAGCCGGTCGAATACCTGATCCCGAAGGGCAAGCACATCCATCTGCAGGACGGCGATATCGTCGAAAAGGGCGACGCTATCGTCGAGGGCAATCCCGCCCCGCATGACATCCTGGCGATCAAGGGCGTCGAGGAGCTCGCCGCTTACCTCGTCAACGAAATCCAGGAGGTCTATCGGCTGCAGGGCGTCGGCATCAACGACAAGCACATCGAAGTGATTGTCCGGCAGATGCTGCAGAAGGTGGAAATCGACGACTCGGGCGAGACCGACCTGATCCAGGGCGAGCAGCTTGATCGCGTCGAACTCGACGAGATCAACGCCAAGGCGATCGAACAGGGCAAGAAGCCGGCCACCGGTCATCCTGTGCTGCTCGGAATCACCAAGGCCTCGCTGCAGACCCGCTCCTTCATCTCGGCAGCGTCGTTCCAGGAGACCACGCGCGTGCTCACCGAGGCTGCCGTCAACGGCAAGTCCGATACGCTCGACGGCCTCAAGGAAAACGTCATCGTCGGCCGCCTGATCCCGGCCGGTACCGGCGCGATGATGAGCACGCTCCGCGAGATCGCGGCCAAGCGCGACGCGCTGATTCTCGAGGAGCGCGAGAAGGAGGCTGTCGCCAAGGCGGCCGAGGCTCCGGCAGCGCTGCCGGCGGCGGAATAGCCGTCGCCACATCGGCATCAACGAAAGAGGGCCGCTCTTACGGGCGGCCCTCTTTGATTCCGCAACTGGAGAGTGGACGGGGCGTGGATAGGAGGGCTTCCACGCGCTTTATCCAGGCGAACCGCTGTTTCCCGCGAGCCGATCGATCGATGAGACGCTGCGTGTGGCTGCGACTGGCCCGGGCGCGCGAGGAAATCCCAAAACTCTCGATGAATAGGGGACTTCTCGGCTTGACTTCGCCCACTCACGCCGATACATACGCGCCACTTTTCGGCAGGCGGTGAGTTTCACCCTCGTCGGCACGGCATTCCGAAAGCAGCGCCCTAAGTCACTGAGCCAAAAGCTCTTTTGATTGCTGCCTCGGCAAACCAGACCTCGACGGACGATTCTCAAACGCTGCCGCTGACGGCAAGAAAAAGCCAGTTGGAAAGTCATGACCGCGAGGCCTGGTCCGCGCGGTCCTCTGCATCGCGAAGCGCCAGTCCGCAAAAGCCGGAGCGGATGGCGTGTTTTTCGTTTTGCGCGTGGCAACGCGTGTTCTGGCGAGGGGCCTGTTTGAACGGCTGGCCCCGCACGGTGAGGATGAAGGCTTAAATCGGATGCCGACGATCAACCAGTTGATCCGCAAGGGCCGGGTGAAACCGACCTACCGCAACACGGTGCCGGCGTTGCAGGCCGCTCCGCAGAAGCGTGGCGTTTGCACGAGGGTCTACACGACCACCCCGAAGAAGCCGAACTCGGCGCTTCGCAAGGTCGCCAAGGTGCGGCTGACCAACCAGTTCGAGGTCATCGGCTACATTCCGGGTGAGGGGCACAACCTCCAGGAACACTCGGTGGTGATGATCCGCGGCGGCCGCGTGAAGGATCTTCCGGGCGTCCGTTATCACATCCTGCGCGGCG
>Ga0182742_1004694_pt1 | contig 12165 bp, 10 predicted proteins | sample eDN5th37CBELigMG_FD_128880 | JGI IMG/M metagenome (GOLD analysis project Ga0182742, IMG submission 128880) | Enriched Miracle-Growth compost microbial communities from Emeryville, California, USA - eDNA 5th pass 37_C BE-Lig MG (version 2)... ... | reverse complement strand
TGAGTAACAGGCTGGCGCGACCCAGCCCTGGACAATAGTAATAGAATCCTTCGATACTTAAATGAAATTGTGATTAATTAATAATATTATGGGTGAAAAAATCACTATAAACCTCTTAAAAAAGGAAAATTAACTGAGGTTGTCTCACGTGGAGTTTTTATTTTATACTCTAATTGGGTACTTGAAAGTAAAAGGACCACAATACTTAAAATTATACAAGCTGCAAAAAACATAAATATCAACATAAATTAATCGATCTAAGGTCCTGCGAAAACCAAAACTAAGAGAATGAAGGGAACAATAAGATAAGGGGGTTTTGAGCCTATTTTCCTTTTGATTTACCATAACTCTGAGCCATATTTAGAATATTCGGATACTCAGAATAAGTAAGTTTTATTTCCAATTCGAAACCTTGAAAACGAATAAAAACTTGTACTAATTTAGTCTCTAAGATGCTGAACCTTATCAGCGACTATATCATATGAATATTACAATATCTTTCTCTATATGTATATGAAAGAATCCACGACATATTTTTTTTCCTTAAATAATCATATAAAGCCTTATAGCGCTCATGACTCTCTCTCCAAGATGAATGGAAGAGAAATAGATACTTTGTTTTAAAAGATATTCATTGAGCTGTGCACTCTTCTTAGAACATACAAACCTGTTATGTATTATTGATATATTTTTATAAATTAAACCTTACTAATTTGCAAGCTCATCATAAAATAGTTTAAAAACCTAAAAATAATCTAACATATGAAATCAATGTATTTTTAAACATATTAATTAATACTTATTCTTTATTCTCTTCCTCATTTGTAATACCATTTGCTTTAGGTGATTCTAAGTTCGGTTGCTCTTTATTTTCAATCTCTTCTACTTGGGAGTTTATTACGGCCACTTCCTCGACCTTCTCGTCATTTTTCTTTATTTCCTCTTGGACAGGCTCCTCAATTTTTTGGATTACTACTTCTGTGACTGTTGTTTCGACAATCGTTGGCTCTTCACCTTTCTCTTCTACTTTTATTTCTTCCACTTCAAGCTTCTTGGGTTCTGCTTTTATAATAACATCTTGAATCTAAGGAAAAGTTATTTATTTGTTTAGGAGGAAAGTCATTTTACATCGTAAACTTGTTTGATAATATTGTTCTTTTTCTCTTTATCAATCTTCTTTACTTGAGCAAACAAATAAGAAACAACAGGTCTATGGTCCGATATTCTATACTCTATCCTATCATAGAAAACTTGCTCTATTCCTTTTCCTGCTGTATTCCACAGAATTCTGTCTGTCCTATAATCACAATTACTCTTTTGTTTCAAATATAACTTACCATGCAGGATTTCTTTGTTTCTTTGAGGTATCATAATTATCAGTTCCGACATCATATTTATATGTTGGAAGGAATTTTATTGGTCCTTCACTGTATCTTCTCAAAATTGGGTCACTTGCTTGGACCAGTTTCAGTTGATCCATTGATAATAAGCCCTTTAACTCTTCTTCTGCTTTCTCATCTTGATTCATTGACTTGAGAAACTCGTAATTCTTAACAAGAGTTCTAAGGTCATTTCCAAGATTTATTCTAAAGTTCAAATCTCCTAAAAGAAAAGTCGTATCAAGGTTTTGTATTCTCTCTTTCTAAATAACCAATAAGATATACATTGATAAATAACCCTACCTTTCTCTTTCCTAACCCTTCTTCCTGGAAAGCTTTTTGATGAATATCGTTCAGATTTGCTATTCTCCCTTCAAGTCCCTTAGCGTGTGGGTCCAAATGACAGTTCACAAAGCAAAAAGATGTATCATGAACATGAAGCTTACAAATAACAGCTCCTTTATTACCTATCTTTCCCGCAAGACCTGTTTTGACCTTGTCAGTGTCGACATGCATTATACTCTTGCTCGTGCTTTCCTTCACAAACACCATCAATACCAATCCAACCAAGTCTCTTGCACTCACTAAATTATATGTATCATGTTCCTTTAAGGTTCTTATAATAAGATCGATCCATTGTAGAACAATAGCTTTTCCCGTTGATGACAACACAGCGCTGGCGTTTAATTCAATATACTCTTGGAATCCGACTACAATGAAATCTGGAGCTGGGTTGCCTCTGAAATCAAAGAGACCTTTGAGGTCAAGATTCTGATTTAAAGTGTAGCCTCCAAGGTTCCAGGTTACTATGTAAAGGCTTATTTTGCTGTATGTGGCAAACTCTTTTTCTCTTGATCTTATTTCGTTTTCATAGGACTCGTTAACAGCTTTTAAGATATAAGATAAAAATAAGCTCAAAATTTACTATTGAAAATGGTGGTTGTGTTCTTGCCGAGCAAGAAATCAAGACAATCCTGCTTCAAGTTATCCTCAAAACTTCCATTGTATAATCGGTTCAAAGACTTTGCATAATGGTCAAATATACCAAAAATTCCTTTCTTTCCGACCCTCGTTACCTGGGAAATAACCGACCCAGTTCCTGTGTAATGGTGGCTCAAAGAGTCACCGTTATCTGCCCATAATCGTTTAAAACCGACTATAAGAGCATTTTGGCTGGTAAGGTCTGAATTATCGAGCTCTTCGTAAGGTTCATGTCCAAATAGACTTTTCAAGTTAACCCCCAATTTATTCAACTAGAAAGAAAATCGGTAAATATTTCCTTATAATAAATGTTACTGCAAGATCAAAAGCTACCATAGCCATTTTACTTTGCGTAAAGTTTGTACGATCGAGACAATCAAGACAATTAGTTCTAATAACACCTATTTCCACATTAAAATCCCCCAAAAAGCCTAGTTTACCTTTTTGTAAGTGCTCAATTGCTTCATCTTCCTGGTTTTGAACAGTGATGCCAAGGGATTCTAACGCTGGTTGGAGTTTAGCAATCAAAACGTTCGTTTTGTCATAGTTTTGATTTTTAACAGCATTATGGAAATCAAAGAACTCATAGCCTAAATCTTGCAAAACATTGCTTTTTATATGAGTTTCGAATGCTTCTGTAATCATTTGTTCTTCCTTTTTACCCTTTGCCATGAGATTAACACAAATAACATGTCCATATGTCTGATTTAAATCGCTCACATGTTTAAGGAATATATGATTCGTTAAAGCAAAGGTCCTTTCAAGCTTTATAGAGGCTTGGACACCTCTTTGTGTCCAAAAGACAGGAGGACTTCCTCTAACCTGAAGATGAGAGCAGCATTTTCCTTGGTAAAAAACTAATTGTTCTGTTTCGACGAAGTTTGCTACATTGCCTCCATCATCAATTCCTATTTATTCATTATATCTTGTTATTTACTCAAGGAATTACCTCTGGAATGGTATCGAGTCCCAGCATTTTTACAGCTTCTTCTGGAAATAAGGAAATAATCAAGCCTGCTAGACTTGATATTCGTGCTAAAACTTCCAATAAAACCCTAATATAAAGTAAATATGACAATACCAATTATTGATTTTACCTGGATAAGACAGATTTGCCATGCAGGATCTATATTAAACTTGATAAACTCTTTATAAAGTTCTTGGTTCCATTGGAAAGCAAGGTCAGTTTGTGTCTTTTTTTGTACTCTTTTTAGATGAGCAATAGTCAAATCATAAGTGAGAGAGAAATAGTATCCTTGACTTAACAACTATTCCAATGAGATTATTTAACAAGGGTTCCAAACCTTTCTTAAGTACATTATATAATTGAATAACGCTTTCTTCCTTTCTGAATCCATCAGCTCCTCAGACTATTATCCAATTAGTATAAGTCTATTTCCAGGACAAAAAGAAGGATTTCTATACACGAATTCAGCTTACCTCAAAGGGAATAAAAACAAGCGAGGAAATTGTATATATAATATGGTCGCCTGGTAAGGTACAAACAGGCAGGACTTCTTCAACCATCAGCAAAAATGGACAATCCAGGATAGTAATTACTCCCAAAATCGCACTATATTCTTTCATTGTAATAAAGTTCCTCGGAATGTCTTCCTGATCCCCTAAATCGATCAATGGTAACTCATAGTAAATTAGTACTCATTTCTGTAGGTCGGAATGTGTGTCTATCCAGCCAGAGCTGCTTCTTTATTTGATTGGTTTTATCTTTCAGCTAATAAAGGACATAAATATTCTGATAAGAACGATAATCCATACAAGGAAGAGATTACGGTAAGTGTAGAGAGCAACCCGACGAAGGTTATGGATGCCTGAAAGTTGATCGTCTAGGCTCAGAGCATTTCGAGTTAAATCTGCTTCTGGAGCGGTGTTTGACTTGAAGAACTGCATTTCCCTCTAATGACTGATTATTAAAGACCTTTATTGATATAGATTTTAAATTAATATCCAGCTAGACAATTCGTGATTTTTCGAAAAAACTTTCTAAATTATAAAATCCATTTTTATAAAAGGATTTTCTCTATCTAAGTTCCCAAATTCAGTCATCTATAGAGAAAAGATTCAAGTATTTTCTTTATAGGTTAATTTGATTATAAAACTCTTTTAGAAAATAAAATAATGATAAAAATAAAGGTAATTGAAGGGTTAAAGATCTAACACATTTAACTTTCTGAGATTAAGCTGAAACCTATTCTACTTTTCATTATTATTCCTCTCATGACAAATTTGAGACGTTGTCAAGCCCTGAAAATTTCCTTGTCATATTGTAAATATAAAATTTATTTACAAGATTTAAGACCAATATTTTCAATAAAATTAATTTTCTTAAATCAACAAAAATCAGCTCATATCTTCAATGATTTTCATTCTTTAAGTCTATGAAATAATTTCCTTGGGTTTGATAAGATAAGGCTAAAGTAGTAAACTCTAAATCTGAATAAGAAGGTTATTAAAGAAGACTCAATGATAGGTTTAAGGGGTCTAAAACAATAGTTTTGGAATTTGTGATAACTTGATATCCGAAAACTATTGAAATGTTAATATTTTTTAATTAAGAATCTCTACTTAAAAAAAAAGAAGTTGGAAATGATACAAATAAATAAGTTATTTGGAAATAGGACCTGGATAGATAATTTTCAACTTATAATATTTTTTAACCTAAATTATGTATAGGAACTATAGTTATTTCGTTTATGCCTTAAAAGAGACTTTATAGCAGATGTAACAAGAAATATTATGAAAGGTTGTTGTTTGGAGGCTAGAATATCGCAATCATTTATATCAGGGTGCCATAATTAAAATTTAGTTCAATATTATTAAAGTTATAAACTTTTCATCTATTTTGAAGAGTATATACAAAAAAGGATCGGTTTTCCTTGTCACAGCCCTTATTTAGCCACCATGTCAACCATTAAACAAAAGAATTCTCAAAAAGGGATACTAGTCAAGGTTTATACCAATTGTCTCAAGAGATTGGAGTGATTTAAGATTTTTGCTAAGGTTATCAAGTCAATCATCTGTTATTTTTTTACAACTTTATTTTTAATTATTAAATAATAAGTTTTCTAAAAGATTTACTCAGTAAAATTTAGCTGAATAGTCTGAAGGGATTGAAGGAACCTTAGATTATTACTGAACTTATCAATTCTCCGAGTTGATTCTTTGCGAAACTTTGATAAAGTAATAAAACTCCACTTATTTCTTTGAATTGCTATAACTCAGCATATTAATTGATTTCTGTCATATGGTTATACCCTTGAGATAATTTGTAAATAAATCATTTCCATATCTATTCACTTTCAATCAAGGTTCTATATGTTTTTACCTGCTTCCTAGGTTAATTATTCTGCATTTCTCCTTTTTTATCTTCATTCGTTGAAGTTCCTCCTTTGATCTTGCTCCAATTTCATGGAACCTTTTCTTTGTTTATAACTTAAGAGAGTTATCTTACCTAATGTTCTTTCCAACATTCTTCATTTCTTCTCGGTCTTAACATGTTTTGTTCAATCTTAGAGGGTTCTTTGAGTTAATTTTATAAGACATAATCCTCGAAATAATACACCCAAAGGGTTTCTCGTTTGTACTGCTTACTTTTACTCACTGACTTTTTTTTTTATTTCTTGTCGTGAATGAATTAAAATTTAACCTTAATATTTTTAAAAGACTGGGAGAAGAAGAAATAAAACAAAATTCTTTCCCTCTTTTGGAAGAAAAAAATTATTTCATTAAAAATCTTTTAATCTAAACTTTTTTATTAAATTTGTTAAAGCAATTTCGCTCTCATTTTCAACTGATTCAGTTCAAATGTTTATAATAATTAACAAAACAATGCATTTGATCAGAAGGAAACAGATTTGTTGTTATAAAGCAAAAGATTTAATAACCAAATTTTAGAATCTCTAAAGATTTATCTTCTGGTTTTATTTAATCTTATTTTCCCATTTCCAGTTTTATGTACTAAAAGTAGTAGCGCATTTTCTCAGTTGTTAAATTGCAAAATCTTTTTATTAAACTTTGATTTATTTCATATTTTATATTCAAAAATAGATTTTATGTGTAGTTTTATCTGTCTATTTATCAAAATAATTAGAATTATTCAAACACATATTAATCATCCCTAGGATCAAATAATAAATAAAAATATCCACTCTTTATTTTCCATACATCAAAGTATAATTTTCGCCTCCCGATTAAAATCATCATATAACAAAAACCTAGCATAATATAGGCTGATCAATCTTTATATAGGTCTTTCTAACAAAGCAAAAAATTAAAAAAATTTTAATTAAAAAAACATGAATTCCAACTTTGAGGACATCTTCTTAGAAGGCAAAAAATCTTCCTTTCAAACCAATCTTGGAGAAAGTATCTCCTTATATTTATCTCCTTGTTAACTTCTTTTAGTGATCGAAGAACCTCACGAAGATAATCAAACCTCCTCAATTCGACTTCCAGAAGAACATCACATCCGAGCTCACGCTATTCCACAAGAAAACTTCAGCTACGGGCAATTTTCTCGTCCTGAGTGGTCCAAGAAAATCCCAGGGCTTTCTGGCTTTGTAACACTAGGAGATCCTATTGGATTTGGGGATAATAACATCAGTTTCACTGAGTTCGAAGATATGGACATTCCGAGTCTGGTTCACCAAGATTTCAACTTTAACTTAGGAAGAATTTTCGATGAGAATGATAATCACGAGCTTGCAAGGAGAGCCTCAGGTATGGGAATACCGATAGATGGATTACAAGGTCATGGTGGCATGATGTATGGGGAGAAGGGCAATAGAAGACAATCAATGCATGGAAGGAAGCATTCCAAAAGTCAAGATAAAGTTATGGGTGAGATGCAAGGACATGAAGGGAGAATGTCCTTCTTCAAAGAATATCTTCCAATGTTGTTAGAGCATCATTGGAAAGAAATTCTTGAGCATGCAACAAAATTCTTTGAGTTTGAAAAATCATTTGATTGCCAGAAGAATTGTGAGAATTTGATGTTCTTGGAAGAGCATAAAGAGACTTATGGGAATACATTTGAAAATATTTATCATAATCACTACTTGAAGATCGTTGGTAAAATAAGAGAATGTGTTGAGAATTTCTCTATTACAGGGGAAAGTATACTTAAAATTCTCTATGATGAATTTTGCGGTCTCTTTTCAGAACTCTTCAATTTTATAAAGAACTGCACAAGCGATTATTGTTTCGACCTGATGAAAAATAAAACTAACACTGCTAAAGCAACCCGGAATAACTTGCAAACAAATATCGTGGACCAAGAAGTTGGACAAAACACAAGAAAATTCGAGCCCATGTCACAAATAACCAGAACAGGAGATTTATACCAAGAAAGAGTTCCAACTCAACAACAAAGCCACCAAAGAGCTTTTGTTTCTACTGGTCAGACATGGGAAAATCCTGAAATAGAAGAAAAGAAAGTAGAACATTCGCAGCTCTTAAGAGGCGATATAAGTGGATCCATGCAAATAGAGAAACTTGAATCGTTAGCACATATCATAGATTGTAATGTGGGAAGAAAGACGGACCTTACCAATAAAGCAGGAGCAAATAGCAGCTTTAATTTCAGAGGAGTAGAAAGTAACGTTTCCCAAAGTGAACTGGAAAGCGTTGCTTCTGAAAGTACAAGAAAATTTCAGCGAAAATACTGGTCAGCAGCCGAATTACAAGAATTAGAAAATCTAAGCAACCAGTATTATCCCAATAATATTCCCATTGAAAGACTGGAGGAGTTTGCGAGGAAATATTCAAGGACATTGAATGCTGTTCAAAGCAAAATTAGTAAAACAAAGAAGGAGAGAGTGAAGAAACAAACCGAATCATATAAGATTGAAATGTCATCGAATGGAACGTCAAGAAATGACACAAGTACTCAAAGAAGATATGAAGTAACAGTTGAGAATATGATAAAGGGAGCTTTACAACAGTTCCCAGACAATACAGCAACAAATGAGGAAATTATACAAAAGATAAAGGAATTGTACTTTAGAGAAGGAATGGAAGGAAACGAAGAAAGACTCAAAAATTCCATATCACAAACTCTTTCATCCAGCAAAAGTATAACTGTTATAAAGGGAACTTACGGGCTTAGATCAAGGGAATATTTAGTTCTAGACCGAGCTAATGCTAAGACAATGAGGTCAAGGCTCCAGTATATCCTAAGTAATGTCCCGAATTTCAGGCTAGATATTGCCACCATAAGAAGACTTTACCTGGAACACTTCTTTGATAGTATTGACAGCGATAATGTCTGGGAGACAAGTATCACGAAAGTTCTCAAACAATCCCAAGAGTTTGACTCTTCTCATTGTAAAACAAAATATAGCCTTATTGTAAGGGACCCCTCTCTATGAACCGCGGCAGAAAAGGTACCATATACTGATTCTACTGAAATTATGGGATTATGTCCTTTTGGTTAAAAGGAGAAATGTTTGTTGGTTCTTTCAATTTCTTTATTATTATTCCAATCATCTAAGCTCCTTTCCTGGCCAGTGTTAAGGAGAAGACTCAAGATTTTCAACATATTAATATACTGAATGAGTAAAGAGTGTATTTAAATAAGACTCTTTTTCTTGTTATTTAATTCTTTTCGTTCACTACACCAAGAGCCAAGAATCAAGATATTTTTGTGCTGTTGGACCTTTTGTGGCTGGAACTTGAAGAAATTTGGTTTAGATCTATCTGTTGGTTTGATAAAAAATTGCTTTGTATAAAATAAATAAATACTTATATAAATATAAATAGATAAACACAATGAAACTCTTATTTTAAGTATAGTTTATGTAAAAGTTCACTTTTGATCTTGATTTAATTTTGGATAATTTAAAAGCGTCTCAATTTGCTTTAAGTTTCTTTCTAAAAATTCTTTATAACTAAAGAGACTCTTTTTTTGGCTTACATAATGCGAAGACATAATGCTTCAACATATACTAGTATGTAAGGTTTTATATTTAGAAATTAATGAAAAGTTATAGGGAGATAGATGTAAAAATTCTAAAAAGTTACATAATCTAAACTCATCAAATTTTATTAAATTTTCATATGTTAGAATTTCCTTGTTTAATCTTCAGACATCAACAAAGCAACACCGGCCAAAATCCACTCACTTTGGCTTGCTTCCTCATCTTGCATTTGTAAGTTGGCTGTGAATACATAAGTAGGCCCTCTTAGACTTGTAACATAAACTGGACATTGATATTGTCCAATAACTTTCTTCTCCTTCTTTGGTACAGAAACGACGTTAACTACAGGTAACTTTGGATGCAAGTCCTTAAGTTTAGCCTGAGTAAGGTATCCTTCATTTCCTTGACCACCTTTTTCCCATGCAGCTCCTTCCAAGAAGAAACCATGGACATAGAAACCGTTTTCAGCGTAATGAGTAAGATCTTTAGGATCATCATAGGAAGTAAGAGTTGTTTGAAGTTCCATCTAGAATAGATTAACACATATTATATAGAAAAGTGTCTTACATCATCCAAAGGAAGTCCCTTTGCTCTTGAAGTTGTTTGCATGATAGCAGTTAAGAAAGACATTGGGTTGAAAAGACCTGAGACCCAGATTGACTTTGGTATTTCAATATTTTCAGCAGTCCATTCCTTAAGTTGGTCGCATCTGAGAATCAAATCATCAAACCATGAAGAAAGAAGCTTTCTTGATGGATAAGCTTTCTTTTCCCAGTTAGCTGGTACTCTGTTGAGAGTCAAGGCTTTAGCAAGAGCGTCCATGGCATCAGACATATTAAGAGCACCCTAAAATTAAACTTAGTTTGTTATATAAAATATAATTTTACCTCTAAGCCGAGTTTCAATTCTTCCAATGACTTGTCAATTTCATCAAGCAACTCATTCATTCTCTCGCATTCCTGTAAGCAAACGACATTGTATGGGATCATTTCTTTCATTTTTCCTCTAATATCAATCAAATTGAATGATCTTCCTTGGATTCTTTGCTTGAAGTCGGTAAGTCTTCCCACAACTCCGTCTTCCTCTTTTGCAGAACCACCGGTTGATCCTCCTCCTTGGACTTCAATGATAGTGTCAAAGATCGCTTCGGAAGTAGCAGTTAAGTACCCAATTTCAGCATTAGGATGCATACCGAACATTTGAGGACTTTCAATAGGAAGTTTTTCTTCAATGTAATTTCTATAAGCTTCATAGTCGAATCTAGAAGCGTCTGGGGACTTGAAACCTGGAGCCAAGTTGAAATCTTTAGTTAATAACTCAGGCTTGACTAAGACCTGTAAGTAAGTGTTACATGTTCTTCTATCCCAGTTATCAGTAATGTGTCCTCCGTACATAATTTCTCCATAAATGTATCTGATATCATCATAGGGAACCTTTTCATACTTCTCAAGGTAATTATGCAAGACATCAGCACAAATAGTAAGATCACCGTCATTGAAATTGTATCCTCTGGACCATCCTTGAGATCCAAACTTCTTTCTACCCAACATGAGAGAATGGAACATGCACAGGGCGAACAAGATGGCTTTAAATTCATTTGGTTTCGTTGTAGCATTGATTCTATCCTGTCCAAACTTATTATAAGCTCTTCTTAAGTTAGCTTTGAGATCTTGAGGAGCTTCATTAGCAACCTTAATAGCATTCTGTAGGATAGATTCGGGGATAATCTTCATATAAGGAAGTGGGGGAGGTTCAGATGAGATAAAGCATCTGAAGTTTGGGTCGGCAGTAGCTGAGGCTTTTTCAAGGTATCCTTCGAATAATTTCATCCAGCTCTGCATAAGATGGACATTTTGTAACATAATCCATGTTCCTTCTTTAGCAGCTCTGAAGATTGCGTCTCTTGCTCTGTCTTCTTGACCTTGACCCATTGAAATATTCTCGAACTTGCCATTAGCAATTGAGATGTCAAGGGTTGCTCCGACTCTTTCCACATCAGGTGTAGGATCAACACCAGGGAACAACACGAAGAATATTGGAGTGGATGAGTTAGTTTCGTTAAATGTATCGAATACGTTGAATGGAGCTTGTTGGACATAAACTTCTCCCATCATTTCTGAGACGAAGTTAGTAAGTGCTGATGGAAGTCTATCAGGTCTCATTGCTCTCAACAACAACAATCTTGGGAAGCTTCCAAGATCTCTGAAATCCTTTGGTAATTGAGCGAGTTCTGCCTTTTCTTCTCCGTACCATTTCTTCCATTGGATCAAATCAGCTTCCAAAGAACCTTGAAGTCCTTCGAAGTGTGATTTGACATTTCCTTCCAATGAGATAATCGCTTCCCATATACTTTCACTGATGAAACTCTTGAACATGTCAGGCATGGGAGTCTTTTGTAGAGGTGGTTGTGGGACAATCAAATGGTTAACTTCATTTTGGGCTAATTTTCCAGCTCTTACTAATATTCTGAACGTCAATAAAGAAGCAACGATAAGCTTATGTCTTTCGAACAATCCTCTTCTAATATAATTGAAAGCGAACAATGTAATAACGTCAATGAGCTTATGTACTCTCTTATCAAGAGAACGAGGAGTCAACAAAGCAGCTTCATTCAAGTCCTCGGCATTTTCTTCCTCTTTGTTCTCTTCAGCTTTTTCTTCTTCATTTTGTTCTTCAGCTTGGCCTTCGGCAGCGGCTTCTTCTCCTTCCTTTTTACCTTCACCAGCGTCCTGAGCTCCTTCAGGCTTCTCTTCTCCTTCTTTTTCTCCTTCTCCTCTTTCCTTCTTAGCAGGTGATTTTGGCTTAATTCCTTGGCTGAGGGAATCAATAGCACGATTAACAACGACGACAAAGGATTCCAAAGAATACAT
>Ga0182742_1004693_pt1 | contig 12167 bp, 11 predicted proteins | sample eDN5th37CBELigMG_FD_128880 | JGI IMG/M metagenome (GOLD analysis project Ga0182742, IMG submission 128880) | Enriched Miracle-Growth compost microbial communities from Emeryville, California, USA - eDNA 5th pass 37_C BE-Lig MG (version 2)... ... | reverse complement strand
GCCCCTGGACGCATCGAAGTCACGCTGCAAGGGCTCGAGAAAGGCGCTGAAGGTGTAGACGCTGCCGAATCCCACGAAGGTGACGGCAAACGCGGCGAGCACGACGACCCACCCGTAGAACAGGCGATCGGCGGATGATATCGGGCTCATGTGGCGCTCCCCTCCAATACGACGGCCGGACCGGACAAGGGGATACTCGGACAGACGAGGCGCGGCAGCAGCATGCAATGACTCCTGACTGGAACCTTCACAACAAGAACCTCCGACTCGCCTGGGACGATTCGCAACAGCACGCGGTGGGTACATCCTGGTTGCGATCGCACATCCATCCTCGCCAACCGAAGCCAGAATAACGCCGATTTCAACGTTGCAGGCGGAAGAGCCCCGTTTTCGGCATGACACAATACGCCCGTGCCTTTTGGAGAAGCCCTTGGATCTGTTGCGCCTGAGCCTGCTGTTTGCCGTCACGGCCGTGGCCGAGATCGTCGGCTGTTATCTGCCCTGGCTGGTTCTCCGGCAGGAGAAAAGCATTCTCCTGCTGCTCCCGGCCGCGCTGTCGCTGATGCTGTTCGCCTGGCTTCTGACGCTTCACCCTAGCGCGGCCGGCCGAACCTATGCCGCCTATGGCGGCATGTACATCACGGTCGCCCTGCTCTGGCTGCGATTCGTCGATGGCGTTGCCCTCACGCGCTGGGATGTCGCGGGCGCGACGATAGCCCTCATCGGCATGGCGGTCATCGCATTGCAGCCTTCGGCGTCCTGACGCCACGAGCGCACACGACAATGTAGAAGTCGCCGGCAGGATCCTCTGCCGGCGTTCAAACGATTTGCGGATCAATACTTCGTGCTTTCATCGGACGGCTGCCAGAAGGCATATCCGTTCCGCCCGGTGTTCTTCACGCGGTACAGCGCTTCGTCGGCATGGCGCAGCACCGACTCCGCATCATCGCCGTGCTCGGGGAACAGCGCAATGCCCGCGCTTGCCCCGAGCTCGAGCTGAAGGTCCTGGATGGCGAATGGCTGCGCCACGGCGCTCACGATCTTGTCGGCGACCCGGGCTGCGTCGCCCGGAGAGGCGATCCCCGACAGCACGACAACGAACTCGTCCCCGCCCAACCGCGCCACGAGGTCCGATGCCCTCACCGAATCCTGCAGGCGTTCGGCCACTTGCCTGAGCAGCGCGTCTCCGATGTCGTGACCGTTCTCGTCATTGATCATTTTGAAACGATCCAGATCGATGAACAACACGGCAACCCGGGATTTTTCACGGGATGCTCGGTCCAGCGTCTGCTCAAGTTGCGCGGCTAGCAGCGAACGATTGGGCAGCCCTGTCAGGCTGTCGCGCAGCGCAAGTTTCTTCAGGCGATTCTCGTAGTCCTTGCGCTGTGAGATGTCGTTGAACACGGCCACATGGTTGACGATCTCCTCACGCTCGTTGCGGATGACGCTCAGGCTCAGCAGTTCAGGAAAAAGCTCGCCATTCTTGCGCATGGCCCAGACCTCGCCTTCCCAGTGACCGTGCATGGCAAGGCTGCCCGCCAGCCGGCGGAAGAAAATGTCGTCGTGGCGCCCGGTGGGCCGATGCAGCAAGGTACCCAGGCTCCTGCCGATGGCTTCGGCCCCGGCGTAGCCGGTCACGCGCGTGAATGCCGGATTCACAGACAGAATGACTCCCTGCCTGTCGAGGATCACCATGGCCTCGGCCGCTTGCTCCACGGCTGCAGCCGTCAGCCGCAGCGAGGCCTCGAGTTGCTTTCGAGCGGTGATGTCGACGAACTGGGACAGGATGCATGCGCGCCCATGCAGCTCGACATATTCCATGCTGGCAATGACATTGCGCATCCCCTCCCTTGCCTGCGTGACGGTCTCGAAATGCCGCAAGCAGCCGCGTTTCCGGATGCGGGCCACAATCTCCTCACGGGCTGATCTGCTTGGCCAGATCCCCAGGTCAACCGTGGTGCGGCCCACGACCGCTTCCTTCGGAAAGCCGAACCACTGGAGCATTTCCTCGTTCGCTGCCAGACACTCCCCGGTCTGTGCGTCCGTGACGAACCCGGGCAGCGGGCTGCTCCTGAAAACGACCTCCCAGCGCCGCTCCGCATTGGCGGCCTGAGCCTGGGCGCGCTGGTACTCGACGACGTCCTGCCCCATGCCCTGGACCCGGACCCAGTCCTCGACACGGGACAATCGCGCTTCGAGTTCGGCCAAGCGTACAGTATCGGCCCTGGCCTGCTCCTCCAGTTGCGCAATGCGCTGCAGCAGCGCATTGCTCATGCAAATCCGGCTTTCGGCGAAACAGGGCTGGGGCGATGAGGAAAGGGAGAAAGGATGAGGGTCAGAAGCCGGTTTGCTAACCTGGGCCAAAATGCACCATCTGTAATATTTGATAAGCGTTCACGCCGCCGCAAGACTATCGCACCGAATTACGTCCCTCTGCCGCAAAAGAGAAAACAGACTTCCGGCCTCTGCACGAATCGTGCCGAAGCCATTGTAGTTTTATGCCGATGCACCGCCTACGGACAAACGCTCGGCCCTGGCTTTATCGCCCTCTCTGTTACTTTATGTCGCATTCCTGCGACAATGGCATGGCGCTGCCATGGCGACTCCGGAAAATGAATGGATTTCTGGTGAAACGGTGACGTTACCGGAACTTGAAATGCTGGTTCTTTCCGGAAGCAGGCGTCCTCCACAGCTCGACGGGAGATGAGAATATCGCCCGGAAGTCCTTGGCAAATCTTCGGTAACTGGCCCAGGCTTTCCACGCGATGAAAGGCGTGGCCGGTCATGAGTCCCAGCATGGGAATGGCCATGACCTCGATGGCCTGGCATCCCCGAACACAGCAGGACCGGGGGCAATGTGGCTACGCGAGCGGTTCTTGGACTCAGCCAGGGAAAAATCGGCGGAACCTGCGGGAAAACCCGATTCCGGACAGACTGAACACGCAAGCGCTGGTAGTATGCCGGCAACTGCATAGTCCGCCCCCTTTCGAAATCATTCCGGCCTCGCGCCGACACTCGTCCTGTCCGCCCCTGCGGATACGTTCATGAGTGCGATGGCGGCCGGGCATGCAGTCCTTCCCTTACTTTTTCCTCAGGAGCAAGCCATGCGACAAGAGTATGATTTCATCGGTATCAAGACCATCCCCCCGGACGCGTACTGGGGCGTCCATACTGCCCGCGCGATAGAAAACTTCCCCATCTCCGGTCAGACCGTAGCCCAGATGCCGGCGCTCATCCGCGCCTTTGCCTTCGTCAAGAAGGCCTGCGCTCACGCCAACCTGCAGATGGGGTTCATCACCGATGTTCAGGCGAATGCCATTGCCATGGCATGCGATGACCTCATTGCTGGCGAACTGCACGATCAGTTCGTGGTGGACGTCATTCAGGGAGGGGCCGGCACCTCAACCAACATGAATGCCAATGAGGTGATCGCCAACCGCGCCCTGGAGCACATGGGCATGCCCAAGGGCAGCTACGGCGTGCTGCACCCCAACGACCACGTCAATGCGTCTCAGAGCACCAACGACACCTATCCCACCGCATTGAAGCTGGCAACCTGGTTCGGCATCCAGGACCTGCTGCAGGCCCTTGCCAGCCTGCGCATGGCCTTCGAGGCCAAGGCCACGGAGTTTGCCGCCATCCTGAAGATCGGCCGCACCCAGTTGCAGGATGCCGTACCCATGACGCTGGGGCAGGAGTTCGCGGCGTTTGCCAGCATGATTGCCGATGACGAGAAGCGCCTGCGCGAATCTGCGACGCTGATGACGGAAGTCAACCTTGGCGGCACGGCGATCGGCACCGGCATCAATGCGCCGGTGGGCTATGTCGACGTGGTGATTCCCAAGCTTGCCGAACTGTCCGGTGTGCCGGTGGTCAAGGCGCCGAACCTGATTGCCGCCACGGCCGACACCGGCGCCTTCGTGGACATCTCGGGCATCCTCAAGCGTGTTGCCACCAAGCTGTCCAAGATCAGCAACGACCTGCGCCTGCTCTCCTCGGGCCCGCAGGCCGGCGTGTGCGACATCAAGCTGCCGGCACGCCAGGCAGGCTCCTCCATCATGCCGGGCAAGGTCAATCCGGTCATCCCGGAAGTCATGAACCAGGTGGCATTCGAAGTGATCGGCAACGATGCCGCCATCACCATGGCCTCGGAGGCCGGCCAGCTGCAGCTCAATGCTTTCGAGCCCCTGATGGGATGGGCGCTGCACAAGAGCCTGAAGCACCTGGCCAGCGCATGCCATACGCTCCAGGTGAACTGCGTGGAAGGCATCACGGCCAACCATGGCCTGCTGTCTCAACGCATTGCAGAATCCGTAACCCTCGTGACCGCACTGAATCCGCTGATCGGCTACGAGAAAGCCGCCCTGATCGCCAAGTCCGCCATTGCCAGCGGCAAGACCATTGCCGTGACGGCAGAGGAACTGGGCATCATGACGCAGGCGGACCTGCAGAACCTGCTGGTGGCAGAAAAGCTGACACAGGCAGGGGCACTCAGCCTGCACTGATCGCGGCCCGGCTTCCTGGGCAACCGTGCATATCGCCTGCACGGCCCTTGCCCAGGAAGCATGATTTCCCGGCGTCTCGATCTAGCGGCATCTCGAGAAAAGCTGGGCAAACGCGAGGAGGTGATGCATTTCGACCTTCCGGTCCGGCCGTCCAGACACTAGTTTTTTGCTCGTACGTCGCCATCCAGGCAGCCCGCCTTTGCCGCTGGTCAAGTAAGCCTTCGGGAAATAGCAACTCCCCCGCGCCAAATTCGCCGCTTTGGCTGTTTACACTTTGGTGCGTACCGCCCCGCATAACGGGGCTGGCATTCAAAAGAGAGACATATGAAGAAGATTTCAGCCTCGCTGGCCGCTGCCGTCGCCCTGTCATTGCCGTTCGCCGCCCTGGCAGAATGGCCGGAAAAGCAGATCACGATGGTGGTGCCGGCTGCGCCCGGCGGCACGACGGACATCGCTGCCCGCCTCCTGGGCGAGAAGATGAGCAAGCTGCTGGGCCAGAATGTCATCGTGGAAAACAAGGCCGGCGCGGGCGGCATCATCGGCACCGGGCACGTCGCCCGTGCCACGCCGGATGGCTACACCATCCTCATGAGCAACATCGGGCCGGCTGCGATCAACTACAGCCTGTACAAGAAGCTGCCCTACAAGCACACGGATTTCACCCCCATCACCAACGTGATCCTGGTGCCCAATGTCCTGGTGGTGCACGCCGACTCGGATGTGAAATCCGTCGACGACCTCAAGAAGAAGGCCGCCAAGGGTCCGCTGACCGTCGCGACCTCGGGCATCGGCCAGTCGCCGCACATGTCCTCGGAAATGTTCAAACAGCGCACCGGCATCGACGCCACGCTGGTCCCGCACTCCGGCGCAGCGCCCGCCGTCACCGCCATGCTGGGCCAGCAGATGGACTATATGATCGATAACCTGCCCAGCTCGATGCCGCACATCCAGTCCGGCAAGTTCCGCGCCCTGGCGGTCACCAGCGGCAAACGCGTCGACGAACTGCCGGATGTTCCCACCATGGCCGAGGCCGGCGTCGAGAACATGGAGGTCACTGCCTGGTTCGGGCTGCTGGCTCCTGCAGGCACCCCCCAGCCCGTCATCGACAAGCTGTACCAGGCCGCCAAGGCCTCCCTGGAGACCGACGAAGTGAAGGCCCGGTTCAAGGCTCTGGGCGGCACGGCCGGTGGCGAGACGCCGGCCGAGTATGCCGCGTTCATCGACAAGGAGCGGGCGACATGGAAGGAAATCGTCGAGACCGCTGGAATTTCTCTGGAGTAATTGCGACATGATCGACAAGATTCAAGCGTCGATGCAGGAAGCGCTGTCGGTGATCCCGGATGGCGCGTCCATCATGATCGGCGGGTTCGGCGATGCCGGCATTCCGTTCGAACTGGTGCACACCCTGCTCGACATGGGTACGCGCGACCTGACCATAATCAGCAACAACGCGGGCGCCCGCGAGGTCGGCATCGCCGCCCTGCTCAAGGCCAAGCGCGTGCGCAAGGTCATCTGCTCGCATCCGCGTGCCCAGCACTCGGAAATCTTCGTTGCAGCCTACCGCGCCGGTGAAGTCGAGCTCGAATGCGTGCCCCAGGGCACGCTGGCAGAAAGGCTGCGTGCAGCCGGCGCAGGCCTGGGGCCGTTCTTCACGCCGACCGGCTACGGCACCCTGGTTGCCGAAGGCAAGGAAACCCGCGTCATCGACGGCGTGGGCTACGTCCTGGAGCAGCCCCTGTCCGCCGACTTCGCGCTCATCAAGGCCGACATGGGCGACCGCTGGGGCAACCTGCAGTACCGCCTTGCCGCACGCAATTTCAATCCCGTCATGTGCATGGCATCACGCCATGCCATCGCACAGGTCCGGGAAATCGTACCGCTGGGCAGCCTTGCGCCCGAGCACGTCATGACCCAGGGCATCTTCGTCCAGTCGGTCGTCCAGGTCGGAGGCAGCCATGAGTAAGTTCACCCCCCTCGGTCGCCGGCAGATTGCGCAGCTCGTCGGACAGGACCTGCCCGACGGCGCCATCGTCAACCTTGGCATAGGCATGCCCACCCAGGTAAGCCAGTGCCTGCCGGCCGGCCGCGAAATCATTCTGCACAGCGAGAACGGGATCCTGGGCATGGGTCCTCCTGCTGCCGCAGACCAGATAGACACCGACCTGATCGACGCCAGCCGCACGCCCATCACCCTGCTGGATGGCGCCTCCATCACCGAGCACTCCACCTCGTTCGCCATGATGCGAGGCGGGCACCTGGACTACTGCATCCTGGGCGGCTTCCAGGTGGCGCAGAACGGTGACCTGGCAAACTGGATCACCGACGCGCCGGACGCCATTGCCGCCATCGGCGGCGCCATGGACCTGGCCGTCGGCGCGAAGAAAGTCCTGGTGATGATGGAATACGTCACCAAGAATGGCGAGCCTCGCCTGCTTGAGCAGTGCACCTATCCGCTGACGGGCGCCGGCGTGGTGGATCGCGTCTATACCGATCTTGCCGTGATCGACATCACCGACAAGGGTTTTTCGGTATATGCCATGCTGGAAGGCGTCACCCTGGAATACCTGCAGGAACGTACCCGCGCCCCGCTGGACGGCAGCAACTGCTCACTGAGCATCACGGTGGACAGCGACGGAAAGCCCGCCTATCGCCCCCTCTGACGGCACCCTGCAGTAGCGGTTTCCCTAGGCAGCCGCTACTGCACGCCCGTCCATGATCCTGCAGGATCAGTACGCGATGCCCAGCTCCCGGCATTGGGACCGTACATAGTTCTCGAATCGGCTGTCCAGATCGATGTTCCTGAAGCCCCCGCGCACCGTACCCGGCTCTATGCGCCCGAACGAAGGCAGCCAGCTTTTCGGAAGCGGCTGAGAATCCTTCAGGCACAGCCATAGGCGAAGCAAATGGCGCTTTTCGTCGGCGGACTCATGGTCCTCGAACGCCGTCCTGGAATGAATCGTCCGGAAATTGTTCAGTATCTGGATGTCGCCCTCCTCCAGATGCATGCGATAGCAGAACCGGGGCGATCCTGCGAGCCCCTGGAACTCGTGGAGGAAGTTCAGGTAATCCTCCGGCAGTTCGACTCCAGCCTGCACCGCTCCATTCCTGATGTTCTTGATATTGATCCGGAAGGCAGCCGCATTCCCATCGCCATCCAGCAAAGGCGAGAAATAGAACTCCCGGCCGTCGACCCGGTATCCACCCAGGCTGAACGGATACTCGTATCTCAGGAAACCCTCATACTTCGGATCCTTTGCACACAGGTACTCGGCAATGGAGAACGGATTGGCAACCAGGCTTTGCCCACCGGACCTGGCCTCGCGACGGCAAAACAGGAAAACCACGTCGCCGGAGTCGATATGGAAATCCAGTTCTGATCTTGTGTTGTAGCCTCTTCCGTTCAAGACACGATAATCCGCCGAACCGGAATCCCGGACATCGGTGACGATATCGCCTGCCATATTCTGAGGCCGTGCGACTCCCAGGTGCAGTCCTACGCCCCACGCCGCCACCCTGAACTCGTCCTCGGACAGCTGTCGGGCCGGAAACCCCTTGATGAGGCACGCCCCATAGCCTTGCTGAGTGGCTTCAACCGCTTGCCGGAACCGACCAAGTGATTCCGGAGACAGGGGAAAGTGCTCTCTGCCGAGAGACAGGAGGTCCGTCGATCGGTGCGCATTTTTTCGCGCGAGGCCGATGATCTCGTTCACAACGGAATCGCCCAGCCGGAGAATCCAGTCGTCGCAGGACTCCAGGTCTGATGGCACCCAGTTCAGGAATTCGGACATGGCACGCTCGATCAGAGGAATTTGTCAGCCGCCACGGATATCTCGGCATATTCCTGTTCCAGATCCCGCTTGAATTGCTCCTGCGTATTGAATACGGGCTTCGCTCCCTGGGATTCGATGGCAGCCAGAATCTTCTCGTTCCTGGAGATCTCCATCAGATCCTGTTCGATTTTCTTCAATACCGGACCTGGCGTTCCCGCCTTGGCAAAAAGTCCATACCAGGTGGTTCCGTTGATTTCCGTGCCGCTCGCTTCCTTGAACGTGGGAACGTCCTCGAGGTTCTTGAATCTCTCCTTTGTGCCCACGGCAAAGGCCTTCACCTTGCCTTCCTTTCTGAAAGGCGCCGCCAGGTTGGCCGAAAGCATGGCGATCTCGAGATGGTCGCCAAGCAGATCGTTCACCATGGGCGACGTTCCCTTATAGGGAATCGCGATCATTTTCGTGCCCGCAATTTCCTCCAGCTGATGCCCGACCAGTTTTCCGTTCGCCGTCGCCGTTCCATATGAACACTTTTCGGTCTTCCTGCAGTGCTCGAAGAGTTCCTGCAGGGTATTGGCCGAATGGGAGTTCTTGACCGTGATGACGAGAGGCGATTCCTGGATTTTCGAAATCGGCTCGAGATCCTTCAGGACCTTTATTTCTGCCGATTTGTGCAGCCATTCATAAAGAAGCATCGAATTCAGCTGGACGAGCAACGTATAACCGTCGGCAGGCTGGTGCAATACCCTTTGGGTGCCTATCACTCCTTCCGCGCCCGTGCGGTTATCGACAACCACGCTTTCTCCCCATTTTTCGGACAGCGCCTGCGCGATTGTCCGGGCTATCGCGTCCGTACCCCCGCCAGCCGCATAGGGCACCACGATGGTCACAGGCCGGCTTGGAAACGGCGCCTGCTCATCGGCAGCGGCGGCCTGAGCTGAAAACATCGTTGAGACGAGTGCTCCTGCCGCGAGCGCATGGCGGACGATTTTCATTCTTGCTCCTCTGGTCCAGCTTGAAGGGGGACTATCCCGCAGCTCACTTTCTATGAAGTATTGACTTAGTCGGGGATGTTGTTAATCATATCATTAACAATCCTGTTCACCTCACTCCGGAATTACCCTTAATCATGCCTCTTCATAGCGCAAATGCTGTTTCCCGCCTTTCAGCCGCGTCCCGGTTTCGCGAGTTGCTGCGCACCCAGCCGTGTCTTGTCCTGCCCGGCGCCTACGACTGCATTTCCGCTCTGGCGATACAGCAGGCAGGGTTCCCCGCCGCCTACATGACGGGTGCGGGAACGGCGGCCTCGATGGGCTATCCCGATATCGGCCTTGTCACGCTGACCGAAATGGTCGCCAACGCCAGCCGTATCAGCAATGCGCTGAGCATTCCTCTCATCAGCGACGCGGACACCGGCTATGGCAATGAGGTCAACGTTGCGCGCACCGTCATGGAATTCGAGCGGGCTGGCGTGGCCGGCATTCACATCGAGGACCAGGTCTTTCCGAAACGCTGCGGACATCTTGATGGCAAGGAGACCGTGGCTCGGGACGAGTTTCTGGCAAAGATACGAGCTGCCGTCGCGGCACGCACGGACGCCAATTTCCTCATCATTGCCCGAACGGATTCCATTGCCACACACGGCCTGGACGAGGCCATAACGCGCAGCAACCTGGCGCTCGAGGCTGGCGCGGATCTCATCTTCGTCGAGGCGCCGCATACGGTCGAGGACATCCGAGCCATCCCGAAGGAGGTCGCAGGACCGACTCTCCTGAATCAGGTCTCCGGCGGAAAGACGCCGCAGGTGTCCTTCCAGGAGGCCGCCGAGTACGGCTTCAAAGTCGTCCTGACGCCCGGCGTGCTGCTGCGCAACGCGATTCACCTGTTCGACCGGGTGCTGGACGACCTCAAGCGGGAACAGAAGGTGGCGAACGTGACCGGGTCGGATAACGTAAAGAAGAATTTCGAGCGCTTCGGCCTGAGTGAATGGCTGAGATTCCAGGAAGAAGGCACGAAACCGAACTAGAGGAATATCAGCCGGCGACGATTTTCAAGGATCGAATCCTCAGCCCCGCATTCTGGATATGTGCCTGCATGAGGCTGTCTGCGGCATCCGCATTCCTTTCAAGAATCGCTGCCGCAATATCCCTGTGCTCTTTCTTCGACGCTTCCTCGTAGCCCTCGTTCACAAAGGCTCTGATCTGGATATGGAGCATGGGAATGACCATGCTTTCGATGACCCGTCGCAGACTGGTGCTTTGGGAAAGTTCCAGGATTGCCTCATGGAAGACTTTGTTCACTTGACGAAACGGCATCTCGTCAAGCTCGTCATTCAGCACCTTTTTCATGAACTCGACTTGCTCGGGAAACTCCTGCTTGTCGATCTTCTCGGCTGCCAGACGCGCCGCCAGCCCCTCCAGCCGCTGTCTTATGAGAAAAATATCCCCGATTTCCGAATCGGTATATCGACGGATCGACGCGCCTTTATGCTTGTGTATTTCCACGATACCCGCGGCATGCAGGTTTTGCAGCAAGAGCCTGGCGTTGCCCCGACTGATCTGAAAGTCCTCGATAATCGACTGCTCGGTCAGACGTTGCCCGGGAAAATAAAGCCCTTGCGAAAGTCTGCCGATAAAAGCTTCCAGTGTAGAGCCAGGCATATTGCGGCAAATGGTATCAGCGTCAGAGAGTCACGGAAAAAGGTCGCTCCGATTATACCCAGAGCCATGGGACACCCATGTCGCCCGCATGGCCTATCCGCAGAAACGAATTCCATGAAGCAGCTGATTTCCTCGACCGCTAGAGCCAGGGCATTTCCTGACGCTGCCGTTCTTCGAATTGCCGGATTTCCCGCTCGAGGCTCAGCGTGAGATTGATTGCATCCAGACCTTGCACCAGGCACTCCTTACGAAAAGAATCGATATCGAAGGCGTCGGTTTTGCCGTCAGGCCCACGCACCGTCTGTGCCGGCAGATCGATACTGAGTTCGGCTCCGGGATTATCGTGGAGCAAGGCGCGCAATTGAGTCACGCGCTCGCCCGGCAAACGAATCGGCAGCGCACCATTCTGCAGGCAGTTGTTATAGAAAATATCGCCGAAGCTCGACGCAATGAAAGCGCGATAGCCGTTATCAAGCATGACGGTGACAGCCGACTCGCGCGACGAGCCACAGCCGAGATTTTCATCGGCTACCAGAATTGCCGCACCTGCGTAGGCCGGATCATTCAGAATGGAATCCGGACGCGGCTTGCCGCCGGCGTCATATCGCAGGTCGTGGAACATTGCGGTAACCTGTTCGATGCGGGGCCTGCCTAGGAAGCGCGCAGGTATGATCTGATCCGTGTCGATGTTCGGAATGCCGAGAGGCAAGGCGACTGCGGTCAGGGTCGTGAAGGGTTCCATATCAGTTCTCCGGGAGCATTTGCCGAACGTCGACGAAACGACCGAAGACGGCTGCAGCTGCCGCCATCTGGGGGCTGACCAGATGGGTCCTGACTCCGACGCCCTGGCGTCCGACAAAGTTGCGGTTGGAGGTCGAAGCAATTCGCTCGCCCGGCTGGCCTGTGTCGCCGTTCATGCCCACGCACATGGAGCACCCTGGCGTTCGCCACTCGAATCCGGCCTCGCGGAAGATCCTGTCCAGGCCCTCGGCTTCAGCCTGCTGCTTCACCATGCCCGAACCGGGCACGACCCACGCCGGCACAACGGCCTTTCGGCCATTCACCACGCTGGCTGCGGCCCGCAGATCCTCGATGCGACCGTTGGTGCACGACCCGATGAACACCCTGTCGATCGCGATATCCGTCATGGCCATGCCGGGTTTAAGACCCATGTATTGCAGAGTGCGGACCATGCCTTCCCTCGTCGTGACGCTATCCGCAAGCAACGGATCGGG
>Ga0182742_1004690_pt1 | contig 12172 bp, 16 predicted proteins | sample eDN5th37CBELigMG_FD_128880 | JGI IMG/M metagenome (GOLD analysis project Ga0182742, IMG submission 128880) | Enriched Miracle-Growth compost microbial communities from Emeryville, California, USA - eDNA 5th pass 37_C BE-Lig MG (version 2)... ... | reverse complement strand
CGTCTCACGGTTGATGAACCCCACCGTCACGGTCAGCGGCCGCGCGTACGTGAGGTCCTTCTCACGGCACTCCTCGAGGCTCGCGACCGGCTGATCGAACGTGAACTCGCCGAACTGGACGGCCAGATTGCCCGTGTAGTCCTCGATCGGTGAGATGTCGTCGATCGTCTCCCGCAAGCCGCCGCCTTCGGGATCCACCAACCAGGCGAACGACTTCTTCTGGATGTCGATCAGGTTCGGGACCTCGATCGACTTGTCAAGACGCGCAAAGGAGCGTCTCGTGCGGGGAGCATCAACGGAAGCCAAGACGGCGACTCCTCAGGGAGATCGTGTGGAGCGGGCGGAGGTGCGCGGAACGTGCCGAAGGCATACGGGCGCGACCAGCCAAGATAGCACAGGGGGATGCGGACCCCCCGGCTGAGGGGCGCTCGGCGCTCACGGACCCCGCCCGGCCCGGCTCCCGTATGTGGCGGGAAGGGCAACTGTGGACGGCTACGACTATTGGCCGAGTGGCCTCAGGATAGCGGCGCGGTCAAGCCTCGGGAAGGCGTAGGCGCTGCAAACCGCGCCACAACTAGGGTCTACACCGGATTCCGGTTACCACCTTTTGGGGATGGTGCGGCTAGCCGTACCCCCGTAATCTCCCGTACGTCCGAACCCCATAAGCCGAGCCTCACCCGGACGGCGGCCCGTCACCGCCTCCGGCCTGTCCCGCCGGCGCGCTCCGGCACCGTCATCAGCTCGGTCACTCCTGGAGGGAACATCACGAAAGGGCGCCTAGGTCAGGGCGCCCTTTCGTGTGTCTGGGGCGGCCCGGCCGCCCGTTGAACGCCGAAGGGCGCCACGCGGGCGCCCTTCGAGCAAAGCGTTGCCGGAGAGATCTACTTGATCTCGACGGTGCCGCCGGCCTCCTCGATCTCGGCCTTGAGCTTCTCGGCCTCCTCCTTCTCGACGCCCTCCTTGACGGGCTTGGGGGCCTCGTCGACGAGCGCCTTGGCCTCCTTGAGGCCGAGCCCGGTGGCCGCGCGGACGACCTTGATGACCTGGATCTTCTTGTCGCCGGCCGCGGTCAGGATGACGTCGAAGGCGGACTGCTCCTCGGCGGCCTCCTCGCCACCGCCGCCGCCCGGGGCGGCAACGCCCGGGGCAGCCGCCGCGACGGCCGTCGCGGAGACGCCGAAGGCCTCCTCGAGGGCCTTGATGCGCTCGGAAAGCTCGAGGACGGAGATCGACTTCAGCTCGTCGATCCACTCCTGGGTGCTGGTGGCCATGTCCTATTCCTCCGTGGGGGTCTCGTTCGAAGTGGAAGCGCCGCCGCCGATCAGCCCCTGGTCGGCGATCTGCTGCAGCTGGCGGGCAAGGCCCGCGGGCAGGTTGTTGAGGGCGGTCGCGAGGCCGCTGAGCGGCGAGGCGATGAGGCCGACCAGACGGCCGATGAGCACCTCGCGGCTGGGGAGCTGCGCGATCGCGTCGACGTCGTCGGGCGTCAGCGGCGCGCCGTTCATCCACCCGCCCTTGAACTCCAGGAGGGTGTTGCCGCTGTTGCGGCGGAAGTCGCGCAGCGCCTTGGCGGCGGCCGCGGCGTCCCCGCGCACGAACGTCATCGCGGTCGGGCCCTGCAGGAGCTCCTTGAGCCCCTCGGCGCCGGCCTGGTCGGCGGCGCGCTCCGACAGCGTGTTCTTGACGACGCGGAACGTCGCGTCGGCGCCGCGCAGCGCGGTGCGCAGCTCGGCCGCCTGCGGCACTGAGATGCCGCGGTAGTCCACCGCGAAGACGGCCTCGGACTCCTTGATCTGCCCGGCCACCTCCTCGATGACCTGAGCCTTCTGCTCTCGGTTCAAGCGATTTCTCCTATCCCGGTCTTACGCCGAAGCCGCCGGAGTCTGGGGAGAAGGTTGTTTCCAGACGCGCGTTACGCGGCGGAAGCAACCTCCGTCTCCACGAGGTCCTTGGTGCGGGACGGGTCGACCTTGATGCCGGGGCCCTGGGTCGACGTCAGCGTCACGGTGCGGATGTACTTGCCCTTGGCCGCGGACGGCTTGGCACGGATGAGCTCCTCGATGATCGCCTGGTAGTTGTCCAGGAGGTGCTCGTCCGGGAACGAGGTCTTGCCGATGGTCATGTGGACGATCGCCGTGCGGTCGGTGCGGTACTCGACCTTGCCGGCCTTGGACTCCTCGACGGCCTTGGCGACGTCCATCGTCACGGTGCCGACCTTCGGGTTCGGCATCTTGCCCTGCGGGCCCAGGATGCGGCCGAGGCGGCCGACGATCGGCATCATGTCCGGCGTCGCGATCGCGACGTCGAAGTCGGTGAAGCCGCCCTGGATGCGCTCCGCGAGGTCCTCGGCGCCGACGATGTCCGCGCCCGCCTCCTCGGCCTCGCGCGCCTTGTCGCCCTTGGCGAAGACGGCGATCTTGACGTCCTTGCCGAGCCCGTGCGGCAGCGCGATCGTGCCGCGCAGCTGCTCGTCGGCGTGGCGGACGTTGAGGCCGGTGCGGACGTGCACCTCGACGGTCTCGTCGAACTTCGCGCGCTTGACCTCCTTCAGGAGGCGGATCGCCTCATGCGGGGTGTACTCGCGCGTGCGGTCGACCTTCTCGAGCGCCGCGACGTAGCTCTTGCCGTGCTTGGGCATCTACGCCACCACCTCGACGCCCATCGAGCGGGCGGTGCCGGCGATGATCTTGGCCGCCTGGTCGACGTCGTTGGCGTTCAGGTCGGGAAGCTTCTTCTCGGCGATCGCGCGGACCTGGTCGTTGGTGATCGTGCCGACCTTGGTGCGGTTCGGCTCGCCCGAGCCCTTGTCGATGCCGATGGCCTGGCGGATCAGGACCGCGGCCGGCGGCGTCTTGGTGACGAACGTGAAGGAGCGGTCCTCGTAGACCGTGATGACGACCGGGATCGTGACGCCCATGTCGCCGGAGGTCTGGGCGTTGAACGCCTTCACGAACTCCATGATGTTGATCCCGTGCTGGCCCAGCGCAGGGCCCACGGGCGGCGCGGGCGAGGCCTGGCCTCCGGGCGCCTGCAGCTTGATGGTCGTCAGAACTTTCTTGGCCATTAGATCTTCTTCACCTGGTCGTACCCCACTTCGACTGGGGTTTCGCGCCCGAAGATGGACACGAGCACCTTCAGCTTGGAGGCGTCCTCGTTGATCTCGGAGATCTCACCGGAGAAGTCCGAGAGCGGGCCGGAGATCACCTTGACAGATTCGCCGATCGAGAACTGCGCCCTGCTCGGGACCTTCTGCGCCACCTCGCGGTGCAGCAGCCGGTCGACCTCGGCCTGGGTCAGCGGGATCGGCTCGTTGGACGCGCCCACGAAGCCGGTGACGCCAGGCGTCCCCTTCACGACCTGCCAGGAATCCTCGTTGAGGTCCATGTTCACCAGCACGTAGCCGGGCATGGTCCGCTTCTCGACCGAGATCTTCTGGTTGTCCTTCATCTCCTGAACCGTCTCGGTCGGCACGACGACCTGGCGGACGGCGCGCGACTGGTTCAGGGAAGCGACACGGTGCTCAAGGTTCTGCTTGACCTTGTTCTCGTGCCCGGAATAGGTGTTGATGACGTACCAGCGGAACATGGGGTGCCCTACAGGATCGCTTGGATGATCGGGTTGATCGCGGCGTCGAGCAACCCGAGATAGGCACCCGCCACGACCACGAAGCCCAGCGTCACGGCGGTGCCCTGTCCGACCTGGCGCCGGTCCGGCCACTGCACGCGGCGCAGCTCGGCCCAGGAGGACTTCAGGAAATCGATCGAGCGACCGAACAGCCCCTTGCGCGGCTGCTCGGGCGCGTGGCCCTCGCCGGAAGGCGCGGCGGGCTCGCCGTTGGGCACCTGCTTGGTCAGCTGCACCTCGTTGCCGGCGCGCCCCGCCGCTTCCTGGCGCGCCCGGCGCTCCTCGCGCTCCGCGCGGGAGCGGCGACGGCGCTGAGCCGGCCCTTCGGGACCGGCCTCGGCCATGTGCGCCTCGGTCACGGCAGGCTCGGCCTGCCCGAGCGGGTCGGGCGGGTCGGCCTGACCGAAATCGCGCTCGAATTCGTCGTCGCGGACGCGATCGTCGCCGAGTTCGGCGTCGCTCTCTTCTTCGCGGCGTGGACGATCGGTGGCCATCGTGTCTTACCTAGCGCGTCTCGCGGTGCCCCGTATGACGCCGGCACCACTTGCAGTACTTGCGCAGCGTGATGCGGTCGGGGTTGTTGCGCTTGGACTTCTTGGTCTGGTAGTTCCGGCGCTTGCACTCCTCGCAGGCGAGGGTGACGGCGATCCGGACGTCTCCGCGGGCCATGGAAGGCGTGCTCCGAGAGTCGTGGGTTCGTGAATGCGCCGGGCGGCAAAGGAAAACCCCGCACCGGCGCGAGGTCGGCAACGAAGGATAGCGCTTAGCGGCTGGCGTTCGTATAGCGACCGGCGACGATCGCCGGACGTTCGACCGGCGTGCCCGCCTCGGCCGACCACGCGAGCCGGATCAGCTGCGCGTGCGACCAGCCCAGCGGGGTGGCCGAGAAGGTCGGCCGGCCGAGCTCGAAACCGGGCCTGCCGGTCGGCGGGCGGCCGTCCCAGACCTGCTCGGGGATCATCCCGCCGGCGTTGGCGGCGGAGGCCATCGCCTCGAGCTGGGCGTTCGCCGGGCGGCCCGCGAGCAGCTCGTACTCGCCGCGCTCGCCGGCGAAGATCGGCCACGCCCGGCCGAGCGTGCGGCGCGTGTCGTCCTCGAACAGCTGCCAGCTGGCGCCGTTGCGGCGCTCACCGTAGCCGTCGAAGGAGAAGCGGTGCCAGAACCGGCCCGCGCCGAGCTGCTGGTCGACGACCTGCACCGTGTTGACGATCACGGGGTCGTCCGCGCGCTTGAGGCCGAGCCGCACGAGCTCCAGGAAGGAGACGTCGACGACGCGCCGCTGGTCGAGCTTGGACGGGCCGGAGTCGCCGATCGCGTAGGTCGTCCCGCGGTCGGGGCGGCGGTCCTTGGTCAGCCGCAGGTAGTACGGGCGCGGCGCGTACGGGCCGTTGGTGGTCGCGGTCCAGCGCTCGACGCTCGCCGCCCACGCGTCGGCGACGCGCTCGTAGCGCGTGGCGCGGGCGCCATCGCCGTTGCGACGGGCGATGTCGGCGGCGCAGATCAGCCCGGCGACCTGGGCGGCGATCGACCCTGGCGAGTAGCCCGCCTGGTTCTCCCAGCGCTCGTGCTCGGTGCGCGGGCCGTGCTCGACGATGTAGTCGGCGGCGCGGCGCACGTGGCGCCAGTCGGCGGGGCTGAAGCGCTTGAGGTCGTGCGCGAGCACGATCGGCAGCCCGGTCTCGTCCATCTGCGTCGACGTCCACTTCGGGCGGCCGTCGACCTGCGAGTTCTGCGGGAACGAGCCGTCCTCGAGCTGCTGGACCTCGAACAGGAAGTCGAGCGCGCGGTTGGCCGCGGGCACGTCGCCGGCGGCGATCAGCGCGGTGGCGACCTGGTAGAGGTCGCGCGCCCACACGAGGTGGTAGGCGGCCGAGCGCGGGTTGCCGCGGTCGATCGTCAGCTCCCCCCAGCCCCAGGGCATGCTCGGCGAGGCCACGAACGCGCCCGGGTTGGCCTTGTCCTCGTGGGCGCGCAGGACCAGCAGCGAGGTCTCGTAGGCGGGCGCGACCGGCAGCGCCGCGGCCGGGATCGGCCGCAGCCGCTCGCGGTAGTCGGTCCAGCCCTGCTTGTAGGCCTCGGCCACGGCGTCGAAGCCTCTGGCCAGCGAGCGGCGGGCGGTCCTGACCGCGTCGCGCTCGCCGCGGGCGAAGCCGAGCGCGACGGTCATCTGCTTGCGCGCGCGCCCGTCCAGGCGCGTGCGCGCCTGCTGGACGACGTTGCCGCGCCGCGGCGCGTCGTAGGAGCGCTCGAGCAGCCGCTTCGTGCGGCCCTCGTAGCCCGAGCTCGTGCGCGCGAAGGCGGGGCGGGCGACGAGCGCGCTGGCGACGTGGCGGTCGCTCGCGACCAGCGCGCGGCCGCGGGTGCGGCCCGTGTCGTCGGTCCCGTCGTTGTAGAGCTGCGGGTCGAACTCGAGCGCGAGCTCGTGGGCCTTGCCGTCCTTGGCCTCGAAGCGGACGTTGGCCAGGACGGTCGCCCGCTTGGGGTCGCTGACGTAGGTGCGCTCGAGCCGCCAGGCGCCGGTCTCGCTCGTCTGGGTGTAGCTGAGCTTGTCCGGGGCGACGGCGCCGGTGCGCACGCGGCGGCCGTCGACCATGAACACGAGGTGGCGGGCCGAGGGGTGCGAGAGGTCGGGGTAGAAGACCTCGGTCAGCTCCGCCTCGCGCAGCGTGAACCAGACCCGGCTCGCGCGCGTCGTGGAGGTCCCGAAGCCCTGCTTGTCGGCACGCGCCCAGTCGGCCTTGCCGCCGGGCGCCCCGGGGGCGCGGTCGCGGGCGTGGGCGAGCGCGGGGGTGGCGAGCAGCAGCGCGGTCACCGCGGCGGCGATCCTGACCATGCGCGGGGGCTACCCGCGCCGCGCCTCTGCTAAAGACCTCGCGCCATGGTCGTCAAGATCAACGCGATCGAGGTCGCCGAGGGCCGTGGGCCCGAGCTGGAGGAGCGCTTCGCCAAGCGCGCCTCCGAGGTCGAGAACATGCCGGGCTTCCTCGGCTTCGAGCTGCTGAGGCCCGTCAAGGGCGAGAACCGCTACTACGTCTACACGCGCTGGGAGAGCGAGGAGCACTTCCGCGCCTGGGTCGAGTCGGACGCGTTCCGGCGCGGCCACGCGCAGGCCGCCGCCGACAGCAAGGGCACCGTCGCGCACGGCTCCGCGCTGCTGGAGTTCGAGGTCGTCCAGAACGTCGTGGCGGCCTAGCGCCGCCGCCGTCGCTCCTCCTCGCGCTCGCGATCGCGCTGGCTCTGCATGGAGAGCTGCATCAGCACGTTCGCGAGCGCGACGAGGCCGGCGACGCCGATCAGCACGATCCCCGCGCCGACCGGCGCCTCGCCGCCGATCACGATCAGCACGACGCCGGCGAGGAGGATCGCCAGCGGGAAGCCGATCCGGAAGGCCTTCACGCCGTGGCGTGCGCCCCCGCCGCCTCCTCGCGCGTGAGCGGGTTCTTGCCCCAGCGCGTGGTCTGCGCGTACTCGATCAGGCGCGGGAAGTAGTCCGCCAGGTGCGGACAGCGGATCCCGGCCGGCCCGAGCACCTCACGGGCGTGCGCGTCGTCGAACACCATGTCCATGTCGAAGTACGGGAAGTAGACCGCGGCGTGGTCGTCCGCGTGGGCGCTGCCCGTCCCCGTCGAGCCGGGGGCGACGACCGGCGGGCGCTCCTTGCCGAACGCCGCCGAGGTCATCCCGACGAGGTCGTCGACCGTGCACGCGTCGCGGCCCGACACGAGGTTCACGACCCCGGTGGCCGAGGGGTCCTCGAGCAGGTGCACGAGCGCGTCGGCGACGTAGTCGACCGGCACGACGTCCACGAGCGCCTCCGGGCGCGCCGGGACCTCCGCGAACAGCCCGCGCGAGAACGCGCGGATCGGCCAGTAGAGGACGTTGAACGCCGGCGTCCAGCCCGAGCCGGACTCGCCCATCACGATCGACGGGCGCGCGATCACGGGGTTGAGCTCCGCGGCCTCGACGACGACGTGCTCGGCCTCCCACTTGGTCTGCTCGTAGGTGTTGCGGAACGACTGCCCCGCGTCGAGCTGGTCCTCGCGGAAGGTGCCCGTGACCTTGCCCGCGACGTACGCGGTCGAGACGTGGATGAAGCGCTCGAGCTGCTCGACCTCGCGGGCCAGCGCGATGATCTCGCGCGTGCCCTCGACGTTGATCCGGCGGGCCTCCTCCAGCGGCAGGTCGAAGGAGATCGACGCGGCGCAGTGCATGACCGCGCCCGCCTCGCCCGCGACGCGCGCGCGCGTGGACGTATCCAGCCCCAGCCCGGGCGCCGTGACGTCGCCCGCGACCGCGCGGGCGCGGCCCTGGTACGGGGACGGGTCGCGCCAGAGCTTGCGCATGACGTCCTCGAGGCGCTCCTGCGCGGCGGCGTCGTCGGCCGCGCGCACGAGCGCGATCACGTCGCGGTCGCCGCGCTCGAGCAGGCGCGCCATGACCTCCATGCCGAGGAAGCCCGTGGCGCCGGTGAGGAAGACCGGGCGGCTCAAGCCTCGACCTCCTCGCGCAGCGGCACGATCTGCGTGCCCATGGCGTGGAAGCCGCCGTCGACGTGGATGATCTCGGCGGTGATCGCGCGCGCCGCGTCGGAGAGCAGGAAGTTGATCGTCTCCGCCACGGGCGCCGGGTCCTCGACGTCCCACGCCAGCGGGGCCTGCTTCTCCCACGCCGTCGCCAGGTCGCTGAAGCCCGGGATGCCGCGCGCGGCCAGCGTGCCCAGCGGGCCCGCGGACACGAGGTTCACGCGCACGCGACGTGGGCCGAGGTCGCGCGCCAGGTAGCGCGCGGTGGCCTCGAGCGCCGCCTTGGCCACGCCCATCCAGTCATAGACCGGCCAGGCGACCTGGGCGTCGAAGTCCAGGCCGACGACCGACGCGCCCTCCTCCGGGAAGAGGTCGGCGAGCCCGACGGTCAGCGCCTTGAGCGAGTACGCCGAGGTCTGGAAGGCCATGACCGCGCTCTCGGGCGGCGTGTTGAGGAAGTTGCCGCCGAGCGCGTCCGGCGGCGCGAACGCGATCGCGTGCAGGATCCCGTCGACGCGGCCCCAGCGCTCGCGCAGGTCGGCGGCGACGGCCTCGATGTCCTCGGGGTTGTTGACGTCGAGCTCGAGCACGTCCGGCGCCGGGTCCAGCTTCGCCGCCGCGCGCTCGGTCATGCGCTTGGTGCGGCCGAACCCGGTCAGGACGATCTCGGCCCCGGCCGCCTGCGCCTGCTTGGCGACCTCGTGCGCGATCGACTCGCGGTTGATGACGCCGGTGATGAGGAGCTTCTTGCCTTGCAGGGTCATGCGGCCTCCAGGCAGAGCACCGCGTTGTGGCCGCCGAAGCCGAACGAGGACGACAGCGCGATCGCCGGCTTGCCGTCGAGTTCCAGCGGCTTCGCCGCGCCCTGCACGTAGTCGAGGTCCAGGCCCTCGTCCGGGTTCTCGAGCCCGAGCGTGGGCGGCGCGATCCGGTCGCGCAGCGCGAGGATCGTCGCCACGGCCTCGACCGCCCCCGCCGCGCCGAGCAGGTGCCCGATCGACGACTTCAGCGACGAGACCGGGATCTCGTAGGCGCGATCGCCGAGCGCGGTCTTGAGCGCCGCGGTCTCGGCGGCGTCGTTGAGCGCGGTCGACGTGCCGTGGGCGTTGACGTAGACGACGTCGTCCGGCGTGACGCCGGCGTCGCGCATCGCCTCGAGCATCGCCCGCGACGGGCCGCCGCCGGTCTTGTCCGGGGCGGTCAGGTGGTAGGCGTCGGCGCTGGCGCCGTAGCCGCGCAGCGTCCCGAGCACCTTGGCCCCGCGCTTCTCGGCGCCCTCGCGCGACTCGAGCACGAGGATCGCGCCGCCCTCGCCCATGACGAAGCCGTCGCGGTCCTTGTCGAACGGGCGCGAGACGCCCGACGGCGAGAGCGCGTCGAGCGCGCTGAAGGCGGCGTTGGACAGCGGCGTCAGCGCCGCCTCCGAGCCGCCGGTGACGACCGCGTCCGCGTGCCCGGACTCGATCATCATCTTCGCGGCGCCGATGGCGTCCGCGCCGCCCGAGCAGGCGGAGACGATTCCGTGGCAGGGGCCGAGCAGCTTGTAGCGCATGGAGACGGCGGCGGCCGCGGCGTTGCTCATCATGAGCGGCACGGAGAGCGGCGGGACCTTCTTCGGGCCGCTCTCCATCAGGATCTCCTTGCCCCGCTCGAGCGTGCCGATGCCCCCGATGCCGGTGCCCAGGATGGACGCGATCCGGCTGCCCTCGTAGGGCAGTTCGTCCATCCAGCCGGCCTCGGCCAGGGCCTCGTCGCCCGCGACCAGCGCGAACTGCGTGAAGCGGTCCGCGCGGCGCACCTCCTTGACGGTCAGATGCTCGGTGGGCTCGAACTCGGCGGCCGCGCCCTTGCCGTCCGCGATGCCGACGACACCGGCGCTCCAGCGCTCGTGCAGCGTGCGCGCACCGACCCCCAGCGGGGACACGGCGCCGACGCCGGTGATGACGACGTCGCGGCTCATGAACCCTTCTGCACCACCAGGTCGATCGCGTCGCCGACGGTCTTGATCTTGCCGACGTCGTCGCCCTTGAGCGCGACGCCGTACTCGTCCTCGATGATCTGCGAGAGCTCGGCGAGGTCGAGCGAATCGACGTCGAGATCCTCGAACGTGGCTTCACGCGTGATCTGCGACTCGTCGACGCCGAACTGCGGCAGCGCCTCGAAGACGGTCTTCTGGACGTTCTCTTCAGTGATGGTGGCCATGCGTTGGTCTCCTTGGGTCAGGCGGACATGCCGCCGTCGACGTACAAAGTGGTGCCGGTGACGTACCCGGCGTCGTCCGAGGCGAGGAAGCGTACGGCTGCCGCCACTTCCTCCGGTGTCCCCTGCCGGCGGGCGGGGATCACCTTGACGATCTCGTCCGTGGCCAGGTCGGCCGTCATGTCGGTGGCGATGAAGCCGGGCGCGACCGCGTTGACGGTCACCCCGCGGCGCGCGACCTCGGCGGCGATCGTCTTGGTCATGCCGATCAGGCCGGCCTTGGCCGCCGCGTAGTTGGACTGCCCCGCGTTGGCCCGCGGGCCGACGACCGAGGCGATGTTGACGATCCGCCCGTAGCGGGCCTTGATCATCCCGCGCAGCGCGTCGCGCGTGAGCCGGAACGCGGGCGACAGGTTGGTCCCGATGACCACGTCCCAGTCCTCGTCGGAGAGCTGCAGGGCGATGTTGTCGCGCGCGACGCCGGCGTTGTTGACCAGGGCCAGCACGGGCCCGCCGAGCTCCTCCTCGACCTGCTTGAGCAGCGCCTTGGAGTCGCCGTTGGAGACGTCGGCCTGGATCGCCTTGGCGGTCCCGCCGGCCTCCTCGATCGCCTTCACGACGGCCTCGGCGCCCTCCGGGTCCGAGCGGTAGTTGACGGCGACCTTCCAGCCGTCGGCGGCGAGGGCGCGCGCGATCGCGGCGCCGATGCCCTTCGAGGCGCCCGTGACGAGCGCGGTGGCGTTGTCGGGTCTCATGAGCCGGTCCACTCCATCACGCCGGCGCCCCACGTGAAGCCCGCCCCGATCGCGGCCACGAGCACCTTGTGCCCGGCGCGCAGGCGGCCGTCCTCGCGCGAGAGCGAGAGCGTCAGCGGGATCGACGCCGCGCTCGTGTTGCCGAGCTGGGCGATGTAGTCGGCGACCTTGGCCGGGTCGAGCTCCAGGCGCTCGCCGACGGCCTTGAGGATGCGCGCGTTGGCCTGGTGGTAGACGAACAGGTCGATGTCGTCGAGCTCCAGCCCGGCGGCGGCGGTGGCGAAGATCGTGGACTCGCTGAGGCGCTTGATCGCGATCTTGAAGGTCGAGATCCCGTCCATGCGGATGTACGGGTCCTGCGGGTTGGCGACGATCGTGTCCCCCAGCCCGCCGTCGGCGGTGAGGTCGATCGGGCCGATGCCCGCGTCGGAGTCCGACGGGCCGAGCACGACCGCGCCCGCGCCGTCGCCGAACAGCATCCCGGTCTTCTTGTCGTCGAAGTCGGTGATGCGGGTCAGCTTCTCGGCGCCGATCAGCAGGATCCGCTCCGCGCGGCCGACCTCGATCAGCGCGGCGGCCTGCGCGAGCCCGGCCAGGAAGCCGGTGCAGGCCGCGCCGATGTCGAACGCGGCCGCCCGCTCGGCGCCCAGCGCGTGCGCGACGCGCGGCGCGGCGTTGGGCGTGATCTCGTCCGGGCTCATCGTCGCCACGATCACGTAGTCGAGGTCGCGCGCATCCGTGCCCGCGTCCTGCAGCGCGCGGCGCGCCGCGAACACGGCCAGGTCGTTGGTGCCCTCGTTGGCGGCCGCGCGGCGGCGGGCGTGGATGCCCGTGCGCTTGACGATCCAGTGGTCGTCGACGCCGATGCGCTCGGCGATCACGCCGTTGGGGACGATCTCGTCCGGCAGGTAGTGGCCGAGGCCCTTGATCGTCGCGGTCCGCGGCGGTGCCGGGCGGGTGGTGCGCGCGGCCTCGCGGGCGATCTGCTGCAGCTCGGGCGGGAGCGTCGCGCTAGGCATGGACGAGTCCTTCCGCGGGGGTCTCGAACTTGACGCCCTTGAGGATCCGCTT
>Ga0182742_1004689_pt1 | contig 12175 bp, 9 predicted proteins | sample eDN5th37CBELigMG_FD_128880 | JGI IMG/M metagenome (GOLD analysis project Ga0182742, IMG submission 128880) | Enriched Miracle-Growth compost microbial communities from Emeryville, California, USA - eDNA 5th pass 37_C BE-Lig MG (version 2)... ... | reverse complement strand
TTTCGATGTTAACGAAAGAAAGGTTCAGAAAATTCTTCTAATGTATATAAAAAATTTTCACCGATTTTGGAGTTTACGCAAGAAAAGATCGTTATTTTCAAATTGAATTCTTTTCACAAAAAATTTTTCTATTGAAAATATGAAAGTTAATTTAATAGGGAAATTTTTATATTGTGAATTTGAAACTCACTGCTAACCTTTAAGGCTTTCTCTCAATCCCAAAAATCAAGAGATTTATAAATAAGTCGTAAATCTTTTATGAAACCAACGAAGGTCATTTCATTTCAATTATGATAAAGGCTTCCTTCAACTTAAGCATTCACTCTCATAAATTCATTTGAATTAAGAATCGTCATTTCTGGTAACTATTTATTTATTTCGCACGAGTTCATTATTATCTAATTCTTTCTATATTTTAAATATTCCCATAAGAAATTTTCTCAAGATGTACTATTTAAACTTGAAAGTTCGTAAATTTAACAATCTGTTCGTAAGAAAAGATTTCATAACATATTTCCACGTTTAGGCCAGTGAAACTGGTTGCGGGCGGAGGACCTATTCCGGATCTGAAGCCCGTTTAATTAATCAAAAGAATGTTCATTTTTCCTCATATTTTTCTTGATTTAAACTATCTCAATACAATAGCATTTATGTATCAACACTTAATTTTCCAAAATTATAATCCAAGTATTTTTATCTTCACTTTTAAAAACAATCTTTTCATGTTAATACTTTCCTGGTTAGGTTTGTTTCTATAGGAAAAAACTCCAACAGAAATAGAATGAATGAAAAATTCCCAAGCACTTTAGAAACCACTGTTATAAAAAAATATGGAGGTAAATTTTCTATAATTAGCTGAATAGCTTCATGTCCTAAAGCGGAACCTTGCAAGTACTTATAACTCTATAAAGAAAATGTAAACCAGAAACAATTATCAATTTATTTATATTTAAAGAAAAATTAAACAAAAGAAGAGTTAAAAAAAATTAATATAAGCATATGTTTTCTTTTGATTATTTGAGCGGGCATCAGATCCGGAATAGGTCCTCCACCCGCAACCAGTTTCACTGATTTATACTCGGAAAGTGAGTAGAGATAATGCTTGATCTTTTAATTGCAAAAGATAACAATTTGAAGATTTTCTTGCTTAAATAGTGAAATGTGGTTTAATTTTTTATGGGTGTATAATTTTATTGAGAATTGTGGAGAATTATTAACAGTTACCAGAACGAGTAATTAATTAAACATTCCGTCAATTTCCTAATAAATTGCATATTAGATCGAAGATAAGTTGGACCTGAATAACATATTGTTACATATCAAAATTTGTTTGCGATTATAATGTAATTGTTAAAAAAGGATCTCAAGGGGAAAAAACTTTTAGCACAAATCTCAGGTAATTTAACAAAAAGCTTTTTGTATAATTAAACCAATTTACAGCAAAGTTATTTTATTTGAAAATCATTAGTATCGTATAGTAAAATGAATATTTGCTTCCTTCAAGCTTAACACTTACTGTATATATATTTTTTCAGAGCATAATAGACGATGTCTTCATGTGGCTCTGTTTCTAGGAAGAGATCTATAAGCTTCATCTCGAAATATACGTGAAGACGTCAAATTCTTTTTTTGTTACTTGTAAAATTATTTTAATTGCTATTTTTCAAGACTGTAAAAAAGTAACTTTCTTTGGGAATATAAAGTGATTTTCTAATATGAAAATCCTACCACTGTTATTTTTTAATAAAAATTTATAAATAACAATTATTCAATCAAGCCTCACAAAATCACTTATAAAACAAGTAAGAATTTATTAAAATCATTCAAAATCAATTAAGTTCATAAAGTGAAGGTATTGTCAGGGCTTTAGTTTGTTTTTTTTCAAGATTGAAGAAAATTTAATTTGGCAGTTTCCATTTCCGACACATATCTCTCAATATGAATTGATTTAATAATTGTATTAATATTTTCAAATTGCATTGATTTATCAAAAAAAATTATATACAGTTCATAGAGAGAGGAATATAACTTGGAAATAAAGCATTAAAACAATGCAAAAACAAAACTTTTTGAAAATGTCACAACAATGAAGAACCTGAACTCAAAAGAAAGTCTGTGCTTGCAATCTAAAAAAAAAACTAAGATAAGTTAAAGGATTAAATGAAAATTATAAGTTTACAACTATCGACTTCAATCTTTGTTTTTGAAAAATTACCTAAGAGTTCAAAGTTTGAGAGAAAAGAAAATTGTTCAGGTCAGTTACATCTTTTATTGAGCTATTTTTCTGAAACAAAAATCCAAAACAATAAACTTTTGTCAGAATTTCAAATTGACCTCATAAAGAAAATCTTAATCGTCCTTCTCTTTCAAAAAAAAAATAAATTATGAGGATTAGAAAATTAATTTTTAAGATTTTTTTCTTAAAGGCAGGAAGAATCAGAAACATGAGTAGTAAAGTTTAATAATAGATCTCTTTAAAACCAAGAAAGTTTCTAATCAAGAACAACTTGATTCTGATTTGGTTCGAGCCCAATAATTTTTGAGAGTTAAATTACTGCTTATATACTTCTGTTTCGTGATTTAAAAGAAGATATTTCAGGGAAAAGTTTTTACCAAGGGTAAGAAAAGGACCCCAAGCTTAAGGTTGAGAGTGCCGTTCTTATGAATCCTTTTCTTTAAACATCTCAGAAGATCTGAAAAAAGATCCAAGAGAATTCTTTAGAGGGTTATACTTATTTCTTTCAATTATTTGAAGGACGTTGAGTTCTCGAATCTTAAATTAATTCTTTGTGAAAAAACTTTAAAAAAATAACTCTATGCAGATAAATTTTTATCTCGACTTTGTCCAGAAAAGTTCTGTTTTCTATTACTTTAAACTAGATTCTCTGATAACTTTTTCTAAAACCTTGCCTTTCAAACGTTTGAAATTAGATAATAGAAAATCTGGATTCATTTCTAGAAAATTCCCTTTTTTATTTTGAAATTTACCAAAGCTTCAAGCAAAAAAGAAATGAAATTTATAAGACTCCCCAAAGTTTTCAACAGGCAACAGAGGATAACAACTTTAAAAGCAAGAAAAACAAAAATTTTGCTTTGGAAAAAAAAATTAAAGAAAAGCAGCCATATCCTAAAATTTCTTATATTTGTCAAGTGTGTCAGATAATGAATTTGAAAAGCTTGCCTTGAGTTTTTTCACATCAAACGTTACAATGACATATTTTATATGTGTAATCAAACTGCATGCTGTCATTATTAAGAGTAACATCAAGTTTAACTGACGCAATGACATCATAATTCATTGTAATCCGACGTTTCTGGAAATATCAATGTCATTTTATGACGTCAAATCGTCATTAATGGCTAAAGCTTTTGGACAAGTAAGCCCGAAAGATTAAGACAAGGCAAATTAATTAGAAACATTTTAATCCAATTAATAAAAGCAAGCGATAAATTTAATTTCAAGTAGAATTTTTTAGAAACTAAGATCGAAACTTCCCTCAAATTTAAGGCGATTAAGTTCTGACGTAAATCAAATATTAGTAGGTAACTGACTTTTTCATTGCATTTTAAGTACTTTCTCTAAGAAATTCATTTATAAAAGTCTTTTAAAAAACCCCAATGCTTTCTCAAAGAGTTTTTGTGTTCGAATACATCTTTGTTTTATACTTCGGCCTCCAAATCTTTTTCCCATACCAGTTCACAACCTTTTCAACCCTTGCAATCTTTTCTCTTTTATCTCTTATCAAATACAAATTTGAAGGATTCAGAATACCTTACCTATTCATTCTATTCTCTCAGCTTGTTTTACTAGTCACAACCCATGGATACGCTTTTCTTCCCCTTGGAGCTTTGCTATTCTTTATAATTGGATACTTCCCAGTTTATAAATACCCAGAGCCCACAGGTCCTTACAAAGTTGGATACAAAAAAATTGAGCTTCCTGATTCACAAAACGTTGCTGTTTTCTATCCTACTAACGAAACCACAAAGGATGTAAAATATTCTCCAAGTTCTGAGAATTGGGAAAGGTTTGCAGATGTTACTAGACTTTTTTCCATGATGAAGAAAAAATCACCAATGCCTAAATTCATTTTTAAATATACTTTTCATTATTTGGAGCATCATTATCTTGGCGTTAACGAAGACGCAACCATTATCAAGCTTGATAATAAGGACAATAACAAAGGATTTCCTGTTATAATATTTTCTCATGGATTGTCTGCAAATGTTAACATGTACTCAATCCAATTGAAAGAATGGGCAAGTAATGGCTTTATTGTCTTTTCTGTGGACCATGAAGAGCAAATCTACCTTTCCTTGAAAGCCTTTCAAGATTACATGGAAATAAGAAAGTCCCAATTGATATACAGAAAACAAACCATTATCAAAGTCTTGGATTTTGTTTACAATAACCTCTTCATTAAAAAGCTATTTGGTAATCAAGAAATATTTATCAATAGACAAAAAGTCTTCCTTGCAGGACATTCCTTTGGAGGAGCAACTGTAAGCGAAGTAAGCGTCCATGATAAAAGAGTGACAGGAGGCTTGGTGCTACTTGACCCATGGTTTGAACCCTGTAATGAAAGAATCTATAATGAGGAAATTTCAAAGCCTTTATTGTCAATTCGATCAAATCAATATGATAAAATGAAAATAACAAGAGATTTTACAATGAAGCATGCAGAAACGAATATAAAGAACGGATCAGGATTAAGTGGATTTTTTAAAGACACGAACCATAATGCATCAACAGATTTGAGGATTCTCATGTATAGAGAGATGGCTTTGTTGAGTTCAAAGAAGGAAAGGGATGATGTGAGAAGTCAGATTATTTATCAAACACAATTAATAAAAGCATTCTTGAAGGTTGTTTTGGAGCATGATGAAAGTTCTGAGGCAGAAAATGAGGAACAAACAATTAAGTCAAAGGTTTTGAAAGTATATAGAGAAGATATGAAGAGACATGGAATCAAGGATGTTTTACAAGTTGATGAATAGAAAAAATTATATTTATACAAGTAATGAATGTATTTTTTAAAGAAAGCTTATAATTAATGAAATATATTTCAAAGATTTGAGATCTTTTAATTAAACTTCCTTTCAAAGAAGCTTTGATTTTGAATAGTAACCTATAATATAAATTTTTGTGACGTAGGGCAATTAGCTCAACTAAATCATTGACTTAAAATAAAGATACTTTCGAAATCTAGATTTAATAATAAATTTATTTTAACTCTTGCCTGGAAGTACAGAGGATTTTAAATACAGGAACTCCTCTGTTTTTAGTCTCAACATAAAATTAATTTTATACATATGCTTCGTCAAAAATTTCTTATCTTTGAATATCTCTTTGGAGCATTTTTCCTTCTTCAAATCTTATTCCCGACCCCTTTCAATGATCAATTTACCTTATTGGGCTTTTTCCTCCTCTCAGTCATTAAACACTATTGTGAAGGGCTTAGAGTAACATACTTTCTCTTCATTGCAATACAATTGCTTTTCTTAAGAACAGCCTCCTTCAACCTTCATCTTCTGCTTACAATAATAACATTTGCTGGTGTTTATTACTTCCCTGTTTATAAATACCCAGAGCCTACAGGAAAATATAAAGTTGGATATAAGAGTATCCAGATTCCAGGAGTAACAACTATAGGGGTTTATTACCCAACCTACCAAACCACAAAGGACGTCAAGTATTCTCCAAGTCATACAGCTTGGGAAAGATTCGCAATCCTCATGAGATTCTACGCGGAAGCAAAAAAGGAAAGAAAACTCCCTTGGATTCTCTTCAGAATAGCCTTTGGCTTCCTCGAGCATCAATACTTGGGAGTAAATAGAGATGCAATCATTGCGAAAGAAGAAGGAGCTCACAAAGGTTTTCCAACAATCGTCTTCTCACATGGTTTATCCGCAAATATCCATATCTATTCAATCCAGCTCAAAGAATGGGCAAGTAATGGTTTTATTATCTTTTCAGTTGATCATGAAGAGGAAATCCATCTTGATACTAGCAAAATACATAAATTTGAAGACTATGTTCGATTGAGAAAAGTCCAATATAAAGATAGGAAAGTTGTGATCTCCAAAGTATTGGATTTAATATCGAATCCTTCTACTATTCACAAGCTTTTTGGTGACCAAAGTGTCGCTTTGAATTATAGCCAGCTCTTTTTATCGGGTCATTCGTTAGGTGCAGGAAATGTTGGCGAAACAGCCACAGAAGATAAGAGAGTAACTGGAGGACTTTTATTACTTGACCCTTGGTTCGATGCCTCTGATAAAGATATTCTATATCAGCCTATTGGAAAGCCAATTTTATCTTTACGGTCTAGTGAATATGATAAAATAGAAGGAACAAGAAGCTACACATTAAAGCATGCAGAAGTAAACTCTAGGCAGGGGTTAACACTCAGTGGGTACTTTAAGGATTCTAGTCATAACTCACCTACTGATATGCTTATACTGATGCCGAGAGAATTGTTGCTATTTAAGGTCATTAAAAGGATGGATGATATTGAGGACCAGATTATTTATCAGTCTTTACTAACAAAGGCATTCTTGCAAAGTGCTTTGGAGTATAACGAGAATCCACAAAAAAGTAGGGATAACAATGAAACGTTGAAACAAGAAGTCCTGAGGAGGTTTAACGAGAGTATGAAGAATAGTGGGATTGAATATTCTTTGCTAGTTGATGATTAAACCAAGAGAATTATTATAATAAATAATTTCAAAGGATAAGCCTTTTAAATGCTAAGGTTTCATATTTTATTCATTTCGAAATTTATCACTTTTATAAATGAAAATGTATAAATACAAAACTTGAAAATCACATCAAAACAAAGAAATATCTCCCCTTAATCTATTTAATCATCAACAATCAATATATCATCTCTTCCACTCTTTTCCAACTCTTTCCTAAAGTTCTCTAACACAGCCAACTTTAACGTCCCCTGAGGTTTACTCTTCTCTTTGTAATCAAGAGCTGTCAATAAGAACTCCTTCGTCAACAAGCTGTGATTTCTAATTTCGTTCTCAATATTCTTCATTCCTTTGATTTTCCCAAAAATAACCAGCTCCCTTGGTAAAAGCAACAGCAAATCCGTTGAAGAATTATGCACTGAATCCTGAAAATATCCACTAAGTCCCATTTTAGCATTCACTTTAGCATGTTTAGCGATAGATTCCCCTACTCTCCACCTCTCAAAAGCATGAGATCTCAACGACAACAAAGGCTTATTCAAAGGTTTATAAAGTATACTTGTATTACATGCTTCAAGCCAAGGATCAAGTAACAAAACTCCTGCAGTCGCTCTTTTATCCTCTCCAGCAAGCTCTGCCATACTTGCTCCACCGAATGAATGTCCTGCAAAGAAAACTTTGTTGTAATCAAGAGCTAACTCCTGTTCGCCAAATAGCTTCTGGACATAATTAGCATCTGATATTAAGTCCAATACTTTTCTAGCTGTATTTTTCCTTGTATTTAATTGCTTTGATCTTTCCTTCATAAAATCATCACTTGTTTTGTAATTTTTTGGATTCAAATAAATTTCCTCTTCATGGTCAATAGAAAAAACTACGAAACCATTACTTGCCCATTCTTTTGTTTGTACAGAATATAAGTGAATATTAGCAGACAATCCATGTGAAAATGCTACAACAGGGAACTTTTTGTTCTCTCTTTCAGCATTGACAATCCTTGCGTTCTCATTTACTCCCAAGTATTGATGCTCAAGGAAACTCAAAGCTATTTTAAATAGGATTCGAGGTAACTTTCTCCTCTTGCCAATTTCCGCATAAAATATCATCAAATCAGCAAACCTTCTCCATGAGAAATGATCTGGTGAGTACTTTACATCTTTCGTTCTCTCTTGGGTCGGATAATAAACTCCTACGCTTGTAACACCAGGAATTACGAACCTTCTGTAACCAACTCTATATTTTCCTGTTGGATCTGGGTATTTATAGATTGGGAAATACGCTAACCCAGCATATAGTATGAAAATCAAAGGGAGTCCAATGTAGATTGACTTTGTGTTAAATAGGGTGAGTTGTGTGAGAATAATAATGAAAGAAGTCAGTCGAAACCCTTCAAACAAATATTTGTTAATGAAGAGTAGAATAAAGCCTGTAAATGTTGTTAGAAAGGGGAAGTGATGAGGGATGAGGATTTGGAGAAGGAAATAAATTCCAAAGATATTTTCAAAAAAGAGGAATTTAGCACGTAACATTTATCTAAAAGTTAACTTTATTAATCTATACAAAATCTAGAGGAAGTACTTGAATAGTTCGCTTTTTTCTGATTGGATTGACTATTTCGGAAAATTTCTGATTTGAATTAAAATAAAAGGAAAAATCTGAAATTACTAACAAATTTATTTATCAAGACATTCTGATAAAAATTGAAGAATAAAAAAGTTAATTATTTATCATAATCATTATATAATAAAGTTAATTCATTTGAAAATCCTCAATATCTTAAAAAAGTTTTTGATAAATATTCCATTAATTAATCAATTAAATCAATATCCAAAAAGCTAAGATGCTTATCAACACTCCATATCCCATTGTAAGAATTGGCTGTCCTTTAATATTCAATCTAGCTCCTATAAAAAACCAATTAACAAAATATCCACTTTAAACACTTACTTATCTTGGAAGGTTGCGTTATAAACTGAATCATCACAATATCTTTATCATCCATAGGATCTGGATATCCTGGATGAGCACTGCCTCCCACAATATAAGCAGTATAATTAGTAAGAGGTTCAAGTTCGGTTACGTTCACAAGATAGGAATCATAAGGCTTGATAATTTCAACGTTGGCGGAAGGTACTGCAATATTCCTATTATCAAACCCATGCAATATTTGATAAGGGGAAGGTTTTCCATGATCTTCAGATTCTTTCACACAGGAAATAAAAACAACTCCATAATTACTAAGCTTGGTAGAGAACACGGCCCAATTATAACTCGCTTCTAGGATGATTGGGGCTGTCGGGAACGCAGGTTGGTACCGAATGAATTCGAATGCTTCGACACGGTATGTTACATCTGCGTCAGGTAACCTGGCCTTAATAAGATTTCCTTTATTGTTTAATGAAAGAGCGAGGGTTTTAGGGGAAGGATAGTCAGCGGATTCTGGGGTCGCTGCGATTTGGAGGTTAATAAGAACAAAGACTTCTTGAAGCATACGGCCTTGGCCTCTTGTGGGAAGAAGAGCAATTGACTCTTTTTCTTCTGGGCTGAGGAAGTTTAGTGATGTGTGAGGGTTTGGTTGGGTTTGTGTGAGTAATCTGTTATTATTTGAACCGAAAGTTGTCACATATTTTTGTTCTTGGAGCCTAGAAAAAAATTAATGCAACAAAGGAGTTTTTTTTACTTGCCGGGCCATAGGCTCAAAACAAAAGATATAGAGTTCATAATGAGTATTTTTTCTGCCTTGTTAAGCTCGAACTCGTCGAATTTCAAACTGAAAGTAACACCATTATCGCGATCTATAAAGGTAAATATCTTTAATAATTTGTTTCTATTACTTAATGTCTGGAATTCTTTTGACACGGCTGTGTTAGTATTATCTCCTCCATCAACCACATACACGTAAATAACATAAGGAGTCTCTGCAACAAGATTCTCAAAAAATATAACAACCTCAGGATCATCTGGCATTACTTGCACCACTCCATACTGGGATTGTGTAGTGGGGTAAGGAATAGGTCCTTGTGATACAACTTCTTTCAAAGGAGGTACAACAGTTCCTTTTAAAGCCAGCATATAGTGAATCATGCAAACTTCGGAAGTAACAATTGTCACCGCCGCGCTATTTTGCGTGATATTTGTCACAGATAAATCAGAAACGTAAGGAATGCTTAAATCTGGATCGGTGATTTGGAATTGAAGCGTAGTTGTAGATAAAGAGTAAATATCTTGATTGATTCCTGCAAGGGAAATTACAAGTGTTCCTTTAGGAACTCTTGTGCTGGAATCACTTGATGAATAGATTGTGAAAGAAGAGGAAGTTTGTCCTGCAGTGAAATTAACCAAATTAGTGCTTAGTGAAATTCCTGGATAGGTAACAAGGAAATTGACTGAGATTTGTATTTCAATATCAGGACCATTTTCTATTGTGAAAGAGGAAGGTAAGGAATTTCCTCCAAAGGGTATCGCATTGATTGTCGGTGCTTGGATTACAATACCTTAAAAACTTAATATTATATTATAAAGAAATCCTTACTTGATTTTGCTATCACAACAACTTTTGTATTTTTAATAGGGGTGTAATAAGGTGGAATTGTGTCACCTAAGGTTACCCATTTTATTTCGTAAGTACCTTCGTGGAAGCTTTCAGGTATTGAAACTCTGAATTTTGTCTTGGTTTGTCCCAGGGAAAGTTTGATACCATAAGGAATAACACTAAACCCTGGTGTTGAAGATTTTAAGGTCAGGTTCAAAGCACAAGGGAAATCAAGTGTCACATAAAGATCATTGGTCTGTGTTCCTCTTATCGCAGTTATTGTCTCGTCATTATTAATATAAATAAGAGGGCCAGGGTATTGATAAGTGAAAAAGAAAGGATCGAGGTTCTTAAATGATCTTTCAAGTATCAAAGAGTTCAAACCATCGTAAGTTTTAAGAAGGATATTCTTTGCTGTTCCTTTTTCAACAGGATTTTCAATGTTTCTCACAACAAACCCAACGTTTCCGCTATAATCTTCTGTTTGTCCCATAATCGATAAAGTATTTCTAGAGAAAGAACAAGTCACAACAGGAGAAAAATCTTTTGTAGTTGTGTCACAGTTTCCTTCTCCATCCGGAATCTGGAATTCAGATGGGAAATCCACCTTGATAGCTCCTGAAGAACTTGTCTTTGGAATACTTGCAATCGCTGTAAAGTTAAATCGATAACTCGAGTCCAATCTTGTATATAAATTATCAGGAATTATATCATATAACACTGCCCAGCCTGGAGCTGTTGATATTGTTAAGGACCCAGCATGGGAGTTATAGTCAGTATAAGCCTGACTTCCTATGACTCTTGTTCCGATTTTGAACTGACCAGTCTCTACATCTTGATTTGGATTGATTACTCCGAATAAGTTAATTGTAACAGGAGAAGTTGTATCGGGCAAATAAGTCTCAAAACCTGAGATAACTACTTTCCTATCATTAATTTTGCAGATAATGTCACCGAGAAGTCCACTGGAAGCAGCACAAGCAATTGTTGGGCCGAGAGTTTTGTCATAAACTGAAGGAAAAGTAATAACAATTTCCATTGAACTTTCAATGGGATTTGATGTGACGAAAGAAAAAGTGTAAACTGCTTGCTCGCCTTCATTTTTTGGATCGAAACTTAACCCTTGGATTTGTATCGGTGTTCCTTCATCTACGATTGTCACTGTACGCCCTGAGGAAGATAAAGTGTCTGTATCATCCAACATAACCCCATCATAGAAGGTTTGGATCCGGAAAGGATCAGTTTCTCCTCTATCTGGGTTTCTGATGCTGTCGATTTGGATAATGAGGCCTCCTGTTGTGTATTGACTGTCCATTACAATAGTATAAGTTGTGCCTATCAAGAATAAACAATGGTAATAATAAAAGGGATAACATATAAAACAAACAAAAAGAGAGAGAAAAAATGTTTAAAAAAGTATTTTTGAGTGCTTTACCTGAAAGCGAACAACTTGCAAAGGTTGTAACACCTCCAGAGATCCTACAAGTAGGTGGACTTGGAAGAGAATCATAATTAGCAGTTGGGAATGTGATTAATATTTGACCTCCAACTGGAATTTGGTTCGAAGGAACAAAGTTAAGAATATAACTCGCTTCTTCACCAGCATTTAATGGAACAGCTTGTATCGAATTATAAGTAATAGAACTCGCGGTAAGCAAAGGTGTGAAAGCAAACTGGTCAAAGTTATTATGATAAACCATAAGACCTGAATTAAGGAAGACTTGAGCTCTCCATGGCGCAGATTGTGCTAGATTTGTTGGATTTTTGACTCCTTCGACAACAATAGTAAAACTATTGAAAGCAGCAATTGTCTTGAAGCCACTGACTGTGAGACTTTCAATAGAAGCACTAAAGGAAACCTTTTGACCGGCAGCTGGAAGCAAATCAGGACTCGAAAAAGTGACCACAGGGGAACTCGAGAGGAGATTATACCCTGTTGGGAAC
>Ga0182742_1004688_pt1 | contig 12175 bp, 11 predicted proteins | sample eDN5th37CBELigMG_FD_128880 | JGI IMG/M metagenome (GOLD analysis project Ga0182742, IMG submission 128880) | Enriched Miracle-Growth compost microbial communities from Emeryville, California, USA - eDNA 5th pass 37_C BE-Lig MG (version 2)... ... | reverse complement strand
GAAATTAAAGGCATCAGCTAAGATGGACAAACTAACAACCTCCATTTTTATAGACTTAGCCAATCGAAAACATGAACTATTGAATAGTGGGAAAGATGTGATCGATTTAAGTGTTGGTAGTCCTGATTTATATCCATCGTCTTTGGTGATGGATACAATTGCTACATATAGTAAAGATCCAGCAAATTATGGATATACGCTAAAAGGAACGGCTGAGTTTAGTGAAGCGGTTAGTTATTTTTATAAAAATCGTTATGGAGTGGAGCTTAACCCGAGGGATGAAGTTCTTCAGCTCATGGGTTCACAGGATGGACTTTCACACTTGGCAACGGCGATGGTGAATCCCGGTGAATATGTGCTTGTGCCTGATCCAGGTTATCCGATTTACGAGGCGAGTGTCACGATTGCGGGCGGATCCGTGTATCCAATGCCCTTATTAGAAGAAAATGATTTTCTTCCTATTTTAGAGGACATACCGGAAGAGGTGTTAGCACAAACAAAAATGATGATCTTGAGCTACCCAGGAAATCCAGTGACTGCCATTGCGGACAGGAGCTTTTTTGAAAAGTTAGTAGCTTTTGCGAAGAAGTATGACATTCTGGTGGTACACGATTTCGCTTATTCGGAACTTATTTTTGATGATCATCCTCAATTGAGCTTTATGTCTATTGAAGGGGCGAAAGAAGTGGGCATTGAGTTCAATTCTTTATCGAAGACCTTTAATATGGCTGGCTGCCGAATTGGATATGTGGTCGGAAATGCTCAGGCATTACAAATTCTAGCCTCACTAAAATCACATATGGATTATGGAGTGTTTTTACCAATCCAAAAAGCAGCTGTAGCCGTATTAACTTCTGACTTTGCAATGCTTGCTGAACAAAAATACATATATGAAGACCGAAGAAATACTTTAATTCATGGACTGAACCAGGGCGGATGGGAAGTGAAAACTACTCCGGCAACGATGTTCATATGGACGAAAATTCCCCAAGGTTGGACCTCTCGCCAGTTTGCTTTTGAATTACTTGAACACGCGGGTGTGGCGGTTGTACCAGGAGATGCTTTTGGAGCAGGGGGAGAAGGGTACGTGCGAATCGCATTAGTACAGCCTTCTGAAAGATTAGCAGAAGCCGCAACGAGAATTCAGAAGTTTTTACATACCTATCAACCTCAAACCAATTGATACCAAATCCCTTTCAATGTAGGAACTTTACTACTTGTTAGGGATTTTTTGTTTTGAAAAAATGGGAGTATGTGCATTTTGTAATATGAAAAAAACCTGTCCAATGCTTGGTAGTGGTTATAGTAAGTGTAGTGGTAATCAAAAAAGAGGAAGTTTCCTGGCGGCTCGGCTACCATAGCGATTGCGTTAGGCCCGTGGCTTTGCGTCTCTTATTTTCATAAGGTTTGCCTTTGCAGGATGGTGGTTATTTGATCTGTTCGGTTGCTAAATTAATGACAGACTGTAAAAGTTCAATGTCGATCCATATTTGCTCTCTTATCGCTTGATCTGTACAATTCGAATGGTCATCATGTAAAAGCTCTAATTCTTTTTTGAAATAAATCACATCAAGAGCATCTTGAAGACTTTGCTTTGATATAAGATCATGCTGTGAATACATCAACCTTCTTATCGCCTCATTTTTTAAAAATTGGATAAACTCTTTTTCTAAGTTAAACTTAATGGCTCGAATTATGATCGTTGATAATTGTTCATCATCTAGTCTTTGTAGCGAATTCATACGGAAATCCTTTCTAACATTCTACTAAATTAGTATATATAGGATAAGTTCATTAGTCCAAAGGTAACTGCATACACAAAAAGATATTTTTCGACAAAATCCGCAGGGGCTGATTATTCATGCGCGACATATATCATTACCCGTTATTGAAGAAATGTAGACATAAAAAAGCAAAAAAAATGTAGGGAAATTATGGTTAGAGTAAAATGGGTATTGTTATTACCCGGGGTTTCGTGGGTTGAGGGGACTAAGTTGGCGTTTAGGACCTGAGATTTCCAGGAATTAGTGGAATGAGGGAACCAAGTTAGGATTTAGCGCCTGAGATTTCCAGGAATTAGTGGAATGGGGGAACTAAGTTGGCGTTTAAGACCTGGGATTTCCAGAAATTAGTAGAATGAGGGAACTAAGTTGGTGTTTAGGACCTGAGGTTTCCAGGAATTAGTGGAATGGGGGAACTAAGTTGCCGTTTAAGACCTGAGATTTCCATAAATTAGTAGAATGAGGGGACCGAGTTTGGATTTAGCGCCTGAGGTTTCCAGGAATTAGTGGAATGAGGGAACTAAGTTGACGTTTAAGACCTGAGATTTCCAGGAATTAGTGGAATGGGGGAACCAAGTTTGGATTTAGTGCCCGAGGTTTCCAGGAATTAGTGGAATGAGGGGGCTAAGTTGGCGTTTAAGACCTGAGATTTCCAGGAATTAGTGGAATGAGGGAACCAAGTTTGGATTTAGTGCCCGTGGTTTCCAGGAATTAGTGGAATGTGGGAACTAAGTTGGTGTTTAGGACCTGAAATTTCCAGGAATTAGTGGAATGAGGGAGCTAAACATCAGCCTAGTCCCACGAATCCTAACTACAATCAAAGGAAAGCCTCCGCCAACAACGTATACGTCTCCATTTTATCCTGAAAGTTATAAACATTATTAATAATCATAAATTCATCTGTACGATACCGTTCGCTTAACCTAAGTATATCCTCTTTCACTTTCTGTGGTGTACCAATGATCATGCGTTTGCGATTTTCTTGGATTTTCACTATGTCTGCACTTGTTAGAGGAATTCGTTTTGCCTCCTCAATAGACATAATCTGAGTATCCAGTCCTTTTTCGATTGCTAAAAGCCACATGTCCTGGCTTAGAGCCAATTCTTCTGCTTTTTCCTGTGTGGATGCACAAACCACGAATACGCATACATTTGCTTTTGGTTTTTCGAGCAGAGGGGAGGGCTGGAAGTTTTCATAATAAAAGTTTAACGCCGATTGTCCGTTAACCGGAGTAATAAAATGTCCATATGTAAAGGCTGTCCCATATTCTGCAGCCAACCTTGCACCTCGGTGTGTAATTCCGAGCATCCAAATGTCAGGTACTCTTGAAGAAACGGGGTAGGCATGCACAGACTCATAAGGATGGTCGGCAGGTACGTCATTACGCAGAAAGGCTTGCAAATCCATGATTTGACGTGGGAATTCATTCAAACTTTTCCTTAGTCCATCTGTTAATGCGATTCGTGTGGTTGCCGCACCTCCTGGAGACCGGCCGATTCCTAGGTCGATACGGTTGGGAAATAAGGCTTCTAATACTTTAAAGTTTTCGGCAATTTTATATGGGCTGTATTGTGGGAGCAAAACACCGCCAGACCCGACAATTATTTGTTTTGTGCACGAGGCAATATGAGAAATGAGCACTTCCGGAGAAGAGCCTGCGATTCCGTTTGAATTATGATGTTCGGCAACCCAAAACCGAGTATACCCTAATTCCTCGGTTAATTGCGCGAGTTTCAAGGTATTACGTAGTGCAGTTTGGGCCGTTGCTCCTTTACTGATAACTGATTGATCAAGAACACTGAGTTTCAAAACATATCCTCCAACTGAATTAATTAATTCCACTTTAAATGATGTAGAACTATGAAGCAAGAAAAGTAACCCTTCTGCCACTTTTTACGTCAGTAGTAGAAATGAATGCTTTTTGGGAGGAGATTTCTATTGAAGTATGTAAAAACCGTGGTCATCTTTTTGATAGTAGTCGCTAGTCTATTCTTGGCAAATAGATTCATAACTTTTGGACCTCCTTCACCAAGCGTAATTGTGGAGGATATGGATGTCCCAACGGTTCAAGGGTCCTATTGTTGGAGCGGATTCTTAAACTCAAAGTGTGTAGATATGATTCCTCCTCCAGAATTACTGTCAAGCGCAGAAATTAAACCGATTCAAGTACGTCCTCAATCAAGTATAAAAATTAAATTTAATAAACAACCCAAACCGGGCTCATTAGGTGCTAATCTTTGGATTAAGGATACATCTCAAACGGTGAATGTAAAGGAGAATCAATTCTCTGCACCAATAGAGCCAGGAGTGTATGTTTATGACATCTTTGCAGCATGGAAAAAGGGGTCGTCTGGTTATGCTTTTATGATTGAAGTGAAATGAAATTATTGCAGAAGTAATCTATAATGAGATAACGATATAAAAAAAGGAAGATTCATCAATGAAAAAATACGAAAATCAAATACCAACCTCTTTGGATATGAATCTAAAGTCGATGATCAGCATGATGAAGGATTCGGTAACTAGTAAAAATATTCGAAGGCCAAGTGGGCCCATCCAAGTAGAAAAATTTGTAGAGGGAACGGCTTCTCATCCAAGGGTTACCTGGTTTGGACACTCGGCTTTTCGGCTTGAGCTAGAAGGGAAGAGACTCTTCTTTGACCCGATGCTTGGCAACCGTCCGTCACCAGTTTCCTGGGCTGGTACGAAACGGTTCCGCACAAACTTGCTTATTGAACCTGAAGCGTTCCCCAGTATCGATGCGATTGTAATTTCACATGACCACTATGATCATCTGGATTATCCATCTATTCGTAGACTAAAAGATAAGACACAAAGATTTATTGTACCGTTAGGGGTACGACGATGTTTAATGAATTGGGGGTGTTCCTTCAGAAAAAATTACTGAGCATGCGTGGGGCGATGAAGTTCAGCTTGAGAATCTCACCCTAGATTGTATGCCTGCAAGACATTTTTCCGGAAGAGGTTTATTTAATCGAAATTCTACTTTGTGGTGTTCATGGGTGATAGCAGGTCGTGATACAAAGGTATACTACAGTGGCGACAGCGGTTATGGTCCACACTTCAAGGAAATCGGTGAAACCTATGGACCTTTTGACGTAACTTTAATGGAATGCGGTCAATATGATGAGCGTTGGTCCCATATACATATGCTACCGGAAGAAACGGTACAAGCGCATCTTGATGTTCGTGGTCATTTGTTAATTCCTGTTCATTGGGGAGCTTTTACCCTAGCTTTCCATTCCTGGATTGATCCGGTTGAACGGGTTACGAAGGCGGCATCTCAGCATCAGGTGAGCATTGCGACTCCGAAAATTGGGGAAACCGTTTGCATAGGTAAGGATGAATGTCCGAGAACTCCTTGGTGGAGAGAGAAGTAGACGTATGTTTGCTTCTTTTTTAGTGTAACCGATCTATTTGACCCTCGTGTACGAGGAGAACTTCATCCAAGCATAAGATCTCGAGATTTCCATTTCCATAATCAAATACTACATTACACTTTAGACCTTTATAAAGGACTATTTTATAAATCAATTTCCACACACCTTTCAAGTTTTATTTTTCAACACAAAAACTATTTTAACAACATCAGTCTGTAAATTAAACCATTTATTACCAACATTTTCAGTCAATATACAACAAATTTCAACGATTTCCTGTCGATGCTCGTTCGTCTACCTTCTTTTATCCTTTTTTATAAACGAGACTTTTGTTGTATTCAAATCTCTTGGTGATGAGAGTAATATATGAGGATGTATGTGGTGAATTACAAAGAGAGAAGGTAAGTAAGATGGATGTTTTGTCGGTCCAACTCGACTATGATATGTTGAAAGATTTAGGGATTTCTATAGGAGTTTTGCTTTTATTTATCCTATTTAGAAACCTATTCACGAAGTATGTATTTCAATTGATTTTAAAATTGTCTAGAAAAACACCTACAGATTTCTTTACGCAAATATGCTTAAGCTTTGAACGTCCGATCGGCTTGTTATTTATCATTATCGGGTTGTATATCGCCATGGATTACTTCCCATTTATCGAGCAGCACAATGCGTTATTTTTAAAATTTTTACGATCGATGGTGATTGTGACCATTACGTGGGGATTATTTAATCTTTCTTCACCAACCACAGGAATTATTATGAGTGTGAATCAAAAGATTAATAATAAGATAGATTTGATATTGATTCCTTTTATCTCAAGAACGATTCGTGTGATTCTTGTTGCCATCAGTATCAGTATTATTGGTCAGGAGTTTGATTATGACGTAAATGGCTTGGTTGCAGGACTAGGACTAGGCGGACTAGCTTTTGCACTAGCCGCAAAAGAAGCGGTAGGCAACCTGATTGGCGGAATCGTGATTGTCACGGAAAAACCTTTTTCGATAGGAGATTGGATATTAACTCCTAGTGTCGAGGGAACGGTAGAGGATATCAATTTCAGAAGCACGAAGGTTCGGACGTTTAGTCAGGCGTTAGTAACGGTTCCGAATTCAACTCTAGCGAACGAACCAATCACCAACTGGAGTCGAATGGGGAAAAGACGGATTACTTTCCACTTAAGACTAAACTATAAATCTACTAAAGATCAAATTCAAAGAGTCGTTCAGCGAGTGGAGCATCTGCTGCGAAATCATGAGGATGTTCATCCGGATACGATTATGGTGGCATTCGATCAGTATAATGATAGTAGCCTTGATATCCTCTTATACTTTTTCACGAACACTACCGTCTGGGGAGAGCATGTGAAAATTAAACATGAAATCAATATAGCGATTATGGCGATTTTAGAAGACGAGGGAGTCGAAGTGGCGTTCCCTAGTAGAACGATTTATGTGTCACAGGAATCGAGTGACATGCTTCAAACCATGGGTTCGTTTGATTGAAAAAGAAGTTAAAAGACCAACCGTATATTTTTGCCGGTTGGCTCTTTTTTTATATCGCTCCACTCTTAAAGAAGGATTCTAACTGCTGGATGTTGAATTATTTATAGTGGCATACAGACAAGGAGACTACGAATGTGAAAAAGGAATTACGTTATATTGGAGAAAAGATTGTAAAAAATGAAGATATATTAGCTACCAGAATATCGGAGTTAATCGATTCGGATTATTCCTCCAGTTTAAGTAAAGCGGGAGCACCAGCTCAAGAGCTTCATGTATATAGAGGGGAACTGGTCAGATTCTTTGGTCAAGCATTATTCGAGGACAATGAGATCATTCAAGAGCACGTGATCCGTTGGGGGAAAAAGGCCGCTAAATTTGCGTTAAAATATCAGGTGACTTTAAGCAATGCCTTACGCGCTGTTAGCTTTTACCGAACCATTTTATGGGATGTATTTACCGATGAGTTAGCAGAAAAACAATTTGCAGCTATTACGATGCTTGATGTGTCTAAAATCATTGATCCTTTAATAGATAAAGTACTGCAAGTGATGAGTGAAGTGTATGAAAAGAGAAACACAGAATTAATGAAAATTGCTTATTCCGCTGTAGAGGAATTATCCGTTCCTGTTGTATCGGTCACCAAAGGGATTGCGGTGATTCCGCTTATTGGGACGATAGATACAAACCGAGCGCAATTAATCATGGAAACCGTACTCAATGAAGGATCACGTCTTCAGTTAGATTCACTAATTATGGATGTATCTGGTGTACCCATCATTGATACGATGGTAGCTGACCAGCTTTATAAAATTATCACGGCTTTAAAACTAAGTGGAATTGAACCGTTAATCACAGGTATTCGACCAGAATTGGCGCAAACGATAGTCAATATTGGATTAGATTTTAATGAGGTTATTACACAATCATCACTAGAGAATGCGTTAAAGCAATTAGGTTTTTCGGTAGAAAAAAGCCGGTAACTTACATACGAAATCAGGTAGCCCTGATTGGTCCATACACCAATCAGGGTCTTTTTTATAAAAATTATAGGTTTGTTGTGTTTATCCAAATAATATAGAGATTTTACGAGCAATTAATAGATGATTGCGGTTTCATTCAATTTCACAATTCATTCACATTCTTATATACTAGTTTCTGTTAAAAACGGCCCCGACTTTCATGAGAGTTGAAAGTCACTACAAAAATAGAAGAGGTGCATCATGAATTTAAACACAATTAAATATGAGTGGTTTGGGAACATCAAAGGAGATGTGTTGGCAGGGCTGGTCGTAGCTATGGCTTTGGTTCCAGAGGCGATTGCCTTCTCGATTATTGCAGGAGTAGATCCAATGATTGGATTGTATGCGTCCTTCTGTATTGCTGTTGTGATTGCGTTTGTTGGGGGAAGACCAGGGATGATTTCTGCAGCGACTGGTGCCACTGCCTTACTGATGACCACATTAGTAGCTGAACATGGGCTGCAATACCTGTTAGCTGCGACGATTTTGACTGGGATTATTCAAATTGTCATGGGTGTACTAAAATTAGGGAAACTGATGAAATTTGTTCCTCGATCCGTAATGGTAGGTTTTGTTAATGCGTTAGCCATTCTCATCTTTACAAGCCAATTAACACACTTTGTTGGAGAATCTTGGGCGATGTATGCAATGGTAGCAGGGGCATTAGCGATTATTTATATTCTCCCACGATTTACAAAGGCTGTTCCATCTCCATTAGTGGCGATCGTTCTCATTTCTGCCATTGCTATCTTTACAGGTAGTGGTGTTCGTACGATTGGAGATATGGGTGAATTAACACAAGCTTTACCTATGTTTTTACTACCTGATATTCCATTAACGTTTGAGACGTTGCAGATTATTTTCCCATATTCACTTTCCATTGCCATTGTTGGTTTAGTGGAATCCTTGCTAACAGCAACGATCGTTGATGATATGACGGATACGAAAAGTGATAAAAACAAAGAGGCACGTGGTCAAGGGATTGCCAATATCGTATCAGGCCTGTTCGGTGGAATGGCTGGATGTGCGATGATTGGTCAATCGGTGATCAATGTCAAATCGGGTGGACGTGGTCGACTCTCCGCTTTTGTGGCTGGCGTGTTCTTAATGATTTTGATCTTGGTGTTAAATGACTTCCTTGTTCAAATTCCGATGGCAGCGCTGGTGGGCGTGATGATCATGGTGTCTATTGGGACATTCGATTGGGGTTCAGTGAAATCTCTTCACAAAACTCCGATTACTGATACGATTGTAATGGTCGCGACAGTTATTACGGTATTAATGACACATGACTTATCAAAAGGAGTTTTAGTAGGTATCATTTTAAGTGCAATTTTCTTCGCGTCAAAAATTTCTAAGGTAAAAGTTACGACTCTTGCCTCAGATCATTCTAATAAGAAATTCTACCGAGTATCTGGTCAGCTCTTCTTTGCATCTGTCACAGACTTTGTTGAACACTTCAACTTCAATGACCATGTGAAAGAAGTGAATATTGACTTAACGGAAGCTCAATTATGGGATGATTCCGCAGTTGGTGCAATTGATAAAATCGTCATTAAATACCATCAAAACGGAGTTAAAGTCAATCTAGTAGGATTGAATAAAGAAAGCAATAAATTAATCGATAAAGTAGCCGTTCATAACAAACCAGGTGGACTAGAGAAAGTCGTAGGACATTAAAGAGAAACCGCAAAGCGATTCATGCTTTGCGGTTTTTTTGTATCAAGCTTCGAAGAAAGATTATGACTACTAACATGCTTAATAATTCCTCTTCTACTTGGAGAATCTAACAGTATTCATGATAAAAAAAATGGAGGAATCATTTTGGGCGTTGAAGCGGAACAGATTCAGTATTGTGAGAACTGCAAAAAGGAGACTCTTCACAAAACCTATGAAGATGCGATGGAAATTACTTATCGTTGTACACGTTGTGAGGTAGAGTCGGAGGTATTTAAATCCTTTTTCTGATGGGGAATAGCGGGGCTTTAATAACATGTAAGGTAGTAGAAAGGTGATCGAGTTGGGTTATGTACAAATGCTAGTTGAATTGGTTGGTGGCTATGTTTTTCTATTCATTATCGTGAAAGTTCTTGGGAAAACCCAAATTAGTCAAATCACTCCCTTTGATTTTATATCTGCACTTGTGTTAGGTGAGTTTGTAGGAAGTGCAGTTTTTGATCCGGAAATAAACCTTTTTAAGATCCTTTTTGGTATTACGGTGTGGGGTCTCCTGATTTATATAACGGAATTTACGACCCAGAAATCCCTAAGACTGCGACTATTTTTAGAGGGAAAACCATCCTTTATCATACATGAAGGAAACTTAGATTGGAAAGAATTGAAAAGGAATCACCTTGATATTAATCAACTTCAACAATTGCTGCGATCTAAGGATGTATTTTCCTTACGAGACGTGGAATATGCCATTTTAGAACCAAATGGCTCGATAAGTATCTTAAAGAAACAAGAGGCAGATAAACCTACATATAAAGATTTAAACTTGAAAATATCCAAACGAATGGTTCCTTTGACGATCATCAGTGATGGGGAAGTCATTATGGAACATTTACAGGAGTCTGGTATGGACTATAAAGGATTAATCAAACGCCTCAATGAAAAAAATATATCTTCAGTGAAAGAAGTGGCATATGCGGAATGGGAATCAGATAAAGATTTGTTCCTTCAGGTATATTAATGGTTTCAGGTTTAAACCCCTGTCAATGAACATGACAGGGGTTATCTCTTTTATTCGCTATCAGACTCTTCCGTGCTTTCTTCAGTGCCTTCTTCCGTTTGGTTTTCTTCTGTTTCTGTTTCTTCAGTTGTGTCTTCGGCGCAGCCTGTGGCAAATCCAATTACCATAAAAGTTGCTAACAAAGCGAGTAACCCTTTTTGTAGTTTCTTTAGTTTCTCCATTTTCATTGCCTCCTCAAAAACGTCTAGGTAACTTACAAACCTATCATACATCAGAAAATGCGAGAGAATGTCCAAGTTACCATTTATTTACACAATCAAGGGACAATATTTAACTTTTTAATACTGTGTAAACAAAATTTTCAATCCATCAATAATCTAAGTCTTATGGTAGGTCATACTAACCTTAAATATAAATTTAAAAGGAGAGGTACTATGCCAAGAAAGCCTGCACAAACGGAAGAAGAGACAGAAATAGAAAAAATTGTCCATTTGAAGAGTAATCAACCGAAAAAAGAAGAAATCGAGAGCCTTACACATATGCTAGCAGCTGTATTGGAGTATATATCAGATGAAGAAGTAGAAGAAATAGATTTCGAATACATATTGGATCATACAGAAGGTCTCAGAAAATGGTGGGAGCAATATCAAGAAAACAATAGGAAAAAAATTGAAGAAGAAATAAAAAATTCTCTAAGTGAACTTTCCTTTGAGGAGCTTCAAAAAATACGTGAACAGATTAAAGAAAAATAAGACAACATAGTCAGTAGCATTCCGTTTTTAGGGATGCTTTTTTTATTTTGGATATCCTTTTTCCAAATTTAACAAAGTTTATTAATGGAATAGATAGAATCATATTTTTTCATGGTAAAATAGGAATATACGTTCGTTCAAGAGGTGAGCTATGTTAAAAACGGAACTAGATATATGTACACTAATTAATGAAGATAAGAAAATGATGAATGCGTTAAGGGCTGCCAGAACACTGAATTTACCAGATTGGTGGATATGTGCGGGGTTCGTACGCTCGAAAATATGGGATACCTTGCACGATTTTCGTGAAAGAACCATTTTGGCAGATGTGGATGTTATTTACTTTGACTGTGACAATACGGAGGAAATAACAGAAAAAAGGTATGAAGATACATTAAAGAAGATCATTCCTGGTATTCCTTGGTCAGTAAAAAATGAAGCAAGAATGCATCTCGCCAACCATTTTCCGCCTTATTCATCTTCTGTAGATGCCATATCTAAATTTCCAGAAACAGCAACGGCACTTGGAGTGAAATTAGATGATAAGGACCAAGTGATTCTGACTGCTCCATGTGGAATAGAAGATGTGATCAACTTAGACGTGAGACCTACATCATTCTTCATGGAATCAAGTGATCGGGCTGCAATCTATGAGGAGCGCATTAGAAAGAAGAATTGGGAATCTATATGGTATAAGTTGAAAGTTTATCACATTGCTATGGATGGGAGTAGAGAATGAGTCAAAATGAAATTGTATTGGTTGTCAGTGTGAGCGTTATGAAGGATAACAAAATTTTATTGATTAAAGAAAATAAACCATCTGCCTATAATAAGTGGAATTTCCCTTCCGGACGACTCGAGTCGAATGAGGATATTCTTGAAGCTGCCATGAGAGAAGTAAAAGAGGAAACAGGTTTGGAAATAAAGCTTTTAAACACAACGGGTGTACACAATTTTATAAGCGAAACGAATCATCAAGTATTTATGTTTCATTTTATCGGTGAAATAACAGCTGGAAGAG
>Ga0182742_1004685_pt1 | contig 12183 bp, 11 predicted proteins | sample eDN5th37CBELigMG_FD_128880 | JGI IMG/M metagenome (GOLD analysis project Ga0182742, IMG submission 128880) | Enriched Miracle-Growth compost microbial communities from Emeryville, California, USA - eDNA 5th pass 37_C BE-Lig MG (version 2)... ... | reverse complement strand
TCCCAAATTATACATTCAAGGAAAGCAATAAAAATTAATACCTAGATTTATCTTTATAAAGAAGGTTTCTCCAAAATGGCATTTATAAAAAGTGACAAAAATAGAAATATATCTATTATTTTTTATACAAACTTGTTAAATTTATATTATTAGAGAGAAATCCTATAGAAAAAAATGATATTTGTAAAGAAAATAAGATTATTCCCAAAATTTTATCAACTTCTTCTCTCTCTCTCTCTCTCTCTCGAAAAGAAATGCTTTCTTTGAAGAGAATCCAAAACTATGAAAAAAATTTTTGAATCTAAACTTTAAGCTATCTGCCACCGAAAAATTTATAAAAACTGAATATAACTTTTTATATGAGCTTTAAAAATAAAGGGAAAAGACACAAGCATTGAATTATTTTGATTTTATTTATACTTTTCTAAAAAACTTGTTTTAATCGTGTAACAATCCTCATCAGAAAAATCATTGTGCTTTTTGTCTTGTTTGTAACTTTTAATCAAAAATTCAATGAAGAACATATTTGTGAATTATCAAAATGAAATAGTAATTTGGAAAATTTAATATATCAAAAATTAAGTAGATTTTCCAATCAACTAAAATAAGCCTCCTTTCTTTTTCCTAGGTTTTCTATTTGTCAAACCTTTACTTTGCCGAATCCTAGAAGGTCTCAGGTTTCTTTATGCTTTTGGTGGCAGGGGTTTGAAAGGTTTCTCCTTAGTGCACACTTTACGATGAATTGGCATGCGGTCTGGAAGAAATGTTCTGTTGCAAAAATCACATTTATCTAATGCTTTATCATTATATTCTTCGTTAGCCTACATACTTTAATAAGAATAATTTAACAAATACTTTTGCATTATAATTCTCAAGTGAATTCCAATCAACAGCTCCACCAGTTGTGATTTTATCCAAAACCTAAACTATTGAACAAACTTTGGAATTAAATTTTCTACGGCATCAAGCTGTTTGGGTGGTTGAGGAAGAGGTTTCCTATCCTTCTTTGGCTTTTTAGCTTCTTCTATCTCCCATTTCTTCGCACATGCTTTAAGGTGAATTTGCAGACTTGCAGTACCATACTCTTTTCCACAAATATAACACATCAAGGCCTTTGGTTTATTTCCAAATCCACCACCATTCAGGTTTGCGTGATTCATTTCGAAATAAGTTTTTTGCGTTTATTTTATAATTATTGAGGTTTAATTATCTCAACGAAAAAAAATACAAGAAATTTTCACAAAGAGTACAATTTTATAAAAGGAATCAGTTTTTATTTATTTATTTATTGATTTGCAGGTAATATAAATTATTTTATTCAAAACGACTTTGTGGAACATGGTAATTGCGAGACCCTCTTTTTTATTGTTGAATATTGGCATGAATTTCAGCCTAAATTTAAAACAGACCCAACTTTGAGCTTCTAAGTTTTAAATTAAAAACTGATTGTTTTCTAATTAAATATTATCTTGCCAAGTTATTTTGTTTCATACCAAATTCAAGAATATTCAAAGAAATATCCAGATGATATCTATTTCAGTCATCAAATTTTTGAAAGTATAAGGAAACAAGTTTGAGAAATGGATAATTGTGTCTTTAGTGTGATTAAAAAAGGCAAAAAATAATATTAGTTTTTTCAATACATTTCCCTGCAAATTACATAAAATGTTTTAAATAAATTTCGAGGCCTGTTTTTTTGAAGAAAATGCTTTTGTCTTTTGAAAAATAATTTCCTGGTCAAATAAAAAAAATATATATTAAATTAAATAGGCTTTCAACTAAAAAGAAAACATGTTTTATCATTTGAAAAAGGATTATTAGTTTTAATACATATATTTTTTATATATATATTGAAATGAAAAGGAATTTACTGTTTGTCAGATTTTTTATCAAGAGGTGATCATCTATTCAAAAAATGCCAAGTTTTATTCTGCGGAAATGACTTACTTAACTATTAAATAAATAAATTATTCATTGGGGATATTGAATCTCTTGGAAAGGTCTTCGGATCCTTTGTTGGGTTTTAGTTTTTAATTCTTTTCAAAGAAATAATTTTAATTCATTTTACAGTGATTCTGAAAATAAAAATGTTAGAGGCAGCCAGAAATTCCATCTTCAGCGTTTTCTCAAACTACATGAGGTCAAGCCTTATTTTTGACTTCATTCTAAATATGTGTAGAGTTTCAAGCCAAACCAAATTCCTTTCTGTGAATCCCAAAAACCCTGATCAAGTAGCAAAGAAATTTAGAATGTATAAGGAAGCAAAAGCTCTTCACCTTGCTGAAAAAAATGTCATGTCTGCTTCTCAAAATCAACTTAATGAATTTGAAAAGAAAGAATTCCAAATTCTCTCTAAATATTGGGATGAAGGCCATGTTGATCCACTTGTGTAAATAAGCATTAATAGCATAAAAATAATTTCTAGTGATCCTCAATACGTTCGTGAGCAACTTGACATTATCCAAATCACTAAGAACTTAAAGTTATTTTTATATAGTCAAAAGGTTAAATTTTCAAGGATGATTGAAGCCAATTTATCTGACTATGATCCTGAATATGTTCATTTTGAGAGATTAAAGGCTAAGTTCTTATTAGAAGAACCGGGGTAAAGTTATTAGAAAGCAAATTTAATAGAATATAGTGCAAAAGAAGAGTTTGTTGAATATGTGAAAGCAAGACCATATTTGAGACCATATTTGAAATGGGCTGATCAAGCAGAACAAAATCATAGAAGTTTATGGGTTCTATTTTAAACCTTTCCAAAAAGCATAAGTTCGTAAGTACTGTATAGCAGTATTATGACATATTATTTGAAATAATAAAAAATCATTACTCTTTGAATTTTGAATCATTTGCGTGATCTCAAGCTTTTTTAAATAATGCAAAAATAACCAAATAAGATGAAAATCAATGAAATTGGGAATTCCTTTTAAATTTGGAATAAAACATTATCCCTTCATCTGAAAGTTAGGGAGTTTTTTTCAAGAAAGCATTTGAGAATAAACCTCTTAAAAGTATTTGCTCTCATCATTTAAAAATGGTTTGAATGATATTCTTTCTCATTTAAACTTTGAGTTAAGAAGGATGTAAAAACAACTTTTTTTCCTTTTTCATTTGTATTCATCTAATTGAAGAAATAAATTTTTCAAATCTTCAAAATTAGGTTAAAATAAAAAAAAAATTCTTTGACAATAAATTTGGATGTCTTTTGCATAATAAAGATAATTAAAATTTACTTTGCTTCTTCTCTGATTTTTTTTCAAGTTCAAGGAGTCTCGAAGGAAATGATATATTTTTGCTGAAAAAATATATAAACAATTTTTCTTGGTACAAGCATAGACAAATTAGAAATGTGTATACATGAAGTATATTGAGATAATCAAATTATTAATATGTACTAAATTACTGAATTATTTTATTTTCCCAGTATCAACAATAAAGGCAAAGAGCTATTTTTGATGCTGTACATGTTCAATTAACAAGTCCGGCATATATTGATTATTACCAATACAGAAAAAGATTTTTCATTTTTCTATTCAAATCTCTATCCCAAATTTTCTGTTTTTCCTGGTTATAAAAATGACAGGTTTCTTCATCATACAATTTTTCCAGCTTCAAGAATTCTTTGAGAGTTTCATTAAAAATCTGTTTTATTTGCGATTTGTAAGTGGATTTCGATAAGATTGCTTCTTTAACTCTCTTTTTAAAGGCAAGAGCACAAAGGCATCCAATGTAATAATGTCCTTGTTTGTGCTCTAACAATTCTTGAGTCATGAATTCTGGCTTGACCCACGATCTATCTTTCTCAAAGATACATCTCGCGTTGATGTTGACAGACACCTTATTTGAGGAAACAGTTGAAGTGTAGGAATAAGTTATCTTCCAATAAGAATAAGCATAAAATCGACTTTCCTGATTAGGTTTTGCATTAAAATCAGCCCAGGTAAGTTTGGGGAAGTTAAATCGGTCAATATTCAATTGAGCTGACTTACAGTTTTTAAGTTTGTTCATATTTATAATCTCTTCATAGTCCCTCTAAATTTAAATTGTACTGTTCGGAAAGGACTAAGTAGGTTATAATTAAAATTTTAGTTCTCATAACAAATCTCCTTCATTTGTAATTTTTTCCCGATATGTTTTATTTTATTGGCCCTTTGAGCAGAGCAAGATGTTTTATATCTTTAAAGTATTATTGGTGTGATTTCAAATTTTGGCTAATGATTAACTTAAAAACTTTTCGTTGGAATATAAAATTTCCTTTAGAAATATTCAACATAAAGTTTTCCCTTAACCTTAAATGAGAGGAGTTTTTCTTGCAAGATCCTAAGAACTTTAGAAAAAATTAACGCATATTGATTAAAAAGTTCAAATTAAGCGGCAAGAGAGTCAGTTGGATTATCCCTCCACAATATCAATCAATGTAAAGTCTTTTACTTGCATTGTGAACTATTAGACTTTCAGGAAATTGAGATTTATCTAATAATATATATAAATATAGTTACAATAATTTATTTTTTAAAGCGTAGGAACAATAAATAATCATTCTGTCTTACGATTCAAAATTAAAAAAAATTAGCTTTTTACAAAAAAGTCTTTTTAGGAATCTCTTAAACAAAGAAATATCAAAACTGGGCTAGAAGAGGAAAAGATGAAAGGGTTCTAGATTCAAAATATAAGGTTGGGAAATAATCAAATAAATCCTTGAGAAAATTATTGACACAGATGAAGTTGGACCCTTATAATTCATTAGATATACTTATAGGAACTCAAAATAGATTGAATAAAAAAAAACACGTTTTTATAAACAAATTTGGTTAAGTTAAAGATAGAAAATGAAGTGACTTTTTGGAAGCCTTGGCTGAATCTAAATTTTCACTACTAAACCTTTTTCTCTTTCTTTGTGTTGGACACGAAGTAGGTATTAGAGTTTTTTTTTAATTATTGAAAGTATGTCTGTGTTTAAGAGAATCTTAGAGAAGAAATAATTTGGAGTAGGCTCATTAAATTATTGAAATTAAAAAAAAAAAAATTGAAACAGGTTGAGGATAAAATTAAAAAGATTCTTAGAAGCGAAATCAAATCACTTGAAAAGGATGTTTAACTTGCATAATTTTTCTCTTTAGATATGATTCAATATGACTATATTCCCAAACTTGTTTATTTATTGAGTCTTGTCTTAATAAACATTAAATGAATTACTATAAAATTAGAAAACTATAGAAATATTCCAGAACTTAAAGAGTTTCCTAACCAAAAACATTATTTCCTGTTTTTTTTGTTTTTTTTAAGAAACAAAGTTCGAAATGATGTAGTATAATCCTGAATACGAATAAGAAATAAAACGCATTGAATTGGATGAAAACAACGAATTCTTCTTTGGTACCAAATTATTTTCTCTTAAATAAATTTGTATTTCTAGATTCGAGATAAATATTTATTATTATTTTATATTTGAAATAATTCTGCATTCCCTCTAAACAAACCAAAATGAGCAAGCCTGTTGATTCTTCACAAAAAACCCCTTCAACAACAACACCTCAAATTGTTTTTTTCATGTATCTTACAATTATTTATCAAATTAGGAAAACCAAGAAATTTTAAGTCAAATCGAGGGAAAAACAGATGAAGAAATTGCGAATAGAATGAAGTTATTTGAAAGCAATATTAGAGCTATGAAGAATGAAGAAAAGAGACTCGGACATGAAATAAGTTATTTTCTTTTGTAACTTATCTCATGTCTTATTAGAAAATGTCCAAGCAAGAATTAAAGAGAATCAAGATAAGATTAAATTAAATAAACAACTTCCTTATTTAGTTAGTAACATTGTCGAAGTATACGTTCGTTATTTATTATTCCTAAACTAAGGTTAGGTTCTAGACGTTGAGCCTGAAGAAGGTGATGCTGAAGAGGAAACTACAGGATCTAACCAACCTGTTACAGAAAAAGCTGTTGTCATTAAAACTTCAACAAGACAGGTGAGCATAAATATAATCCCAGTTTTTAACTTTGAAAAGACTGTTTTCTTGCCAATTCCTGGTCTTGTAGATGTTGCTGAACTTAAGCCATCTGACTTAGTTGGTGTAAATAAGGATAGTTTTCTAATTCTCGAAAAATTACCCGCCGAATATGATTCCAGAGTGAAGGCTATGGAGGTTGATGAGAGACCAACTGAAGAATTCACTGACATTGGTGGACTCGAAAAACAAATTGAAGAATTAAGAGAGGCTATTGTTTTGCCTATTTCTCATAAAGACAAGTTTAAAAACCTTGGTATTAGACCACCAAAGGGAGTCTTAATGCATGGTCCTCCTGGAGTTGGTAAGACTATGATGGCAAGAGCTTGTGCTGCTCAAACAAGTGCCACTTTCCTTAAATTGGCGGGACCTCAACTTGTTCAAGTAAACCTTATTTTTATGGTAGAATAAATAAAGAATAGATGTTTATCGGTGATGGTGCCAAAATTGTTAGAGATGCGTTTGCTTTGGCAAAGGAAAAAGCACCCGCAGTCATTTTCATTGACGAACTTGATGCCATAGGAACCAAGAGGTATAATTTTTTTAAGTCCAAAATAATCATTTTCAATAGATTTGATTCAGATACTTCTGGTGATAGAGAAGTACAAAGAACTATGTTGGAGCTTCTGAACCAATTGGATGGTTTTTCATCATCTGAAGATATAAAAGTTATTGCTGCTACTAATAGACCAGATATTCTTGATCCTGCTCTTCTTAGATCTGGTCGTTTGGATAGAAAAATTGAATTCCCTCTTCCTAATGAAGAAGCTAGAGTCCAAATTATGAAGATCCATTCAAGAAAGATGAACGTTAGTAAAAAAGGTTTGTTATTTATTTTTATACCTTAATAAATCTAGATGTTAATTTCCAAGAACTTGCACGAAGTACTGATGAGTTTAATGGTGCTCAACTTAAAGTAAAAAAATTTATAGAATTAATTCTTAATTATTAGGCTGTTTGTGTTGAGGCTGGTATGAGCGCCTTAAGAAGAGGAGCAACTTTCTTAAGTAAGTTTTTGTTTTATCCTTTTCTTATATTTTCTAGCACATGAAGATTTTCTTGAAGGTATTGCACAAGTTCAATCCAAAAAGAAAAATGACCTTGACTACCTTGCATAGAGTTATACTATTTTCACTTTTAAACAAACGTTTATATAATTGAGAAATTCTATTTTGTTAATTTAGAAAAATATTTGTAAAAAAAAACTCTTGAGATAATTTTTAATAAATAATTAATTAAGCTTAATAAGTAGTAACTTTAATTTTTGGGAAATACAATGGGGAATCTTCATGATACATTAAAAGGGCAGAATAACTTTGGAGCCAATGATAGGGAAGTTCAAGATATGCTTAAAAATAAGACCTCTGATGTCTTTAGCGAATTGGATGATCCTGAATATTTCAAAACCCCTACTAATACAATATTAGGCCAGTTGTATAGCTGTAAACAATTCATTTTAGGCTTGAGAGCTATAAAGTTTATAGGGTCATTGACAGAAGTGAAAGTCGTATGTGACAAATACAGGAGATATACATATTTTCCATTAATGGATCGCACTATGTTTTGCAAAGTTATGCCTTTTACAAAAAGAAACTCAAACTATTTATTTGATGCACTGTCAAAACAAGGGAATCGTAAAAATTTAAAAGGAGTTTTTTAAATGCCTAGCGCAATATCTACCTTTCTTTGAACTCCTATGTGTGCTCATACTCACAGCTTATGGCAATGCGAGAAATAAATTAAGAAGTAAAAGTTTTTGCCTAAACTCAATCAACATTTAGTGTTATTTAACATTTTTGATGTTTATGGAAATGGAAGTTTGCCTTTTCCTCAATGGCACGTTTTTGTTATTTCATTTATTCAAGCATATTGCAGACTTGTCGATAAACCTTTTCCTAAAAGATCAAAGCTTGAAAGAGTGGCAAAGCTTGTATTAAGAATTTATTACTCTCTTTTATTTCTCTCAGATTTTCGTCAAGATTGATGTTGCCCCATATAATAATGCTCTTGACTTCACTGAGTTAATTCCTTTGAAATTAATTCCTAATAATCTGTAGAATTTTAGATTGGGTAGAAGGAACCCCTCACCTTGTCTCGTTATTCAATCGTTTTGGTATAGAATTTACTTCGAAAACCTTTAATCAATAATTAGAATCAACGTATACAATTAAAGAGAAGCCATCAGTATTTTATTCAAACAAAAGATATAATGAGAAACAAATTGAAGACATAACAACAGCAATCTTAAATTACGGAACAACTGGTGAAGAGTCTGCTGCAAAAATTCAAGAAATGATCCAAAAGTCTGCCAGGGCAGATATTTATCATAAAACAAGATTATATCAAGGATCAAAAACTAGTGTTGATTCTAATAGTTCAATTGACTCAACAGAAAACAGCCCTGATAAAGCAATATCACCCCCGAATTACAATAAATTTGATTTTGTGACAGAAACAAAATTTCCTAAAGTAAATAAGTTATTGGAATTGTTCAAAGAAAATTAAATAGACAAGCAAGTTCAAATCACAACAAAGACTTCTGTCCCCTGGAAAAGGCTTTCCTTCAATAAACTCAAAAGGTTTTTACACTCCGCAAAAATCGCAAGCCCCTCAACTTTTTCCCAGAAATCAGACCCTTCCAAGAATTAAGACGACAAAAGGGACAGATTTGGAGGAACTTGTTCAAAAAAGGAAGGAATTAATGGCCAAGTCTAGAGCTGCAGTCAAGAGAAATGTTATTATAACGGTAATGATTTATTTAAACCTAATCTTAATTTTAATTATAGAGCGGAAGATCATTTACGAGGAGTGATGTATTGAACCTCAGATATTATTTTGATGCAATAGCGGATGGAGATGATGTTATGACCTTGAAAGGTAAATAATTAGAAACAAAATTAATAGTTGAATAGATTTTGTGAAATCCTTTGCTAAAAATGCAAGCTTACAAAAGGTTTCAGCAAGTTTGTTTAATTTTTTGGATGACAAAGCCAAAGGCTATATTACTTTTCCAGAACTTTTGAAAAAACTTTATCCAGGAATGAAAAGTGATCAGTTAAAGTTGGCTTTAGAATGGTCTCTTGAAGAGCAAACGCTTGAAAAAACCCAAGGCCAAAGAAAATACCTTGAAGAGTCTAATAAACTGAAAAAAGGTTTGAATGCAGCTGTAGAGAAGTTAAAGAAAAATCCAGTTCCGAAAGAAGGTGTGAAAAAACTGAAATATATGTTTGATTTATATGATGACGAAAAGAAAGGATGTAAAATTCTTTTTGAGGACTTATTTCATTTTTATTAGATATTTCTTTAGACAATTTAAAGACTCATCTTGGTTCGATTTATAGCAATCAGGAACTCGAAGAGAATTTTAAAGAATTGGATAAAGATCAAGATGGAAAACTTAATTTGAAAGAATTTATCGATATGATACTACCAGTCGACTTCTATATTGATCCTAAACTTTTGAACGATCCAAAACTGGTTTCTTAAATCCATTTTACTATTTTATTGTCAACTTTTGTAATTAGAAGTTAGTTTGTCTATTGTATTATTTTTTTCTTTTAAAATAAAACTTCTCTAAAAATCGAAATATGTCTTGTTTTATAAGAAAAGTTCCTAATCATTTTTTCAAGACAAGAAAAGTCCAAAAATCTCCCTCGATGTGAGGTCAATTATAGAACTAAGAAAAATACTCTCTATTTTATCTGAGGGGGCTTATAAAATAATTAAAAGGTTTTCTTTCAATTTTTGTCTTTGTCCTGACCGAATGGAACTCTTGATTGATTGATTGACGAGCCCTTAGCTTCACAATTCATGCAAGATCATTATATGAAGACAAAATAAAAGAAATAAGAAGGGAAAAGGTTACTCTTATTTCAATATATTTGAATTTAATAAAATAAAGGATAAAGAACAAAGATTACTCAACATTCAAGATGAGAAATTATTCAATTTATTGTTTGTTTTGAATGAAATAGAAATTTAAAAAGGATTTCTTATTTCCATTTTTTTATTATGGATTTTCAATTCTCTTTATTTGAAGAAGGTTTAGGTTCAGTTTAATCTTTGGCAAAGGAAAAAATTTCCAAGATTATAGTTTAAAATAATTTTAAGCCAAATTATTAGATACTTTTTTCAATGAAAATCATACCATTTAATCAGCAAGATTTTTGTGTAAAGATACATTTATTATCTATAAAATCTGAATTTGTTTTCATTATGATAATAAATATTTATCTGCTTAATGACAAGCTCACCTTATAACCCAAAAAAAGCTAAGGCCAGTCTAACTTATAATATTTCGAATTTTTTTGAACACGGGGAAAGCTTACCAGTTGATAACAATGATAATTATTCAACCAAGAATATTCATTTGGAGGGCTTTGACACTCAAAGTGAAAAATTATTAAAGTCACCAACTTCAGAGGGAAATATTTTCACAAGCCAAAATGTGACTCCTGACCTCAGCGAGAGCAAGAATATTATGAATGAGATTCCTCTTTTTAATATTCTGGGAAGCAGTCTAAAGAAAAAAGTGCCTTTAAACAATATTTCTCACTTCAGTTTTTCTGAAAGGCAAACTTTTATCATTGGGGAACTTCCTCAACAATTTTATTTTTCTAAATGCTTCCAAACATTTGACGCTCATAATTCTGATAATCTTGTTCTCCTCAACTTGTATGATACCGTTAAAATAATGAAATTAGCTGAGAAAAAAGTGTTAATATCTCGTCTTTTGTCTTCTGAAACTTTTTTAAGTGCTATTGCTGTGGGAAAAATAAATTTAGATGGCTATTATATCACTAGCGACTTCTCCAACCAAATTTCTGTTTATGACATTGAAGGAAATAAACGACTCAGAAACTACAATGTCTCAAAACCAACTCGAAGTTTTGCTTCCAAGATTTGCCAGGAACATTTGAACTTATTCTGTGGTTTTTCTAATGGAGTTATTCGTGGTTTTGACTTTAGAATGAAGACTAATAGCCATTATCTATGTGATAATCTATCCCACCAGGAAATACAAAAAAAGGATTCTGGCATTTTTAATCCAATTACAAGCCTTGAAATCAGAGACAATTATCTATTAACTACTTCATTAAACAAACTATGTTTATGGGACTTGAGAAAAAATCTTTTGGTGAGTAAAGTCGAAGGAGTTTTTGCCGATGGAGTACTGAAGGGGTTATTTTCTCCAAATAATGATCATCAATGTTATTTAGGATGTCGGAGAGAAAAAAATTTGAAAATAGTGGACTTGATAAGCGGTAAAGTTCAAATATTGTTTTCAGAAAAAAGACCCATCTATGACTTCGGTTTTAACAAAGAAGTAAACAAGCTTTTAATTTTGACTGGCGAGGAGAATAAGAATCAAGAGACTTTGATATGTGAAAATGAAAATAAAAAAAAATTAAACAAAACTGATGAACTCTCTGCAAAAGAGTCGTTAACTGATTTGGGTATTTGTAATGTAGCCCAAGATAATACTTTATCGAATATGAAGAGAGTAGAAATGAGCAAAAACTTTGAAAATCTACTTATAAACCAAAATGGAACAAAAGCTTGGATATTCGGTATTTTATTTTTACTGTTTAAATTTATTTACTAAAATTTGAGGGTAAATTAATATTTTTAGGAAAAAAGGACTTTGGAGTTTGGGAGATGAATTCCACAGAGGAACTTCAAGCAACTCGTGAACAAACAAGTGAAACATAAAATCTCTCCCAATTCTCTATCCACTATCACTACTATTATGGTCTTTTAGTTCATCTAATTTGTTTTATTTGGATTTAAAGAAATTTTACTTTAATATAAAGATTATGTTAAAAGACCAAAAGGACTGAAATAAATGGCGAACTAAAAATTTATAGTGTTTGTAAGGCAAGAACAATCCAATAAAAAAACTCTTTTAATTGATTTCTCTTTCTAGATTTTGTATGAACAAAATGAATAAGAAAGAAATTACTATTAGACTTTTAATAGTGACTATTTGCAAAATCTTTTTTCGACTCTCAAAAAACTTTTAATAAATGTTTCAAAAGTTATAAAAAAGACTCGATGAAATATTTTTGACAGATTAAGAACCCTAAAAAAAGTCATTTCTAAATGGATTTTGTGGGATGCTTATTAGGTATTAAGAGGGAAACAGAAAATTATCCTTGGCAACCAAGC
>Ga0182742_1004682_pt1 | contig 12188 bp, 10 predicted proteins | sample eDN5th37CBELigMG_FD_128880 | JGI IMG/M metagenome (GOLD analysis project Ga0182742, IMG submission 128880) | Enriched Miracle-Growth compost microbial communities from Emeryville, California, USA - eDNA 5th pass 37_C BE-Lig MG (version 2)... ... | reverse complement strand
TATTCCAACAGAAGAGGACGAATTTATTGCAGAAAACTATTTGAGAACAAGTAAATTCCGTTCTAGTGGATATGATGGTTTTATGCAGGATTATGTTTTTTTAAACCGCGACCGTCTTGTCGAAATTCCGGATGAGATGAATCCGCATGTGGCGGCTTTTACAGAGCTGATCACGATTGCCATGCATTCTTTGACAAGATTTGAGTCAAGATCCCATAAACGCCGCAATACATTCGGTGTTTGGGGAGATGGGAACCTTGGCTTCATTATGTGTCTTTTGTTAAAGAAAAAATATCCGGACAGCAAAGTCATTTCATTCGGAAAAACAAAATATAAAATGGATCGTTTTTCATTCGTGGATGAAAGCTATCAAATTGATGCCATTCCAGAAGATATAGCAATTGATCATGCCTTTGAATGTGTTGGAGGTCTTGGCAGCCAATATGCCATTGACCAAAGCATTGACATTATTGTACCAGAGGGATCTATTTCTATCTTGGGCGTTTCGGAATATCCTGTAGAAGTAAATACAAGAATGCTCCTTGAAAAGGGCATTACAATGATTGGAAGCAGCCGAAGTGGACGAGCAGATTTTGAAAATACTGTCTCATTTTATAAAGAATATCCAGATGTAGTCGATTATTTCACCACATTAATTGGCGAAGTTCAAACGGTTACCTCTATTCAGACAATTATTGAAGCTTTTGAAAAAGATCTTACCTCTTCATGGGGCAAAACCATTATGGAGTGGAAAATTTAATTGGATGAAGAAACTCAATTAAGAAAGGTAGGGTATTTTTGAAAGCAATAAAATTACTACCTACACTTTTTTCAAAATATCTAATCAAAATGGCCTATGCTATTTTTTGTTTATTTTTTAAAATAGATGAACAAAAGGTAACCTTTGCATCCTCTCGTTCTCAAAAGATGGATGGCAACCTTTATTATATTTGGAAAGAATTCAAAAAAAGAGAGCCTGAGTATCAATATATTGAATCTTTTTATAAAATAGATAGTTCCATTAAAGGGAAATTCGCCTATTTTTTTCATATATTAAAGGACAGTTACCATTTAGCTACATCTAAATACTTTATTATCGATGACTACCACTTTTCTGTATATGTTATTCATCCGCGAAAAGGGACAGAAATTATTCAGCTTTGGCATGCCTGCGGCGCTTTTAAAAAGTTCGGGATGAGCACACTCGGAAAACCATTTGCTCCAAGCAAAGAATATTTAAAAACAGTCAAAATACATTCCAATTATTCAAAAGTGTATGTTAGTTCCTCTGAAGTCATCCCTTTTTATGCAGAAGCGTTTGATATGAATAAGGAGAATATTTATCCGCTTGGCGTACCGAGAACAGATTATTTTTTTGAATCTGCTAATAGGGAGCTGCTTTTGAAAAAGCTGATTGATATATTTCCCGCAGCTGCAAACAAAAGACTGATTTTATATGCACCAACCTTTCGGGGGAAAAGCCATCAGCAAGACGGCTTTATCTCCCCGATTGATTTTAAGCTGTTAAAAAGCTCTCTTGCTGAAGATAGTATCTTTCTTGTCCATCTTCATCCTTATATGTCTTCTGCTTTTTCTGTGGATGAAGATGCATCAGACTTTGTGATACATATTACAGACGAGTTTAATATTCAAGAAATGCTGGTGCTTTCAGATATACTGATAACAGATTATTCATCAATTATTTTTGATTACAGCCTTTTAAATAAACCAGCTGCTTTTTTTGCAGATGATTTGGCAGAATACATAGCAGAACGTGATTTCTATTACGATTATGAGGAATTTGTACCTGGACCTATTTTTACCAATTCAGCAGAGTTAAGCAAATGGCTGGAATCAGCCGATTATGATCTTGCTGAAATAACAGCTTTTCAAAAAAGATTTTTTGACTATACAGATGGAAAAGCCTCGGAACGAATTGTTTCTCATTTATTAAATGAATCTTGTTGTTGAGACTTTTGCACTAGCAATAAAAATGAACTATTATAATGTGGATGAATTAAAGGAGATCAATTTATGTTAAAAAGGATTGTTCGAAAACTTAGAAAGCGGAAAAGCCCTGCCTCAAGCAATGTGGTTAATAATGACATCGAATACAGCATCGATAAGCCTTTACAAATTCAGAAGGATCGAATCATTATTAATAAAGAAAAAATCAATGAATCCCTGCCTATTCTAAATGAAATGGCAGGAAAAATAGAAGAATATATTCCACATCGCAAAATAACGAATTTAATTTGGAATGGCCCTATTTTAGAAATAGAAGGCTATTTTTATCTTGAAAATGTTCCAATGAAAAACGAGGACTTAGTAAAAAAGCGTTTAGTTTTGACTAGTTCCAATGGCTTAAAAGTTTCCATTCCTCTGCAAGATGTGTTGATTGATGACATCCAAACAGAGGATCAAATCAGCGACGAATACAGCTGGGCCGGATTCAAATCAAAAATTAACTTTGCTACGATTACTTCCCATAATCGCCCGCTCCCAGAAGAAAACTATCGGCTATTTTTAGAATTAGATGTTCATGTGCTGGGAGATAAAATCTATAAAAAATCCTTTCCTCTAGGCAATATTGAGCATTTCCTGGACAATGGTTTTCACTCTGCAAAAATGGAATATTTTACAGCGCGGAAAGAAATGAAATATAACTTGCTGGCAACATATGATTTACCATTAAAAACATTAAAAATTACATCTTCTAAGCTAAAGGATATGGATCCAACTCTTATGGGACTGGATGCAGATGAAAAACAGCGAGGAGTATTTTACCGTCTTGTCCATAAATATTGTTTCTCGCTAACCTATAAGTTATGTAAGCTGCTGCCGCTAAAAGAGAAAAAAATCATCTTTGCTTCTGACAGCCGCAGTGAACTGAGTGGGAATTTCCAATTTGTTTTTGATGAATTATTAAAAAGAAATTTAGACTATGATTATCATCTCTTATTGAAAAAAGGAGTAGATGAGAAAAAAAGCTATAAAGAAATATTTACGCTAGCCTATCATTTAGCAACGGCAAAATATATTTTGTTGGATGACTTCTATCCAATGATTTATCCTTTAAAAATCAGAGCTGGTGCAGAGCTTATCCAATTATGGCATGCTGTTGGAGCATTTAAAACGTTTGGCTTCAGCCGCTTAGGCCGTCCAGGCGGACCTTCGCCAAAATCAAAAAATCATCGCAATTATACAAAAGCAATTGTCAGCTCCCATAATGTAGCAAAACATTATGCAGAGGGATTTGGAATCGATGTAGAAAAAGTAATTCCAACTGGCATTCCTAGAACAGATGTATTTTTCGACAAAGAGTATCAAGAGGATGTTCGCGCAAATCTTTATGAACAGTATCCTTTCTTAAAAGGAAAAAAGGTCATTATGTTTGCACCAACTTTCCGCGGAAATGGCCAGCAATCTGCCCATTATCCAATGGAAGTGTTAAACTTAGGGAAACTATATCATGAATTGAAAGACGAATATGTTTTCTTATTCAAAATTCATCCTTTCGTAAAAAATGAATTTAGCATCCCATATCAATATAGTGATTTTTATTATGATTTCTCTTCTTATAGAGAAATCAATGACTTGTTATTTATTACAGATATCCTAATTACAGATTATTCATCTGTATGTTTTGAATATGCATTGTTAAATAAACCAATGATCTTTTTTGCATTTGATGTGGAAGAATATGTTCGCACAAGAGATTTCTATTATGATTATCATTCCTTTATTCCAGGTCCGCTGGCAAAAACAACGGAACAAATGATAAGCATTATCCAAAAAGAAGACTTTAAAATGGAAAAAATTGAACCATTTGTCGATTATTTCTTCGAAGATTTGGATGGCAAATCAACAGAACGTGTGGTAGACGAATTAATTATTAATAATATTTAAAAAACAAGCCATATTCCCCTATCACTAGGCAGAATATGGCTTGTTTTTCAGCTTATTTCCCTATATCCCCCCATATTTAGGGAAATATTAATCCTTCTCCGACATTTCTCGGGAAATATCCTGTCATGTTTTGTTGACATTTTTATGTTTTTTCTTATTCATAATGCGGTATATGCTAAATATATTCCATTTTATTCAGCAATAAAGTTCAACTAACAATCGGGCCTTTACTCAGCAAGTTTCTACTCACCTAGATTTCTCGTTTCTTCTCATCCTTTTGCGATGGGAGTCAAAAGTCCATTAATGCCGGATACATCACATAAAAATTTGTCTATAAACAAAACAAATAATTTCATCGTTAATTCATTTACAATAACCAAAAATAGGAGGAGGAAATAAAAGTGAAAATTAAAGCTGGCAGTTGGAGATTATTAAGCGCTCAAGATAAACAATTTATTTTGCAAACAGTTAGCAGTTTATCACAATATAAAGGAAAATCACACTAAACTCTTTTATGCTTATTTACACTGTTACCTTTCATAAACCTCGATCGGCAAACCATCTGGATCTTGGAAAAAGGTGAATTTTTTATTGGTATATGGGTCTATTCGAATAGGCTCTGCCTCTATGCCATGTCCCTGCAAATATTCAACTGTTTCGTTTACATTTTCCACCTCAAAAGCTATATGACGCAGCCCGGCAGCCTCTGGATAACTCGGTCTTTCTTTTGGATTGGGAAAGGAAAAAAGCTCAATTTGATAGGCATCATTTACTTGAAGGTCAAGTTTATAAGATTTTCTTTCTTTTCGATATACTTCTAATAATGGCACAAAGCCTAAAATATCAACATAAAATGCTTTCGATTTCTCATAGTTGCTGCAAATGATCGCAATATGATGTATTCTGTTAATTTTCATTAGCTTCTTCCTTTAGCTTTATTTTTCCCATTGCTGTTATAGTGAAAAACGAAGAAATACAAGCGTATCTCTCCGTTTTGCTTTTACTTTTTGTGCCAATTCCATGCATTCTCAATAATTGTCTCTAAGCCTCGTTCTGCTTTCCAGCCTAATTCTTCATAAATTTTGTGGGAAGAGGCAATAAGTCTTGCTGGATCGCCTGCGCGTCTATCGGCATAAATGACATTTGCTTGTTTTCCTGTAATTTTTTCGCACGTTTCAATTACTTCTTTAACAGAATAGCCTACACCATTTCCTAAATTATATGTTTCAGCGGCCTTGCTGCCATCCAGCAGTGCTTCTAATGCTTTAATATGAGCGGCTGCCAAATCAGTTACATGAATATAATCACGGATACATGTACCATCTTCTGTTGGATAATCTGTACCAAATACAGAGATTGCTTCCCGTTCTCCCAGCAAATGTTGCAATATAATAGGAATCAAATGTGTTTCTGGATCATGATTTTCCCCAATTTCACCAGACTCATGGGCACCTGCTGCATTAAAGTAGCGCAATACCACATAATTTAACCCATATGCTTGATGGAAGTCTGCCAATATTTGCTCTACCATTAATTTTGACTTCCCATATGGATTAATTGGAGCTGTTTTCGAACTTTCTGAAATCATTTCCTCTTCTGGTATTCCATAAGTAGCTGCCGTAGACGAAAAAATAAAGTTTTTCACCTGAAATTTTTGCATCACTTTTAATAATGTTAAGGTATTGGCAACATTATTTTCATAATATTTATAAGGATCTTGAACAGACTCTCCAACTAAACTAAATGCAGCAAAATGCATCACTGCTTTTATTGGATACTTAGAGAAAATCGGTTCTAAATCTTCTTCTTTCCCTAAATCTCCTTGAACAAATATGGCGCGGGAATCCACTGCTTCCCTGTGTCCAGTTGTTAAATTATCTAAAACAACCACTTCTTCTTTTTCTACCAATTCTTTTACTAAATGGCTGCCAATATAGCCTGCCCCGCCTACTACTAGTATCATTTTATTGCTCCTTTTTTAAACTTACTGTTTTCTTTATAATATATTTCTCCAATATATGTATTTTAACATAAAAGCAAAGATATACAGCATTTTTAGAAAAACTGTTTTCTAAATTTTTAAATAAGCAACTAAACCGCTCTAATGCCTTTTTAGTTGTTCATCATATTATCTAGGCTCAAAATATCACCTTGTAAAAAAGGCAAAAAGTATCTCCACACTTTTTTGTCTTTTTTATTTTTGATACCACCATTTATAAATAAAGTAAAACTTCAATCAGGGGGGTGTGGCAACGTCTGTATTCTTTTATAACAGGCTTTTACGGACAAGTTTCCCCCACTTAGATTTTCTGTTTTCTCTCATTATCCCTTAAGTTTAGGTTACCGCCCGTTAAATAGCGACAAAACTATCTTGCTTTCTCCTTTGTTTTTTCAAACCTTTGTTTAAACATATAATAAAAGAACAGAAAATGACCAACTAAATTGCGCTTCCACAATCTTTTTGGCTCCTTTGCCATGCGATACAGCCATTCTAAACGAAACTTTCTAAATAAACTTGGAGCGCGATTAACCGTTCCAGAGGAAAAATCAATAAACGCACCTACGGCAAGTGTAACCGTGCAATGCAATTGACTGCGATATTTGGCAATCCATTTTTCTTGCAGGGGCATGCCAAATCCAACTAATAATATATCTGTCTTCTTTTGATTAATCATATCGATTACATCAGCTGATTCAGCATGATCATAATACCCATGATGCTCGCCAACAAATTCTAAATGCTCATATCTTGCAGCTAATCGCTCTAATGCGGCTTTGGCAATTCCTTGTTTTGCTCCCAATAAAAAGATGCGGAATTTCTGTTCTTTTTTTTGATTTAATTTTTCAAATAGTGCTGGAATAAAATCTGTTCCATTTAGATTCTCTTTAAACTGAAATCCATAAATCTTCGCTCCAACTTCTATTCCAATCCCATCATTTAATAATAAATCGCTGTTATTGATGATGTTTTTATATTCTTGATCTTTTTGAGCCAAATTATAGCAATGATCATTTAAAAAAAAGACATCTGTCTTTTCCTTTTTTTGCAATTTTTCTACAATAACTTCTAAAGCATCTCTCTGATTAATAACATTTACCTCTATATTTCCTAACCATCTTTTCTCTATCATAAAATAGTGTCTCCTATTAATCGTTTATCTGCAAATTACATTATATAAGAAAAAAATTCCTCCTACAATTTATCTCTTTTTTGTCTGATAAACCTGTAGAATTTTGTCGAAACTTCAGTTACAGTCCTTGTATTAATATAATAAAGAACATGATAAAATTATATAAAAATGTATATTCATTTCAGCTGCATACAAGTTCATATAAAATTCATTCAAATTATCAAAGATAAAGGCAAACCATTTGAAAAGATGGGACGCAAAGCTTCAGATCTAAGGTAATTTTATTACTATGATGGCTGGGCCACCTTATATAATATAAGGAGGTTTATTACCGTGATAAATTTGTTTCCAACTGAACCCAACAACCCTATAGAAGAATTAGACTCCGAGTGGCTGGAACTAATTTTAGAAGCCAAGAAATTAGGCTTGGCCACCACAGAAATACAAGAATTTCTGCAGCTAAAAGTAAATAGCTTTCCAAAAGAAGACTGAATCTTCAAATAAATATAAACAAAATACATTATAATAAACAGCGGCATTTTTGCAGAATACCGCTGCTTTTTTCTTTTAATGACCTCTCGTATCGTAAACTGAATTTTATAAAAATCCTTTTAGCACATAGCGGAACAGGTCTTTTTTTCTTCTATTTTCTGTATTGATATGGGATAGCTGTTTTACTTTTATAGGTGTTATAAAAGAACTGCTGTTTATTTTGCTGCTGGCAGACAAAACGATTGTCTCTTTCGCCTCTAGTCCCTCTTCGATTTGCTGGAACCTTCCAATTGTTGCCCCAGCATGCACTTTTCTTTTATTTAGCATTCCCTCTTCAATAGTATAAACATACTGGCTGCCATTTTGCATCTGCACGCCTTGTTTAGGAACCGCAGTAGCATTCTCTATCTTCTCTGTGATAATTTCCATCGCATAGTGCGTGCCTGCTATTACTTCCTCTGATGTTTCATTTAAAGTTATTGTAAATGGATAATAGCTTTTACTGCCTATTTCTGATTTCCCCTTTGGAAGTGCAGAAACACTTGCAACTGTTCCTGTTAATACATTATTATTTTTATCCTTTAAATAAACCTCCATCCCTTCTGCTATCTGCTTTCTTTCCTCTTCCTTCACTAAGCCTTCTACCTTTTGATCTCCTGAAACAATTGTAATAATTGGATTCTTTAAGTCTTCTTTTATAGATTCCACATATCCAGCTATCGTGCTTATTTCTGTCTCTTCTACTGCTTTCTCTGCATTTGCTTGCAGCAATGCTTGATTTTTCTCTAACAGAGCAGTTATTTTTGCCAGTTCCTGCTCTTTTTCTGCTATATCTTTTTCAATAGAGGTGGAAACAGCAACATTGCTGCTTTCTTCTGCATAGAGCAAATTCCCTTGTATGCTGTATAGCTGATCAATTTGTGTCTGCAAACTGCTTGCTTCTTTCTCTAGACGTTCTATTTCAAGCTGCAGAGTATCAGCCGATTCCTGCAATTTATTATTTGTATAAGAAAGCAATGGTGTATCTTGCTCTACATATTCTCCCTTTTGCACTAAAAATCCAGCAAAATTGCCTTTACTGCTATCATAATAAACTGCCTGTCTTTCTGCTGGTATGCTAACTCCTTGTTTGTTCATCGTTTTCGCTAAATCTCTTTTAGCTGCTGTTGCCCATGAGGAAACAAAAGCAATTTGATCATAACTCCGATTCTTGTTCTCGAGCAGCATAATATTGCCGCCAATAAATAATATAACTGCAAAGATCAGCAGCATTTTTTTCCACTTCATTTCACTGCCCTCCCTATACTACATTTTCCAGATGCCAGTAGGATGTTAATGCCGAAATAATTAAAAAAACAAGGTAAATTGCTAGAACAACCAGCATAGTATAGCGCCGGCCTTTTCCTGATACAACAGCTAAATATTTATATTGAATATAAAGCATCCATATTTTAAATAAACTGATTTCCGCCAAAAAGTAGTGCACTACTTTTTTATCAGTGATTGTTTGCCCAATTATTCCTAAGGAAAAAATGGAGGAAAGCGGGGTAAGGCCAAAATAAACTTGCATTGGGATAGCAACTATCCTTTCTGCTAAAAGAATGACTGTTGCTAAAACTTGTATATAAAGCAATTTATGATAGTCGACATCTGAAAAAACGTAAAAATACAAAGATACTAAAAAAAGATGCAGCGAAAAAAAGACCCATCCCCATATAACTTGTCCAGATGCAAACAAGAGCTTATTTAATTCAAAATCTCTTCCATTGTACTCTGTCAATTCTTTTGAAATTCCTTCATTTCCAATTCCTAAAAAGGCGCTTGCTGCAAAAACCGCTGTTGCAATGAAAAATAGAGAGAGTATTTTTTTTAATAAACCGGTTATTTTTTCTGCTGTCTGCAATTCATAAGAAACTGTATTTATCTCTTTAAGTCCTCTAACGATTCGGGCATAAAATTCCACCCTTAAATTCCTCCTTAATATACAGCACTAATTTGAAAACCTTTATTATCATATCAAAAATTTCTGAGATAAAGTTAAATATATTTTATAAATAATGCACAAAAATCCTTATTTAGGAATCCGTAAAAAACAAGCGCATTTGCATTCTTGCTATTTTATCATCTTATAAATACATTGTTTTCCTCATTTTCCTTCTTCCTCTTTCTGTAAATCCAGCAGATAACAGATAAAAAGAGAGCAATAGCAGCAAATAAGCTAAAAGAGGGAATAGCACAATCCATTGGGAATGGCTAAAAAAGGAGCGAGCTTGTCCAATTAAACCAGACCATTCATGTGTAAGAGATAGGTAGATTCTAAAATCAGGCTGAAAAATCGTACCGCCAAAAAAAACATTAAAAATGCCTAATTGCCCAATAAGATGCAGCGATTGAATTGCTTCATTCAAAAATAAAATAGCTAAATTGCCTTTTAGAAGAGGAAATATATGTTTTTTCATAATATGCCATTTATCGCCGCCCAATGTTTCTGAAGCCATTACATATAAGCTTTGCTTTATTTCGCTTGTTTTTGCATAAATGACATCATGCACTCCGGCAATGCCTAATATGCTCATTAGCAGCCCCTGGATGAACGCTAAAGCGAGTGGAGATAAAGCAGGATTAACATTTATGCCGATCATAATAAAATAAATAATTACCACAGGAGGAATGCTATTAAATATGGTTATTTTTTTCTTTTTTGGCATAAACGCTTTTCCACTTAACCCATGAATAATTCCCAATATGCTGCCTATGATAATTCTGAGCGCAGAAACAAAAATCACCGTAAATACTGTATATTTTGCTCCATATAATAGCAGGGATAAAATATCATGCCCCCATTTATCTGTGCCAAAAAGATAATCTTTAGATGGCGGAAGCGGCGGCACAACCAGCGTTTCTCCATAACTCACCTCTACCTGATAGTCTTTTGGATATGGAGCAAAAAAGGAGCCAAAAAGACTAATAAATAAAAAGAAGGAAACAAGAATAATGCCTGACCACCATTTATAATTGAATTTTTTATACATGCTCTATAACCCTTTCTACCAAACGTATAACACCAGAAAATAGCAAAAACATGAGGCCATAAAGAAGAAACAGCCCAAACAATCCAAAAATAACCAAATTATATTGATAGCCAAATGTCGTTTGTGTCACAAATAGCATTGCTGTCATCCCATGTATATTAAATAAGTATTCTACAATAAAAAGGTTGCTTATCATAATAGAAAGGATCTTATGTAAATCAGCTTTAAAAAAAGGAGTTACATTTGTTGTGACATGGTAAAGATAAATTTGTTTCCTGCTTAATCCTTTCGCAATGCCTGTCAATATATAATCTTGCGTCAACACATCTTTTGTTTCTTCATTTAACGTTTTGATTACATAAAGAAGAGGAATAATAATCAGCGAAAGCAAGGGCAGAAATACAGCGGGATCATCGGAGCTAAAGGACGCTACTTTAACTGTTTTGATTCCACTTGATTGATAAATAAAAGTAACAGCTAATTGCATCAGTAAAATGAGAACAAAATCTGGCATTATTCCTAAAAAGCCAATCACTTTGTTTAAATATCTTTCTGTTCCCCTCCATAGCCAAATCCCTAAAACAAACGCCAAGATTAAAACAGCCATTCCTGCTGCAAATAAATAAAAAAACGATCCTAAAAAATAACTTCCTATATCGGATAATATAAATCTTGTTCGATCACCCTGTATATAATAAAAGGAATCTCCCGAAAATAGTCCATTCATAAATTGCTTTACTGCAATAAAAATAGCAGAAGGCTTCACATGGACCCCATCTGCTAGCGGCACAAAAACATAGGGACATGCGGCTAAAATAAAAACAAAAACAATACTGCCAATATGTACAGCGGCACCTTTCCAATAATTCATTATGCTGAATTCCTTTCTAATTTTCTTTTCCAAATAAAGTAAAAATTCACTAAACAGGAGTTTTCCTTACCCCTACTGATTGTCAGTTGAACCGATCAGGCTTTTATGGGCAAGTTTCTACTCACCTAGATTTCTCGTTTTCTCTCATCGTCTCTTAGGTGGCGGTCAAAAGCCCGTGAAGGCGTGATAAAGCTAAATTTTCATTTCCCCATAATGCCTCTAACAGTCTCTGCTATTAAAAGAGCTCATCATTTATTATCTTATAATAACAATACCATTAATTTTCAGTATTTTTAAGCAACTCTAAAAAAAAGATTCTATTTTCTGTTTTTTCATTTGTTTCCTATTAATCTATTCTATTTTCAGCGATATGCTAATTTTCTTTTATAATTACTCTTTATTACGTTTATTACTTTCAAAAAGATAGAAATCCCCTAAAAAAACAGTGCTATTAAAAAACACTGTTAAATTTAGAGGATAAGAGAAGATGGACTTTGATTTTTTTTAGAGGATGATTTGTTTAAAAGAGATTTAAACAGAAAGGATTGGTCTACTCAGTCGAATTGATTGAAGTGATATTCTGCGGGCTACAAAGAAGATAAATGTGGAAGTATTTCCGATAGAATAACCTGCTCTAACTGCGTTATTCTCGTTTGGTATTGCTCAATTTTTTCATTTGTTTTTCCTTGCATAGCTATTAATGCAGCAAGTAACTCATTGCTTTGAACTGCAGTTGGCACTTTCTCTCCCTCC